>Ga0209651_1000238_pt1 | contig 20615 bp, 24 predicted proteins | sample LauGreFBDMM110SN_2_FD_188216 | JGI IMG/M metagenome (GOLD analysis project Ga0209651, IMG submission 188216) | Freshwater lake microbial communities from Lake Michigan, USA - Fa13.BD.MM110.SN (SPAdes) (version 2) | ecosystem: Environmental > Aquatic > Freshwater > Lake | place: Lake Michigan... | reverse complement strand
CAGTTTGTGTAGTGGTGGGGTCGACAGCATCAATGACTTGATCTCCATCGTCGTCGGCATCAAGAGCATTTGGTAATCCGTCGGAATCAAGGTCGGCCCCAAGCACGAGAGGGTTGGCATCAAATGTTCGAACACTGCGAGTTCCGACGGTTGACCCCACGCATGCTTTTTGCTGTGCGGTTGAAACCTTGACAATGCCACCAGTTCCAGCAGCAAGTGGGTTACCTGCAGTTGAAGCCGCCACGATTGATTGCCGTGTAAATGTTGAAGCCTTGGGTCGTGACTTTGTAATTGCATATCCCAATTTTGAAAGTTTTAAGGTGCCAAGCTTCACGGATGCCCCTGCGAGCTCAACGTGGGCACACGTCTTTTTCCCAAGTGCTTCCTTTGCCAACACAATGGGTCCCACATAGCGATTATTAGCGTCAACCATTTGAAGCGTTGCGCCTTTCACTGCAGTTTTTGAAGCCGAGATATTAAACTTGCCTGCTTCGTTGGCCGTGCTGACTATGACAGATCCAGTACTGCTAACTAACAACACTTTGTATCCCTGTGCTGCCTGACCCAATGTGCCAGTGATACTCACTGAAGCGGCATCTGCCTTCAATGGCAAAGTAGCGATTGAGGCAGACAAGCACCCTGCCCCAATAAATAGAGGCCGATAGAACTTTTTCATATAGAACCCTTTTCTTGCTGAGTACAAGAACTCTATATAAGTTGAACAGAGGAATGTTCACTAATCGACTAGACCACCAAGATCGTTTACGGTCAAAGCCTTATTTCATTGGCGCCCTCGGCGTGAATAGATTGTGCAATACCCCCATTTATTCCCAATAGCCTTGGGACGTTATGAGCAGTCAGACTCCCCCCGCCGTGCTTCCTGTTGCAAGCGATCCGTGCTGGTGCGGCAGTGGGCGCAAATACAAGCGCTGCCACAAACCTCTTGAGGGCAAGATCCTTCCCGGGGTAGTGAGCCCCATGAGAACGGTTCCGGCCGGTATTCAAAAGCCTCCATATGCCGATACTGGTGAAGTGCCTCGTACCGAGGAAGCTCGCGTGAAGTCGCCAGAAATTATTGAGCGCATGCGTTACGCGTGCGACATGGCTGCAGAGATTTTGAAATTGGCTGGCGAGTTTGTGAAGCCAGGCATGACCACAAATGACATCGATGTATTTGTGCACGATGAAACCGTGAAGCGTGGCGCGTACCCGAGCCCCTTGAACTACCACCACTACCCCAAGAGTGTGTGCACAAGTTTGAATGAAGTTATTTGCCACGGCATTCCCGACTCCACTGTTGTGAACGACGGCGACATCATCAACCTCGACGTCACGTGTTACGTGAACGGTGTGCATGGCGACACCAACGCAACTTTCTTTGTTGGCGAAGTTGACGAAGAGAGCAAACTTCTTACACTTGTTGCCGAAGAGTGCATGTGGAAAGGCATTGAAGCTGTTGTGCCTGGAAGACCCATCAGCGACGTTGGCAAAGCCATTGAAACACACGCCAAACTGCACAGAATGGGTGTAATTCGCGCATTTATCGGTCATGGAATTGGCGAACTCTTCCATTCCGACATTCAGGTGCTGCACTACTACGACTCGCGTAACAACATGATTATGCGCCCAGGAATGACATTTACTATTGAACCAATGATCAGCTTGGGCACTTGGCAGCACAAAATGTGGGACGACGATTGGACCGCAGTTACTGCCGACGGAAAGCGCACTGCACAGTTTGAGCACACACTCCTTGTAACGGAAACCGGTGTTGAAGTTCTCACCGCCAAGGGTGCGGTATCACCTAGTGCTCCATGGAAGCGCCTTTAAAAAATGCTCGATAGCGACCGTTATATTCCCTTTACTCGCGACGAGTGGGCAGACCTACGTGCTTCCACCCCGCTCACCATTCGTGAAAAAGATCTTGAAGCGCTGCGTGGTATTAACGAGAGCATCAACCTCGACGAAGTTGCTGCCATCTATCTTCCGCTCACTCGTTTATTGAACCTGTATGTCAGTGCAACGCAAAACTTGCACAAAGTGTCGGCAACGTTTCTGGGAACGATGTCTCCGAAAGTTCCCTATGTCATTGGTGTGGCCGGCAGCGTGGCGGTAGGAAAGAGCACTTTTGCCCGTATTTTGCAGGCTCTTTTGGCTCGTTGGCCAGAACACCCAAAGGTCGACCTCATTACCACCGATGGTTTTCTTTTCCCTAACGATGAACTCGCCGACCGTGGTCTTATGAACCGCAAGGGTTTCCCCGAGAGTTACGACACAAAACACCTATTGCAATTTCTCCGCGAACTAAAAGCAGGGCACCCAGTTGTTTCTGCACCTGTTTATAGCCATGTCGTGTACGACATTGTTGATGGTGAAGAAGTTGAAGTCTGCCAGCCCGACATTCTCATTCTTGAAGGCCTGAATGTTTTACAAGTGGGCAATGAGGCAAATGAATTCGTTTCTGACTATTTTGACTTCTCTATTTATATTGATGCAGATGAAGATGATATTCGCAATTGGTATGTTGATCGTTTTCACGCATTGCGCCAAACTATTTTTAAAGACCCCAATAGTTTCTTCAAACACTTTGCAGATCTTTCCGATTCAGAGGCTACTGAAGTAGCAATGGGAATTTGGTCGGAAATCAACGGGCGGAACTTACGAGAAAATATTGACCCCACGAAAACACGTGCGTCACTTGTGATGAATAAAGGCAGCGACCATCGCATCACCGATGTTCAATTGCGCAAGCTCTAACGATGCATTGCGTTTAAGTAGTTGTAAACCGTAATTCGCGATACGCCCATAACGTCAGCGACGTCTTCCACTGCACGACGCAAAATGAATGCACCTTGGTCGTCAAGTAGGCGAATTGCGCGCTGCTTGTCGTTACGCGAGAGATCTTTCAGTTTTCCGCCAAGTTCTTTTTCTACTGCCTCAATAATGCGGTCAAGCGCGCCATGCAATGGAGGAAGTCGTACGCCGGCAATTACATTTCCTTCCCACTCAATGGGAATGTCACTCGGTGCAATGCCGGTTGGTGCAACAAGGCTCGCGCCTATTGCCTCGAGAAGTGGCTGCACTGCATGCACTAATGGGTGATCGGGCGTAGACATTATTCTTGTGGCCCTACATGAACGCTCACATGAGTTGCGCCGTTGCCATAAGCCGCTTCGAGCAGCGAGCCCACAATGGTGGCAACATTGCTTTGTGCCGCCATGAATGTGGAGCCAAACGGCCCGAAGTCAACAACAACACCATATTTTTCAACTGCAGCAACTGCAGCAGTGACGTGCTTGCCAGGGGCACCTTCAATGAAAGGCTCGATGGTGAACTCAATTTCCAGCATGAGGGCCTACTTTCAGCGTGATTCTCATACAGAGGGTAGCGAGAACCTCACGAGGTCACTTCATTCCACATTTTTCGTAAAGAGGGCAAGAGCAATTCCTTGCTATCGGGCAGGAAATTCCGTTCGAGCAAGCGCTGTTGCAAGTGGTTTTGCGACACCCACTCGGTGGCAACTACCTCGCCATCGCGCAGAACCAGCGGCCCGTCGTATGTCGCCATGAAGCACTTCCCCAGAACGCTCACCATGTCGTCGGTATAAGCGCCCATACCGAGAGGCATCAGCGGCACACCCGCAATGCCAACCTCTTCATCGAGTTCGCGCAGTGCAGCCGTGTCGTAGTTTTCGCCCGCTGCCACCACGCCCCCCACAGCGATGTCCCACCAACTTGGCCAAAGGTCTTTCATTGCACTGCGCTGATGAATAAGTAATTCGCCAGCTGAATTGACGACTGCGATGAAGACCGCACGGTGGCACAGCACTTTGGCGCGCATTTCTTTGCGGGCGCACTGGTACAAAACATTGTCATTTTGGTCAACAATGTCGACCAGTTCCTCACCTGCATGACTCACACCTTCAGTGTGCCACCATACGTATATGTCAAGCAGGTTTTTTACAGGTCGTCCCGCTGCCGATCTCGCCGAGGAACACGGCCAGAGTACGGAACTGCACGCCCAGGCGTTGAGCTTTCAACAAGATGCTGTTACCTTGCGCCGTTCATTGCATCGTCATCCTGAAATTGGGAACAATCTTCCCGTCACGCGTGAGCAAGTACTCACCGCGCTCGACGGGCTTCCCCTCGACATCACCTTGCACAAAACAACAAGTGGTATTGCTGCTCTTCTCACTGGCGACAAACCAGGGCCAACAGTTTTGCTACGTGGCGACATGGATGCATTGCCGATGCCTGAAGATACGGGGCTCGATTTCTCGTCGGTCAATGAAAACATCATGCACGCATGTGGGCACGACACGCACACCGCAATGATGGTGCAGGCCGCTCGTGTTTTGTCGCAGCGCAAGAGCGACATCACGGGGCGAGTGCTCTTCATGTTTCAACCTGGCGAAGAAGGTTATGCCGGCGCACAGTTCATGCTTGACGAAGGTCTCTTAGATGTTCCGAAACATAAAGATGGAAGTGACTCGCCCATTACTGGTGCCTTCGCACTGCACATTGGCACAGAACTTCCTGTTGGCATGGTGGGCATTCGTGGCGGGTCAATCATGGCGTCGAGCGACAAACTCACTATCACCATCACCGGCGCTGGTGGTCATGCATCGGCTCCGCACCGCACACTCGACCCTGTGCCCGTTGCTTGCGAAATTGTTCAAGCGCTGCAAACAATGGTCACTCGGCGTATTGATGCTTTTGATCCTGCTGTTGTCACTATTGCAAAAATTCAAGCAGGAACTGCCTACAACGTCATTCCAGAAACTGCATTAATCCAAGGAACTCTTCGTGCTGTCAGCGCCAAGACACGTAAAAATGTCCACACTTATATTGACCAAGTAGCAAACGGCATCGCCTCGGCACATGGTATGAAAGCAGATGTTGAAATTGAACTCGGATACCCCGTCACCGTGAACGATCATCAATTTGCGAGTTTCGCTAGCGATGTTGCTACCGCTGTACTGGGTGATCAAAAAGTTTTACAAATGCCCCACCCAGTAATGGGTGCAGAAGATTTCAGTTATGTGCTCGAAAAACTTCCTGGTTCAATGATGTTTCTCGGTGGAACCCCGCCCGACAAAAATACTGCTACCGCTGCACCTAACCACTCAAACAGAGTGATGTTTGACGAAGATGCCATGGCAATAGGTGTATCGCTCTATTCAGCAATGGCTCTGCGCCACCTTGGCGTGCGCCTTACTTAATGACTAATGCATTTGGTGGTGAGGCAACACCGCTGGGCAAGTTCAGTGGTGCAGAAGTAAAGAAACCTTCATAACGGCCATCGCGGGCGCAGTCGTCGGCCAATGCATCGAGGTCGAACATTTCTCCAAGTGGTAGACCAAGCATCGGCAATATAAGTGTGTGCGTAAAAATTTCGTGCATGCGTCGTTTGTCGGCGCGCACTTCTGCTTGATGTTCTGGAGTGCTATTCGCTCCGGGCGGCCATGCTTCAACAGCAGGGTTGTCGGCACCAAGTGCGGCAATGTGCATGTTCCACAATGCTTCAGCGGTTGCTTCACCTGAACGTAAACCTGGCGTTGCGAGGTCGCGCGGTTGCGCAAGACGCGCGCGCACTTCTTCACTTTGCTGCATATACCACTGCATCCACCCGGTGCGCATGAGCAAAATATCGCCCTCGCGCAATTCGGTGCCTTGATCTTTCAAACACTCCAAGAGTTCGCTGGGTTCAATAGGGTCGGCAATGTCGTATTGCAGAGGCTTTCCGATCTTGATACGCCACCTGCCCACATCGGCCAATACCGCACGGCCAGCAATGCCACGTTGTGCCCAGTGGTGCATGCCGTGCTCTTCATCGGGAACTCCGCCGTAGTGGCCTGTTCCTTCTTCGTCGGCTTGCGCGGCAAAGTTGCGAATATGTCGAAAGCCATCCCACTGGCTCGATGACTGCGTATTCCATCCATGCAAAATATCGTCATGGCTCGTGGCGCGGTCGTCGCCCGTTACTTCGTGTTCAAAGCCTTGCCGGCCAAAGAGAGGTGGGTTGGGCTCACGCATGTTCCAATTCATCGCAAAAACAGCGCCACGTTGTACTAGTTGTGCAGCTGCGGCAACTCTTTCGGGGGTCAACAGGTTCAGGCAACCGAAATACCGCGCGCCTGGTGCGGTCCAGACATCCCATGAACTGGGCAGCCCTCCGCGCAGGGGTAATTCTGAATATTGGGGCAATGTGCTCTTGACCATTCCTTAGACCGTAGTGGGCTATTACGGTTGTCATTTCAGTGGACACTTCTTCAGCACCTCAGCAACCGCAACGCCCCTTACAGGGTTTGCGCATTCTCGATTTCAGCCGTGTACTTACAGGGCCTCATGCCACGCGCATGTTGTGCGACCTCGGTGCCGAAATCATCAAAATTGAACCGCCAGATGGCGACCTCACGCGTTTCACAAACCCGCGAGTGAATTCTTTGTCGACCTATTTCATTCAGCAGAACGCGGGTAAGAAAAATATTTCCCTCGATATGTCGAAGCCAGAAGCTGTTGACATTGTGAAGCAACTGGTCATGCACGCCGACATTCTCATTGAAAATTTTCGCCCGGGTGTTATGAAAAAACTTGGGCTCGACTACGCCTCACTTTCTGCACTCAACCCGAAACTGATTTACGCGTCGATTACTGGTTACGGACAAACAGGCCCATGGGTGCATCGTCGCGCATATGCACCTGTTGTTGGTGCCGAGTCGGGTCTCACGAATCATCAGGGCATGGCGCGTGGTGGCCAGTTTGCTAACGACCCATTTTCACACGCCGATGTGTATACCGCGATGGAAACGTGTGCGGCTGTACTTGCTGCAGTCATTCAACGCCACTCAACTGGTCGTGGACAATCAATTGATATTGCCATGGCGCAAACCATGTTGTACGTGAATGAACACGCACATGATGCACTGTGGGATGAGCCAACACCGCCTGAGCAAATTCGCTCTTTTGAACCTGGCAACTACCCCGTGCTCACTGCTGCAAACGGCGACAAAGTAGTTGTAAGTGGTCACCCAGGAGAACGTGGAACATTCGATTTATTTTTCACAGCAATTGGACGCACTGATTTATTAACCAATCCAAAATTTGCTGATGTTCCATCGCGCTTGTCGAACCTTGAAGAGCTGCAAAGCATTTTGCGGGCCTGGGCACTCACCATTCCCGATGCAACGGCAATTGAAGAAGCCCTCGCCAAACACAAATTAGCGAGTGGAAAAATTCGCACTACGCGTGAATTTGCCGACACAGATTGGGCCGCGGCGCGAGAGATAACAGTGGAAGTGAGTAACCGAGGCGGAGGCAAGGTGCGCATTCCCAATGCACCGTGGAAGTTCTCCGATGCAACCGTCACCACTGCTGGTAGTCCGAAATACCGCGGTGAAGATAATGCTCTGGTACTTGGCGAACTCTTGGGTCTCTCGGCAGCAGAAGTGGATGCCCTCACCGAAGCCGGGGTGCTACAGCGCCGCGTGCCACCGGGGGCTACACATTAAATAGTGGCCCTTCCCAAGTGGTGGAATAACCAGCTCGTGTCTTAGCAATGACCTTCAGAGTGTATGTCTTTGATTTTTTAGCAAGGAAGGCGGCTGAAATTTTTTTGCCGGCCGAAGAAGCAATTATGCGCGACGCTTGTGTGATCCCTGATGACACCAACAGTATTTTATAACTCACTATTTGCTGTGCTCGCATTTTTGAACTTGGGGTAACAAAACTAATTGATGTGCGTCCTGAAGATTTAGTGATTACAACATTCCTGGCAAGTTGCTGTGCAGGCTTTTTGAGAATTGATAATTGAGATACGTAGTTGTTTTCTGACCAAACAGTTGTGGTAGCGGTCTCAAGTTTTGGCTTATTTTTATTCAACACCGTGAATACAGGATCTGGCGATGAATAATGTGCAATGCCTAGATCAATAATATATCCATCGCTTACAGATGTGATTTGAGGAGTAGCTTGCGTATTGTTCGCAGTAGTAACGCCAATTGCTGCCGCATTGAATTCACCAGCTCCGTACCCGAGATACTCGATAATCGTTTTGGGAAGAAATACACGAATGCGGGCAGGAACTAAAATGTTTTCGCTTGGGGTTGTTCCGAATGCATAGTGCGGGCCTCTGGCCTCAAAATTTAATTTCATTGGTTCGGCGTTTGTTAAGCCATTCCACTGCAGGCTGAAACCTATAAATTGGCCATTCGCTTCGGCCCAGACGCCTTTCATGGGGGCAGATTCACATATCGAAGTGCGGGGTAAAGCCATCTTCAAGTAAGAAGCATGATGTACGTAAACAATTGACCTGTAAGACAAGGAATCGGCGGTTGCGGTCTCAAAAAACTCTTTGAGTTTTACCTCGTCCACGGTGAGAAGAAGTGAACTAGGAATATTTGCGGACTGTAATTTGTCAATAAATCCATTGAGGGTGTACTTCGAAGATCCACTCTCACTTTTTTCATTCTTCGTAGCGCTGATTCCATTTCCATGACTGAACACCGACTCGAAATCACCCGTGCGAATTACTAATTTGTATTTTCTATTTTCGTGCCCTTGCCAACTGACATTGATAACAAGCAGTGCGGGGTCTTGGAAACCACAAGGACCCACTCGACCGATGACTGCCGTCTGCGCGTTGACATCGCACTTTGATTGATTGGTGCTATTCGACCGACAGTTGACACTGACCATAGGACCATCAGCTGCGGGATAGGTAATGTTTACTGCCCTCAGAACACCGTCATCTCCCTCGATAGTGAAAGACTCAATACATCCAATTTGAGATTCGGTGGAGCAAATAGGCCAAGCGCCCGTATCGGGAGTTAGCGAGGAAATCGTCTCGGCGATTGCGTTGGAGCTACTCACTAGACACCCCGCTAAGAGAGCAACCGCGGTGGAAAAAATCCGATGTTTTTTCCTTGTGCCAGCCACTTCCTCAACGTACCGCAGCAGAGGTCGACCCCTGACCGAGTCCAGGTAGTAGGCAATGCTTGCAGAGGTTGTAAGTGATACCTAACACTCGCTATATTGGCGCCATGAGTTCAAGTTTCCTTATTACCCTGCGCGAGGGCCTCGAGATTTCTCTCGTTCTCGCCATTCTCATTGCCTACCTGGTGAAAAGTAACCGTGGCCACGAACAAAGTGCCGTCTGGCTCGGTTCCGGTGTCGCGGTGCTCTTATGCATCGCCCTAGGCCTTGGCTTTCATCTCATTGCTGGTGGATTGAATGGTCACGTAGAACAGGCCGTAGAGGGCGTTTTAGCCACCCTGGCCGCCTCGGTGCTCACTTGGATGGTGTTCTGGATGCGCAAGAACGCCCGAACGCTCGGCGGTGAATTGCGCGCCAAGGTTGATGCCGCAACCACTACCCGTGCACTTGTGATTATTGCCTTCATTGCCGTTCTGCGCGAGGGCCTAGAAACTGTCCTTTTCCTTCTCAGCGCAGAAACCACCTCGAGTTCGGGAGGCGAAGTAGTACTTGGTGGCCTTCTTGGTCTTGTCGTCGCTGCAGTGCTCGGATACCTCGTCTATGCCGGGGGCAACAGGCTCAACTTGAAGACCTTTTTCAATATCACCGGAATCCTCCTCATTTTGTTTGCGGCGGGGCTTGCGGGAAAAGCCGTTCACGAATTCCGTGAGCTCATTGAATGGGAATCGGGCTGGCTCATTTCATCGCCCTGGACCATTGCTTCAGGACCTTTCAGTTCTGGTTGGGTGCACGACTTCTTGAAGGCTCTTTTCGGATGGTCTCCTGCCCCGGAGCGCCTGCGCGTTATTGCATATTTCGGTTACTTAATTCCTGTGCTGTGGTTGTACCTTCGTAAGGAAACTCCAGGGGGAAAAAATGAACGCGCAGTTACCACCGAAGCCACTCACTCGACCAGCAACTCCTAAAGATGTCACAGCCACATGGCTGACAAAAGCACTGCAGTCGAGCGGCGTCATTCCCGCCGACGTTGAAGTGGCATCGTTGCGACACGAATCTCTTGGTGGAGGCACCGGCGTTTTCGGTGTGCTTGCGCGCCTTGTAGTTGACTACACAGAAACAACAACCACTGCACCAACACGCATGGTGTTAAAAATTCCTACCGCCGCGCCAGAAAATAAAAACGTTGCTCTTGCGCTTGGCATTTATGTTCGTGAAACGTATTACTTCAACGAGCTTGCAGCGCGTACGCCTGTTCCTTCTGTGCGTTGTCTGTATGCCGATATGGATATTGCAGCTGGCGAATTTGTACTCATCATCGATGAAGTTGCTCACCTCACTGTTGGCGATCAATTGAATGGCGCAACAGTTCCTCAACTTGAGCGCACACTCAAAGAAATTGCAAAGTGGCATGCTGCTTGGTGGGAACACCCCGACCTCGACACGTTTGATTGGCTGCCAACCAACGACAGCCCTATCCAATTAGCAGTTGTACCAGGCATTATGCGTGGTGCAATGCCCGTTATTGAAGCCGACTGGATTCCTCGTCTTGGTGAAGAAGCAGTAGCACTTGGCCGCGATGTGGCTGACAAATTTGAAGAAATAATGGCTCGTTCAAGTGCTGCAGCGCGCACATTGTGTCATGGCGATGTGCGCTTAGAAAATGTTTTCTTTAACGCCGATGCAAGCGACATTATGTTCATCGACTTCCAAATGTTGGTCAAAGGCACACCCGCACAAGATGTGCAGTATCTTCTGAGTTCTTCCATGGACCCCGAAGTGTGGGACAAAGAGGGCATGCGACTCTTAGAGCTGTATCACAACGAACTTGTTGCACTAGGCGTTACAAACTATTCGTTTGACACATTCTGGTCTGAGTTTCAACTGCAGTGTTTGTGGGCCATGGTTGCACCTGCATCAACAGTGGGTGGCTTCGATATGGGCGACGACAAAGGCAAACAACTGGCAGAGCGTTGGATGACACGCGGTTGGTATTTACCCATCGCCGCAAATGCACGCGAAGTTTTGTAAGAGTTTTTGCGTTAACGCCCAGAGTGGCCAAAGCCACCACCACGGTCGAAACCCTCAAGGCTCTCCACAACAGTCCACTGCACTTCTTCAATGCGTTGCACAACAAGTTGCGCAATACGGTCACCTCGCTCTATGCCATACGCATTTGTTGGGTCGGTATTCAAAATGATGACCTGCAGTTCACCGCGGTAGCCCGCATCAATGAGTCCCGGCGCATTCACCACGGAAATTCCGTGCTTCAATGCCAGGCCACTGCGTGGCAGTACAAAGCCTGCATACCCCACAGGTAATGCAATAGCAATACCAGTGGGCACCAGCACCCTGCCGCCTCCTGGGGGCACCTCAATAGAGATACGGGCATGGAGGTCGGTTCCGGCATCGCCTGTGTGGGCGAGTGTGGGGAGGGGAAGTTCGGGGTCGAGTTGTTGGATGGCGACGTTCAGCACACCTTGACTCTAGATTGCATGACGTGATGGTGTGGATGGATCTCGAAATGACAGGGCTCGACCCTGCAAAAGAAGTGATTGTGGAAATTGCCACCCTCATTACCGACGATGAATTAAACATCATCGCTGAAGGTCCCGACCTTGTTGTTCACCAACCCGAGCATCTTCTTGCCGCCATGGACCCTTTCGTTGTGAACATGCACACGAAGTCGGGTTTGCTCAATGAAATTCGCGCGTCAACACTCAGCCTGGAAGAAGCGGGTCGCATCACACTCGGCTTCATTAAGAGTCATGTGGGTGCCCCCAAGACCGTTCCCTTGTGTGGAAATAGCATCGGCACCGACCGCCGTTTTCTTGCGGCGTATCTTCCCGACATCGAGAACTACTTGCACTACCGCAGCATCGACGTGTCGAGTGTGAAAGAACTCACCAAGCGCTGGTACCCCGAACTCACTGCGGGTCGGCCCAGTAAAGAAGGAAACCACCGCGCACTCGACGATATTCGCGAAAGTGTGCGTGAACTTGCTTACTATCGCGCGCACGCCTTCAAGTAGCGCTGCGCACACAAGTAGATTAGGCAAGTGACCTCTACTCCTGCATCTTCTTCCGCTGCGGCCCCACGCCCCATGCGGCAAGAACAAATGCCGGCCAGCACCGACATAGTAGAAATTGTTCCTGGCATTTTTCGCACGCAACTTCCCATCGACCTTCCTGGTCTTGGTCACGTCAACATGTATGTACTTGAAGATGAGCGCGGCGTTGCAGTTGTCGACCCAGGTATGCCTGGTCGTGAATCATTTCATGCATTAGAGAGTCGCTTAAAAGACTTAGGCATTCCTTTGCGGCGCGTGCACTCGGTTCTTGTTACGCACAGCCACCCCGACCACTACGGTGGCGCTGGTCGTTTGCGTAAAGATTTTGGTGCAGAAATTATTGCGCACCGCCGTTTCCGATTGTGGTGGGACCCCAAAGAACCGCCCGATGTCGACGTGGAAGATGTTCCCGACATTCGTGCTGTGCGCCCCAACGGCAAAACTCCGTGGGGTGGCGAGAGTTACGACATCCCCTGGCGTCGTCATACTCAACTGCGTATGCACGCAAAATTCCCACGGCTCTTTGGCGTGCCTCACCCCAACCGCCGCGTTGACGAAGGCGACCGTATTACCTTGGCAAAACGCGAATGGCTTGCGGTACATACACCTGGTCATACGGAAGATCACCTCTGCTTGTTCGACCCCGATAGCGGCGTTCTTATTAGCGGCGACCACGTATTGCCCAGCATTACGCCACACATTTCTGGCATGACCAACGCGGTCGACCCATTGGCAGAGTTCTTTAGTTCACTCGACAAAGTGGGCGAACTTGGTTCACAAATGACACTTGCACTTCCCGCACACGGCAACCCGTTCACCAATGTTGTTGAGCGCGTGCAAGACATTAAAGATCACCACATTGAACGCCTAGAAAAATTGCGTTCTATTGGCGACGAATTCGATCGCCCTGCGACCGTCATGGAAATTGCTGGTCATCTCTTTTCCGCCCGTGCACAAGGCCCTATGGCCGACAGCGAAACTTTTGCTCACCTCGAACACTTGCGCATTGCGGGCGAATTCAGTGTGCGCGAAAAAGACGGTTTCCTCGAATACGTTCGCGTCTAAAACTTTTTAGAGTTTTTGTAGTTGTGTAACTGCGGCAATCACGCCGTTCATCTCGTGCCAAATTGCCGTGAGATTTTTTTCTTCGCGGGTCACTGTAAAAACGTCGTGCCCTGGCTCAATGGGTGCGAGGTGTTCAAGCACGACGGCAAATGGTTCACGAAAATCTCGATGGCCACTTAACCACTCTTCAATTGCTTCCCAATATGCGGCGTTGTTCATATGACCAAGTGCATCCATATCGGAAAATCGCACAGGCCAGGCATTACGTTGTTCTGCATCTTCTGGTTTGATGCGCAACATTGAACGTGCACTTACTTTTCTTTCCATCGCAGCTTGACGGGCTGTTACAAGAAAATCTTCAGCAAGTGTTGCGGGGCGCATGGTTTGCAAATCAACATGCACCCACACTGCCGATGCTTCAATGAGCGAACCTTTTTCACCTTCAATGCGTGTGGAACGTTCCGCCCAATGCGAGCCGAGGCCTCCACACCAGGTTTGCAATGTGAGTCGCTCTTGAAAAACAGGAAACTTGGTGATACGTAATGCAGTGCGACGCACTACCCATCCGTCTTTGTCGGCATAGTTTGCGTCTTCGGTGTCGTCGTGGGAAACGTCTTGCAAGTACCGCACCGTGGCATCGAGGCGTAGCCGGCCGCGGGGGGTGACGTCACCCAAGCGCACTCTGCGCGCCGCGGGAAAGATGCGCCCTTGAGGGGGAACTGCAAGGAATTCAAGGGGGGCGGCTTCCACAGGAAAACCCTAATGGATAAAGGGTTTCATCCCTCTTTCGTTAAATCGCTTGACTCGCTCGCAAATAGGTGGTTTCCTTAAAGCCGAATGTTAAAGAACACCAACGCCCTCGCCTGCTTCGCAGCCTCCACGAACGCATCCGCGCATACCAGCGCGGCGGCGGGTTATTGGCATGCCAGCAATCCAGCGTTTGCGGTGAAATTCGCGAATAAGCGATTCAGCCAGCGCCTCGACAGGAGCAACACGTAAAACGTAAAACGTGTAAGTCGAGGCCGCTGGGTAACACACCCGGCGGCCTTTTTTGTTTTCCCGATTCATTTTCAACCAACCGAATACCGACCGAATACCTGAACACCGAACAGAAAGTAGACAACATGCTTGCCATCAACACCCTTGCCATCAACATCGATACCCCGATGATTCTGTCTGCAAAACGATGCGCCGATGGAAATGGGACCCTGACCTATCTCTTCTTCTCCGAGGAGCATGTTGATATTGCGCGCGCTAAAGCCATCTGCTCCAAGTGTTCAAGTCAGGCGACCTGTCTCGCCCAAGCAATCGAGCAAAACGAGCCCTGGGGAGTCTGGGGCGGCGAGCTCATCGAGAACGGCCGCGTGGTTGCTGTCAAGCGACCACGCGGACGGCCACCCGTCCATATTCGTCACATGCGCCCCGTGGACGAAGTGCCAATTCCCCGGCACTTAGTGGCATCGGTAGCCTGATGAGGTGACCTTCCCCCGCCAACGCATCGTGCGCTCGCTACTGACCATTTTGGCAGTAGCCGTGGTGAGCGTTGGTGGTGGGTGGCTCCTCAGCGACCGCACCAGCAATTCTCCATCAGATGAGGGAAGCGTCACGCTCAGTCCGTCGCTCACTATTGCCGACCCCACCATTGGAACCAATGCTCCTGTGGCAGGAAAACTATTTCCAACAATCTCATTAGAAAATCTCTCTGGTAAAAATGTTGATTTTTCTACTCTGCGTGGCAAGCCCATGGTGGTGAACTTCTGGTTTTCTACCTGTGAGCCATGTAAGCGTGAATTCCCTGCGTTGCTCAATGCAGCGGCGAAAACACAAGGCGATATCACTTTTGTTGGTGTGAACCCACAAGACACAGCTGCTGCTGCACAAGATTTTGTGGACGAATACACCGACGAGTCGATTCCATTCATTTATGTGCGTGATCCCAATGGTGAGCTGCTCACAAAGTTAGGCGTTGGCACTTTTCCCATGACACTCTTTGTTGATGCAGGTGGTGTCATTGTTTCTCAACGTGCAGGAGAAATCACTTCCGATGATCTTGCAACAACCATGCAGAAATATTTTGGTGTGTCGTGATTGCACTTGAGGGCCGGTTTGCCTACAGCTTTATTCTCGGTGTTCTTGCTGCCGTGAACCCGTGTGGTTTTGTATTACTCCCGACTTACCTCATGTATTTTCTTGGACTCGAAGGGTCGCGGCCAAAAAGTTCGCAACGCGCAACATTGCGCAGAGCACTTCTTGTTGGCGCTGCCACATCGAGCGGTTTCATTGCAGTTTTTCTTCTCGTCGGAAGTATTTCGCGCCTCTTCACCAATTGGATTGAACAAAACGCTAAATATGCATCGCTTGTCATTGGTATTGCGCTGGTAGCGATGGGTCTTGCAATGTTGCGTGGCTGGAAACCCAAAATCACTACACCGGCGTTGTCGGGCGGGAAAGATCGCACAGTATTTTCAATGTTTCTGTTTGGCATTGCATACGCAGTTGCATCAATCGGCTGCACCATTGGCTTTTTAACAACAGTTATTTTTGGCTCTATTTCTACGAATGGTTTTGTTTCAGGAATGATGAGCGTTGTTCTCTACGGTCTCGGAATGGCAATGCTTGTTACCGCGCTCACAGTGACTTTGGCATTCGCACAAGGTGGGCTGCTCCAACTTTTACGCAATGGGCTTCAATACATCGACCGCATTGCAGCAGTTTTTGTTGTTCTCACCGGCTTATACCTGTCGTGGTATTGGTACGCAGCAATTGCTGAAAAGAAGACAGGGTCTGTGGTTGGCAATGTAGAAAATTGGCAGGGGGACATTGCAACGTTTCTACAGCGCCAAGGTGCGTGGAAGTTAGGCATCATTTTTGCCGTAGTGATAACTCTCGCCTTTGTGTTCATCAAGTTCCGTTCAGAAGATCGCAACAGCACCCATGTTTGATGAGTTGCTTGCTCAAGAAGGCGTTGAAGAAGTTCTTACCTTGCGCAGCACTTTTGGTTTTATGGCCTATCACGGCGGTGGCCTCGAAGAAATGACAGAAGTAATTGCACAAGCGGCTGCTGAGAAATGTGGGGCTTCGTATTACGGAGTGCACCAACCCCCGGGTATGGAGTGGCACATTCCTTCACACAAAGTGGTGCGCGAGCATTCCGATGCATTGGGCACTTTTCTCGACCACGTCGACATTGTGATTACCGTGCATGGTTACGGACGCATGGGCTTATGGGCAACGCTGTTGCTTGGTGGCACTAATCGAGAACTTGCAACACATGTTGGCGGGCATCTGCGCAGCCATCTTCCGGCTTATGAAATTCGTACCGACCTTGAAGAGATTCCAAAAGAGCTGCGCGGACAACATCCGCTGAACCCAGTGAACCTTCCACCACGGGGTGGAGTGCAACTAGAACTTCCTCCACGCATTCGCGGAACGAGCCCGCTTTTTTGGGACTGGGAAGGCCCCGCGTTAAACCCGCATTCGCAAGCACTCGTCGATGCTTTGGCGCTCGCCGCTCTCACCTTTGACCAGTGAGTAAAAAAGGGTTCTCGGCGCCGTATGTCCCGATTTGCGGGACATACGGCGCCGAGAACACTAGATCTAGGGGGCGAGGCGGGAAATTGACCACTGTGTGCCTGCCCAGGCATAGCGAAAGCGGTCGTGTAGCCGGCTGGGGCGACCCTGCCAAAACTCCACTGTGGAAGGAACAATGCGCAACCCGCCCCAATGCGGCGGGCGCGGCACATCGCCACCTGAGAATCGTTGAGTTGCTTCGGCCACGGCTAGTTCTAATTCTTCGCGACCCGTAATGACTTGCGACTGAGCAGATGCCCACGCCCCAATTTGCGACTCGCGTGGGCGTGATGCGAAATACGCATCACTCTCTTCACTCGACACCACTTCTATTTCACCGCGCACCCGCACCTGGCGATGCAGGTCGAGCCAAGCAAACACTGCGCTGGCAAATGGTGCACCTGCAAGTTGAATGCCCTTTGCACTTTCATAGTTGGTATAAAAAACAATGCCTTCATCATTCACTTCACGTGCAAGAACAATGCGTGCATCGGGTTGACCTTCGGCATCAATGCTTGACACGGTCATTGCATTTGGCTCGGCAACTCCAGCTTCCACCGCATCGTCATACCACCGATGCCACTGTTGAATTGGCGTAGCAGCAAGGTCTGAAAAATCTAAACCAGCAGTTTCATATTGAACACGCCGATCACGTAACGACACAACTACTCGCTTCGCGGAACAATATGGGTTGCGCCACGCATGTACGGAATAAGCACATCGGGAATACGTACCGAGCCGTCGGCTTGGCGATTGTTTTCCATAATGGCTGCCCATACACGTGGCACAGCGAGTGCTGAACCGTTCAAGGTGTGTGCAATTTCTGTTCCTTTTTGTCCGCCGCGCTTGAAACGAATGTCAGCACGACGTGCTTGGTAGTCGGCGAACCAACTCACCGAGCTCACTTCTAGCCATGCATCACAACCTGGTGCATACACCTCAATATCGAAACTGCGGTGATGGCTTTGACCCATATCGCCTGTGCAAATTTCAATAATGCGGTACGGCAAACCTAAACCCGAAATGAGTTTTTCTGCGCGTTTCACCATTTCCTGCAAGAGTTCTGGTGACTGTTCAGGTGTAGCAACGGCAAGTATTTCTACTTTGTCGAATTCATGACTGCGCAACATGCCGCGCGTATCGCGACCTGCAGAACCTGCTTCACGCCGATAGCACGGCGAATACGCCATCATCTTGGCGGGCAGTTGAGTTTCGTTCAGTACTTCACCGGCATACAACGAAGTGAGCGGGACTTCTGCAGTAGGAATACACCACAGATCGTCACGTTCAATAAAAAATGCGTCGTCGGCAAACTTGGGTAACTGACCTGTTGCCGTCAGCGTTGCAGAAGTAACCAATGTTGGTGGGCGCACTTCTTCAAACTCATCGGCGTTCGAGTCGAGTGCGTACTGACACAGTGCTCGTGACAACGTGGCACCAAGACCACGTTGCATAGTAAACATTGCGCCAGAAATTTTCACAGCACGCTCGTTGTCGAGAATGCCAAGAGCTGCACCAATTTCCCAGTGCGGCACTCGCTGGTATTCAGCGAACTCAGTGGGCAAATGATGTGGTCCCGACACCAATGGGTTGTCGTGGTCACTTGCACCATTGGGAGCATCGGGGTGAGGAAGGTTCGGAATACGCAACAACACATCACGCAATGCGAGCTCAACTTGTTCTGTTTCAGCGGCCAAACCAGTTTCGCTATCGCCCAATGCGCGGCTTTTCGCCATCACATCTTCAGCAGCAGCTGTATCGCCCGCCTTTCGCAGCGCACCTACCTCTTTCGAGAGGCCATTTACTTGCTGGCGTAGCGCATCGCGCTCGAGCACGATGTCGCGCAGCCGGGCGTCAAGTTCTATGGCGTGCTCAAGTTGTTCCAGCAGGTCGGGCTTGCCGCGCCGGGCAAGGGCCGCCCGCACCACAGCAGGGTCATTACGCAAAAGGCGAACATCAATCACAGAAGGGCAAGGTTAGCGGTGACTGCATTGCCTACGCTGTAGATATGAGTGCTGTCCTCGTTGAAAACCTCACAATTCAATATGGAGACTTTGTGGCCGTCAACGGAGTCTCGTTCCAGGCCGAGTTTGGCGAGGTGACCGCAATTCTGGGCCCCAATGGGGCGGGCAAAACCTCAACCATTGAAACCTGTGAGGGCTATCGCGCCCCCACCAACGGGTCAGTACACGTACTAGAGAAAAACCCTTTCACGCAGCGCACCTCACTACACAGCGAAGTGGGTGTGATGCTGCAAGAAGGGGGCGTCTACCCCAGTGCACGCGTGTTTGAAACCATTACCCAATACTGCGCCCTCTACAACCGTGGGGTTGACCCCGCCACACTTCTTTCTGCAGTCGACTTGGAATCGAAAGCTTCTTCCACATGGCGTCGGCTTTCTGGTGGAGAAAAGCAACGCATGCTGTTGGCACTCGCCCTCGCTGCTCGCCCTCGCGTTGCCTTTCTCGATGAACCCACTTCGGGCGTTGACATCAATGGCCGCGACGCTATTCGACACATTATTAACGACTTGGCCGCAAATGGCACAGCGGTGGTTCTAGCAACACACGAACTCGATGAAGCAGAGAGATTGGCGCAACGTGTAGTTCTCTTTCATCAAGGAAAAATTGTGGCTAATGCCCCACTTGACACCATGCGGTCGGCACAACATGAACTTCGCTTTTCCTCAGTACCTACCTTGAACGTGCAAGAACTTTCAGCACATATTGGCCTGGAAGTTGCCACTATTCAAGATCACTTTGTTGTGCGTTTTGAAAATACCGACTCAGCATTTTCTTCCGAACTTGTACAACGAGTTTCTACATGGCTGAACAACAAAAACTTACCGCTCAACAATTTGTCTATTGGCGCACAACGCCTTGAAGATATTTTCCGCAACCTCACTGGTGGTACACAATGACCGCACTCACTACTCAACTGCAAGCAGAAATGAATGTGGTGCGTCGCAACGGCGAGCAGTTACTTGTTACCTTAGGAATACCCCTGCTTTTGTTGGGGTTTTTCAGCGTGGTCGATGTGCTCCCCACCAATGAAAAAGATCCTGTCAACTTCTTGGTTCCAGGAATTCTCGCTCTTGCAGTAATGAGCACCTCAATGGTGAGCCTTGGCATCGCAACCGGGTTCGAACGTAACTATCTCGTTCTCAAACGTTTAGCAGCAACACCTCTTGGCACTACACGTCTTATTGCAGCAAAAACGCTTTCCATTGCAGCCGTCGAAGCAGTGCAAATGATTCTACTCATTTCGCTGGGTTTACTTCTTGGTTGGTCACCTCAACAAGCCAACTGGCTACTTGCACTATGCGCAGTCGTTCTTGGCACTTTTGCCTTTGCAGGAATTGGTCTCTTTCTTGCAGGAAATTTACGAGGTGAAGTAAACCTTGCCGCAACAAATGGTTTATACCTCATCTTGCTTCTCATTGGCGGCATTGTTTTCCCACTCGACAGATTGCCTGGTGCGCTCAGTGCTATCAGCCGTTGTTTACCCACCGCAGCGTTAAGCGATGTACTTCGCGATGCACTCATGTCGGCCGGCGAGCACACCACGTCGTCGTGGATTGTGCTTGTGGTGTGGGCAATTGCTGCCCCTGTGCTGGCAGCAAAAACTTTTAAATGGAACTAAGCCTTGTTATTACGTACTGCTAAGAAGTGAAACTCCAAAGCCGACACCATGTCGATATAAACAAGTTCGCTACGCTCGGCACGTGATGTTTCCCACCACGTAATGCGCATTACCAACACGGTAAGGAACGCCAATACTGCAGCATCGGTCAGTGCAACGTGACTAAGTTTCCACAGTCCACTAAATGACTTCCCTGGGTTTTGTTGCCAGAACCACAAGAAGTTGGCGCTCGCTTGCTGATTCTGCAGGTACAAAGCAAACGGGCCAATGACCTGTGAGAGCGCCAACCATGTGAGCAAAATGGGCAAGAACATTGCACCTGCACGAATGACCTGCAA
>Ga0209651_1000237_pt1 | contig 20633 bp, 16 predicted proteins | sample LauGreFBDMM110SN_2_FD_188216 | JGI IMG/M metagenome (GOLD analysis project Ga0209651, IMG submission 188216) | Freshwater lake microbial communities from Lake Michigan, USA - Fa13.BD.MM110.SN (SPAdes) (version 2) | ecosystem: Environmental > Aquatic > Freshwater > Lake | place: Lake Michigan... | reverse complement strand
CATCAGCGCGATTCGCAAGGCGTGGTCGGCCCGGTTCAGCGGCTGGGTGCGACCCCGCCGTGCGGGCGGTTTGCGGACATCGCCCAAGCCGTCATAGCGTCTTGCCCCCGGAGTCGCGGCCGGGTTTCGTCGGGCGGGCGCGCGTTCGGGCGCGGTGTTACCCCACAACGCGGCCAATTCGCGCGATCCAATTTGTACCAAGGCTGCGATGTCCGCAAATATCTGCATCTTCAAAGCGCCTTCCGGCAGCTGCGTCCACAAGGCCTTGGCGTGGGTGGCCAATTGGGCGCGGCCTTCAGCAGTCTCCAGGTCGCAGTCCTGCGCCGCCGACTCCAGCACAAACTTGCTCAGCGGCGTGGCCTGTTTCACCATGTCGGCAAAGGCCTCGCGGCCGTGCGCCCGCACGTAGCTGTCGGGGTCGTGCTCGGGCGGCAGAAACAAAAATTTCACGCTGCGCACATCGGTGGCAAAGGGTAGGGCGGCCTCCAGCGCCTTGTGCGCCGCGCGCCGCCCCGCCGCGTCACCATCGAAGCTGAATACCACCGCGTCGGTGAAACGGAACAGCTTTTGCACATGGTCTGCCGTACACGCCGTACCCAGGGTCGCGACCGCGTTGGGGAAGCCCAGCTGCGCCAGCGCCACCACGTCCATATAGCCCTCGGTCACCAGCGCGTAGCCGGCCTCGCGCAAATGCGTGCGCGCTTCAAACAGGCCGTACAACTCGCGTCCCTTGCTGAACACCGGCGTCTCCGGCGAATTCAAATACTTGGGCTTCTCATCGCCCAGCACCCGCGCGCCAAAGCCAATGCATTCGCCCTTGACGTTGCGGATCGGGAACATCACCCGGTCGCGGAAGCGGTCGTAGCGCTTCTCCTCACCGCCGTCCTCCGGCGCAGACAAGATGACCAGCCCGCTCTCCACCAACAGCGGATCGTCGTAATGCGGGAACACGCTGGCCAGTGAACGCCAGCCCTCAGGCGCATAGCCCAACCCGAAATCTTTAGCCACCTGGCCGGACACACCGCGCCCTTTCAGGTAGTCCACTGCGCGCGTGGCGGTCTTGAGTTCTTTGCGATACGCGGCGTTGGCTTTTTCCAGCACATCGCTGAGCGTCTGCTGCCGTTCGCGCTGCGCCGCCGCCCGCGCCCGGTCTTCGGGCGATGCGTCTTCCTCGGGCACTTGCATGCCGTATTGCTGCGCCAGCTCTTTGACCGCGTCCACAAAACCCATGCCCGAGAAATCCATCAAAAAGCTGATCACATTGCCGTTCTTGCCGCAGCCAAAGCAGTGGTAGAACTGTTTGGACGAGCTTACCGAAAACGAGGGCGACTTCTCCCCATGAAACGGGCACAGCCCCATGAAGTTGGCCCCGCCCTTCTTGAGCTGCACATGACGCCCCACGATGTCCACCACGTCGGCGCGCGCGACGAGTTCCTGAACAAAAGCAGCGGGGATGGCCATGCGGGGATTGTAGGAAGGGGGTCAGTTCAAGCCCAGAATTCCGTCAATCCCCCAACACCACCCCCTCGCGCCGCGGATCAGCCCCGCCGCTCCAGCCCGCGTCCTTGCGCTGGATGGCCTGGATGCCGCTGGTCAGCGGCATCCGTTGAACTTTGTGGCCGCGTGCGGTCAGGGCGGCGACGGTGCTGGCCGGGAAGCCGCCGGATTCGAGCAGCAGCACATCGTCCAGCGCGCTGAAGTTGGGCAGGTCAATCGCCTCTTGCGGACCCAGGCCCCAGTCCAGCGTGCCCAGCAGCAGCTTGGCGGTGAAGTGGATGATGAGCGCGCCGCCGGGGCTGCCACCGCTGAGCACCAGTCTGCCCGTGGCTTTGTCAAATACCAACGTGGGCGACATGGACGAGCGTGGGCGCTTGGTTGGCTCTAACCGGTTGGCTATGGGTTTGCCGTCCGGGCCGTTGGGGATGAAGCTGAAGTCGGTGAGCTGGTTGTTGAGCAAAAAGCCGCCGACCAGCCCCACGCCCCGGTTGACCATGATGTGCGCACCCCAGGCGGCTTCGATGCTGCTGGTCATGGCCACGGCGTTGCCGTAGCCGTCCACCACCGAGATGTGCGAAGTGCCGTGTTCGATTTGCGCGGGCATGGGGGCGTAGGCCACCGGCTTGATGGCGCCGGTGGGGTCGCCCCCCGCAGGCTGGGGCATGCGCGGGCCCTTGAGATTGATCAGGCGGGCGCGTTTGGCCAGGTAAGCGGGCTCTAGCAGGCGCGACCAACTGCCGCCGGGCGGTACCACAAAGCTCGGGTCGCCGACATACAACTGCCGGTCGGCCAAGGCCAGGCGTGCGGCTTCGGTGTAGGCGTGCATCCAATCGGGCGTGGGCTGGCCGTCTTGCAATGCCGGGGGCAGCTCGCCCAAGGCCCGCAAGGTGCCCAATATCTGGCCGATAGCCAGTTGCCCGGAGCTTGGCGGTGGCATGCCGCAGATGCGGTATTCCCGCTGCTGCGCAGGCACGGGGTAGTCAAAGCACAGCGGCTCGCGCACGAACGCGCGGTAGTTGGACATATCCAGCGGGGCCAGCGTACCGGGGTTGGTGGGGTGTTTGCGCACCAGATCCGCCATGCGCAGGGGCAGTTCGCCCAGCATGAGCGCGTTGCTGCCTTCACTGGCGATGCGGGTGAGCACGGCGGCCAACTCTGGATTGGTCAGCACATGGCCTTGGGGCCAGGGTTTGCCTTGGCGGTCGTAGAAATAGGCAGAAGCGACCGGGTCCAGCCGCAGCGACTTGTCGGCTGCCAGCAGCGTGGCCATGCGCTCGCTGATAGGAAAGCCCTCGGTGGCGATGCGGATCGCAGGGGCGAACAACTTGGCCCAGCCCAGACGCCCGTGTTGTTGCTGCGCCATCGTGAGCATGCGCACCAGGCCGGGAATACCCACCGCGCGTCCACCGATCGCAGCTTGCTCGAACGGTATGGGCGCGCCATTGGCGTCCAAAAACAGGTTGGGCCGGGCCGCAGAAGGCGCTGCTTCGCGTCCGTCAAAAGCCTGGGTTTTTTTGCCGTCAAAGTGCAGCAAAAAACCGCCGCCACCGATGCCGCTGCTTTGCGGTTCGACCACGCCCAGCACCATTTGCACCGCAATCGCCGCGTCCACCGCGCTGCCCCCGGCCCGCAGGATTTCGTAGCCCGCTTGTGTTGCCAGCGGATTGGCCGCCGCCACGGCAAAGGTGTTCGACTGAAACGCCGCTTTTTGAACACGGGCGCTGGGGAGTTCGGGCTGCACCGGGGGGTCGCTTTGCGCGCAGGCAGTGCCGAATCCGATAAAAAGCGCTGCGAGCAGGGCAGCGGGCCCAAGCGGGCGGTACGCTATGGGACTCAGGGGTTGCATTTTTTGTGGCATGTCTTCCCAAAAGCTGGCTTTGATTGTTAGCGTGGCCCGGCGTTCGGCGCCGACGTGGGCTGTTGCTTGGGGTGTTGGCGTGTAGGGCATGGCGGGCTCGTCTTGCTTATTGGCCATTGTGGACCTAGGCCTCACGCCCGCTGCAAAGCCGTGAAGTCGTAAGGCCTAACCGTAGAATCGCCCGCGCTATTCGTGCTTTACCACGTTGCAACACCGGAGAACCCCAGCGTGAACAAAATTTATCCCAGCGCCGCCGCGGCGCTTGACGGTATCGTCCAGGACGGACAGTTGATCGCCGTTGGCGGCTTCGGTTTGTGCGGCATCCCCGAGGCCTTGATTGACGCACTGCGCGACAGCGGCGCGCAAAACCTGACGGCTATTTCCAACAACGCCGGGGTTGACGACTTCGGCCTGGGCAAGTTACTGCAGACGCGGCAGATCAAGAAAATGATTTCCAGCTACGTGGGCGAGAACAAGGAGTTCGAGCGCCAATACCTCGCTGGTGAGCTGGCCCTGGAATTCACGCCGCAGGGCACGCTGGCCGAGAAGCTGCGCGCCGGGGGCGCGGGCATTCCAGCCTTTTTCACTAAAACCGGGGTCGGCACCATCGTCGCGGACGGCAAGGAACTGCGCGAGTTTGATGGCGAGACCTATGTGATGGAGCGCGCGCTCATTCCCGATGTGGCGCTGGTCAAAGCCCACCGCGCGGACAAATCCGGCAATTTGCAGTTCCGCCTGACCGCGCGCAACTTCAACCCGGCCGTGGCCATGGCCGGCAAGATCACCGTGGTCGAAGTGGAAGAAATCGTCGAGACCGGCGCGATCGCCCCGGACGATGTGCACCTTGCGGGCATTTATGTGCACCGGCTGGTGCTCAACGCCACGCCGGAAAAGCGCATCGAGAAACGCACGATTTCTGAAAAAGCAGGAGCCTGACCATGAGCTGGACCCAAGACCAAATGGCCGCACGGGCAGCCCACGAGCTGGAAGATGGCTTTTATGTCAACCTCGGCATCGGCATTCCCACGCTGGTGGCCAACCACGTACCTGCGGACAAAGAAGTTTGGCTGCAAAGCGAAAACGGCATGCTGGGAATTGGCCCCTTTCCCACCGAAGACACGGTGGACGCTGACCTGATCAACGCGGGCAAGCAGACCGTCACCACCATCGCAGGCTCCAGCATTTTTGGCAGCCACGAGAGCTTTGCCATGATCCGTGGCGGCAAGATCAATCTGAGCATTTTGGGCGCTATGCAGGTGAGCGAACACGGTGACCTGGCCAACTGGATGATTCCGGGCAAGATGGTCAAGGGCATGGGCGGCGCGATGGACCTGGTGGCGGGTGTCAAGCGCGTGATCGTCCTCATGGAGCATGTGGCCAAAAAGAAAGACGGCACCGAGGACATGAAGATCCTCCCCCAATGCACCCTGCCGCTGACCGGGGTGGGCGTGGTGGACCGCATCATCACCGACATGGCCGTGATGGACATCACGCCGCAGGGCTTGAAGGTGGTCGAGATGGCACCGGGCGTTACGCGTGAATTTTTGCAATCCAAGACCGGTGTGAATTTGCTGTAAACCCGCCGCCAAGCTGCGCCATAGCCACCGCCTAGGTGGCTTTTTCTTGACCTATGTCAGGATGCCGAGAGGCAAACCCACCATACTGGTCCACATCCTTTGGATGGACTGATTTTGGGAGTGCTACATGCCATGGTTTCGTTTTTTCCCGCTTGCCGGTGCGCTGGCGCTGAGCTGTATTGTCGCGGGCGTGATGGCCGACACACCCGCTACGTTTCTGGATAGGTTCAACGCCGAGGCCCGCAGCGCCGGTGAGGGTCCTGGTAATGCGGCGCGCGGGCAGGATTTCTTCAACAAAACCCATGGCGGCGAGTGGAAGTGTGCATCCTGCCACGGCGCGGTTCCGACCGGCAAAGGCGAACACGCGGTCACCCGCAAAGTGATCGAGCCCATGGCTCCGGCCTTCAACCCGCAGCGCTTCACCGACGCGCCCAAGGTCGATAAGTGGTTCCGTCGCAATTGCAAAGACGTGTTGTCGCGGGAATGCACCGCGCGTGAAAAAGCCGATGTGCTCGCTTGGCTGATCAGCCTCAAATAAACACCAGTCAGGACGCTATGACGAACTCCGATTTCCCCCGCCGCGCCGCTCTGGCTTTTATTCTGTGCGTGCTGCCTGCTTTGGTGGTGCTAGCGCGGGCCGACGATGTGTACACCATCAAAGGTGCACCAGCCAGCTTTACTGCCGAGTGCAGCAGTTGCCACATGGCGTATGCACCTTCTCTGACCGGCAAGGCCAACTGGCGCGGCATCATGGCCGGGCTGGACAAGCACTACGGTGTGGACGCCTCGATTGACAGCAAAACCCAGCAGGAGATCAGCACCTGGCTGTTAGCCCATGCGGCCACCAGCGCGCGCCAGGCAGCCGTGAGTCCCGAGTTCCGTATCAGCCGCAGCGATTGGTTCATCCGTAAACATGACGAGGTAGCCGCCTCGGTCTGGAAGCGCGCCAGCATCAAGAGTGCGGCCAACTGCGGTGCCTGCCACAGCGGGGCGGCAGGGGGCGACTTCAATGAAGACGGCGTGCGGATTCCCAAATGAGCGGCTCCCATTCCCCAACGGTTACACCCGCCACACCGCAACTGATTTGGGACCTGCCCACGCGGGTCTTTCACTGGTTGCTCGCGGTATGCGTTCTGGGTGCCTGGCTGACTGCAGAGAGCGAGCGCACCCTCATGCTGCATCTGGCGCTGGGCTACAGCGCCGGTGTGCTGGTGGCCTGGCGCTTGGTCTGGGGCTTTGTGGGCAGCCGCTACGCGCGTTTTTCTAACTTTGTTCGAAGCCCGGCTGCTGCACTCGTCTATTTGCGTGGCTACCTCCCTGCCGCGCGGGCCGCTGGGCAAACCCAAGCCCATTACCTCGGGCATAACCCGGCTGGTGGCTGGGCGGTACTGGCTTTGTTGGTAGTGGTCCTCTTGTCGGTTGCCACGGGTTGGGTGAGTTACCAGGACGACAGCCTGGAACTGTGGAGCGAGCTCCATGAGCTGGTGGGCAACGGCATCATGGTGCTGGTGGGCGTGCACGTGGCCGCCGTCATCGCCACCAGCTTGTTGCACCGCGAGAACCTGGTGCGTGCCATGGTGAACGGCTACAAGCGCGCCCGCAGCGGTGAAGGCATTCCGGGCGCATTCACCTTGCTGGGTCTGGTTCTGGGCTTTGCCATTGTGGCCTTTACCTGGCAGGTCTATAGCGGTGTGTTTCCGTCCTTGACGACTTAGTGCGCGCTACTGCGCTTGCGTCCTAAGCGGCTAGTGCGCCGCGCCTTGGAAAGCGGGGGCGATAATTGCAGGCTTTGACGGGCATAGCAGCTCGCGTGCCGTTGTACCCTCCCCAACCTGTTTCCACGAGCCACCGCCATGACCCAGTCCCCGCCGAGCACCGTCAGCGTTGCCGATATCCGCAAGACTTTCCTCGACTTCTTCGCCTCCAAGGGCCACACCGTGGTCGCCAGCAGCCCGCTGGTTCCCGGCAACGACCCCACGCTGATGTTCACCAACTCGGGCATGGTTCAGTTCAAGGACGTGTTCTTGGGTGCGGACAAGCGCTCCTATGTGCGCGCTGCATCGGTCCAGGCCTGCCTGCGCGCTGGCGGCAAGCACAACGACCTGGAAAACGTGGGCTACACCGCGCGCCACCACACCTTTTTCGAGATGCTGGGCAACTGGAGTTTTGGCGACTACTTCAAGCGCGAGTCGCTGCACTGGGGTTGGGAGCTGCTGACCCAGGTCTACAAACTGCCGCCCGAGCGCTTGCTGGTCACGGTCTATATCGACGACGACGAGGCTTATGACATCTGGCACAAAGAGATTGGCCTTCCTGCCGACCGCATCGTGCGCATCGGTGACAACAAGGGAAAAAAATACGCCTCCGACAACTTTTGGATGATGGCCGACACTGGCCCCTGCGGCCCGTGCTCCGAGATTTTTTACGACCACGGCCCGCACATCCCGGGTGGTCCGCCCGGCAGCCCTGATGAAGACGGCGACCGCTTCATTGAGATCTGGAACCACGTGTTCATGCAGTTCGACATGCAAACCGACGGCAGCCTGGTCAAACTGCCCGCGCCTTGCGTGGACACCGGCATGGGCCTGGAGCGCTTGGCCGCCATCCTGCAGCACGTGCACAGCAACTACGAGATCGATATCTTTGACCAGTTGATCCAAGCCGCTGCGCGAGAGACCGGCTGCGCTGACTTGAAAAACAACTCACTGCGCGTGATTGCCGACCACATCCGCGCGGCAACTTTCCTCATCGCTGACGGTGTGATGCCCAGCAATGAAGGGCGAGGATATGTGTTGCGGCGAATTATTCGTCGAGCCGTTCGACATCAATGGAAGGTCGGCCAACTAAGCAATGATGGCGTTTTTTGGCGACTTGTGCAGCCGCTAACCGAGTTAATGGGCGAGGCTTACCCAGCGATTAGAGAGAAAAAGTTGTTTATCGAGCAGTGTTTAAAGGGCGAGGAGGCTGGATTTGTAAGAACTTTGGACGATGGCATGACGCACCTTGAGGGGTTCTTACACCAGCAAAACGGAAAAATTACGGGAGCACAGCTGTTTCAGCTTCACGACACCTACGGCTGTCCTCCAGATTTGATCGGTGACATTTTCAAGGAACGTGCACTTGGTGAGCTGTCAAGCGCCGTTCTTGCCGAATATCAAGCGCACATGGAGCAGCAGAAATCCCAAGCCCGCGCCGCCGGCAAATTCAAGCAAGACCGCGCGCTGGATTACAGCGGCGCAGGCAACGTTTTTGTGGGCTACGAGCACCTTGCGCAGACTGCGGTTGTTGAAGCTTTGTACCTGGACGGCGCGCCAGTGCAAGAACTGCACGCCGGGCAAAGCGGCGTGGTCGTGCTGGATGTCACCCCGTTTTACGCCGAGAGCGGCGGGCAGGTCGGCGACGAAGGCACGCTGAGTAGCGGCTCGTCGGTGTTCGCCGTAGCCGACACGCAAAAAATCAAATCCGATGTGTTCGGCCACCATGGCAGCGTCTCGCACGGCAGCCTCAAAGCGGGCGACACAGTGCAGGCGCAGGTGAACGCGGCGGTACGCGCTGCGGCCATGCGCAACCACAGCGCTACACATTTGATGCACGAAGCGCTGCGCGAGGTGCTGGGCGAGCATGTGCAGCAAAAAGGCAGCCTGGTCAACGCCGAGCGCACGCGCTTTGACTTCGCCCACAACGCCCCGGTCACGGATGCGCAAATCCGCGCGATTGAAGACAAGGTGAACGCGCAGATCCTGGCTAACAGCGCCACGCAGGCGCAGCTGATGGACATCGAGTCGGCCAAGAAAACCGGCGCGCAAATGCTGTTTGGCGAGAAATACGGCGAGATCGTGCGCGTGCTCGATATCGGCACCACGCGTGAGCTATGCGGTGGCACGCATGTGGGGCGCACCGGCGATATCGGCGTGTTCAAAATCGTGTCCGAGGGCGGTATTGCCTCGGGCGTGCGGCGCATCGAGGCCGTAACCGGCAGCGGCGCGCTGACTTATTTACAAGACCTGGAAGACACGGTGGCCCAGGCCGCCGCTGCGCTCAAAACCCCGGTGGCCGAATTGCGCGCCCGCATCGCCAGCACCGTCGACCACGCCAAAGCGCAGGACAAAGAAATCGCTGCCCTCAAAGCCAAGCTCGCCGCCTACCAGGGCGAGGCGCTGATCAGCCAGGTGCAAGACTTGTCGGGCGTGCCTTTTCTGGCGGCGCGCATGGAGGGGGCCGATGCAGCTGCTTTGCGAAGCACGCTGCAAAAACTACGCGACAAACTGCCCCGCGCCATCATCGTGCTCGGCGCGGTGGAGGGTGACAAAGTGCAACTGGTGGCCGGCGTCGGCGCGGAGCTGATCGGCAAGGTCAAAGCCGGCGAGTTGGTGAACTTTCTGGCCGCGCAAGTGGGCGGCAAGGGCGGCGGCAAGCCCGATATGGCCATGGCCGGCGGTACCGATCCGTCCCAGCTGGACGCGGCGATTGCCAGCGCGCGCGCCTGGGTGGCGGCCAAACTCTGACGGGCTCTTAAAGGTCCCGCAGGCGCTGCGCCAAGCCGAGCGCTTCGGTGTCCGTTAATGGCGCAGGCATATCGTTTAACTGGGTTTGGATCAGCCGCCGCAGCGCATCTGCTTGTGGCCGCAAGATGCCGAAAAACACCGGCTGCTGGTCGCGTGTGATGAGCAGAGTGGGGAAGTCGTTGATGTCCACCGGGTCCACCACATCCGCCTGGTCTTCCACATCCACCCAACTGAAGCGCAGGGCCGGGAATTCGGCGCGCAGCGTGTCTATCACCGCCGCGTAGTCACGGCAGGTGCCGCACCAGGCGGCGCACAGGCAAATGACGTGAAGTGGCGCTGTACCCATGCCGTGATCATGGCAGAAGCGGCCCGCAAGGCAGCGGGTCAGAGCGAGGTTTTACACTCTCGGGTTTGTCCAAGCGCCCTGTACCGCTGTGCAAACCTTCCCACATTCCACAATTAATCAAAGAAACACGGCCCCATGAGTGCATTTTTGGAAGAAACGGTGCTGAGCGTGCACCACTGGACCGACCGCTTGTTCAGCTTCAAGACCACCCGCGACGAGACCCTGCGCTTTTCCAACGGCCACTTCACCATGATCGGCCTGCGCCTGGAGGGCGGCAAGCCGCTGCTGCGCGCTTACAGCATCGTCAGCGCCAATTACGAAGACCACCTGGAGTTTCTCAGCATCAAAGTACAGGACGGGCCGCTGACCTCGCGGCTGCAGCACATCCAGGTCGGCGACAAGATTGTGGTCGGCAAAAAGCCCACGGGTACGCTGTTGATTGATTACCTGCTTCCGGGGAAGAACCTGTATTTGTTTGGCACCGGCACCGGCGTCGCGCCCTTTCTGAGCATCGTGCGCGACCCGGAAACCTACGAGCGGTTTGAGAAAGTCATACTGGTGCACGGCGTGCGTCAGGTGGCCGAACTGGCCTACCACGACTACCTCAGCCACGAACTACCAGCCCACGAATTTCTGGGCGAGATGGTCAGCGCGCAAATGCTGTACTACCCCACGGTCACGCGCGAGCCCTTTCGCACACAGGGCCGTATTCCGGAGCTGATCGAGAGCGGCAAGATGCAGGCTGACCTCGGTCTGCCCACTTTCGATCCCGCCCACGACCGCGCCATGCTGTGCGGCAGCCCGGCCATGCTGCGCCAGCTCAAAGAGCTGCTGGAGGCGCGAGGCTTCATGGAAGGCAATACCACCAAGCCCGGCGACTTTGTGGTCGAGCGCGCATTCGTTGAGCAATAAACAGCCGTTTGACCGTTGGACACTGCATGAAAAACTACCGCCTCTACGCCATCGGTAACGCGCTGGTTGACTCGGAATTTGAAGTCACCGACGCCTTGCTGGAGCAAGCCGGCGTGGCCAAGCGGCACATGACCCTCATCGACGCACCCCGGCGTACCGAACTTCTGGCACTAGCCGGACACCGCCACGGCAAGCAAACCGGCGGCGGCTCGGCGGGCAACACCGTCGTGGCCTTTGCGCAGTTCGGTGGCTCGGCCTTTTATTCCTGCCGCGTGGCCGACGACGAACTGGGCCGCTTTTACGCCGCCGACCTCGCTGGCCATGGCGTGGACAGCAATGTGCACAGCGGCGCGCTGGCCGATCCCGCGCACGCGGTGACCGGCACCTGCATTGTCATGATCACGCCCGACTCCGAGCGCAGCATGAACACGCACCTGGGCGCCACCGCCGATTTAGATGCCAAAGCCCTGAGCGCAGATGCGCTGGGCCGTAGCGAGATTTACTACATGGAAGGCTACCTGGCCGCCTCGCCCACCGGACTGGATGCAGCCTTGCAGGGGCGGGCGCTGGCCCGCCAGCATGGCGCGGCCTTGGCGCTCACGCTCAGCGACATGAGCATGATCCGTTTTTGCCGCCCGGGCCTGGAAGCCATGGTGGGCGACGGACTGGATTACCTGTTCTGCAACGAAGAAGAAGCCAGCGTCTGGCTGGGTCTGGACGACTTTGAACAAGTTATGGCGGCGCTGGCCCCCCTCGCTACCGTGGTCTGCCTGACGCGCGGCCCCAAGGGCAGCGTGATCATCGACCGCGGCACGCCCCATGCAGTGGCTGCGCCGTCTATCCATGCGGTGGACAGCAATGGCGCAGGCGATATGTTTGCGGGCGCTTTTTTGTACGCCGTTACGCATGGCCACACCTTGCAACGCGCCGCCTGGCTGGCCAATCACGCGGCCGCCGCTGTGGTGTCGCAGTACGGCAACCGCTTGGATGCGTCCGCCGTCGCCCGCCTCCAGTCCGAGTTTGCAGCGCAGTGGGGCGGCGCTAGCTGAGACGCAGCGTCCCCCGCAGGCACGCCGCGCAGCGTTGAGCGGCCGGGTCGGTCACAATGGCCTCAACCGGCTAACACCCTATCGTCAGAACCCCGCCCACCATGCCAGCCCCCGGACACTACGACAGCAGCGCCAGCTACCCCCGCGACCTGCAGGGCTACGGTCGCCACACCCCGCACGCCCAATGGCCCGGCGGGTCGCGGGTCGCGGTGCAGTTTGTGCTGAATTACGAGGAGGGCGGCGAGAACAGCGTGTTGCACGGCGACGCGGGCTCGGAGCAGTTTCTGTCCGAGATGTTCAACCCGGCCAGCTATCCCGAGCGCCACATCAGCATGGAAGGCATTTACGAGTACGGCGCGCGCGTGGGCGTGTGGCGCATCCTGCGTGAGTTTGAGATCCGCGAGCTGCCCCTGACCGTGTTCGGCGTTGGCATGGCTTTGCAGCGCTGCCCGGATGTCACGGCGGCGTTTGTGGAACTCGGCCATGAGATTGCCTGCCACGGCTGGCGCTGGATCCACTACCAGCACGTCGACGAGGCTACCGAGCGCGAACACATGCGCTTAGGCATGCAAGCGATTGAGCAACTCACCGGCCAGCGCGCTGTGGGCTGGTATACCGGGCGCGACAGCCCCAACACCCGCCGCCTGGTCGCCGATTACGGCGGCTTTGCTTATGACTCGGATTACTACGGCGATGACCTGCCTTTTTGGATGCAGGTACGCAAAACTGATGGCGCGCTGTCGCAGCAGCTGATCGTGCCCTACACGCTGGACTGCAACGACATGCGCTTTGCGCTGCCCCAGGGCTACTCGCACGCGGACCCGTTTTTCCAGTACCTCAAAGACACCTTTGACACCCTATACGCCCAGGGCGACCCCAATGGCCAAAACCAACCGGCCATGATGAGCATCGGCATGCATTGCCGTCTGCTCGGCCGTCCTGGCCGCATCACCGCTTTGCAGCGTTTTCTGGACCATATCGCCCGCTACGACAAAGTCTGGGTGGCAAAGAGGCGGGATATTGCGCAGCACTGGGCTGCGACCCATCCCGCGCCGGTCTGAACAAGGCGTTTCAACAACCATGACGCTGACGCTGGAATCGCTCAACACCCTGCCGCTGGACGCGGCAGCGCGCCTGCTCGACGGCGTATACGAACATTCCCCCTGGGTGGCCGATGCGGCACTGGCACAGCGGCCTTTTGTGAGTCTCGCGCAACTGCAATTCGCCCTGGCCCAGGCCGTCACCGATGCGCCGCTAGACGCTCGCCTGGCCCTGCTGCGTGCGCACCCGGAACTGGCCGGTAAAGCCATGGAGGCGGGCGCGCTGACGCAGGAGTCCACCCACGAGCAAAAGACCGCCGGCCTGACCGCCTGCACGCCGCAGGAACTGGCGCATATCCAGGCGCTCAATACCGCCTACCGCGAGAAGTTCGGTTTTCCGTTCATCGTGGCGGTGCGCGGGCCGCGCGGCACTGGCTTGTTCAAGCCGCAGATCATCGCCACGCTGGAGCGGCGCTTAGCCGGTCACCCGGAATTTGAACTGGCCGAGGCGCTGCGCAATGTGCACCGCATCGCCGAAATCCGCTTGACCGATAAGTTTGCGCAAGCCCCGCTGCGTGGCCAGCAGGTCTGGGATTTGCAGGAAAGCCTGGCCGCTTTCAGCGACCCCGGCTTTGCCGAGCGCGGCGAGCTGACCGTGACCTATTTGACCGATGCGCACCGGGCCTGCGCCGCGCGCATCGTGCAGGACATGCGGGATGCCGGTTGCGACAGCGTGCACATCGACGCCGTGGGCAATGTGGTCGGACGCTACGAGGGTACGCGGGCTGATGCACCTGCGCTGCTCACCGGCAGCCACTACGACACGGTGCGCAACGGCGGTAAGTACGACGGGCGCCTGGGCATTTATGTGCCGCTGGCCTGCGTGCAGGCCATGTACCAGACGCAGCGCCGCTTGCCCTTCGGTCTGGAAATCGTGGCCTTTTCTGAGGAAGAAGGTCAGCGCTACAGGGCCACGTTTTTGGGCGCAGGCGCGCTCACTGGCGACTTCGACCCGGCTTGGCTGGATCAGCCCGACGCCGATGGCATGACCATGCGCGAGGCCATGCTGCACGCCGGTCTGGACATTGCGCAGATCCCTTTGCTCAAACGCGATCCGGCGCGTTACCTCGGTTTTGTGGAAGTGCATATCGAACAAGGCCCCGAGCTCAACGCGCGCAATCTGCCTTTGGGCGTGGTCACTTCGATCAACGCCAATGTGCGCTACACCGGCCAGGTGACGGGCATGGCAAGCCACGCTGGCACCACCTCCATGACCCAGCGACGTGATGCGGCCACGGCGGTGGCCGAGCTGATGCTATTCATGGAACAGCGTGCCGCAGCCGACGGCGATTCGGTGGGGACGGTGGGTTTGCTGAACGTGCCCGGCGGTTCCATCAACGTGGTGCCCGGGCGCTGCAGTTTTTCGCTGGATATGCGCTCACCCATGGACACGCAACGCGATGCCCTGGAGCGGGATGTGCTGGACCAATTGCAGGCGATTTGTGTACGGCGTGGCGTGACTTACACGCTCACGCAAACCGTGCGCGCCAGCGCCGCGCCCAGCGCCCCGGCTTGGCAGGCGCGATGGGAGGCGGCCGTACAAGCCCTGGGTTTGCCGGTGCACCGCATGCCCAGCGGCGCGGGCCATGACGCCATGAAGCTGCACACCATCCTGCCGCAGGCCATGTTGTTTGTGCGCGGCGAGAACGCCGGTATCAGCCACAACCCGCTGGAGTCCACCACCTGCGACGACATGCAGCTCGCTATCGAAGCCTTCGACCACCTGCTTGTTCAGTTGGCGCGCGAATTTCCCTGAGCGTTTGGTCGCGCCCCCACCCAGGTTCCCACCATGCCCGCATCCCCCTTGGACCACATCCGCCTGGACACCTGGATCGATGGGCACTTTGACGAAGAGCTGCGCTTTTTGCAAAGCCTGATCCAGATCCCCACCGACACCCCGCCGGGCAATAACGCGCCGCACGCCGAGCGCGCCGCTGATCTGCTTGATGCCATGGGCCTGCAAACCGAGCGCCACCCGGTTCCGGCGGACCTGGTGCATGCCGCTGGCTTGCAGAGTGTGACCAATTTGGTGGTGCACCGGCGCTACGGCGATGGCCCCACGATTGCGCTCAATGCCCACGGCGATGTGGTGCCGCCAGGCGATGGCTGGACCCAAGACCCCTACGGCGGCGCGGTGGTGGACGGCAGCATCTATGGCCGTGCGGCCGCTGTCAGCAAATGCGATTTCGCGACCTACGCGTTTGCGGTGCGCGCCATTGAGGCACTCGGCTATCCGCTCAAGGGCGGGGTGGATTTGCTGTTCACGTATGACGAAGAGTTCGGTGGCGAAGTCGGGCCGGCCTGGCTGCTGAGCCAGCAGCTGACGCGCCCGGACCTACTGATCGCGGCGGGCTTTTCCTACCAGGTCATCACCGCGCACAACGGTTGTCTGCAAATGGACGTGACCGTGCATGGCCAGATGGCGCATGCGGCTATTCCGGAGTCCGGCGTAGACGCGCTGCAAGCCGCCACCAAAATTCTGAGCGCCTTATATGCGCAAAACAGCCTGTACCGCAAGATCAGTTCCCGGGTGGAAGGCATCTCACACCCCTACCTGAATGTGGGCCTGATCGAAGGTGGTACCAATACCAACGTGGTTCCCGGACGCGTCGGCTTCAAGCTCGACCGCCGCATGATTCCCGAAGAAGATCCGGCGCAGGTGGAGGCCGATATCCGCCGCGTCATCACGCAGGCTGCAGCGCAAACGCCGGGCATCACCGTGGATATCCGGCGCATGCTGCTGGCCAAGGCGCTCAAGCCTTTGCCGGGCAACAAAGTGCTGGTGGACACCTTGCAATTCCATGCCAGCGCGGTTTTCGGTGAACCGGTCCCCGCCTTGGGTTCGCCGCTGTACACCGATGCCCGGATTTTTGGCGAGGCCGGTATCCCCTGCGTGCTCTACGGGGCCGGGCCGCGCACGGTGCTGGAGTCACACGCCAAGCGCGCCGACGAGCGGCTGGCGCTGAACGATTTGCGCCGCGCCACGCAGGTGGTGGCGCGCACCCTGCTCGACCTGCTGGGTTGAGCGCAGCCTCTGTGTCGCGCCATCTCACGCAGCTGCTGGAGCGCTTGCAGCACCAGAGCGCAGTGCTGGTCACCGTGGCCCAAGCCCAGGGCTCGGTTCCGCGCGATGCAGGCGCATGGATGGCGGTTTTTGCGGACCAGGTGCTCAATACGGTGGGTGGCGGACATCTGGAGCAGGACGCGATTGCTTCCGCCCGCGCCATGCTGGCCGCAGTAGATGCGCCGCCTCAAACCCTGCGTTTTGCGCTGGGCCCCAGCTTGGGGCAGTGCTGCGGCGGCGTGGTGCATCTGCAACTGGAAGTCATTCGCGCAGCCGACAGCACAGACTTGCAAGCGCGCTTGCGCCAAACCGGCCCGGTGGTCGCGCTGTTTGGCGGCGGACATGTGGGCCATGCGCTGGTGCGGGTGCTGGGCGAGTTGCCCTTTGCCGTGCAATGGCTGGACAGCCGTGATGCGATTTTCCCGGGCGATCTTCCGCCCAATGTGGTATGCGAGCAGTCGGATCCGGTGCAATCCGCCGTCGCGCACCTGCCGGCGCGGGCGCGGGTCCTGATCATGAGCTTCAGCCACGCGGAGGACCTGGACATCGTCGCGGCCTGTCTGCTGCGCCAGCGCGCGCAGGCGGATCTGCGCTTCATCGGCCTGATCGGCAGCCAGACCAAATGGGCGACCTTTCGCAAACGACTGCAGGCGCGGGGTTTTACCGATGCCGAATTGGCCCAAGTCACCAGCCCGATTGGCGTGCCGGGCATTCCCGGTAAAGCCCCGGAGGTGATCGCTGTGGCGGTAGCGGCGCAACTGCTGCAACTGGGTGACTGAAACCCGCGCCTGGGCGGACCCTGCAGCGGGTATAAACCCTTTCACCTTCATTCTTTTATGACCCACGGCAAAACGCCGCACCGCCATGACCACCAACGCCTACCAATCCGGACGCCTGGACCTGCCCTTTGTGGGCCATTGCACTTTTGCCAAATCACCGGTCTGCCTGGACTGGAACGCCATCGACGCCGACGTCGCCGTCATCGGCGTGCCCAACGACATGGGAACGCAATGGCGGCCGGGCGCACGCTTCGGCCCGCGCGCGATCCGTGAGGCCTCCACCTTGTTTTCTTTCGGCCATGGCGGGGCCTATGACCATGAAGACGATGTGATGTACCTGACCCGCGAGCAGGCCCGCATCGTCGATGTAGGCGATGCCGACATCGTGCACACGGATATGGCCAAAAGCCACGCCAACACCGAATACGCGATCCGCAAAATTCTGGCCGCCGGGGCCATGCCGCTGGTGCTGGGCGGCGACCATTCGGTGCACGCGCCGGTCATCAAAGCCTTTGACGGGCAGGGCCCTATCCACATCGTGCACTTTGACGCGCACCTGGATTTTGTCGACGAGCGCCATGGCGTGCGCTACGGCCACGGCAACCCGCTGCGCCGCGCCTCTGAGATGACGCACATCACCGGCATGACGCAGCTCGGTATCCGCAACGTCTCGTCGAGCAACCGCGACGACTACGACGCGGCGCGCGCGGCCGGGTCGCAGATTTACTCGGTGCGCCAGATTCGCAAAATGGGCGTGCAAGGCGTGCTCGACGCGATTCCAGTCGCGCCGAATTACTACCTGACGATTGATATCGACGGCTTTGATCCCTCGATCGCGCCGGGGACGGGCACGCCCAGCCATGGTGGGTTTTTGTACTACGAGGTGCTGGAAATCATCGAGGCTTTGGTGAAGCGCGGCGGTGGCAACATCATCGGCATCGACTTGGTGGAGGTGGCCCCAGCCTACGACCCGGCAGGCGTGACGGCGATATTGGCGGCGCAACTGCTGCTCAACAGCCTGGGCTTTATCTTCCACGCGCGCAGCCTGCGCAAAGCCGCCGGACAAACCCATGGCTGAGCCGCGCCTGCACTACGTGCAATGCCCTATGGGCGACGCCGTGGGCGCGCAGGCGGGCAGCGGCCACCGCATGGCGTACTGGGAGTGGGGTGCGCCGGACGCAGCACACACTGTGGTCTGCGCCCATGGACTGACCCGCCAGGGGCGTGACTTCGATGTGCTGGCGCAGGCCCTGGTGGTGCGCGCACCGCACCCGCTGCGCGTGTTGTGTCCCGATGTGGCCGGGCGCGGATGCAGCGACTTTCTGGCCGACCCGCAGTACTACCAGGTGCCCATCTACACCGCTGCCATGCTGGCGCTGTTGGGGCAGTTGCAACTCTCGCAGGTCGATTGGGTCGGCACCAGCATGGGCGGGCTGATCGGCATGGGTGTGTGCACCGCGGCCGCATCGGTGGGCGCGCAGGTGCGCCGTTTGCTGATCAACGACGTCGGCCCGACGATTGAGATTGCCGCCTTGCGCCGCATTGGCGCGTATTTGGGTCAGCCCTTACGCTTTGATACGCCCGAGCAGGCGGCTGCGGCCTTGTGGGCGGTGTCCAGCAGTTTCGGGCCGCATACGCCGCAGCAGTGGTTGGATTTGTGCCGCCCCATGCTGAAAGTCGCCGCCGATGGTGCGGGCTGGGTGCTGCATTACGACCCGGCGATTGCGCTGCCGTTCCGTATGGTCACCGACGAGCTGGCCGAGAAAGGCCAGGCCATGGCCTGGGCCGTGTATGACCAGATCCAGACGCCCACGCTGTTGTTACGCGGTGCGCAGTCGGACCTGCTCAGCGCCGCCACCGCCGCCGAGATGGGGCAGCGCGGCCCGCGTGCACGCTTGCACATAGTGGATGGTGTTGGCCACGCGCCCACGCTCATTGCAGAAGATCAGATCGACGTGGTGGCTGACTTTTTGTTTGCATGAGGCTGCGTGCAATCCCAGGCTGTCGCCCCCGCCGATGAGGCCGCTGCCACGCTGATCGCGGCCCTGGCCGCAGCACAGCCGGAGGTGGACGGGGCGTTGGTGCGGGCCCGCGCGTTTGCCGAGCCGCTGCTGGATGGGGTCTTGCTGGATACCGGTGAGGATGTGCTGGCGCATGCGGATGGCGTGGCAGCCATCCTCGCCGCCATGGGTGCCTCGCCCACCATGCAGGCCGCGGCCTATTTGGTCTACACCTGCGACCACCTGAACAAGCCGCAGGAAGTCATTGCCAAGGGTTTTGGGGAAGGCCTGGCGGCGCTGGCTTTGGAGACCACCAAGCTGGTGCGCTTGCAGCGCATGGCGCGCATCGCCCAGAACGCTGCCAGCCATGCGCCGCAAGCGCATACCCGGGCCGCTCAGGTTGAGAGTGTGCGCAAGATGCTGCTGGCTTTTTCGCGCGATCTGCGGGTGGTGATGCTGCGTCTGGCCTCGCGCTTGCAGACCTTGCGCCACTTCGCCGCCAGCAAGCTGCCAGTGCCGCCCGGCTTGGCGCAAGAGTCTTTGAATGTGTTTGCCCCGCTGGCCAACCGGCTGGGCATCTGGCAGGTGAAGTGGGCCGTGGAGGATTTGGCCTTCCGCTTTCTGGAGCCCCAGACTTACCACGACGTGGCCAAGCAGCTGGACGAGAAGCGGGCTGAGCGCGAGGCGGCGGTAGAGAAGCTGCGCACCGAGCTGGCGTCCGAGCTGGCCGGGCAGGGCATTGCAGCGCAGGTGCAAGGGCGCCCCAAAAACATCTACAGCATTGTCAAGAAGATGCGGGGCAAGGGCCTGCGCTTTGAGCGGGTTTATGACATCCGCGCGCTGCGCATCATCGTCGCCGATGTGGCGGCCTGCTACGCGGCGCTGAGCTGGGTGCACGCGCGCTTCAGCCCGATCACCGAGGAGTTTGACGACTACATCGCCAAGCCCAAACCCAACGGCTACCAGTCGCTGCACACCGTGGTGCGCGACGCGGCGGGCGGGCCGATTGAGGTGCAAATCCGCACCGAGGCCATGCACCAGCACGCGGAACACGGCGTGGCCGCGCACTGGGCTTACAAAGAAGCGGGCGTCAAAGGCTACGCCGGGGTGAGCGCGAGCAGCCCCTACGAGGCCAAGATTGCGGTGCTGCGCCAGTTGCTGGCCTGGGAGCGCGATATTGCGGGCGGCGAGGCCGGGGCTGCAACAGAGACGCCGGGTACGCCCGTACTCGACGACCGAATTTACGTGCTCACGCCGGATGCTGCGGTGGTGGAATTGGTGCAAGGCGCGACCGCGGTGGACTTTGCTTACAGCGTGCACACCAATGTGGGCCACCGCTGCCGGGGCGCGCGGGTGGACGGGCATTTGGTGCCTTTGAGTACGCCGCTGCGCAACGGCCAGACGGTGGACATCATCACCGCCAAAGAAGGCGGGCCTTCGCGGGACTGGCTTAACGCCGAGCTGGGTTTTTTGAACAGCCAGCGCGCCCGCGCCAAGGTGCGGGCCTGGTTCAACGCGCAGGCTTTGACGGAGACCGTGGCCAAAGGCCGCGAGGCCGTAGAAAAACTGTTGCAACGCGAAGGCAAAACTGCGGTGCGGCTGGACGATCTGGCCGCGCAACTGGGCTTTAACAGCGCCGACGACTTGTTTGAGGTGGTGGGCAAAGACGAGTTTTCGCTGCGCAATATCGAGATTGTTTTGCGCCCGCCCGAGCCGGTGCAGGCGCTGGACGACACGGTGCACTTGCGCAAACCGCGCAGCAATGCGGCGGGCAAAGGCGGGGTGCTGGTGGTGGGTGTGGATTCGCTGATGACCCAACTCGCCAAGTGTTGCAAACCGGCGCCGCCCGATCCGATCAGCGGCTTTGTGACCCGGGGCAAAGGCGTGAGCGTGCACCGGGCCGATTGCTCCAACCTGCGCAATATGGTGGGCCGCAGCGGCGACCG
>Ga0209651_1000236_pt1 | contig 20644 bp, 27 predicted proteins | sample LauGreFBDMM110SN_2_FD_188216 | JGI IMG/M metagenome (GOLD analysis project Ga0209651, IMG submission 188216) | Freshwater lake microbial communities from Lake Michigan, USA - Fa13.BD.MM110.SN (SPAdes) (version 2) | ecosystem: Environmental > Aquatic > Freshwater > Lake | place: Lake Michigan... | reverse complement strand
CAATTGAATCGTGTATGGAAATTCCAGTCAACATCGTTGATCCACAAAAAACGCTGGCGTGCATAACCTATTTTCGTCGCGGAACGCTTCAGTCACTTTTGTCGCTTCAGTCAATCGACGACGACGGAAACGAAGCTTCGAAGCCAACGACGAAACCGACACTGGACAATAATCGATTCATCAACGCGCTTGAGGCAATTCAACAAGGAAAGTTTACAATTGAGAAATTGAAAGCAACTTATTCTTTGACTGAAGAGCAAGCGAAACATCCATTGTTAAACAAATGAAAGAAATGACCGCTGAAGAACGCGCAAGGTATTTGTTTGACTTGTTTGAATTCATCGAATACGATTCGAAGGTGAAAACATTCATGGCAAGGAAATCGTGCGCGTTGATTCTGGTTCATGAATTAATGAAGGACGTTGACATCAAATCGCGTGACTTCATTTTTTGGTCTCATGTTAAACTAAATTTATTAGAATTATGAAATGGCGTGCTTCACAAATGGGAAAACTTATGACAACGTCCCGGTCTAAAACGGATGTCTTGTCACAAACGGCGAAAAGTTATATTAATCAAATCGCAAAAGAAGATTTCTTCGGTTACACTTCACCGCTGGTGAATCGGTATCTTGACAAAGGAACAAATCAAGAACTTGAATCCATTCAGCTATTGAACGCGGTTCGATTCGAAGATTTCAAGAAAAACGATATTCGGCAAACAAACGACTTCATGACTGGTGAATGTGACATTGTCACGGTGTCATCAATAATTGACATCAAAACAAGCTGGTCGCTTGACACGTTCCCGGAATTGCCTGAAGACATCGACGCGAAAGATTATGAATGGCAAGGTCGTGCGTATATGTATCTTTACGACAAACCTGAATTCGAACTTGTTTATTGCATGGTCTCAACGTGGGACGAATTCCTTACGCAATACGATGACAAAACACTTCACAAGGTTGACCACATCGATCCAGCGAAGCGAATCACGTCGATATTTTTTGAACGTGACATGGAACTTGAACAACAAATGATTGAACGTTGTCATCTGGCGACGGAATACTACATTGAAAGAATAACTAAATTAAACAACAAATGAAACAAACCGCAACAAATTACTTAATCGAACAGCTTTCATTGAAAGTCATGGCGAATCAATTGCCGTGGGTGTCGAAAATTCTTGACAAGGCGATTGAAATGGAACACGAACAAATCGCTGAAGCTTATGAACGTGGCGAATTTAATCAAGGTTGCAATGGTGACGCGAAACAATACTATTCCGATACATATATCAAAAATCGCGATACGCAATCATGAAAGCAACTATAGAATTTAACCTGCCTGAAGACCAACACGAATTCGATTTGGTGGTCAATGCAAGTGCGATGTACAATGCACTATGGGAAATCAAAGACGAACTTCGAAATCTTTGGAAATACCACGAATTAAATGAAGATGAATTTAATATGATTGAACGAATCCGGGAATCATTCCATGCCATTCTTCAGGACAACAATGTAAACTTAAATAAATAATAACATGAGCAAAGAAAAAGGAACGGTTGTCAACGTGACAACTTTACAAATCATTTCGGACAAATTCCGAAAACAAGATTTCACAATCAAAACGTTTGATGAAAAATATCCACAATTCTTGACCTTTCAAGTCGTGAATGACAAATGTGACCTTGTCGCGAACCTGAACAAAGGTGACGTTGTCGAAGTCAGTTACAACCTTCGTGGTCGTGAATGGAATTCACCTGAAGGTGTCACGAAGTATTTCAACACCGTCGAAGCGTGGTCAATCTCGCTATCAAGTCAACCAGTACAAACAACACCAACACCAGCAAATGAAGACGATGACGATTTACCTTTCTAATGACAACAATGTGGTTGACTACATGAGAACGATGACAACTTCGAAATTGAATAAGCGTTACAATATGAAACACTTGTCCGAAGACATGAAGGTCAATTACTCAATGCTGTATCGATTCATGCAAGGAAAACCAGTCGGTCAAGAATTTTTCATCGCTTGGTTTAATTATTTTATACTTTAGTACAATGGAATTCTGGAAACATGAAGCTTATCAAATCGCTCGGAAAATTACTTCGAACCACGAACTTCAGGGTGATTTGGTTGGTCATGTGTTTATTCTCATGAACCGCTTTGACTTTCATGTTTCCGATATTCCAGCTGTTTTCGCTCGCTTCGCTTACAATCAATGGAACTGGCAACGTTCGGAATTCTGGCGACTTTACCGAAGCGACGGCGAAGCAATCAACGACGTAATTGATTCACACGATTCACCTTCGAACAATGAATTCAGCGAAATGCTTGACGCATATCTTCATTCGAACGACGGTGATCCATTCATCAAGGAAATCACAAAAATGCACCTTTGTGGAATGACATTCAGGGACATCAAGCAACTGACCGGGATTTCACTTGACACGATTCACAAAACAATAAAACAATTTAAAAATGATTTACACGATTATTGCGGTGGCGATTGCAAGGGCGTTAATGTCCTTTAATTTACCGAATACAAAACCATTCAATTGTCAGTCATGCTTGTCCTTTTGGACGGCGCTGGCTATTTATCTTTGCACAGATTGGTCAATGATTCCATTCGCCTTCGTTGCCTATCTTATTTCCGATTTAATTTTGATATATGAATATAAGTAACGGACTTCGACACCAGCTTGAAAACTTTGGTCGTCATCGATATGCGAATCTTGACGACAGCTTGAAAGAAGAACTTTGCGTTCACTACAAAGCGCTTGGATTCGGCAAACTGAACAAAGCGTGCGCGACGTGTGTTCGAATCGCAATGGACAAGCTGAACCAAAACAAAGACAAGATTCGTCCAGCGGTGCGTGAACAAAACAATGAACCGCACATGAAGGAACAACCGCCGAAACTTCACTTCGTTGGAACGAAACAAAAGACGTTCGGCGAACTTCGACGCGAAGCGAATCAACTTGGATTCAAAGCAACAAGAACAACAACACGACAAGACATTGAAGAATGGTTGAAATCCACGAAACAGCAATAATTTATCCGGGTGTCACGATTGGTCACAACGTCACAATCGGTGCGTTTTGCATAATCGGCGCACCAGCGGAATCGAAACGACACGAAGGTCAAAACGGATTCGGTGTGGTCATCGGTAACAACGTCACGATTCATGGTCACGCAACAATTGACGCTGGATCACAACGACCGACAATCATTGACGACGGCGCGTATATCATGAAGACCGTTCACATAGGTCACGATTCAATAATTCACAAGGACGTGACGATTTCACCGCACGCGGTCATCGGTGGCTTCGTGGAAATACACGAACAAACCAACATCGGAATGAACGCAACGATTCACCAGCGCGTCACGATACCTTCAAAATGTATGGTCGGAATGTCCGCTGTAATTACAAAAAAAACACCGCTTGAACCGAACACCGTTCTTGTCGGCAATCCAGCACGAATAACACGAAGCAACAACAAATGAAAATAATCACCGTTACCGCAATGCACGGACGACACAACACGGTCGCCGAATGTATCGAACGAATGCCGTTCATCGACAAGGTCTTCATTTACAGCACCGACGAAGACGGCGCGTTCCTTGAAGGTCAAGACATTTTCGCAATGGCGAAATATCAAAATTCACCGCTGTCGTACAAATGGAACATGGCAATTCGAACACTGGAACAAATCGACTTCGACGCGGTCATCTTGCTTGGTTCGGACGACTACATTGACGAAGCGTTCATGAACTATGTTGAACGAACAATTCCTGAATTCGACATGATTGGCTTCAAAGACATTTACTTTCAAAACGACGGCGCACTTCATTACTGGTCAGGTTACACGAACAACCGACGCGGTGAACCGTGTGGTGCTGGCAAAGTGTATTCAAGAAAATTCCTTGAATGCTTGCAATGGAATCTTTTTGACGTGGCGCGTGACCGGGGACTTGACAAGATTTCGTGGCAACGCGTTCAAGAAGCGAAAGGAAAAGTTCACATCACTTCGCTGAAGGAAAACGGTCTTTTGTTGGTTGACATCAAAGACGGTGAAGGAATGACACCGTTTAATAAATTCAAAGGACTGGAAAGGATTTCGAACAAGATTACATAATAAAAGGGAAACTATATTTATGGCAAACAAACACCGCAACATCGACAAAGATGAATTGCTTGAAATGGCTTATCGTTATTGCGACTTTTGTATTTCTTCGACAAAAGAAATCGCCACGAATTCAGGCGTGAAGCAAGTCAAGGAACGTCACATTCCGACCGTGTCTTATTTTCTTCTTCACTGGCTTCGAAGGGAACACTTTGACTTTTATAAACGAACGAATTGGTACGACGCGATGAAGGACGAAACGCATCCATTGTCGAACACTATAAAAACAATTGACAACGATTTCAATGCGTTGGCGCGTGACATCGTCGCAAACGAAGGCAAGGGAATTTTCTACGCAAAGAACAAACTGGGAATGCACGACCGCCAACAAGTCGAAACACGAACGGTTGAAAGATTCGATTTCGATGTCAACGATTAAAGGTTATCGACCGCACAAACACCAGCTTGAAATTCATCAAGCAATCAACCAAGGAAAAGAAAAGTATTTCGCTTTGAACATCGGACGGCAATTCGGAAAGACAATGCTCGGAATCAATCAACTTCTTTGGTGGGCAATCAACGACCGTGGTTGCACGATTGCTTGGGTGACACCAGTTTACAAACAAGGAAAGAAGGTGTTCGCTGAACTTGAACGCGCCGTCGCGAAGTCAGGATTGTTTGAATTCAACAAATCCGATTTGCGAATCACCGGGTTCGGTTCATCGATTGAATTCTTTTCAGGTGAACGACCAGATAACATTCGAGGTAACACATTCGACTACATGGTCGTCGATGAATTCGCGTTCACACGTCCTGAACTTTGGGACGAAGTATTGTCAGCGACGGTCTTGGTCAAAGGAAAAAAGGTCATCTTCATTTCAACACCGAAAGGAAAGAATCATTTTCACCGGGTGTGTCTTCAGCAAAATTACGACGACCGTTATAGATATTTTCATTTCACCAGCTTCGACAATCCTATGATTGATCCGAAGGAACTTGAAGAACGCAAGCGGTCATTGCCTGACCATGTGTTTCGTCAAGAATACCTTGCGGAATTCATGGACAACGCTGGTGGCTTGTTCAAGGGTGTGTCGTCGTGTATCGGTCAAGGTGAACGAACATCGCGAATGTATGGCGGTCTTGACATCGGACGCGCTGACGATTACACGGTGTTGACAATCCTGAACGAACATGGTCACATGGTTCATGTCGAACGCTGGCGACACGATGACTGGTCGCGAATCATTGACAAGGTTGCGAACTTGATTCGAAGCTTCAACGCAATCACCACGGTCGAAGTCAACAACCAAGGCGACGTGTTCTTCGAAATGCTTCAAAACACATTGAGAAACAAGGTCGTTCCATTCGTGACCACATCGAAGTCGAAACCGATATTGATTGAAGACCTTGCGCTTTCGTTCGAACAACAATCGATTCGTGTGAACGATGTCAAATGGTTGCTTGACGAACTTGAAAGTTTTACTTACATTTACAATCCGAAAACAAGGAACGTTCAATATAGCGCACCGACTGGACTACACGACGACGGTGTGATGTCGTTGGCGCTTGCGTGGAATTCCATGAAGAACAACAAGTCGAAAGGGAAATACAACACTTTGAGAATATGAAAATAAAATTACCAGCTTCGATTCACGAATGCAAACCTGACCAGCTTGTCAAATGGTTGATGTTAGCTGAAGTCATCAAGGAAAAGCAAAACGATGAATTGTTTCAAATGCTTGACTTTCAATGTCAGCTTATTTCAATCTTTTCAGGAATGAAGGTCAACAAGGTCAAGCAACTTGCAATCGAAGACGTTCAACGTTTGTCTGGTCACTTGACGCGAATGATTGCGAATTACAATTATTCCGAACCGCTTGGTGAAGTGACGGTCAACGGTCAGCGATATGTCTTTGAAAAAGATTTCCGTTTGATTAGCACTGGACAAATCATTGACTTGAAACTAATCGACGACGTGGCAAGTGATCCAGTTCAGGCACTCGCGATTTGTTATGTCGAAGAAGGATTCGAGTATTGTCAAGAAGACGACCGTGGTCGTGTGTTGAATCCGAATGACAAACGATACAAAGCGTTCAAGGAACAATTCGACGGCGAAGAATTCATGAACTTCTTCGGTTTTTTTTTGCGCGAATCATCGAAGCGGAACGACGCTATATTGGCAATCCAGACGATACGGACGATGATGAATCAAAGACAAGCGATAGCGAACTTAAAGATAACGAATGGTTCACATGGACAAGAATACTTCAACGACTTGGACAAGAACTTGGAACAAGCATTGACGCAATCACTAAACAACCGTATGTGAAGACATTGTTCTGGATGAATTACTTGAAGCTGAAAGACGAACAAGAATACATATTAAACAAACAACGTTGACATGGCTGACTTTGATTTCCTTGAAGAATTCGGGGTGTCGGTTGCCGAAGCTGAACAACCAAAAAACGTCTACGAAAAATTCATTCTAAACGTTGGTAACAAAGTAACCACCGACCTTCGTGAATACATTCAGCAAAACGCAATGAACACTGGTGCGCTTGCGCAATCGGTTGTGTACTTTCCGACTGGTGCGTTGTCGTTTGAAATTCAGGCGGACGATTACTACAAATTCGTCGACCAAGGTGTGAACGGAATCGCGGTCAATCATGCAAGTCAGTTTTCGTTTCGTTATCCGGGTGTGTCATATAACATGGCGAAGGCGATTCAAGAATGGAAAGGACTTGAAATGTCGCACGCGTTTGCGATTGCTTCGAACATCAAGCAACGTGGTTTGAAACCGAAGCTTATCACGGACAATGTCATCAATGACAAGGTGCTTGAAATGATTGCGAAGGACTTGACCGAAATCACTGGATTGACGTTTGAAATTAAATTCGAAAAGACAACTGAAAAATGGCAATAACAATTACACAACAACCGCAACGATTTCAACCAGCGTGCAATCCGTATGTGTGGGTTTTTGAAAGCGACCAAACGGCGCAACCGAACTTCAGCTTCATTGTTGAACTTTACGTCGGTGGATCACTTGTATCGACACATCAAGTGTTCAACGAATCTGGCAATTACGCAAGGTTCGACGCGAGCGGTGACCTTCGTTGTTTATTGACAAGCGAAATGGTGACAACTGGCGCGTTGCTTACTTTTTACGATCCAGCGGTTGATGTGGTAAACATTCGTGTTTACGAAAAGTACGGAACGCCACCAGTGTTGTCAGGAACGTTTGTGACTGGACTTGTGAACAGCGCATGGAACGCTTCGCTTCGACATCCTGACTTCATCGCATACGACCACTTTGACTACATGGTTTCAAGGACGAACACGAATTCAGGGAACATTCTTTTCTTGACTGACTTTCCAAGAACAAGAAAGTATTTCGTCGGACTTTACGAAAGCGCGTTCCTGACATTCATCAATCGAAGCAAACCTAACGTTGACTTTTATTTGAATCTTTACGATATCACTGGAACATTGATAACAAGCTACACGAACACGATTGGTGTCGGTGACTTGAACGTGATTGATTGCGCACCACAAAACTTGATTGCGAACACAACGGTCACATTGCTTGACTTTCAATCATGCGCTTATTTCACGGTGCGCGTTCAAGGTCTTGATCCGGGAACGAATTCAGGATTCAGCGAATTGTTCACATTCTGGATTGACACCGAATGTCATCGATACGACACACAACGACTTCACTGGTTGAACAAGCTTGGTGGGTGGGATTCATTTACCTTTACGCTTGTGTCAACGAATTCAACCAAGGTCAAGACATCGGAATATCAAAGGGAACGTGGTCAATGGGACAACACTGGAACGGCTTGGGAATACACACGTTATCATGGTGAACAAATGGCGTTCAACAAATATGCAACCGACACGACCATTTTGAATTCCGACTGGATTCACGAAAGCGTTCAACAATGGTTGGTGCGTGAACTTTACGAATCACCGAAAGTTTATCTTGAAGTGACACCCGGTGCATTTGAACCAGTGAAGGTCACGAATGAAGATTTCAACTTGAAGCAACGACGCGTTGACGGATTGATTCGTGAAACGGTCAACCTTCAAAGAACATACACATACAATTCACAATTGACTTAATGGCTGGCGAACTTTACATAAACAACCGATTAATCGACATCGACCAAGCGTTGCCATTTCCGTTGACGTTCAACATTGCTGACATCCGCGATGTGTCCGCGCGTAAAGGAAACAAGTCGAAGACAATCACGATTCCCGGAACGAATTCGAACAGCGCAATTTTCCGTTCCATTTTCTTGTTGACTTATACCGACGAAACCACCGACACGAATTCAGCGTTCCTTGACTTTGATCCAAGTATTAAAGCAACGGCACGATACTACAACAACGGAATTCTTGAATTCAATGGAATCGCACAACTTCAGGAATGTAAACTAATCGACGGAACATGGTCATTCGATTTGACCTTGGTGTCGGATACGATTGACTACATTTCCAGAATGAACAAGGTCAAGATAAACGAACTTGACTTCAGCGAATTCAATCACGCGTTGACGAAGGCGAATCAATTCGAAACATGGAATGGATTGAATCAAATCAACGGTGTGTCAACATCAATCAAAACTGGTTCGGACTGGAATGGCGTCGGTTACTATTATGGATTGATTGATTACGGTTATCGACACCACGTTCAACGCGACCGATTTGATTGTGACGAAATTCCATTACAAGTTTTTGTTTATGGAATCTTGAAGAAGCTTTTCGAATACGCTGGAATCACTTGGTCGTCGAAATTCTTTGAAACGCAAAGATTCAAGAAACTTTTAATGGCTTACTTCGGTGGAAACTTTCCGACGATTTCGCCGTCACAATCTACGAATGATTCGGTTTTTTCAACTGAAAACAACAACGCTTCAGGTTTCATAATTAACGGTTCAACGAACGCAACGAACAACCTTGTTTTTTGGTCGGATGTATTCCTGAACGATGTGGTCGATGTTACCTTGGTTAGTGATCCGATTTCTCAAACAACTTCGACAACGCCGTTTGTCATCAACGCTGGAACGACTGGAATGTACACGGTTGAATATAACGGCAATCACCAGTTCGATGTGACATTTGACCAAACCGCAACGAATTACTTTGCTTTTCAATTGCGCTTGACGATTTACAAGAATGGCGTAAACATTTCGCAAGACGTGATTTACCAAGGTGTGTGTGACAACGTGGTTGGTAACTACACGAACAACTTCACATTCAATTATTCACGTCAAATAAATTGCGCAATCAACGACGCAATAACATTCCGAGTAACTTTGATTGTTGACACCGCTTCGTCAACCATGACTGGTGTGAACAACATAACACGAAACATTTCACTAAGCACTTCAGGAACACAAGTCAATTTCGTCAAATCACTTCAAGAACTTGCGCCGGGTGGAACGGTTTCGGTTGCGTCTTTTTTGCCTGACATGACTGGTGACGTTTTCTTCAAAGGTTTAATAACGATGTTCAATTTAATGGTAAAACCAGCGACGGACAATCCAAGTGTTTTGGAAATCGAACCGTTGTCGGAATTTTACACGTCGTCACAAGACGCGCTTGACTGGACGCAATTGATTGACTATTCGAAAGAACTGAACGTTCAACCGACAATCAACTATGCGTCGAAGGAATACAATTTCAACTTCAAACAAGACGGTGACTTTTTCAACACACAATATCAAAACGAATTCCTTGACAACTACGGTGAATTTCAAATCTTGTCACAAAGTCAATACGCGACGCAAGTGACGAACATGACATTACCGTTCAGTCAAAAACCTTTGGTTGAAATTCATGCAGATTTAATTGTTCCTTGTCCTTATCAAGTCAATCTTGATTCCGTGGGGAATGGTCAAATCGTTCCGAAAAAAGGAACGGCGTTCATCGTGTACGTTGGTCGAATGCGTCCAGCTACATGGAAATATCACGACGAATTCAACCACCAAACCAACTTGACGACATATCCTTACGTCGGACATTTGGACGACATCGACACACCGACATCGGACTTGAACTTCGGTGTTCCTGAATCGGTTTACTATCCAGCGACGGTTTACACGAACAACAACTTGTTGCAATATCACAACACGTTTATTCAGGAACTTGTGTCACGTTACGGAAAGCTTTTGACTTGTTATGCAAAGATTGACACGGCAATAATCAATACGCTTGATTTCCGCAACTTAATCAACATCAATGGCGTTGTGTATCGTTTGCAAAAGATAAGCGATTACGATTCAACCAAAGACCGAACGACACAAGTCGAATTGTTGCGATTGATCCAAGGTGAAGGAACACCGCAAGAAGATGAATTCGAAACTGAACGTTAAACGCCGTTGACGGTAATAACACAAGTAAACAATAATTCAATAATATAAACGACTTTTTAACAAAGCTTTATGGCAAACAAAGAAGCGGTCTTCACCGTCAAGGTCAACACCGGGAATTCGGTTCAAGACCTTCAAAACGCGGACAAGGCGGTCAATCAACTTGGCAAAGATTTACAGCACACACAAGACATCGCACAAGATACAAGCGGAACCGACGCACTGGCGCAACGGCTTGCGGAACTTGACGCACGTCTTGAAGCTGGTGGATTGTCAATGCGTGACATGACCAAGACAATGAAGGAATACCAGAACATCGCAATTCAAGCTGGTGCAAGTTCACCGATTGGTGCGCAAGCGTTACAAAACGCTTCAGGATTGAAGGACGAAATCGGTGACTTGAAAGCGCAAACGACCGCGTTGTCATCGGACTTCGTTGGTCTTGACACGGCAATGGCTGGAATCGAAGTCGGCGCGTCGGCGTTCATGGGTGTTCAAAGCGCAATGGCTTTGACTGGTGTTGAAAATGAGAAATTGACACAAACAATGGTCAAGCTTCAAGCGGTTCAAGGTCTTGTGAATTCAGTCACGACGATTGCAAACAAATTAAATTCGGATTCAATTCTCGGAATCCAGCTTCGGACGGCTTGGGAAAAATTAAAGAATTCATCGTTCGTTCAAGGAACGGTTGCAACCACCGCACAAACGACCGCGATTGGTGCGCAAACTGGTGCAACCGTAGCAAGCACCGTTGCAACATCCGCTTCGACTGGTGCGTTGAAATTGTTTCGACTTGCTTTGATTTCAACTGGTATCGGTGCAATCGTTGTTGCGCTTGGATTGTTGATTGCTAACTTCGACACCATTTCAAAATATGTTTTGATAGCGCGTGAAGAATTTGAAAAGCTTGGTCCGGGTGCGAAGATTGCCATCGGACTTATTGTCCTTGCGTTCGCGCCATTGCTTGTTGTTATTTACGGCGTGGTCAAAGCGCTTGAATACTTTGGTGCTGTTGACGACGCACAAACAGCGAGGATGAAAAAGAACGCACAAGACCACACCGAAGCGGTCATCAAAAATGCTGACAAGCGAGCGCGTGCAATCAAAAGAGAACAAGACGCAACCGACGCGAAATATACGCACGAAATCAACATGGCGAAAGCTTCAGGAAAGGACACCTATGAAATGGAATTAATGAAGGCGAAAGCGCACTTGGCAAGCGGTCGCGTTTTTCTTGAAGTTCAAAAATCAAAAATGCAAGCGATTCGTGCTGAAATGGAATTGTTGCTTGAAAATGAAGACGTGGATTCCGACCGTTACAAAGCGTTGAAAAAACGACTTGAAGCTTCAAAGAAAATAATTGCGGACAGCTACAAAGACAATGTCGCAACGAAGAACGCGATTGAAGTAATGGTTGCCGAACACAACCACGAGGTCGAAAAACAAGCGCAAGACAATGCAAAGAAAGCGTTTGAATCGCGACAAAAGTCAAATGAAAAAATTAAACAAGCACAAGCACAAGCGGACGAAAAATCGAAAGAAGATTTAAGAAAGCACAACAATGAAATGATTGCTGAAGAAGAAGCGCGTGACGAAGCAATCCGACGTTCGAAGCAATCCGCTATGCAAAACGAACTCGATGACATTCAAGATGAATACTTTCAAAAAATCACACAAGCAAAACAACTTGGTGAACAAGGCGCGCAATTGGTTGCACAACTTGAAGCTGAAGAAGCAACTAAAAAAGCTGAAGTTCGAAAAAGATATTCCGACGCGCAATTGAAAATTGACGCTGACAATGAAACAAAGCGACGTGAGCGACAAAAATTCCTGAACGATATTGTTTTGGACGACGAGCAAAAGGCGCTTGAAGAATTGAACCAGACAACCGAAGACGCAAAAAAAGAATTGCTTCGTCGATTGAATTCAACGGATGAAAACGAACGAATCACCAAGGAACAACATGACAACGCTTTGATTGCTCTGGAACAAAAGAAAGCGGACAAGATTCTTGAAATCAATAAAACAGCTTCGGAAAAAGCGAAAGAAGAAGGAATCAAAAATCGTGAAGAATCTTTGAAGGATGTTTCGACATTCCTTGAAAATGCGCAAATGGTCATGAATCATTTGAAGACCGTTGACGCTTTAATGGACGAAATCGACCAAGCACGATTGAACAAGATACAAGGACGACGCGATGAAGACCTTGAAAATCTTGACGCGAAAATGCAAGCTGAATTAAGCGCTGAAGGATTGACCGCTGAACAAAAGACCGCCATTGAAGAAAAGTTCGCGAAACAAAAATACGCTGTTCAGGTTCAAGCTTACGAAGCTGAAGAAAAAATTAAGAAGCAACAATTCATGCGTGACAAAGCAATCAAGCTTGGTCAGGTTGCAATCGATACGGCGTCCGCAATCGTGAAGGCAATCGCACAATTCGGACCGCCACCATCACCCATGGGAATCGCTGGTATCGCGTCGGCTGGTGTCATAGGTGTGACGCAAGCACTTGCAATCGCGAATCAACAATATAAAGCTGGTTCAGCACCAAGTGCGCCGAACTTTTCAACTGGTGGTGGTGGTGGTGCTTCAATGGCTGGTGCTGGTGCTTCGTCCTTCACGGCTTCGACAACTGGAACGTCAACGGCTGGATTGCTTGGTGAACAAGGCGCAATGACCAACAACATTCCTTCGTCACAAGTTTTTGTCCTTGAAAGCGACATTAGTCAAACGCAAAACAAAGTCAAGCTTCAGGAATCCAAAACAAGTTTTTGATCCATGACCGACCGCGCGTTGTTAGGAATGAATCGGACGTGGAAAAGCAACCATAAGTTCGAAGCAATTCTTCAGCTTTGGGAATGTTGTCTTTTGCAAGCTTGACATTGTGACCTTTGCGAATTAATTCAGGCAAGTTCATGTTCAAGTAAATTGATTTGATAAAATGGTTGTATCGTTGCCATTCGATAAGTTCAAAGATTTCAAGCAACTTATCCGAATTCATCAACACTGGCGAATGTGTTTCGAAATTCCACAACGGGCGTTCATAGTATTTCAAGAATTCAATCGTGTTGAACATTGCTTCACGATAGTGTGAAGGATGTCGTATATTCAATTCGAATTCACCGACGTGAATCGGAATGTCGGCGCGAAGTTTTGGCGTGATATAAAAGTCGTCGTTCATGTAGATGAATTCACCACCACGTTCACGCGCATACGTCAACATTTTATTCGTCACGTCCGAACCACGAATGTTGTTTAATTGTGGACAAGGAATGTTGTCAATGGTCGCGACCTTGTCACCAACGGTGACGATATGCGCTTCAGGAAAAGACATCCGAATGAATCGGATTGATTGTTGAATGTCGAAGTCATCGCGACTTCTTCGGTAGGGAAATACAAATGTCATCGAACAAATTTACATAATATAGTAATATGAAAAAAGATTTACCAATTTACGAAATCGTTATTGACTTGAACGATCCAGAAACAACCGTGTCATTCAATTCGTTGGTTGAATTTCCAGCGCATGAAAAGAACTTCGAAATGTTCGGAAAGAAAGTCAAGTACGAATTCAACGAAGAACAACAAGTCATCACCGGGATTGCGATTTCAGCGGACACACCGATTTATCGTTACGACGAAGAATCGAAAGAAGAATACTATGTCGTATTTAAGAAGGACGCCATTCGCGACATCGTTCTTGATTACGCACGTCGGAACAATTTCAACAACGTGAATCTTGACCACAATCCACATGAGGTCGTTGACGGCGTGTTCATGATTATGTCTTACCAGATTGACAACGAACGTGGATTCACCGCGCCTGAACGATTCAAGGACGCGAACGACGGTTCATGGTTGGTGTCTTACAAAGTGACTGACAAGGCGTTGTTTGAAAAAGCGAAGAACGGTGAATTCAATGGATTCTCGATTGAAGGTGTTTTCATGTTGCTTGAAACGGACAAGACCAAAGAATCCGAATTCGAAGCAATCTTGAAAGAAGTTCAATTATGGCGACGCAACATCGAACGAATCCGAATGTTCAACGACTATCCTGAAGCGGTTTCAAATAATGCGAAACGTGGAATTGAATTGAATCAAAAGAATGGGAACAAATGCGCCACAAGGGTTGGTCGTTTACGCGCGACTACGTTGGCGAATCGTGACACCGTATCGGTTGCTATAATCAAAAGAATGTATTCGTACTTGTCACGCGCTGAAGCTTACTACAATGAAAGCGACACGTCCGCTTGTGGAACGATTTCATTCTTGTTGTGGGGTGGCAAAGCTGGACTTCGTTGGTCGGAATCTAAATTGAAGGAACTTGGTGAAATATAAATTTTCGAACAACTTTACATAATATAAAAAACACTACATGAACGCATTTGAAAAAGTAATGAACGAACTTGGTAAAATCAAGTCAATGTTCGAAACGGCAACCGAACAAACGTTCGAAACGGCAACTTTATTAGACGGTGAAACGACCATTGAATTTGATTCTCTTGAAGCTGGTCAACAAGTTTTCATCGTAACACCTGAAGGTCGTATTCCAGCACCTGAAGGAACACACGCACTTGGTGGTGAATACACTGGTGTGACAATCACGGTTGACGCTGACGGATTTATTTCCGCGGTTACTGACGAACGTGGAAATGAAGAAGTAACAACCGAAGAAACAAGCGCTGAATTTGAAGCGGTGTCCGCTGACATTTTACCTGAAGTATTAGAAAGTGTGACCGAAATAATCGCGTCCGAACTTGGTCTTGAAATGGGACAAGCTTACGACGTTGCAAGCGCCGTGATTACAAAGATAAACGAAATGACTTCAAGCGAAGAACCTGAAGCGGTCGAAGAATCAATGTCCGCTGAAGCAATTGAAGGAATAATCAATGGAAAACTTTCAACCTTGACAACTACTTTCGAAGCGGTTGTTGAAAGCTTGAAAAGTATTTCCGAAGACAACGCGTCACTTCGAAGTGAAATTGCGTCTTTGAAAGCTGACTTCGAAAGCTTCAAGGCAATGCCGTCGAACGAAACAAAAGAAAACGAAAAATTTTCCAGAGCTGGCAACTTGACTGCTAAACAACAATTTTTGAAACAATACAAAAACCTATAAAATGTCTATTAAAAAGTACGTTAAAACAAATTTCGACTACAATGTCTCTGGTCTTCAACCATACGTTGACGAGCAAAGAGAAGATTTAATTCACCGTTCAGTAACTGAAGCGCAAACGCTTTCTTACATTGCGATTCAACAAGGAATCAAAGGAAGCGAAGAACTTAAATTACTTAACGATTCAATCGTGTATCAAACTGGTGATTGTTCAATGTCTCCTTCAGGTGACACCGTGTTCACGGATCGTGCAATTTCCGTTGAAACAATTGGTTATTTGAAAAGATTCTGTCAAAAGGATTTGGCTGGATTCTGGACGCAACTTGCGCTTCGTCCGGGTGCAATGGCTGAAGACAAGACGTTGCCATTCGAGCAAATCTTAATCAACTACCTTTTGGAACTTCACGCTTTTGAACTTGAAAAATTAATTTGGCAAGGTAACAAAGTGACTGGTTCAGGTAACCTTGCGTTCATGAATGGATTCAATCAATTCTTGACCGTTGCGAATGGTTGTGTTGACTTGAACACTTCAGGTGCAACGTCAATCGATGCAACCAACGCGTTCGATATTTTCTACGAAGCGTTCACAAACACACCGTCGAACATCGCTGAAGGACAAGATTTCATTTGTTTCACTGGTCGTGAGAATTTCAACTTCTTATTGAAGAACTTGGTTGACTTAAACCTTTACAACTACAATCCAACACAAATCGCGACTTTGAGCGAATTGCTTTTACCGGGAACAAACATGAGAGTGGTTAAAGTAAACGGATTGAACGGAACGACAAAGATTTACACTGGTCGCGCTTCACATTTCTTCTTTGGAACTGACCTTTCAAGTGACTTCGAATCATACGATTTATGGTATTCATTCGATGACGATGTAATTTTCCTACGTTCTAAATTCCGCGCTGGTGTTCAAGTACCTTTCTTGAACCAAGTGGGAACATTCGAAGGTCTATAATCAACAAAATTAAGGGCGCATTTCGGTGCGCCATTTGTTAAACTTAAAAAAATAAAAAATTATGTCTTGTAACATGACAACCGGGTATAACGATAGGACGTGTACCAACGGAAAAGGCGGAATCAAAAGTGTGTTGTTGTTTCCTTTGGGTTCAACTTCAGGTGCTGTTGTTTCGGCTTCAAACGAATTGACTTCTTTAACCGTAACTGGTGAAACATTCCTTTACAAATTGAAGTCAAATTTATCAAGCTTCACCGCACCAGTTCGTGTTGACAAAAACAATGGGACGTTGTGGTACGAACACGAACTTTCAATGATCCTTGCGAGCGATTCAAAAGAACTTCGCGCTGAAATTCACTTACTTGCACAAAACGAATGTGTTTGTTTGGTGGAAAACGCCGACGGAACAATCGTTGCACTTGGTCTTGGTGAAGGTCTTCAGGTAGCGGACGCAAACGAATACACTTCAGGTGTCTTGAAAAGCGACCGAAAAGGTCATGTGATTGTAATGCGTGGAATGGAAAACGACGAAGTTCCTGACGTTTCTTCAGTTCTTTACGCTACCTTGTTAGGACAACAATCACCAGTTATTTAATTGTAACCTACACAAATTTAAGGGGATGGGCGTTGTCCCGTCCCTTTTTTTTGTTTAATTTAGTCGCATGGAATTAAAAAAGGAATTTATAGGTTGCAAATGTTGGTCACCAACGCTTGAACGATACGTCAAAATTGAAGCTGACAAAGGTGAACTTTATTTGTCATTAGGAATTTTGGACATTTACGAATTTGAAAAACCGAACCTTGTAAAAAAAGAAAATGTTAAAAATACAAAGAAACGGAACAACACCGCTGGTGGTAACGGTGACGGAAATGACAACAATTCCGAATCCGAATTACTTGTTTGAATTCATTCATGAACAATCGTTCAACACTCAAACGTGTGTATTGAACAACATTTCACAAGGGATTCCACGATACGATGAATTCGTATTGATTGACGGCGTGGATGTAAATTTCATTTACGACGGTTACTACATTTACAACATTTACCAACAATCTTCACCAGCGAATCTTGATCCAGCGCAATCACAAGGACTTGTTGAAACTGGTCGCGCTCATGTGATTGAAGCGGATTCACCTTCGTACGAATACGATTCACCGATATACTTTAACATCTATGAATAACAAAATTACGTCTTTGTCATTTCGCAAAGAATTTATCAAACCTGAAGAAGAAAAAGACCGTTCACTTGGTTTCGTGAAATGGGGAAAAAAGAACGACTATCCGTTTTTTTTGGTTGACCTTTACAACGGTTCAGCTTATCACCAAGGAATAATAAAGAATAAAACTTTCTACATTGCTGGGGGTGGTATTCAAATCGTTTCAGGAATGATTCAACCTTTCATCGACAACAAATGGTCGGACTTCGACATGAATGAAATCGCTGAACGCATGGCATTTGACCAAGAATTGTTCGGTGGATTTGCAATCAAAGGAACTTGGAACAAGGAACAAACGAAGGTTGTACTTTGGGAACATATTCCCATTGACATGATTCGCGCGTCGGTTGATGAAAGAACCTATTTTATTTCGGACGACTGGCTCGCGTTGAATCAATCACCAGAAAAAACGAACCTTCGAATTTTACCAGCTTACGACAAGGACAACCGAACTGGTTCATTTATTTTATATTACAAGGAACCGCACCTTCGCGGTCGAAAAGAATTGGGGGTATATCCGAAGCCGTCGTATTATGGAGGAATAACCGCGATTCAAACCGACGTTGACATTTCGAAATTCCATATGTACGAATTGCAAAATGGATTCAAATCAGGAACGCTTATAAACTTTCCTTCAGGGTACCCGGAAACAACCGAAGAATTGAATCGATTGAAAGACAACGTTAAAGGTCGTTCACAATCGGTCGAAGACGCTGGTGAAATCATTTTGACATTCTCAAATGGACAAGATGAAGCGCCGACGGTCATGTCGTTGAATGGCAACAACCTTGACCAAAGATATTTAGCGACTGAAAAAAGCGTTCAACAAAACATACTTGTGGCGCACGCAATTACTTCACCACAATTGTTTGGTGTACGTCTTGAAGGTTCATTCAATTCAGCGGAAAGCGATGACTTATTCAACATTTTCAAATCGACTTATGTGAACACAAAGCAAAGACGAATTGAATGGATGTTGAATTTAATGATTGAACTTGGTGGTTATGTTGGTCAAGTAAAACTTCGTGACGTTGATCCGTTACCACAAGACGCAACAATCGAACAAGCACCAACAACCGACGGACAACCAGCTGTCGAAGCTGTTGACGTTGCGAAAAGCGCGTTGAATGGCGCACAAATCGCTTCATTGATTGATGTGGTCGCGAAGATTAAAGAAGGAATCTTGACAACCGAAAGCGCGTTGTCGATTGTGTTGGCTTCATTCCCTACAATTGACGAAAAAACAGCGCGTGAAATTGTTGGTGTTCAAGCGACACCGACACCGATTGTTCAGTCATGTCACAACAATCAATTCAGCAAAGACGAAATAAAAGTATTTGAACAATTCGGTGAATCGAATGAAGATTACATTGTACTTGGCAACGTTCCGATTGAATGGAACACACCAGACGAAGAAGTCAAGCAACGTCACGAACAACTTTTCGAAACGATTGGTCGAATAACTGGCACGACACCGGGGGGAAAGTAGATGGGGACGGCGAATCCCCGGCTTTCGAAATTCGCTATGCTTATCGGACACGACCAAACGTTCCCGAACCGATTACGCAATCCCGTGCGTTTTGTGAAAAATTGCTTGAATTGAATCGGACGTACACGCGTCAAGATATTGATAACATTTCCGTTCGTGTTGAACGCGATGTGTGGAAATATCGTGGCGGTTGGTACACGAATCCAGAAACGAAAGCAACAACACCATTTTGTCGTCACGAATGGGTTCAACAAATCGCAATCAAACGACCTTCAATTGAAACAACACAACCTGAAGAACCATTGATTCAAGTCGGAACGGTTACAATCAATACAATTGCTGAAGGTCGAAAATTAGCGCAACAAATAATCGAAGAAACATTCGGTGCAAAAGCAAAGGTTGAAGTCAGTTCAAAAATATCAAAGGAAAGTTTTGAAAAACGATTGAATCAATTAAAAAATTTAACTGAAGAATATCAAGTCGCAAACGAATTCAAAGATGAAATAAGCTTGAAATTTGCTTCACGCGGTCGTGTTCTTGGTGAAGTGGTTCAAGGTGCTGAACAAACAATTCAAGGGAGAAGATACAAAATAAAAACAATCAATCTTGGAAATGAAAATTCCGAATCCACAATAAAAGGTGAAAGATATTCCGTTGATGAATTTGGAAATGTGATTGAATCCTGGTCACCAAAGGTTAATGTTGAAAATTTTGAACTTGGAACATTGACACATGAATTCGCCCATGTCATAACGAATAGTCAAGTGGCTTCTTCATTTAGCAACGACGCAAATCAAAAGACGTTTTGGAATAATTTGAAACAAGTTCGTGCAGAATACAACAAGGACTTGACCACATTGCGTAAAAACAATGACATTGAAGAACTTAATAAAGTTTATTTAGGAAAGTATTCAGCAACGAACATTGACGAATTTCTCGCTGAAGGATTTACCGAATATAAATTAAATTCCAATCCTTCGAAATACGCGAAAAAAATTGGTGAATTAGTAGATATACATTTTAAGAAAAAGAAATGAGTAAAAATTTAGACGTAATTTGTTTTCAATGCGTAAACTTTGACGGGATTCTTGGATGTCCAGCGTTCCCTGACGGTATTCCTGAAGAAATTTTACTAGGTGAAAATGACCATTCACAAATCATAAAAGGTCAAGTCGGAAAATTTATTTTTGAACCGTTAAAAGAAAAGACAAATGAACTACCTATTGAGCGTTGAAAACCTGAAAAAATTAGGTCTTATTCACCAAAACACCGACACGAAAATTCTCGCGGTTGCGATTCGTCGAAGTCAAGACATCCACGTTCAACCAGCTTTGGGAACACC
>Ga0209651_1000230_pt1 | contig 20838 bp, 31 predicted proteins | sample LauGreFBDMM110SN_2_FD_188216 | JGI IMG/M metagenome (GOLD analysis project Ga0209651, IMG submission 188216) | Freshwater lake microbial communities from Lake Michigan, USA - Fa13.BD.MM110.SN (SPAdes) (version 2) | ecosystem: Environmental > Aquatic > Freshwater > Lake | place: Lake Michigan... | reverse complement strand
GTATTATAGCCACGCTCAAAACAGGAAAAAACGCGTTCATTTTTTAATCTACTTTACTAACCAAAACATGAAGCGTGCCTGACCCAGTACTAGCAACAGCCCACAAATCTTCACCTTCGGCCAGTGTTAGCCTTACTTCATCTCCATTATCTAATAAATAACCATTGCTTGAAGTTACCCCACTGTTACCTATGTTTATTGCGTGCTTAGCATGTAACAATACATCACGGCTTACATTGTCCACACTAATTATTGATTGACTTGTTGTAGTTACTGTGACCTGACTAGTTATTATTGCCATTGATCTGTTCCTCACTCTGTAATCGTTTACGCCTGAAGCGGTCAAAGTCTTTGTGTTGCTTATGACCTATCCACATCTTGCGTTGATGTTCCATTTGAACACCTGTATGTGCATATAGTTTATACCCAAAACTCTTAGCCCTAATGCAAAACAGTAAGTCCTCACCGACCCATTCTTTATGCAATGGCATATCCTGGTAGAAACCCCACTTATCACCCTGATGTACCTGGTCGGCTTCTTTAACAAATCTTTCAAACACTGATCTGTGGATCAAGATAGCACCTGTACCACACGCATCTATCTCAATGATTGAATCTTCTTCATAATCATGGATAGCATACAAACCATTATCCTTACCCATCTTAAATATGCAAGGCACTGGTTCAAGGTATAACTCACCGACTTCCCAACCACCATGCACAACACCTGACACAATAGGCCGCTTATCTTTATCAGCCGCACTAACTAACTTCTTAAAATGATCTACTGTAAATCTTTGATCTGTATCTATCTGCAATAGCCAATCATCTGTTGTTTTTTCTAAAAAGGTTGCAACAATCTGATTGCGTAACCTACTGATAACACCTGATCCTTGTAAGGATATGAATTGACCCAACTGTTTTTGTGATCTAGCAACATCTAAAATACTTGTCATAAAGTCTGTCACTACATGACCAGGTGATGTAACCCCTATTGTAATCTTCTCTGTATCTTTCAATGCCATCCCTTCTTCTGAAAATGATCCCATGCGGCACACGCATTAGGTACTTGATTTACTTCATCTATCCAACCATAACGGTTGCCAATATAACGCACTGACCATTGGATTTGCTTAATTCCGCTTGCGTTTTTTAAGTATGTTGATCTGCCTTGTGGTATCCCATAATGACTACCATTCCGGGCTTTTGGGTTAAAGTTTGATTCCTTTTGATAAAGATCAATAAGGCAATAGGTCTGATCTAAATCATTTAATGTCATTAGTATGTATTGCTTGTAATGAGTAGGTTTGTAAGTATCAGATACACCTATATCAAAGGATAATGTTACAAATAAACATAGAGTTATCCCGAATCGCCAGCACCTCGCGAACTCACCCTTGCAGGGTTCGCGTTTTTGCCTTTGGGGCAAATGCTTACTAGAGCCTAACATATATCTGCAAATCATTTTAGCGTAACTCCTAAATCTATCTCACTATATGAGATGTGATCTATAACACACTAACTTAATCTTTTTTGTGTTCTTGTAATTAAGTAACAGATGTAACAAGATTCATTGTTAATAATCCAGTTACCACATTTATTGCATCTGATTGGTTCGCTCATTGGCTCTCTCTAACAGTACATCAACCATCTCTATAAATGGTCGGCAGTGTCTTTTTTGTACCATGTAAAACTGATCTTCAATTTGTCTTTCTGCATCCCAGTATGTCCGAATTGTCCAATCATACTTAGTAGATGTAGGGATTACAAAGACACCCTGGGTAATTTGGCTAATCATTACATAGGCAAATGGTTTGATAATCTTGTTATCAAAACCACTCACCGTATCAATCATTACTGGGTTAAATGGGAAATCATCAGCATTGGTAAAAGATCGGCTACTACTTTTAATCTCTAATACCAAATCATCAACTATTACATCCTTCTCATTTAAGGTTTTATCCCTTATCTGATCATGGGTTGTAGCAATTGAGAAGGCAGGCACATCAACCTTTGGCACACCAAAGTGTTGTAGTAGATCGGCTACATATAAGTTGTAACCATGACCCTCACGCATGGCTTTGTGATAATCAAATTTACTCATGCGGTTTATATTCTATGTGATTAACACAGCCACAGCCGACACACTTGCGTACGCCGTTGATGTTAAGCATCCTGGGATCATTACACCATTCACAGCATTGATTGAGCGGCACAATATCTAACTCAACACCGCTATCTGTAAAGGTGGCTCTAATCCCATCAGCCCCAATCATTTCCATATCACCCATTGTTGGAATCCGGGTAATACCACTTGCCATCTTTTGACATAACTGCCCATCTAGCACCACAACTTTTCATAGGGCATACATACCCATAGAAAGGCGTACCCCGGCCTTTGGCAATTCCGGTTTTAAGCACCATTTCGCCATGTTCACAATATTGAACTGCCGGTGTGCTAGTTGCAACTGCATCAACTACCTGATCTAAGTTCATGGGTACAGGTTGTGCTACTTGCGCCTTATCTTCTGCAAAAGAATCACGCAATACCCTTTCCATCAACGCTGACTTTGAACCAGGTCGGCCATAGATAACAGGTGCTTCAGGTTCAGATGGCCTAGATAGCAATTCTGAATCTAAAGATTGATTAGGTGTAACAGCCCAAGATTGCCTTGCCTTAGATGCCATCACTTCTTGCTTAGATGCAATCCGCTTTGTAGCAGACTTCATGGCCGCAACAATAGCCCGACCCCAAGCACTCGTTTCACAAATCATAAGTTCACTACCGGCGGTCATGCCTTTACCTGGTATTTGTTCCCAGGCACATGCAACCCCAGGCCTTACATCATGTGGATCACGGTAACAAGCGGCGGTATAAACCACATAGGTTTTACCTTCAACCTGCACAATGTCATAAGGTTTATTAGGATTGTAAGGTTGCAATGATGCTTCAGGATAGGCTTCTTTTAATTGCGCTATTCTTTCAGCCACATCAACATAATCATTTATGTTCATTATTTGTTTTCCCTATCCCAAAGATTAACAACCTTTTCCATTAAGTATTCATTGTCGGCTTCAAGCATCTTTTGGCGCATTGATGGATGTGTTCTAACTGTAAATTTTTCAACCTTTACAGTTGATTGTTTAGCATCCTGTAAGCCACGCTTGTAGCCACTCTTAAATCCTTTGTCGTAGCCATTTTCAACTGCGACCATCCAAGTAACACCAATCAATAGTGCCACTAATGTAAATAGGGTAATTGTTATCAACCACCCATATATTTCAGAGTTCATATTTCACCACTTCCTTGAACTTATCTAACCAATAGGCTTCAACCATTTTGGCTGATAACCTTCCTCTAATCTGCCTAGCACCAATTGATTTTTTGGCATGTTGGCGGATTAAAGAAGCCTTAATAAAGTGCTTACGCTTCTCATCAACATAAGCACCGGATTGTTTGTCATATTTGACTAATTCCAACTCATTACCTTTTCTAATTCAGCCGGTAATTCAACCGGATCAACATCATTTATCACTTGATAAACAGTGCCGTTGGGATGTATAGATGGTGGCAACACAACATAACCTTTGTGTTTAATATCTATACCTGGTATTAACTTGCCTTTGAATTGCTTTGTTTGATCGGCAAGGTAATAGAAGTGATAGCCATTATCTGTTTTAACTGTATGCGTATTACTAGTTACACATATCCGGCGGTATTGTTCCCATAATATTCGTGATGAAATATTGCGTATATCAAAATCTAAAACTACAAGATTTGATTGCACAATGGCTAAGCCAATATTTAGTTCAGGATCATCCTTAAACCATTTTTTAACCATTGATTTATCATTACTAGCATCCAAGTATCCATGCCTTAAAAATCTACATGGTTCTTTAGATTGTGGTTTAAGTGGTAGAACCCACCAACCTTTTTCTGCGTATGCTAAAGCGTTCATGCGTTCACCCATGAGCCTGCATAATCAGTTGTAAAACAATATTGGCTCATTGCATTATCAAAAGAGATACTGTAATCAAACCGGTTTTGGCGTAGATATTCAGTAGCCAATATAACTGATGCGTAATTTTCTGCCCAGTAAATAAACTTATGTGACCAACAGATTGAATCTTCAAAACGATCTTTCTGACTTAACCAATCTGTTTCACCTGCCCATTGCATTTGGGCTTCAGTTAAACCTTCAAATTGATTCTTTGTAAGTTTCATTATTTTGCACCAATGCGTGTACATCTATCGCAACGCCATTCACTAACTAATGGTCTGATTGATATTGCACAATTTAACCAACATGTTTCCATCTTACATTTATCGCACCAACGCATATCTGTTGCAGTAAGTACCTTCATCATTAACCCCCTTCAGGTCAATTGCCTTTGTAAATGCAATTAAACACTAAGGGGCTGACAAATGCAATTGCCAGGCACGGCGTGTTATGTGATTTACATCACCCAAAAGCCTTACCCATAGCCACAAATGACCCATCAACATTAAATGGAATCATCTCTGCGCTCACATTGCCACGCTTAATATGGATGATTACTGCCCCGGCCTGCCAATTGGCGTAGCCTTTGGTATAGGACATCTTTTTTAGGTCACATGTATGACCACACTCAATACCCACTAAAACACGCTCTAAACGGCCATTAAAGGCTTCTGAAGCACATGTGTAGCCTAACCTGTGGGTATGCCCCGAAATTACTGAACGCCCCCACCTTTTACTAAGGTTAAGCGCAGTTTGACCGGCAATATTAGATATGACCCCTTCATCCCCATGACACAGTACAAAGTTAGTGCCTGGTATTGCATAAGGCTGTTTAGCATAATGGATTCCAAGATCATTAAAGCCCATAAAATTTGCATACTGTAACTCAGGTAATCCCATAAGCCCTGGGATGCGCTGTAAAGATTTATACAATCTATCGGAATGATTTGATCTACTAACCACATCAGTTTTTAGATCATAAAGAATGTTTTGGCAGGTAGTACGATCTTCATCAAGGGTCTGCATAAATGATTCAGCCTTGCCATCACTAAACCTTGAAATAGTATTAAAATCCATTTCATCACCAGTATTAAGAACTAGATCAAACTTGAAAGCATTGACCAATTTTTTTAGGTTAGTGATCGCTTCATTAAATTGAAAGGGAACTTGCATATCACTAACCACTAAATATTTAGCATTAAATGATTTATCTCGCTTAATCGTTATCCTCATCTTCTGTTGGATCAATTCGGGGAATGATCTCAGTGGGTTGATTACTTGGATTGATCCAATCAGGCATTGATGCACCGGGTTCTGTGATTAACCAAAATGCAACTTCATGGCTAAAACCGGCAGACTTGGCCGCCCTAAAAAGTTCATTTAATGTTATGTAATGATTTTCTAATTTGCTCAACGCTTCAGCCTTGCGTGGCGTACGCCGCCTACGCTGTGGTGCTTTTCTAGGTTTCTTAGTAGCCATAACCACCAATTTCAGATCAGACAATTCCGCGTATTGCTCTTTCAACACCTTCTTCAAGACTAATCTTCGGCGTGTAGTAATCGCTCATCATACTAGGATCACCAACGCGATAGGCCACACCTGCCGGCTTGTCGGTTAATATTTTGAATCGCTTGGCAGGTGTTTTCTCATATCCCAGGGTATTCAAAGCCATAACTGCTAAATCTAAAAATGTTGTAGCCCTGCCTGTACATAGATTAAGTGTTTGATTGCAATTGTTTTTAACCATCTCAATTACTGCATCCACTATGTCATCAATGTGTATGAAATCTCTAGTAGTAGTTGCCTTACCCCATATATCAAATGGGTTAGAATTCATTATTGCGCGTTGGATAATTGCAGGAAAAGGATAATCTAAATCCTGATCAGTGCCATAGCCGCTAAATGGTCTAAGAGTTAATACAGTTGTACCTTCTTCACGCAAGTAGTTCATTAACATTTCACCGGTTAGTTTTGACCAGCCATAGGACATATCAGGTTTGCCTATGTTCTTAAAATTTATATCCTTTTCTTTTAACTTACGCTTCTTAGATAAGGTTTGTAGATCAGTTGGATAAGCGGCTGATGATGAAAAATAAACAACATAAGGTTGTTCAGTTCTCATAGCCCAACCGGCAAATTCAGCATCAATGGCTAGATCAACGGCTAATGCCAATGGTTCATTTTCAATCATCATGCGGCCACCAACTAAAGCGGCTAAGTGAATTACAAGATCATATTGTTTTTTCTCTAACTGAAAGAACTTACGGCAATCAATTCCAGCCTTCAAATCTACAAGGGTTAAATTGGCATTAGGTAAAGCACGCCTAAAAGCCCGGCCAACAAAACCATGTGATCCAGTGATCAGTATATTCATCTAAATTTTCTTATTAAACTTGCATATTCCATATCTGATAAATACTTTTGTAGTGTTAATAAATCTTTTTCATACCATTTAGGTTGATTAACCCTTTCATAACCTTCATCCATTTGAGCCTTACCGGCTATCGGGTGCATGTGTTCAATAATTACATCAGGTAAATACTTTAGGTATTCTAAATCCAGGCCTAATTGTTTTACAAAGTTATCAAAGAATAGATGTACGCAACCTGGAAATGTCATACCGCGTAGTTCATTAACTAAATCTCTACTCATGCCATAGGCTGTTGGTAGATTTGCGCCTTGTAACAAATCATCACCATAAACTATTCCAGTGTTAGTGCCTAACGCCTGAATAAAGGCTTTATCCCAACCCGGCGTTCTAGGAAGGTGATCATCACCCATGAAAACAAAATAATCATATAAAGGATATTTAGTAATATCCAAAAGAAGAACTGCACCGGTATTAAGAGATTTAGCACAACCACCTGTTTTATTATCCGCCGGTAATTTTTTATAGTTCTCACTTTTGGCGTACTCATTCCATTTAGGATCATCATTATCTATAACAATGTAAAGGTCGGCTTCTGCACCGGTATCCTTAAATGCCTGTGCTAACCGTTCGGCATTTTCAGGCCTACCCCTACTGGGTACAACCACGCACATCTTCATGGCAATAGGGTAAGGGATAGGGCTGACTTACTTACTTAGATATAAGAATTTGGTAAAGCGTGTCTAACTTATCTTCTATGCGTGCAACCCGGCCTTCTAGGTTATGGCCACCATTGCCATCAGGCTTTAACTCACTTAGATAATGCTTTACTAGCCAACGCACTGAAGCAATGAATGATCCAATAATTGTGACAATAGATACGACTAGTGCCATGTAATCGTTCGCGGTCATTTGCTATTGATGCCAAACTGATCATTTTTAGGATCAAGGAAGCGCATTAAAGGGGCAACTACCGCACCTGCCAAAATTGCAAATTCAGGGCGAACATCAGCAACTAAAGCCAATACTGTTGTAACGGTTGCAACCGCTACGCTTCTTAGGTATGACTTAATAATCTCTTTTTGATTCTTGTTAATTGTCATTCTAATCCTAACTCTTTTATTTTGGCCTTAACTTTATTACGATCTAACGCAATCTCAAAGTGCATAGAATCTATACGCCTTTTGTAATTGCCGCCCCAGGCCAAACCGTATTTAGTTATTAACAGGATAATCATATTCCTTTGTTCCCTATTAAATGTATTTGACTTGCCCAAAGGATGTTTAATTGCATTTAGGTCAATGGCAGTGCCGGATGAGTGATTACTTAATACCTTCTCTGATCCCCTGGTCATGCGAAAAGCAAAACCCCAATCATCTAATTGACCTTGATCAATGGGTTCTACTAACTCATGGAATTCTTTAGCAAAATTAACAAGTAATGGTGCAACCGCTTTGGCACATGCAAATTTAATTTTTGTACCGGGTACTGTAAAAGATTCAATGCCTAATGCTTTACGATCCTCACTAGCCGGCCATCCATTAGGGCTAGTGAGTTCTCTGATCGTTGCCATGACTAGTTACAATTCATAAAGATTGTGCTATAAACCTAAAGCCCTTAAATCATCTGTTGTTAAACCAAGTGCTGCTAACTTGCTTTCGGCTGCTGCCTTAGCCTGAGCCTTTGCTTGGGCTTCGGCTTCTGCAATTACTTGTGCTGCTTGCTTTGCTTGATATTCAGCAAATTCAGCATCATTCATTTCCCGATCAATAATTTCATTTGCAATTAAATCGTGAATTCTAATCATTGGTCGTGTTGTTTTTGCCATTTTATTTCACCCCATAAATTTTAACTGTGCCTGTTATTGTCGCGGTTCCGTTGGCTGCTTCTATTTTTAGGCTGGTGATTGCTGCGGCGGTGTAGTCATATCCAGCCAAATTAGATGAACCAACATTATCTATGCGACCAATATTTTGAATTGGTTTTGGTGCTGTTGAAGTGTAATTGTAAATTATACCTAAAATATTATGTGAAAAAACCGAGTTGCTCTCTGCGGAAATAAACAAATTACCCGCGCTTCCCGATTGATAAGGATTGCCATTGTAATATGTTCCTACTAATTGACGATCTCCCGTGCTGTTTGGCACCGCTATTAATCTTTGTGATGTAGTGGTGGTTCCAACAATTAAAAAATATAAATTGGTATAATCTTGACTAATTCCACTTACTGTTGTGCTTGTTCCTGTTAATGTTGTTGTGCTTAATAATGTAATGCTACCGCTTGAGGGTGTTGCCCACTTTAAACCAGTAGCCTCTGCACTATCCGCTACGAGTGTGGTGCCATTTGCGCCAACGCCTAAGCGTGCATCACTTGTGCTAAAAGTATAAAGATCACCTTTAGTAGTTAGTGGTGATACTGCGCCTGCTTGTATGTAATCATAAAATATCGCTGATGATGCGCTAACAAAGTATAAAATACCTGCATCATATTGTGGCAAAATTAAACTGCCGGCTGTATTTACTGTAGCAGTGCCGGCAGTTATTGTGCATGTGGCTGATCCTAAATTTTGAATAAATACAGTATCACCGGCTGAAAATAATCCGGTATTAACTGTAATTGTTGTAGCACTGGTAGATGTCATTGAAATAGTTGTACCGGCATCAGCCGCAACTAAAACATAATTAGCAGTTTTACTAGATGCCGCACCGCCACCCATTGCGGTTTCTTGTAGTGATGTCATTTGGGCGGCGGTAAGAACCTGCCCTACGCTAAATGATTGTTTTGCCATTTATCTATACTCCCTAATAAGCCAAAGAATCTTCATCTAAAATTCCATCAACGGTAGAGTCTAGCAAAAAACCTACCGCAAAAGGCTGAGCGCAAGTAAAGGTTACTAAAAAAGATTTAGGTGTTATCTCATAGGTAAGGCCTGCAATTACGCTATCTGTAACCACATTGTCTGCCGGCAAGGTTTGAGTAACCTGAATTGGATCAAACATATCCAAATTTAAAGCGGCTACAACGCGACTTGGATCGTTTTCACCATAAGCATCAACTGTTAATGAATTAAGTTGTATGTCCACGCCTTGTTCTTTTCGGGATGCAATAATCATTTGTGCCTGATTTAACGCATCTGCCTGTGTCTGCATGATGCCACTTCTTACCCGGCTATGTTGAAAATAATCAGAAATGCTTGCCAAATCGCTTGCGGTCTGACCGCTCAACCCTGTTGGCGTTACAGTTACCTTGTTAATCATTTGATAATCTGAAATATCAAATTCAACTGCCTGATAGGTAATATCACCTGATCCGGGTACATCACTAAACTCAGTTAATGTGCCACCTGATTGGCTTATGATGTCGGTACGCGACATAAATTTTGCATAACCGCGTTCATCAATATAGAACGCACCTAGATCAGTGGCTTCAACTTCTTGGCAGGCGGCCAACAATGATCTTGATGATCCGGTATCTGCTTGAACTGTTGTAGTTGCAGTTGTAGATATATCACGCATACCACCTGGCCACTCACCTTGATCTAATAAACTTGTAATTCTTTGTGCAGTAGTTTGTCCGGCAGTGCCACCACTAACTGATGTTATTGTGTTTAAATTTAATAATTGGAATCCATCTACACATGATAAAGTAACATAGGCTGGATCAAACCCGGTAGGGCTTTGATAATTCCATTCTTGTACATACATAGAACCTAAATTATATGTTACACCTAAATACTCTGCCATAAAGCGAATCTTACGCATAGGTTTAATTTTTCCATATAAACTTGAACTTGTATTAGCCGGATTAAATTCACCGGTTTGATCAACAAATGTAATGCGTGCCGTACCGCCGGTAAAAGAATCTGATGACCTATTAAATGCACGGCTAATATAACATTGAGTTACAAGTTGAGTTATATCAACTACATCTGCGGCGGCAGTACCTAGTACAGAAAAATCCAATAGTGTTGCAGGGTCATCTAACACTAATGCCGGATCAAATGTTGCCGAACTTGAAAAATCAATTTCTGCCTTAAATATTGCGGCTGGCATTATCTTCCTAAATTAGTTAATTGAGTTACTGCGCCTGATCTGTTTAAATTATACAAAGCATCCTGAATTACAGATTGTAATTGGCCTTCTGATATAACCGATCCGGCTACATTTATATTAACAGTAGTACCCATGCCACCCATTTTATCTAATGGTACAACCGCTTCTGCACCGGCTTCACCAATCATTGCAAGTGTAGGTTTAGTTACAATTCCGCCTTCTGCCATTAGTGGTATTCCTCTTTGGATTGCACCACTTTCCCTGTATCTTTCAGCCGTAATTTCTGCGGCTGTCATTCCAGCATAAGCAGGTGTACCAACTAACTTAGTTCCTAAGTCTGTAAAATATCCAGGATCAAACATTGTTTTAACCGGTTCTTTTTTCTTTTTATTTATCTCATCTAATAACGCTAACATCTTGCGTAATTCTTCATTAGCCTTAAATAAAACTCCTAAATAAAGTAAAACTTCGGCAGTAGTAATACCCCATTTTTTAGCCAACATTTCAACTTCAACAGTAGTGATTTGCCCATCCTCAATAACCTTTAATACATCTGCGTATCTCGCGGCTTCATCAATAGCGGTTTTTGTACCATCTGCTAACTTTTGTAATAGTTTTACACGCAACTCATCTTCACCGGATAATTTACGGCTAAGTGCAACTTGTAAATTGATCTTATCAATATCAAAAATGGCTGACAATTCCGCCTTCTTTTTATCCAATGCTTCTTGTGCGCGTTTTTCGGCTGTTAAATTTTTCTCTCTAGCCAAAATATCAGCCTGAATTTTCTTTAACATTTCAGCATAGGTTAATTGCTTCTTACTAGTTTTACTTTGATTTTGTAAAGCATCTAAAACTGATCCGGATAAACCGTATAAACCCTTTTCTTTTAATATGCGTTGTTGCCTTAATTTAATACCATCTTTTTCTAACTCTTGTAATTTAGTTGATTCGCCAACTAAACCTTGAAGCAAAACAATGGCAACATCTAAATATCCACCTAAACCTTTATCACCAAAAGATTTAGATGTACCAACCATGATGTCGCTAAATTGAGTTGCAACAACTTCTAATTTTTCGCCAAAAATATCTAATTGATCTGATCCAGTTGCTATCAATGATGCGGATGTAATAAATCCTTCGCCTAATGTTTTGGTAGCCTGGCCTGCGCTAATTTGAAATGATTTTAATTGGCCTGCAAATGTTTTAGTTTGTTCTTCCGCTGATCCAGCATATTTATCTAAATTTTGCATTAACTTTACAAAGCCCATTGATTTTACTTCTGCGGCTGTAAATCCAATACCAAGCGCAGTTATAGATTTGTAATTACCTATTGCCGCTTTATTTATAGCATCAAGTACAACATTAAGATCAGCACCAGTACCGGCTGATATATCTAATGATTTGCTTAATAATGTTTGAGATATATCTAAATCACCGGTTTGGGTAATAAGTTGGCGCAAGGCAGGAACTAATTGATCATCTGTAATATTTGTAGCGCGTTGTAAATCGGCTATAAATGTTTTTACACCTGGCAGTTCAAACTCTTGCCCAATGCTTCTTAAAGTTAATTGTAATTGTTTATCTAATCTTTCTTGCGCTAAGGCGGCCTGTATAGAGTTTTTTGCAAATATAGCCATGCCTGCGGCGGCGGCTATTCCACCGGCTTTAGCAAAAGTCTTTAATCTAAATGCGCCAGTTGCAACTACCTTATCAAAACCTTTTAATTCTTTTGTTGCACGCTCTAAACCTTTTTTATCAAACTTAGTAAGGAAGTTAATCGCAACATACTGACTTAATGCCATGTTTAACCCCTAAATTTTTCGCCTAGATATTTTTTAAGCACACCGTATAGATTATCATTTACTTGCCCACCTAATTGTTGTGATGCCCTGTAAATCAATCTTTTTTCTTTATATGCACCTGAACTAGCAGTACCTTGTAATTTACCAATAAAAGATTCACTAGCATTAAGGTTACGACTTATACGCCTAGTTTTACTTCTTGATTTTGATGTACCAAATCCTGCCAACTCATAAATTATACCTGGTACAGATTTATTAAGTACCGCTAATGCAGTTACAGAAAATGTAGTACCTTTAACTCTTTGAACTTTAGTTTTAGCCGCACTAACTCTTATGCCGCGTATAACTTCTACTTGCGACCATTTCCAACGACTTCTTTTACTTTCGCCAAAAGTTCTACCCCTATGTGCTTGATCATTAGCCCATCCCCATGCAGGTGGGTATGAAGGTTCAACATCACGCCATCCCGGAAATGGTGAGTACGGTACAAAACTTTGTGCCAATTTTGCAACAGGTTTTACAGCCTTAGTCAATTCTCTTCTAAATTCTTTATGTAAATCAGGTTCTATTTTTTTCATAGTCGCCATTAGTTCATCTAAATTTTCAACATAGATAGAAGGCACTGCGGCTAATGATCTTGTTCGGCCAGGTAATCTTGCATACAAAGGTCGCATTATTTCCGCCTAACTGTTGCCTTCTTGTTGTTGTAATAGCGTTCTTGCAAGATGGCTTTAATTGCTGAATAAATCGCTGGATCAACTTCTAATAAATCTTTAGGGCTGATGCCTGTTGCCACCGACACGGAAGCGACTTCATAGATTGAGCCGTGTCGGTCTATCCATTTTTTGAATCATAAACCAAATCAATATCTGAATATTGATTGATATAGTCATCACCAAAGGCTAGATCGGTTTTACCGGCATCTTTTTCTAAACGCCAGGCGAACCACCACAAATCACTTTCCATTTGTAGTTCACCTAATCTCTTACGCCAACCTGTTTTGAATTCGGCTTCAAAAGCCACCTTCGCAGACGGCGTAAGATCATAGGTTACTTTTTTACCATCTTTTTTAACAATCTCAATCTTGTGCATTGTCCCACCCTTTTCTTTTTACGCGCTTGTTGATTTTGTTAATGCAGTTACAGGAAGCGACACGGAAACGCTTGCTACCGCATCAACAGCACCATTTACAGGTGTCCATGATGAAATCAAGCATGACATTGTGTAACTTGGATTGGTAGCAGATACCGTACCTGATACTGGTATTAACTTAATATTAAGTTTTGTACCTAGTGCATCTTCAAACAGTGCGTTCACTGATGCTGATGCAAAATCATTGTACAGTTCTAGATTAAGCGTTGGTCGCTCAATTCCACCAATCATATTTTGAACGGTGTCGTTCATTGCAGTGATCTCTACCTGATCAATTTCGCGTGCAAGGCTTACAGTGCTGACATGATCAGTAATGGTAGATGTTCCTACAATCACGGCAACTTTATTACCCATAAATATGGCCATAGTTTTCCTTTCGTTACTAACCTATCAATTCAACCGAATACTGATAACTTAGGTAATCAATATTAGCGGATGTAATTGTTCCAGGGGATGCAGACACAACCCTTAGAGTTTGTACAGCACCGCTTAAAGTTTTATCAGCCTCAATCGCGGTTTTAATTGAAGTTGAACCGGATGAAGCAATTAGCCCATCCAATCTTGATTGTCCATCTTTTTCGCTCATTCTACCTACTACAACAATTACCTGGCAGGTAGCAGAATCAAATCCTCTATTTAATGTAAAGTCATAATTCATTGATAGTTGGCCAACAATTGCAAAAGCATTATTTGTTGGTATGTTTGTTGAATCCGGTACATAATCAAAAACACGCATACCCGTAATTGTTTGTAATGCAGTTTTAAGATTAGTTCTAACCGTGCTAGGAATCATGCAATAACTTCTTTTTTATACGCTCTAACCATTGCGGTTACATCTCTACCGATAGGCGACATTCTAACAACGCCTAAATCGCCTAATCCTAAGATTCCACCCGGCGCATCTTTACGCTTGTACAGGTCGGCAGTTAATATTAAACAGGCCATGTTTAGATCATCCGGCACTGAAGGCCAACCCCATCTTGCAGTTACTTGCACGCCTGGGCGTAATCCATTTGATGTTAGGCCTGGAAATATCGGCCAAGTTTCAGTATTAGATACCATTGTTAATTGCGTAAAAGGCCTATTCAAAGATTGTGAAGTTAATGGGTCTAAAATGTAATCTGTGTTTAATGTTAATGTTTTAGAATAAGTACCGTTACCATTTTCATCAACGGCTACAACTAGATTACTTGTAGTTCCAATGTCATCTACATAAACAAAAATATTAGAGTAAGCACGGTAAAGCCGTGCTGATGCAGTGGCATCTAAATAAAATCTACGGTTAGCAATCCGATCAATTGACCTGGATGCGGATTCAACTAAATTTTCTAACAAGTCATTATCAGTGTTATCTGATATAGACATGTAATTTTTAATTTCAGTTAATGTTGCATATCCATTTGTTATAGCCATGATTGGTATCCAAATCCTGAATCGCCCTGGGACATTAGACAAACTCCATTCTTTGAATACCAATCATAGTTAGAATCCAGGCCACTGGAAGGGTAGCGGCCTGGAAACTTATTAGTTTAGAAACTTGGTGTTGCTAAACCTGTACCGTTGATCTGAGCGATTGCACCTGAATAGCGCAATGATGTAAAGGCTGACATACCAAACATAACAATGTTGATTGCAACCTTGCCACTTGGCTCTTCAAACTTAACATAAGTTGGTGAACCGGCTTCTTCCCAAAGATGACACTCATTAAGATCAACCACAAAGATTGTATCTTGATTTGTGCTTGTGCCAATATTTGTTGCAACATTCGCATCAGTAATAATTGGCAATCCAAGAATTGAATAACCACTATTGCCGTATTGTGGTGTTCCATTGCCTGTTCCAATTGCGTTCATTGGATTGTAAGCGTTTGGTACTACAAGTGGGCGATTTGAACCATCTACTCCAGCCAATAAGAAACCTAAGCGGCGTGGGTGCATGATAATTGCATTTGGATTAGCATAAATTGTAGATTGAATCTGTTGGATTGAATCTGCAATTTTTGGATACAAGCCTGCAACTGTACCTGTGGTCGCTGTGTAAGTTACCAAGATTCCTGTTGTCATGCTCTTTAGACCTAATGGTTGCCCATTTGATCCTGATCCATTTAGAAGCGCATCATCAAGTTTTGTGTGATAAGCGCGTAACAAGTCTGCTAATACAATGTTTTCAATGTTGTATCCGCGTAGTAATGCTTGCTTTGAGATGCTGTTTTGTCCAGCAATTGTGTTCACATTCACTGTAAGTGTTGTGTCATCAGGATCAGTGCTTACTGCGGCAGTGTTCTCTGATGTTTGATACGCAACATTTGTGCCTGTGGTTATACGGCTAATAACAACTGACATACCTTGTGTAGGTAGTGGATGCTTGCGTGCGGCATCAGCGAACGGCCTACCGGCGCGTGCTAATGGTGCATATAGATCAACTAAGTACTGTGGTACTACAAGGCCTGCAAAATTGCCTGAATCTGATGCACGCTTTTCAACTGCCATTTCTTTTTGGTGGCGTTGAATACGCTCTGATGCTTCATAATCATTTGCGAATTGTGCTTTTAGTGCATCACCTAAGAATTTATCTGCGGTGCGCTCTGAGTAAGTTAGTTCTTCGCGTGTAACACTAAAGCCACCTGCGCGAACTTCCTTTTTTGGCTCAACATTCGCATCAACTTTAGCGGCTAAATCTGCGGCCTTTTGGTTGCGAATTTCAATATCTGACATCTGCTCAATTCTTTCATCTAACTTTTTGATTTCCAAATTAAGGGCTTCAACATTAGCCAACTCAATTTCAGATAGGTCGCGTGCTTCTTCTGCGGCGCGGTCTAAAGTTGATTGAATAAGTGATGTCTTTGATTCGCGCTTCTCGCGTAGAGAAGCAAGAAATGTATTTGACATAGTTCTCCTATTAGTAGTTTTTGTAGTGAGAAGGTGTAACGCGCCGGCAAGCGGGGTTAGGTGTTCTACGACTTGTTATTATTATATCTCTTTTTTTAGTTCTTTTAGTATTTCTAACGCTGTGTTAAATCTTGTTTTATCATCAAATCTGTTTTGATTTGCAATTTTCTCTGACCATGATTTACCGGCATCCCCGCCCCACAATGCCCAGGCAATGCGACCATTAGAAGGATAACCATCTTCACCTGGACTAAAACCTTCAGCCTTTTTATCTACTTCATGGCGTGCAAAAAAAGATACCATGCGGTTTATTGTTTCTAAAGGCAAGTTTTTGCCACCTGCAATATCTCTAGCCCTAGCAATACCTATCTCAGTGCCACCTCTATTAAACTCTCTGCGCCAATCAAGTCCTCTTTGTGCCTCTGCCCTCATTGCGGTTGTAGGTGTAAAACTCTCGGCTCTATTTTGATTTTGCATTGACCACCTGTTGCAATAATAATCGGCCTGCACATTATCATCCCATAAATCACAATAGCCTTCTTTGTAAAAATAACAATTAGCACAATTGCGACCTTCAGGGACATCATCACTAGATGCTGGTCTGTAATTATCAGGCAATTCCCTAGTGCCATACTCTGCAATATTCATGGCAGTTAATTGATCATCTGCCTGAGCCTGGGTTTTATGGCAACCCATTACTTCATTGCTTGCAGTTTTAACAACTGCATACCCTTCACAATCAGGATGATTACTTACTACGCTGTATGGCATTTAATATTTTCCTTGCTTGATCTAGTCTAGGTGTTAATTGTGGTTGGCCTTCACGCATCCCTGTGATAGCGGCTAATTCGCCATAAGCACCAAAAGTAACAAGTGATACTTCTGCTAAATGTGCTTTAAGCCTTTCCATTACGCCATCCGGCCTTTTCTTGTTTTTGATTGGCATAAAGCCAACAGATAATTGATCTAATGCCCCATCTTTAACTAACTCTAACGCTTCATCACCTTCACGCGTTTTTGAGATTTTGAACTCAGCATAAAGCCCATCATCTGTTTCCCTTAATAATGTGGCACGGCCTAAAACATTATTCTCACCATGACCCCTAAGAAGTTTGACCCGGTGCGGTGCTTTGATTACTTCTGAAAAAACACCTTTTCTAAAAACTTCAATCATGGTGCTAGTAATGCGTTGTTCTTTGTTGTAAGGCACGGCGATACCAAAGATGGTGCGGCCATCACTATTGGCACGCAACTCTAAATTAACAGAGTAATTTCTATTTTCCATTTTTTCATCAGGCATAGTTATTATCCTCTACTGTATCTTCTACATCATCTTGTAATGAAGTTTCAACTTCAGGGTTTATATCTTCTTCTTCATAATCCATAGGATCAAGATTTTCATAACTTCTTACTTCATCAACAGATAAGAAGCCATTAGATAAAGCCGTTGCGTAAGCATTGTATCTATTTGCGGTATCGGTCTTTAATAATGAATCATATTTAAATCCGGCAGTTTGACCCCGAACAAGAAGATCAGAAAATGCCGCTTCTATTCTTTCTGCAATTGGTTGAATTGACCATTTAATTAGTTGCAAGTTTTCTTCTACAACATTTGAATAAGTACGGCTGGAATTAGGTGATCCTAAGAAGTATGGTGGCAATCCTAAAATATTTGCCGCTTCTGTAAGTCCGGCTGTTTGCGCTTCTACTAATTGTGATTCTGCCGCATTGCTACTTAACACTTCAAAATCCGTTGTTGAGTTCATTACAACAGGTGATCTATTGCGTGATGAATACATTGCCATCCAAGCGTTTTTCAGTGCATCCGCTTCTTCCTGAGTTAAATCAGGATTGGCAGATTTAATAACGGCGGTAGGATTCACGCCACCATCAAAGTATCTTGATGCGTACTCATTTATAGCAATCTCTTTACCTAGTGCTTGTTTGGCTACGGCTAAAATACCTTTACCAACTAAATCACCTGGCATTGTAAAGTTCTTAATGTGCATGATCTCTGATTGATCATAAGATTTTTCATCAATCTTGTAAGTGATGCGACCATTTGCTTTTGATACTTCAACGCGATCCGGTGACACAGGATAAATTGAATCAGGTAATCCATTAGCACCGGGTTCACCTAATACTGCAATATAATTACCGTGAACAATTAAAGCGGCGGCCATTGCGCTAATTGTTTCCATTCTTGTTTCATTTGGTACTGGTCGCATAAGTATTTGTGGCGTTGGTAAAACTTCGCGCTTGTTGCGATATGCACAAAGTGGTAACGCACCAATAGCATCACTAATTAAAGTTATGCCGCGATAAATGGCAGGTATTCCCAACGCAGTATTTTGATCTACATAAGTACCTGCCCAGTTACCTTCAAAGAATCGGCCAACGCGACCTAAAGAATCAATATATCCTTGTGAGGTATAAACCATTGATGGCTGTATTTGTCTTTTGAGCAATCGGCCTAGCATTATTTACCTCTGTTTTCCAAAGCAATACCAAATAAAACTAAAAACACACCTGATAATATTACTGCCACTACCGGGTAAAATGTTGCGACACCTGCAACTATTAGAAAAGAACCTACAACTTGTAAAACTGATGGTAAGTATTTCATTAGTATATTTTACTCCTTGCAACCGGCTGATCTTCTATTTTTGTAACCACTCCATACCGTGCCAGTGTAACGGCTACAAGTGGTGTTATGTTAGTTGTGCTTTGGCGATTCCATGCCCAGGAATCACCTAACGGCCTTTTGGTTGAACCTAATATGGCTGATCTCAAATTTGGATCATCTAAGTGGCATATTGTTTTTGCTTGTACTGCATCATAAAAAGAACCACATGCCATAGCGTAATCGCGTAAATGGATAGACATAACCCCAATGTTTTGTTTTTCTAATTCGGAAATTAGGGATGCGGCAGGTGATCCTGTATCAATTACCACCTTAGTGTTATATCTCTTACATAACTCAACTAAGCGTGGTAATACCCATGATGTACCTTCTTTGGATTCTATTAACTCCAAAGGCGTAAAATCTCTTACAAGCCCGGATGCGCCTATTGAAGCCCGATCACGCTCACGCGATATATCAACGCCAAACACTATTTGATTGCCAATTGTAATATTGGTTCTAGCCAATGAATCCCACAGTTCTGTGTTAATAACTTGTACGGCATCCCTAGATGGCCAAACATTCAACCATTCCTTAGTAAATATCTCAGGGCTATTAGTTGCCGCCGCTTCTTTAACGGCATCTAGCAAAACACCCTTTTCTTCATGCAATGATGGAATTGCCTGATACCAAACATCTTGATCCAGGTAATCAAAATCATCTTCACTCGGACACCATTCAAACCATGCAAGTTTGTTTTGTGGTTCGGCAATTTCCCTATGACCCATTTCCCGGTAATGCTCTAATAATTCAGATTGGTTAGGCCTACCTGCATTAGATAGAATCCATAACTGCCCGTTACGCTTTGTTGCAAGGGTTGGTTGTAAATTAGCAATTAGTGATAGCGGATGGGTTAATGCTTCATCAATAACCATTAGGTTTAAACTTAAACCGCGTGCGCCTTTGTCGTTAGGTGTAACAATTCCATAGGTTGATCCATTCCGCATGTAAATCTTTTCACTGCCATTAACTCTTGAAATTCTAGCAATGCGTTTTGAAAATTTAGGCGATAGTTGAAAACTTAATACATGTTCTTCCCATTTACCTTTAGCCATATTACGATCCTGGGCAGTATAGGCAACATGCCTTTTAGGTTGCAGTAATTCATAAGCAATACGCGTTTCAATCAATTTTGACTTTCCATTTTGCCGACCTACCTGCGCGGCCACTGTACGGTATTTGTATAAACCGGTTTCATCTTTTTCTAAACCTACATCCGCTACATAGCGTTGCCAATCAAATAATTCAAAACCTAACAATCTTGCAACCTGGGCTAATTTGTCACCTTCTGTATCCCATGCTTCATCTCTTAATGATGCCCATCTAGGCTTACATAAGATTTTATTCAAACAGATCATCCTCATCAGGTAATGCACATGAATCCCAAATTTCACGCAACTCTTTAGATATAGATGGGATGGTATGACCACCTTTACCGGATTCTTCAATACGATCCCAGGCGCGTGCAAGGCCTAACAACATCTCTCGCTTAACCGTATCAATATCATTACGGCCTGTAATGGCTTTAACCATTGCAGTAGTGTGCCGGCCTAACTTCTTTTTAGGCTTACCACTTGCGACTATTTTTAATTGCTTTGCGTTTGGCATTTCCATATTTAGCCCCCCTTGAATAATTACAGGTCGCACATGATGGCCGCAATGAACCCACCCAAAGTTCCGGTGACGGAAAGGAATCAATGGGTGGTTCATGGTCTAGCGTGGTTGCGACAGCCTTTTTACAGTAAAAACATTTTGGCTTTTGAGCCAAAACAACTTCTCTTATTTTTTTGTAGTTCGCGTTGTATTTCCTACTATTTAGAGTTTTCATAAAAATTATTTATTTTTTTTCTGCACAGTTTTGGCTCTCGCGGGGAGAGAGAATCGCAG
>Ga0209651_1000224_pt1 | contig 21177 bp, 22 predicted proteins | sample LauGreFBDMM110SN_2_FD_188216 | JGI IMG/M metagenome (GOLD analysis project Ga0209651, IMG submission 188216) | Freshwater lake microbial communities from Lake Michigan, USA - Fa13.BD.MM110.SN (SPAdes) (version 2) | ecosystem: Environmental > Aquatic > Freshwater > Lake | place: Lake Michigan... | reverse complement strand
AACCTTAACTATAACTATAACTATAACTATAACTATAACTATAACTATAACTATAACTATACCTAGTATTAGTGCGTAAATATTTGATATTTTATTAAACACACCATGCGGACAATAAACTATAAAAAAACAATTGTGCGTTTGTTATTTCATTTTTATCAAATAAAATAAAATAAAATAAAATAACAAACATATATATAAGAATGTCCGTTCCAAACCCCCCCCGAAGAGTATACATATCCAGAGGATTATGTTGCCCCGCCTCCCTTTCCTTCGCCTGTGTCATCCATGACACTACACGTTACTAAAGGCACACCCCCTAATGAGGTAACATACACGGTAAGTATCCCGTATGCATCATTTGGAGAAAATAGCGTTGCGATAACGAACCAACAATTAATCGACGATTTTAGTAATAAACCACCAGGAACAACTTATAGTTATCATATTACTACAAATTACACACCCGGTAGTTTCCCAACAGGTGACGTAATAACAACTCCTACTGTTTCAAACCAATCTGTAAAAGCTACACCCTCCTTATACGCCACACCCCTTGAATACAACCCCGCCACGCAGGATGGTCTTGTATCACAGTGTTGCAGCACAAGTAGTAACGCTTCTATAAATTACACAATTGATGATGCAAATGTAGCTACCATTGAGCCTGGAACGGGTAAAATAAACCCGATAGGAACTGGAACCACTGAATTGGTTTGTAGTCAGTCTAGTAACTCTGAATATGAACAAGCAACCACCAGGTCAACTTTAATAGTATCAATGATAAGATCAACCACTGCAAGTGTAAAGGTTGTACCATTAATCCGCCTATCTAACAATACAACAATCATGTACACAGGTAACCCGAGCGATATTCCTAACAATTCGCCTCTATTTATCCTAGCAGATATAAGAAGAAGAGGAACTGAATTGTTTGCTATTGTTAATGATAGTTCATTTCCCGAAATTACGAACTATGCGCGTACACTTCAAAGTCAATTTTTCACTCCACCTGGACAGTCAACACCTGTCCCGTTCGATAATATAGTTACAACACATGTTACGAATATGGGTGGTATGTTTCAAGGCGCAACTGCGTTCAACCGTGACATCAGTTCATGGGATACATCACGGGTTATGAATATGAGTTTTATGTTTCAAAACGCAACTTCTTTTAACCAAAACATAAGTAACTGGAATACAAGTAATGTTAGAGTGATGATTGGTATGTTTTTGGGTGCTGTTAATTTTAATAACGGAATGCCTCCGATTCCAAATTGGATTCCAAATTGGATTCCAAATTGGAGTAATAGATTGACGTGGAATGTATCAAATGTTATTCCGGGTATGTTTGATTTTATGTTCAATGGAGCTTCCAGTTTTAATACCAATATATCTGACTGGGATGTAAGAAGTCCCGCATTTGCATTTAGACGAAACAGCCCTTTGATAGATGGATTTACACCACCCGCTATACTAAATGCTACAGGTCAAGGGCGATAACACTACCTCCACGACAACAATAATAATAATAAAATAAAAATAACACATCACACACACACACACGCATCATCACCACAATATTCACTCTTTTTTAAGATGACCGACACGACCCACATCACCTGTATCCGCATCCGCCTCCGCCTCCGGGTCGGGAAACGCTTCATCGTATTCAAAAATACACGCCCCAATCACAAAAGGCGACAATCCAGCACACGCAGCAATGAAACTCATAACCACAATCACGACAATTTCACCAAAGTAACGCAAGACTTCGCACACGAGACTGAACATTCCGTACCCAATTCCGTACGAACACGCATCCTTACCTGCACCAACGTACCAGCGAAACAAAACCGCAAAGAACAATACGAATAAGATAGCAAAGCGCATTCGCAACACAGTACGACGAAACATGGAAGCTGTGTTTGTGAGATTTTCATGTTGTTCCGTCCATTTTTTGAAATCAATCCATAGTTCCTCGCACACAATCTTGAACTCTTCTCCTGTAACATCACACGCATTGATACGCGAATTGTTGTAACCATCATCGATGCGACCCGCCTCATTCTTCGGCTTCACATTCCTCGGCGTCATATTCTCGCGTATTTTGCGAATTCTATCGATTTCATTTCTCAGAATTTCGCATTCTCTTTCTTCGTCGTAATCCAGTTCATCCTGCGTCTGCGTCTTCCTCTTCCTTAGCGTTTCCTCTTTCACATCGACTTCCACATTCAAATATTTTCCAGACTCTGACATTGATGCTGACATTGTTGTTGTTCTTTTTTTTTCGATACTGCATACCATTACACACATTTATTCATTTCAATTTTATTGACACGAAAACCAAACCCAAATAGAAAATTGAAATGAATTTAATCCTTTAAATCCGATACCATAAGCATTACAAGTATTGCCAGAATTGCCGAAAAATGAATCTATTCATCCTCTCACTTGACCCCGCCAGAGCCGCCGAAGAAATGATGGACAAACACGTCAACAAAATCTTGCTTGAAGCTGTCCAAATGCTCAGCACGGCGACGCGCATTCTCACCCCCGAAATCCCCGAAGATCTAAGCAACTCCATTTACAAACTCGCACACAAGAACCATCCCGTGACAATCTGGTGCCGCACATCCCGCGCGAATTTCATCTGGACACTTGACCTCGCCGACGCCCTTCACGCCGAATGGAAATACCGCTATGGTCACCCCGAGACGAAAATCCACAAGTCGTACCTGGTCGCGCAAATCCTTCGCGCAAATATCCCCGCCGACGACAAATTCCCGCGCCCCGAATCCGAGGGCGTCACACCCTTCGCGCTTGCAATGCCCGACCAGTACAAAGACCCGGAAGGCGATGCCGTGAAATCCTATCGCGCATACTATATGTCACCGGAAAAACGGCGCATCGCTTCGTGGACAAAACGCCGGAGCGCCCCCGCTTGGTGGCTGCCCGTTCCCCATCCCGACGCCGACACCGCCGACACCGACACCGCTAACCTGGTTATATAAGAATACATTCGCAGTATTCGCCAGCAAATGCACCAAACAATGGACATACGTTGAACTCCAAATGTCCTTTTTTTTATATAAATGCAAACTTAAACAGTAACACATCATACCGACACCCATTAGGGTATAATACGCTAGTAAGCCTGGGATTTGTGACGACGACGACGACGACGACATCAATAAGTGGTAAGCACGATAGTTTTGATATATTAGTGCACATGCAACATAACTCATATCTAAATTTCGCCTCCACCCATAGACCGGTTCGCGCCAATAGTTGATAGAAGTCAAAAATACACCACCGGGTACAGCGGCTAAATCATAACACTCACAGTATATTGCGTATATGGAAGACAAAAAAGAAATAAAAGAGACGCGATAAATACAAGACGCATATTCTGGTTCTAAAATACAACTCTTCATCTATGAAATATGTATTGCTATATTTTTATTTAGATTTTAGATTTATCTAGTAAAAAAAATATTTGAAAATACCGAATCACGGCGAAAATCAGGACGAAATTAGAACATAGTTATCTTCGCCGCGAACTATAAGACCCTTTTTATTCACATACTCCCCCACATATTCATACCCACCCACGATTGCGCTAAAAATATACACCATTTTCGGAAAGTACTGTTCAGGAACGATTTCCGATTTATAAATGAAGCGGCTTATTCCGTCGCTAAATACGACAGACTCGAGAACAAACTCGTATTGTTCAGGTCCCTCATGAGGGCGACAAATCCAAAATTTGCGCTTTTTACCCACTTCGCTACCGCCGTCGCCACCACTACCACAACCCTCACCATCTTGAATATTATTCATTCTATGTTATCCGCTATGTATATGTGTGTATCTGGGTATATCTGGGTATATGTAATATATATTATATAAAAATTGTATTTATATATTTTACTGTATTTATGTATTTGCATATTTTACTGTATAGAAAATTGAAGTGATTTTATTTCTCTAAATAGAATATAGCAACAGCAACATCAAAACACAAAACGACATCAATTACAATGGCTTCAAACGGACAACAACAACACCGCCAAAACACCACACCCTATTACAGTGAGTTCATGCGAAATGATGGAGACGATCTTGAAGAGTTCGAGTATATGGACGATGGTTCCACGACGCCACCGACGCCTTACTGGATGAAAGACGGCGACAGCGACGACAGCGACGAAGAAGAAGAAGAAGAAAAAGAAGAAAAAGAAGAAGAAATCATTCCAGCAGCGGCGACCACCTCCGCCTCCGCCTCCGCCTCCGACGTTGTTTACAACCCTAACGACCCTCTCAGGTACTGCCTCCAAACAGGACTTATCAGTGCGGACGAATATGCGAAATGGAAAATCGTGAATGAGACACCCACCGCCACATCAAAACCGAAACGCCCCTTTATCGACTACGGACCCCAATATGACAGCGACAGCAGCGACGACTACGAAGAGAAAGAACTCACCATCGTCTATGGTCACGGATACATCACCCAATTCCCCTGCAGGCGTGTACAACCCATGGACGGATTCGTGTGCGACCCGTGGTTCCCTAATCCCGACCCTACGTCGCAAAAACACTACACCAATATTGCATCCAGTGTTCGCATCATGATGTCGCAGTTTGTGGTATCCGAAGACTCCGAAGATGGCGCGACAGAAACAAGACTCAATACCGCATTTCAGTTGAAACTCTCATGGGAGCGGTTCATGACAAGGTGCCGCGCTGCGGGAAATCATCATCCCGCCCTACCGCCAACGCCGCCACCAATGCAAAACTTTTGGGAAACCCATTCGCTCGAAATTTACGAAGCCCTGCAAGAACTCGCGACAATACACGCAAAATGTTTCAACGGAGGCGCGCGCTTTTCCAATATCATTCAGGATACACCCGAGTTCCACACCACGCCGCTCGAAACGCTGGAGCACACATTTGAAACGATTGGGAGAATGTGCCGTTGCATCGCCGACGACTTCAACACACAACCCGTCGTGAACTATGTCGAGGAATTCATCCGCGCACTTTATACGGAACTCCGGTTCATCGAACTCGTCGAAGCAAGAGTGGAAGAGTTCATTGATGCCGAATATGACAAACACATTGCAAGCCAGAGCCAGAGCCAATAAAGAATGTCGGACAAAAAAAGCGAGTTCCCCGAGTTCCCCGAGTTCCCCCTATTTCATTATCATACTATAAGGTAAGTATAGTATCATATCATATCATATCTCGTATCTCATACGCTAACACTTTTTTTATCGCTTAACGGCGACGAGTCCTGCGACCTTTTTTAGATTTCATAGACTTGCCACGACGACGACGACTAGACTTTGTTTTGCGTTTTGAACGACCACCGCCTTGTTCGTCATTAGTAGTACCTTCATCAGCATTACCAGAATCGATTCCAAGAGCATCTCCAACCTTATTAGGAACAGCATCTCCAACCTGAGTAGAAAGAGCATCTGCAACCTGATTAGGAACAGCATCTCCAACCGGAGTAGAAACAGCATCTCCAACCTGAGTAGAAAGAGCATCTCCAACCTGATTAGGAACATCAATAGCATCACCAGAAACTTCACGGCTAGTACCACGAGTATCTTCATTGGCGGTATCATTGGTTTTGTTTTGCAGAGCAGCATCAGATTCAGGAGCTGGTGGTTTACTATGTCCGGATTCATCATTATCATTGGAAACAGCAGCAGCAGCACTTTCAGCTTCGGCGGCAGCCCTTTCAGCTTCGGCGGCAGCACTTTGAGCTTCGGCGGCAGCACTTTGAGCTTCGGCGGCAGCACTAAGCCTTTCTTCCTCTACATTCTTCTTCTCTTCATCATCATCAGCCTTTTTGGGTTCAACAATAGCAATACTATTACTTTCCTTACTATTTACATAATCTTTTTCTAAAACACATCCGTGTTCTAATAAAATAGCACTATCATTTTCTAAACAAGAAATAGCTCTGGTGTATTTACCATACGAGTCTTCTCCTAGATTATCCTTCATTTTGTCTAAAAATGTTTTATCATCTTCTTCAAGCTTTCTAGACTTTAAATATGTATATATCCCTCTTAATCTCCCCCATTCTTGTATTTTTTTAATTTTTGTATTATCGTTTTTTACTTCATCGGAGTCACTTTCTGGAATGTTAATAAAACTACTATAACATTTTTTAAATTTTTGCGTGTATCTGCTTACCCTTCCTTTACCGCCACTGCCACCAGACATCGCGCGTTTATTTTTACTAGTTCCCATACATTTTGTTTTTTTCATCTTTGTTACCATTATTGAAAAATGAATTAGCTATATATTATATATATTATATAAATAAAAAATCACAATTTATATATGTATAACTGTCGCTTAATCATTCATACTTATCCCTAAAATTTCAATTCGTCAACCTATTTACTAGCTCATCCCAAAACAACAAGGGAGCAATCATTTTACACTGACATATTTTATATTCATCGTCATGTGATTGAATCGTCCGATGTTTGTACTCGGTTTGAATGGCGGCATTAATGCTAGATATCAAAGCCAGTTCCCCCGTGCCATGATTTATAAGAGCACCCTTCAGGCAAACCTTATCTCCAGTACCCCCAGTACCCCCAGTAACAGATTTTATCACCAGTAATATTTTCCATACATCTTTGTGTTTCAATCCCATCGGCGTGTTCGGAATAAGACGCAGTAAATTTTCTTTCGTGTGACACTCCAGTTCGTAACTCTTCTTATAGTCGGTGCACCTCGCTTTCAACGACTTTATATCTTCCCTCATTGAAAGAATCGTCTCCTTTTTTACATAGTATTGTAACAACCCAGGCGGTACGGGCACCATCTGGTATTTCTCTTCATCATTATTTGTCAAACGAACATTTCCTGTGTTTCCCGTGTTTTCCATATTGTCGTGTTGGTTGGTCTTTCTTTGCTTTTCATATCATATATGGTATATAATCGGTTCAATTTTATAATTCCGTATATATAATGAAAAACAACTCAACTATTTGCCCCTGCACCACGTAAAACAAGAGAAGCATCCCTGTTCCCTCGTGTCATTTTTCACACCTACATTACAATGTTTACGATTTCCCACTTTTTTATAATCCACCGACATATTTCTATTTAAATTTATTTCAACCGAATTTTGATTAATCTCACGCTTCTGTTGCGTCTCATGTTTTATATAATCATCGTATTTCTTCAAGCCATGGTTGTCCCCCAACCCACCAAGGCTCGAAAGACTCGAATCCCCAGATGCTTCATTAAACAGTGTATAATCTTTATCTGGACTAGGATATAAACTAACGTACGAATTCATGTAGGCAGGTATGTAGGTATGTAGGTATGAAATAAGTAAATTTTAAATTCTTTTACAATTACTACAATTACAACCATACCTCATCCCATCCCATCCGCCTAGAAAATTGAAACCATATTTACGTATATATTCAAATATAGAGACAATCAATAACTTCAAAACACGTTACACAATCAATGCCCGCATTCCTTGCAGAGATTATCCCAATGGCTGGAGCGTTCGCTTTTATATTCTCAATTCTCATTTGCTGTATCGTAAACAGCCCGGACACACCACGAGTTCGTTGTCGCAAATGTACTTGTCGAAAGTGTAGAAGATGAGTATGCAATTACGTACACCATGGTCGATTATTCTCCGGATAGAAAATTGAAATGAATTAAATGCACTAATTCAGATGCAGTGAAACAAAAAACAAACAAGAAACATCAAAGTCATGGCATCATTTTCCTGCTACAAGTCCGACGATTCCTCGTGCCCTACAACCCCGTCGTCTACAGGTTCGCAAACCAACCAAGAATTGCAAGACATACAAGATATGCGAGAGGAATTTCAGGCGTTACAAGACGAGAACCAGTTTCTTCGAAGCAAGTTGGATTCACTTGCAGAGACGTTGGAATACCTGGAGACACGACTTGAAGAACAAGATGAACAACTGCAACAACAACAACAAAGCCACAAACAATGGATTGCCGAGAATCTCGAAGAAGCGCAGCATTTCATCGACAACATTGTCGGCATCAAGGGAATCACAGAAGCCCCTCTAAGTGCGGCAGTTAAGATGGGTATTTCGTATGCGGAGCCCAGTGACGTCGAGCTGTCTCACAGGCAGCTCCCACGCGTCTCAATTTCAAGTTCTATTGTACCATCCAACGAGGAGCTTTACGGGTACTAAAGGTAAGACATCGTGTGTGTGTGTATGTGTGTGTTATGAATGACTAACCTTTTTTTCACGAAACATATTCAGCATATAAAAAATTGATATAAATATAACTTCATATATATAATGTAAAAAGTCAATTCAGTAACCATCTATCACATGTCATCCGCGTCAGCTATCGCCCAGTCCTCCCACCAGTTTTCAATGATTGAAATCGACGGCAATATATACTATCTCTCCTCACTACACGCCGACGATTGTATTATCAATTATAGCCACACAATGTCAACCCATTTATTGGAAATGTTTACCACGTATACGCATAGTTTATCTACCCAAAAAATAACAACCGTCGTTTTTGAAAATATACCACCACCTGCACCCAGTGACACCACTACCCCACAGCAACCACCCGAGAAAAAAGTGGTAGGGTTCTGGAACCCACAGTTGTCAAAGTTTATTCTGCATAACGCGTAACACGCCAGTTACAATATCAATACTATTTTGTATTTTGTATTTTGTATTTTGTTTTTTTTATTGATATTGTAAGAACAGAAAATTGAAATGATTTTAATCCGTTATTTAGAATGCAGTAAACAAAAAAAAAAGCATCAGTATCAAATATGGAACACGCCACCACCGCCAGAATTTCAGGAATCGAATCATCAAGACAAACTCAGTTCGAAGGAGTCACGGTAAGTGCCGGCTTCATCTGGTCCCTACAGGATACGATTTTACGTTTGGAGCGAAATCAGCAGGACTTTATCAAACAGTTGGACCACGCCAACTCGCTTGCCGCCGAGTATCACGAGACTGCGGTGATGTACCAGAGGAAATACGACGCGGCGTTGCACGAAATGAACGACCTCAAACACCAACACATACGCGAAATTGCCGAGTTGGCTGAGAAACTCAGCATCGCCGAAGAAGAGACGCGCGATGAAAGGGCGCTCAAAGAAGAATACACGCAACAAATCGAGGATCTCAAGCAACTGCTCGCCGAATGCGAAGCCTGGCGACAGGATGACGACGAAGACAAAGAACAAATGTCGCCCGTTTCAGTCGCGTCCCCGTCTCCCAGAGAACAGCCACAGCGAGAGCAACGCCCACCAGTTCAATCATTCAACACATGCTACTCCGAGAGCGAAGACGAGGACGAAGGCGCATACTACCACGACGGCGACACTGAGAGCGACGGCGAATATTACGACTACGAAAATCAAGAATGCCAATGCTTGGAATGCCGCGAAATGTACGCAGACGCAGCCAACAACGCCAACGCCAACAACGACCTCTGCCAATGCGACGAGTGCCGCTATTCTCAAAGCTCCCAGACATACGAGTATGATGCAGACGGGAAACTGGTACCGGTATGTTATCAATCCGACAATGGCGACAATGGCGACAATGGCGACAATGGCGACGACTACGAGTAAAGGTAAGCACCGCACACACATGCACACCACAACATGCACACACACAAGCACTTGCACCTTTTTTTCTATACTCCGCACCAATCACGCTCACGATGGCAGAATGCGAAGCTCCTCATAATATTGCCTCACTTTATTGCGCACGATATATACCGCCGACAAAGAAAGCAACGAAATCTCAATCGAACTTCGCACCACCATGGGTGTATCATTTGACTGCATACTATAATAAATCCACATCGCAGACGAAAATATACTTAGAATACAAAAAGTCAGCGATAAACTATTCGTGCTCTTATTTTTATACAGCAAAAACATAAATATGAACCGCCCAACAACGGAAAGTGATGTAGCGGTATATGGAATGATTCGCAATTCTTCGCTATTTTTATTCATACCTACAATAAAATGGTATATATACATATAAAATTGATTGTAAATATATTCACATATTAAATTATATAACGCCCATCATACATTCCGCCAAAATGTACACCGAAATATTCAACGCAACTTATCATATCCATTTAGGAAAAAATCAAAAAGAAAATGACACACTTGTCCGCACATCTCCCCAAAACGCACTATGGTTTCATCTCAGGGATTTTCCGTCTAGTCACGCTGTCGTAACTAATATTATCAAACCTGGCATCTATGATAGTACCGTTGTGATGCGCGCAGCAACTCTAGTCAAAGCGAGCGCAAAAGATGGAGTGAATAATTTACAAAAGGTGAGTGTAAATTATTTACCGATTAAAAACGTGAAGCGCACAGACGTCCCAGGACAAGTCATCATGACAAAGTCACCTAAGACGATTCAGGTGTAGATACAGACAAAAATCTAATAGTTTCAAAAATATTCACTTTATAATATTTTTTTTTTAGCAATAATCCAATAGTGAATACAATTTTTGTTTTTAAACTGCCATCTCCACGAATTAAATAGATAATATAATTCTTTTTGTATATAGTAAGGGTCATTTAAAAATGACAAAAATTGTAAAAATAATGATGATAATTGTTTATTCCGTATAAATCTTGAACCAAAATCATATTCTGAACCATCGACGCCTTCTCTACTAGAAAGTTCATAATGTATTGTAGCATCCGTTTGATATGTAATATCAAAGTCTATCATATTTTTTGTTAACCCTGACGGAGAGCTGGGATAAAATCCACCATATGTCATTTGTATCAAGTACCCATTAAAAAAATCCCAATAAGACCAGTTTTCCCCCCTTTCATCATTTTTATGCAGACATGTTATGAATATTTGACGATTATCCGATTTATTATCTATTAACCTAGAAACACCTTGAAAAAATTTTTCATATTTTTTATTCAGCATATTTTTATTTACATCTTCGATAAATCCTAGATGTTCTAAACTACCATTCGCTACAATACAGTCAAATTTACCATCAAGATCGCTTGGCAAATTTTTAAAGTCGGCAATAATACCATCAATATTGTGCTGTTTTTTTATAAAGTCAATGTGGTGCTTACATATACTAACACCATAACAAATCGCTCCTCTTTTTTTTGCTTCTAATAGTAAGTTTCCATATCCACAACCAAGGTCAATTATTCTTGTCCCTTCTTTAACATTTAACTTGTCTAATAGTAAAATATTTTTGTCCGTTTGCGCGTCTTCCACTTTTTTATTTAAATCTATTTCCCCATTTTTGTCAGCATAATAACCTTCAGTTGCTGAAAAACGCTCGGGATTGTTTTTAAATTTTGTTACTTGCTCAAGAGTTAAATCATGCCATTTGTAATAATTTTTAACACGTAGTAATGTCTCATCAAATAAAGTAACCGGACATGCCAGTAACATATACTGAACAATAATTCCTAATAAAAAAATTAAACCAATGCCGTAAACTATAACTTTTATATTCCTAGTTTTATAATACAAATAGCATATACAAACAAATATTATATTTCTTATAACAACATGATGGCTAATATCAAAGTCTTTGTGTATTATATAATTTATAATTATTTGAATAATTATTACAAAAGTTACAATCGTTAATAATGTAACATAGTTGAAAATGTCACTACAAAAAGAATATATCATGAATATAATATTTATTATATGTTTTTTATTAGATTTTAACTATTTAATAATATTTATATTTATTTATATAATTATTAAACTAAATATAACAAAGGCTAAGTTCGTATACCGCATATCTACACCATCACATTGGTCGAATCATTCCGGTGCTAACACTATTAAATCCTCCCGTAGCACACATTGACGACGACAACAATGGAGTACTTGGTTGTTGAGGTGTTGGTGTTACACATGTGGCTCTGGTACGTTCATTACGGTTACCATTACCGAAAGGTCTAATATGCGTAGACTGTGTAGAAAACGAAGATTGCATCGTGGTTTGTATATTATTATATATTATTATATAATATTATATACTACTGTATTTATATAATATTACGTCGCGATATTACGTCGCGATGTTACGTCACACTAGACGACAACTTCATCGATTTCACTTATTGCATCTTCCACCAAAGTTGGTTCTGTTGCCATTGAAGGCATTGATGTTCAAAGACAGCTTCGCAGATGGCGCACCACTGCTAGAGAAACTAAGTTCCGCTGTATCGACAGAAGTCGCGGGTGTGGGCGTGGGTGTGGGTAGGGGGTTCAAAGTCATTTTATAATATTACTAAATATTATTATTCACCCAAAAATACGATATTAGTTCCGACTACACCAACTACAACATATGGATGATATAATTCCACTTTTATAGTTTGATGTGCGAATATAGTCATCTTGTTTTTTTTCTTCTCCTATATTTATTCTATAATCTTCCAAGGACATCAGCGAGTCGTTGGATGAAAAAAATGGACGAGAACTCGTATCAGAACTCGTATCAGAATTCGTATCAGATGATATCGTAGAATCGTCCGATGACAATGTTAACGACTCGAGGTATAATTTTTGGTTTATCGGGTTTAATCTTGGGCTTATATACACATTCTGACGCGCCATTGGATTAAGTACAGGGCTCTTTGTTTGTGTGTTCATTTGTGTGTTCATTCTATTCTATTATATTATAATATCGAACATATTATAATATTACAAATACCGCGAAAATACCGCGAAAATACCGCGAAAATACCGCGAAAATACCGCCGAAATACCGCTGAAATTCCCTTAATATACCAACGTATTAAAAAAGGTCCCTATTCACTCGTCCGGGCATACGGTGTCCGAACATAATCATGTATATCAATGCAAGAGCAGCTAAAACAAGACTTCTATTTACAGCAACAGCTTGTCTTTGTTTTAGTAAAAAGGTCATAATAACATACAAAACAATACCGATGATTACGGAATGTACCAACATAGTCAACCCACTTTCCATTTTTCTCTATATATATACCATAATAAAAAAATACATACTAAAAAAATACATACTAAATATTAATAAAATAAAGATAATATATAGAACAAATGATACTAGAAATAATGGGCGCCATTCTAGGTATGGCTCTAGCAACCGCATGCTATGGAAGTAGAAAAAGCATGTAGAGTGCGTATCACCAATCTATAATTTCCATCATTTTTAAAATTGAACTCAGAATGAAATAAATAATGAAATTATAAACAGATACCCAGATACCCATCCGCAAAAAAATGGACCCAACATCAACCACTATCAACGGTTTTCCCGCAAAATATGTTCTTACCAAAAATCCCAACGACACGACAGGCGAATCCTATGTAGTCGCAAAAGTTTTAGATATTCCAGACCGAGATGTATCGCATCCGACACACCCCAATCCCATACGCATTCCGTCTTCATATCTCACGTACGATTATAGCGACACTCCGCTTCATTTGTGTGACCCGGCTTCTCTTCTCACCCAGTACCGTCGCAGCGACCATAATTTAGCACATCGAGTTATAGATATCTCAAAAAAGGCGTATAAAGAAGAAGAGATGCAGTGGTACGCCGACCCCGAAGCAAAAATACCGCCACCTATGCGCCTAGTCATGATTTATATGTTGCGCTGTTATTTATGCGGCGATTTCCAGAAAACAGAAGACGATATTCATTACGAAGGCGTCGGTCAACACACGATGGGTTATCGATACTGCACCGAATGTCGACCCCATTTTCTCGAATCCTTATATAAACCGATTGCGCCAATCATGAAGTTTCGCCGCGAATATGAGGCATGGCTTGCATCAACGGACAAAACAGTACATGAAAGACCGTCGATATGGGTTGCGCGGACGCGTCGCGACGAAAATGGACGGCGAATTGTCAAGGGAAATGCGCCATATACATATATGAAATGGCGAGTAATAAATTGGATAACACGCAAGCATGAGTTTCCGCGCATTTCGCCACACGACGGCGAGACCATTATTGACGAAGAAGAAGACTGTCTTGTGTGCGAGCAGATAGAAGAAGTAATTATGGATGATTCCGAATCAGCGACGGTTACCAAGTTAGTTCCCCTGCGAGACATTTATATTGTTAACCTTCCATTACTCGCTGACCCCGCCGCGCTCAACTATGACCCCAATATTGATGACCCTCTCAATCGGTATAGCGACAAAGAACAGCGTGCCATGTTCGCAGCGGCGTTAACTTGAGCATACATACACCCACGCGCCTTCAAAGAGCAAGGTAAGTAACATTTTCATTTCCATTTTCTATTTCCATTTTCTATTTTCTATTTTTATTTTCTATTTCTATGGAACAGAAAATTGAAATGAAATTAATCCACAAAATAGAATGCAGTGAAACAAAGAAACAAAGAAACAATCAATGTCGTCCGAAGCAGCTATGTCCCCCAAGTCTCCCGCCGCATCCTACGAAGGCGTACAGTTCGAAGTCCGCGAGTATGACGGCGACCAATTATACAGTTCCTGTTCTCCTGTGTCGCCCCTCTCGCCCCTCTCGCCGCAGTCAGAAGAGCAAAACCAAGTTATTCCCATCACGCATGATATGCGCAGTCAGTCGTGCCTCGAAACGGAGGAGCCTCCATCTCAACCCGAAGCCGCCCCCGAAGCCCCCAAAGATCTCAACATCACTCGTGTCCAACTTGGCGACAACGCCGACACACACGCTCTCCTGTACTTCCTCACATCCCAGGGAATCAACACGACCAAGCTGGTAACCGAGCATCTCACAAAGTACGGAAGTCGTGTTCGCGTCGCAAAGACTGATGAAGGCAAAATCATCGGCTGTCTCGTCTTCGACAATGAGACCGACCAGTCTACGCTCCAGCATATGTCGCCAGAAGAAGCCAAGAAGAGCGTCGGTCCGTTCATCTACTTGCAGCTGCTGATTGTCGCACCAGAACATGCCGTCGACGCCGAAAAACGCTGGAAGGAGCGCCTCATTACGTCGTTCCTGGAGTGTGTCGTCAAAAATGGCAAAATCGCAATCGTTCGCGCAGACGCCGACAAGGAGCGCGACATTCAGATGTATCGGTCGTGCGGCTTGTTCACGATGGAAGACATGGGCATTCCATCCTACTCGGCGGTCAAGAGCAACATGGAAATCCTCGCATTCACGCCCATGGGGCTCGACGGAACAACGCAGCTGTTCAAGCGATTCTATCAGCTGGGTGCGCGATTCTAAGCGGAGGTTCTCGGGTTCTATTCGGTTCTAGCAAAGGTAAGTAATAGGTAATCGCACGCGCGCATGTGTCTATTCAACTAACACTTTTTATTTTTTTATTTTTTTATTCATTTCATAGATTCAAAAATAATATCAATATCTATAATATAATTAAAGTTAGTACTATATATTATTATATTATTATATTATCATATTATTATAAGTGCGATGATGGATAATACCGAAGAACATAAAATTGAAGTGGAAATAAGTAATAAAAATGAAAACAGCAACAAAAAGAAAGACCATTCAACTACGAATCATCATCAAATCTCTGAAATGTCATCCGCATCCGCATCTGCTACTCCCCAAAATCAAATCATTTCCGTATCGGCTCCCGCACCCGCACCTGCTCCCGCACAATCAAAAGAATGCGCCGTATGTCTCGACCCCTATAACAAATCCACGCGCACCCCCGTCAAATGCCAGTCATGCGGCTATCAAGCTTGTCGCCAGTGTTACGCAACATTCATACTGGACCCGTCCAACACTCTTCCAAATTGCATGAATTGTCACAAGGAATTTCAGCGCGAATTTCTCGTAGATAATTTCACGCTCAAATTCGTTTCAAAGGATTGGAAAGACCATCGCGAGCGCACCATACTCCAAAAGGAACGCGCACTCCTTCCTACTCGCCAACCCGTCGCAGAAATGGTGAAACGCAAAGACGAGTTAAACACCGAGTGTAATCAAATCCTCGAACAAATCAACGCTCTTCGCATGAAGCATTACGCATGTACAACAGAAAAAGCTCGTCTCGAACATCGCATCCGTGTTGGTCCCACCGCCGACGCAGCCGCCTCAGGTTCATCTGCAAATCGCGCGCATGCCGCCTTTATACGACCATGCCCAAATACCGCCGCAAATTGTCGCGGTTTTCTCAGCACCCAATGGAAATGCAATCTCTGCAATATGTGGGCATGCAAAGACTGCCATGAAATGAAGGGCGAAGCACAGGATACACCGCATGTATGCAACCCCGACAATCTGGCATCCGCAAAACTCATTGACGCAGAAACGCGCGCTTGCCCCAAATGCGGCGCTCGTGTATACAAGATTAGCGGATGCAATCAGATGTTTTGTACCGCATGCAACGACTGCGCTTTTGACTGGGTGACAGGGCGAATCGAGACGGTTATTCATAACCCGCATTACTACGAATTTCAGCGCCAGCTACATGGAGGACAAGCACCACGCGTTCCCGGCGATATTTTATGCGGACGCGAAATCGACAATATGACGACCACCGTTGTATCAAACTTATTCCCCGCCGAATATATAACTCGCAACATGATTGTTTGGCGAAACCTGCACAAGGACTTCATAAACGCACCTGTACCTGCGGGTGGCGGTGGTGCTGCAGCTGCTCCTGTCCAACCTATGAGCGGAAAAGATAGGTGGGATAGATTTTATGTGGACTGTATCTCTAATGCAAACAGTCTCATGGAAGATGCCGCGAAAAAGCAAACGTTTACGGAAAAAATAGCCGGACTACTCACGGTTCCGTCATCCGATGGAAACACGGACCCTCTCACTCTCCGTCTCAAGGAAAGAATGCGCATAGAACGCATGATTCTCTTTCGCAAAATACAGTTACAAGAAATATGCCGCATTGTTATCGAGATTCGCCATGTACTTCTCCCTCAGTATCACATCGACCCTCTGCGCTACAACGAAGAGCTGGGCGTCAAGTACCTCCTCGGTGAGTTCACAGAACAGGAATTCGCAACAGCGTTACAGCGCGCAGACAAAAGAATGCAGAAATCGCGCGACATTCAGAATATTCTTACCATGGTTCTTACTACTTCAACCGACATCATATTCCGATTCGCCGACCATCTTCGCCAAACCGAGGCAAGTAAACGACCTTACAATGAAATCACCGAGCAGGATTTCGCAATCTTGGACGAAATCCGCGAACTCTTTAATTACGCAAACCGCTGCATGAATGTAGTGGCGAAAACATATCAATCTAAAGTCGCTCTAACCGTCGGCGGAACACTTGAACCGAAATACTGGGAAGATGATGGACAACTGATGTATGCTAAAATGACGGAGTACAATCGCGGTGTCAATGGGGGTGGTGGTGTCGCGAATCGACACGTATATGGCTTTGGTTACAGGTAAAGACAAACACAATTGGAAAACAATTTAAAAACAATGCGGAAAATATATATATACATCGTCGAATTATTTACTTGTTCCTCATCCATAACATAACATAATATAACATACTATACTATACTATGATGAAACCACTACAAGTTTCGGTTTCATTTTTTTTCACAGTTGTAATAACATCTTTCTGTACAGAAAATTATTTTTATTCATGTTTGTATACTCTAATGATTATATTTGGCATTATGAATCATGCACTAGAGCGGAATCAAGACAATGGTAAAAATATAATACATATTATTGATACATTTTTGGCTCACACGGCATTTGTATGTATTCTCTACGACAGCTATCCGAACTGGTTTATGATGGGTGGTTTATTTAATACGTTTGTATTTTTCATGTTAGAATATATGTATCCAAAATATGACCATATATTCCATATGATGATTCATGCACATACGATAGTTTCGATGAATACATATTTTATTTATATACAAGAGTGATTGTGGTATATTCCCAAAAATGTATCCGTATTCGATATTTAGTGTTTATTAAATATCGAATTTCGATTCATCTCACGCATCTATATCATCTCATGCGTTTCATACTCTCGCTATTCTCGACTCTTATAAACGTATACCGCCATAAAAAGGTTGAGGTGTAAATTTTCCACCCACCGAGCTATTAAACGGCGATGGAAAAGAATAGTCGATACCATTCCCGCATCCGAGTTGCCCCGAACAATCGCGATTTGTGTCATCTCCAAAGAATATATTAATAATAGGAGATAAAAATGAGCCACCATCGCCTCCGCCTCCGCCTCCACCAACACCAACACTAGCACTCGCCGTATTATATTTTGCACGCAAGTCACTTATTTTCACCTTAAGAGAGTTCAATTCATTCACTGATTTCATATATTTGTCTTTAAGACTACCGTAACTTTCACAAATCTCACGCGCCTTTTGTTTTATAGCGTACATCCGCGTATTCGCTGCCTCGGTTTCATTTTTATCTTTTATAGTAGAACCAGACTTGATGGAAATCACCTCTGCCTTCGTATATTCTGCAATGGCTAACTTGAATTTCACATTTATATCATAACAATCTTTTTCTGCTTTATCCATTTGCATTTTATTCCACTTTACATTATCTTCTAAACTATTATATTCATTTGTCAATTTATCGAGCTGTATTTTCATAGCATTAACCTTCGCAGTCATTTCTTGTCGTTTTGCATTTTGTGAAGCGGAATTTATAGAAATCGATTTCGAATTAGTTCCAGATTGTATTTTCCCCATATCTCTCGAATCTCTTGCATCTCTAGTATCTCTATCCTCTTGATATCCTGATGGTTTTGATCCTCTCAGATTCGCACCAGCTCCGCCTCCGCCAGAACCCGCACCATCACCGCTACTAACACCGCCTCTACCCGCACCAGAACGACCACCGCCGCCACCACCACTACTAACACCGCCCTCGCTAAAACTATTTACGTCCCCTTCAAACCAACTCGACGATGGATTCGATATTTCTCGTATATTTATAAAATCCCACTGCTTTGTAGTTGGGTTCCATTTCTTATCAAACTCAAAATATGCGTACAAGTCTTTATTCGACTTGCATGTAATACACAAATCATATCCCGATACTAATCCGGTTTGTGTCTTGTTTGAAATAGGACCACATATCACCTTTTTTCCACTTGTCCCGATTCTTCGACATCTGCTTTCCAAGTACCCGCCACTTTGTTCTAACTCTAAAAAGTTGCGACATATTTCGACAGTAGCTTTTTTACATTTCTTGTTACAATCGTCGCGAGAATATGTCTCTTCCATTCTTCTTGTTATGGACGGTGTCCAACCAATAGGAAACTGTGTAATATATTCACTGCCTCCACAATTCGCACAGTCGGTATTTTTTTTACATTCAGAACTCGCATTAAAGTCGCACACTGCACCGCACGTATGTCCCTTCATTTTATCATATTTACACACAGAAGTATTCCGCCTAGATGTGGGGTCATCCACTTTCATGCAACCCAGTGGACATAGACCTCTTTCACCTTTCTCCTTATCGGGTTTTTTCCCCCAATTCCGGTCAGGCGATCTACAATGTGCCGGGCGTGTCTTTCCCGTATCTTGTGGCGGACACGGTTCAGTACAATCTGTTCCACCTTTCACAAACGTTTTCGATGGGTCCATCGGCAGATACTGTACACTACCGTCGCTACCAACCCCCTTTACAGGTCTATACTCATAATAATTCGCCAACCATTGATTTTTGCTTTGGACGACTCTAGTCGGGAGCGATGTTCCTTCTTTATATAGAATATTGTTAGATGCATCAGTAGGGATACAGACAGGTTTACAGTTTGCAAAAGTTTTTGAATTGGGGTCGGTGCATGCGTTTTTAAACGAAGATAAAGCAGTGGATGGCGCTTGTGATATGATTTTCGTCTCACTCGTCCGAATGAAAATATCTTGCCCATCTCTGATATTCGATTTTGTAAAACCAGTCGTTCCTCCTACATTTTCGATATTGAATTTAAAATAAGTATCCGAGTATGCTTTTTCAACCTCCGCTAAAATCTTATACTGAATATTGCGCTCTTTATCCGCATTGTTATATAAAATCAGAAATCTATCTTTTTTACCGCAGTATGTTAGAGCATCGCCAACACTGTTGCCTGTTTTATCCTTGTCCGGTATTAAAATAAAATCTTTATTGGGTACTGTAGCACTACCTTCTGATATCCAATATACATTCGGTGCTTTGGGACCGGAAGCAGGAATCGCGGCACTTGCTTCGACTTTCGCCGTAAATGTCATTAATACAGGTGTCTTGCATTTTGCTTCGGCGGCGGCTACATTGCCCGCTTTCGCATCATCCGCCGCTTTTTTTGCTTCCGTTGCTTTCGTTTTCGCGGCTTCTGCCTCCGTTTTTGCTGCAGAAGCTTCCGACGCTATTTTTGCACCGTCGGCTTTTGATTTTGCCGCGGTTGCTGCCGTTTTTGCAAGTCCAGCATTCTCTTTCGCAGTGTTTGCGGCGGCAACAGACGGACCTCCCAGCTTAATAGCTTCATCCGCAACAACAATCGCACTATCCGCCAGCTTAATAGCATCACTCGCGATAGTTGACGCTGATGTTTTTGTATCTGCAAGAGACTTTGCCTCTGCAGCCGTCTTAGCAGCGAGAGCAGCAGAACGGGCGTTATTCGCTGCAGCTTTCGCGTTATCGGCTGACGTTTTGGCGGCATTTGCAGCATCCGTCGTTTGAGCACTATTTGCAGCCGTTTGGGCATTCACGGCATTCGTTTTTGCAGTTTCTGCTGCCGTTTTTGCTGAGGTCGCGTCGGCACCAGCTCCGGCGGTTTCAGCCTCCTTCACGGCTGCTAATGCGGCTTCTGCTGCGGCGATCGCATCCGTTGCTGCCGTTTTTGCCGCTGCAATCGCTGCGACTCGTGCTGCTTCTGCTGCTCGTGCTGCTGCCTCTTCCGCTGCTTTGCGTGCTGCTGCCTCTTCCGCTGCTTTGCGTGCTGCCTCTGCTTGCCTCTGCTGTTCTGCTATAATCGCTGCTTGGCGTGCTGCCTCTGCTTGGCGTGCTGCCTCTGCTTGCCTCTGCTGTTCTGCTATAATCGCTGCTTGGCGTTGCTGTTCTTGCCATCGTTGTTGCGCTTCTTGTTGCCGCTGCCATTCTTGTTGCCGTCTAATTGCTTCATAGTCTATAGGTGGTGGT
>Ga0209651_1000218_pt1 | contig 21314 bp, 21 predicted proteins | sample LauGreFBDMM110SN_2_FD_188216 | JGI IMG/M metagenome (GOLD analysis project Ga0209651, IMG submission 188216) | Freshwater lake microbial communities from Lake Michigan, USA - Fa13.BD.MM110.SN (SPAdes) (version 2) | ecosystem: Environmental > Aquatic > Freshwater > Lake | place: Lake Michigan... | reverse complement strand
AATCCTCTATACAAATAAGAAAGAGAAGAAATTTACAGTCACGGGAGAGGGTATTGCGAGTTTTAAAGTACCGGAGAATGCTCGAACCATACACTTCGCAAAAGTTAGTGATAAGACTGTGGGTGGTGCACTGATATTAACACAGAGTGGATACGGCTATCTTCCACTTGTCCCTGGTAGCGAACTGACCCGCGTACTACTTCCTAGCGCGAATATCCGTGTCTTAAATCCATAGCTGTACCTATTCCCACTAATCTTCTATCTATGGCTTCAGCAGTTCGTACAGGTAGAGGATGCTCGCGGGCGACATGTCGCGCGATGGCAACAATGACCCTTACCTATATCTATGCTGATTCAACTGCCGTACTTGGGCCTTTAGCAACTTTTGCGGAACCTCATGCGTACGATTTATGTGAGTTTCATGCTCGCAAGTTAACTGTTCCCAATGGTTGGTCGGTTATTAAAGAAGAGATTTCACAATCTGGATCTGGGCCAACAGAGGATGACCTCATGGCAATTGCAGATGCAGTGCGCGAAGCTGCTGCAACAATTCCGCAAAGTACCGACGATGTCTCTGAAGAAGTACAGAGTGCACCTCACATCGGTGTACGTCGTGGACATCTTCGCGCAGTTCCAAATTAAAGGCAGCAAAAGATGTCAATATTTAAAGCCTATGATGTTCGAGGACTCGTTGATTCCGAGATTACTGCTGACTTCTGCTTCGCAACAGGGGTAGCTTTCGCTCGATTTCTTCAGCAAGAGCGAGAACCAGGCACAGTCGTTATTGGTGAGGATATGCGTCCGTCATCTCCAATTTTTGCTGATGCATTTTCGGCAGGAATTACATCTCAGGGTATGGACGTCATACGTATCGGCCTAGCATCGACAGATATGCTCTATTTTGCTGCCGGAAAGTTAAATATGCCGGGCGCGATGTTTACCGCAAGCCACAATCCAGCGGAGTACAACGGAATAAAAATGTGTCTGAGCGGGGCCCGTCCAATTGGTAAAGAGTCAGGCTTACTCACTATTGAAAAATATGTAGAGGAAGGCTCACCCATCGAACTAAGAAGTGTGGGTGTGGAACGTTCTCAACCAATGCTTGAAGAATATGTGAAGCACCTTCTCAGTCTTGTAGATGTGGGATCGATGAGACCTCTCAAAGTTGTCATCGATGCAGGAAATGGAATGGCCGGATATACAGCCCCTGCAGTCTTTAAGGGTCTTAGCGCTGACGTTATTGAGATGTATTTCGAATTAGATGGAACCTTTCCCAACCATGAAGCCAATCCAATCGATCCAAAGAATTTGCAAGACCTATCGAAGGCTGTGAAGAAACATAAAGCTGATATCGGTTTGGCATTTGATGGAGATGCCGATCGCTGCTTTTTGGTGGATGAAAGAGGGGATTTAGTTAACCCATCTGCATTGACAGCACTGATCGCAGACCGTGCACTTGCAAGTGATCCTGGTTCGACAATTATTTACAATTTAATTTCATCACGAAGTGTGAAGGAAGTAATCGAAGAAAATGGTGGGACTGCAGTTCGATCTCGAGTAGGCCATTCCTACATTAAGAAAATGATGGCCGACACTGGTGCGATATTTGGTGGTGAGCACTCTGGCCACTTTTACTTTAGAGATTTTTGGCGAGCTGATTCAGGAATGTTGGCAGCCCTTCATGCACTTGCAGCACTCTCTGAATCTAAGGGAACGCTAAGCGAACTTTTGCATCCGTACAATCGTTACTCATCGAGTGGAGAAATTAACTCAGTGGTCAGCGATTCACAGTCGGTGATGGAGTCGATTGAGTCACATTATTTAGCTATGAATTTAGCTATAGGAGGCATCACTACAGATCACTTGGACGGCCTTACTGTCGAGAGTAGCGATTGGTGGTTTAACGTCCGCGCCTCAAACACTGAACCTCTACTCAGACTCAACGTTGAGGCTAACTCTGATGCACTTATGAAGAAAGTTTCTACGCAGGTCTTAGCCCTCATAGGTGGCGAGTAGCCTCATTACCCAGTAAACTTGGCCTACAGCAACCTAGCAAGTAGAGCCCTACGCCTTAGGTAAGCAATTAGCCACCTACCGTGTAGAGGAGAACAGTTATGACAACAACACAAACAACACCTAAGCATGACATTGCAGATGCATCCCTTGCTGCCGAGGGGCGCAAGAAAATCGAGTGGGCTGAGCGCAACATGCCAGTCCTTGCTCAAATTAGAGAGCGCTTTGAAAAGTCACAACCATTTGCTGGAGTTCGAATTTCAGCATGTATGCACGTCACGACAGAGACAGCGAACTTGATGCGCGTACTTAAAGCAGGAGGTGCAGAAATTGCACTCTGCGCATCAAACCCACTTTCGACCCAAGATGACACAGCGGCAGCACTTGTTCACGAATACGGAATATCTGTATTTGCGCGCAATGCGGTAGATCGTGATGGATATTACTCACACATCAATGCAGCTCTAGATATCGAACCACACCAAGTCTTTGATGATGGCTGCGATCTCGTCAACACCCTCCACACCACTCGTCGCGAACTTCTACCAACCATCACCGGTGGCTGCGAAGAGACCACGACTGGAGTAGTACGTCTTAACCAGATGGCTAAAGATGGAGCCCTTACATTCCCAATGATCGCTGTTAATGACACCGATACAAAACATATGTTTGATAACCGTTACGGCACAGGACAATCAACACTCGATGCAGTCTTCCGTGCAACAAACTTCTTGCTTGCTGGTCGCATCGTTGTTGTCGCAGGATTTGGTTACTGCGGTAAGGGCGTTGCAGAGCGTGCAAAGGGTATGGGCGCTGATGTCGTCGTTACTGAAATCGATCCAACAAAGGCACTCGACGCGATGATGCAAGGTTTCCGAGTCATGCCAATGCTCGATGCTGCAAAGGTTGGCGATGTCTTCATTACCGTTACCGGTAACCGCGATGTACTTCGCGATGAGCACTTTGCAGTCATGAAGGATGGCGCAATCATGGCTAACTCTGGTCACTTCGATATCGAAATCGATGTCGCTTGGCTTGAGCAGAATTCAAAGAAGAAGAACTCAAAGATGCGCCATCAGACTGATGAATATGTACTTGCAGATGGTCGACGCCTACTTCTCCTTGCAGAAGGTCGTCTTGTAAATCTTGGCGCAGCAGAGGGTCACCCAGCATCAGTGATGGATATGTCATTCTCTGATCAGGCACTTACAGCTGAATATCTCGTTAAGGAAGCTAAGAACCTTAAGCCAGGCGTTCACATGGTTCCTGAATACATTGATAAGGAAGTTGCATCACTTAAGTTGATCTCTATGGGTGGTCGCATTGATGTGTTAACACCAGCTCAAGATATGTATCTCAACTCTTGGGAGCACGGTAGCTAATGACCTTAGTCATGGTCGTCGATGACGACCAGGATCTTGCGGAGATGCTCGGCATCGTATTAACAGGTGCCGGCATCGACGTAGATCTAGTCAGTCGTGGAGACGAGGTCATGGAAGTTTTTCGAAGCAATCCACCAGATCTCGTTCTTCTCGATGTGATGTTGCCAGGTCTTGATGGAGTAGAAGTATGTAAGTTGATCCGCGCCGAATCTATGGTGCCGATAGTGATGTTAAGTGCCAAGGGCGATACTCAGGATATTGTTGCAGGACTTGAAGCTGGCGCCGATGATTACATGGTTAAACCTTTTAAACACCCTTCTGAATTAATCGCGCGTATTCGGACTCGACTGCGCCGCACAAATGCTGATGTAAAGGGATCGCTAACTATTGGCGACTTAGCAATTGATGTCACCGCTCACGAAGTACGTCGTGGAGCCAAGCTCATTGCACTTACTCGCCTTGAATTTGATTTACTTGTCGCTCTTGCCAAGGAACCTGGTCGCGTATTTACGCGTGATTCTCTTCTGAGCGAAGTGTGGGGATATCGTCATTCAACCGATACTCGTTTGGTAAATGTCCATGTTCAGCGCCTTCGTTCTAAGGTCGAACACGATCCAGAGCATCCAACAATCGTCATCACAGTACGCGGAGTGGGATATAAAGCTGGAGTTGTAGGCGTTTCCTAATGTGGCCACAACGTTCGCCTCTTGCACAATCTCTCGCAGCTAAAGTTATTGTCTCAACAGTGCTCTTATCTTTGGGTGTCGTTTGGCTGACTGGTTCGGCACTCTATTCTCAGCTTTCAGATGGAATCAAAGAGGTAAATCTAGAGTCTTCACTGGCTGATGCACGTTCGGTCTTCTACAACGCCCGATATCAGTTCTTGCTTGTTGAAGGAGCTTCTCCGCCTCAGATTCAAGTGCAAGTTACAGATGTGATTAAATCGTCAACCTCCCTTGGAACTACCGAAGGAGCACGTGAAATATTTTTACTGAAAATTGTGAGTAAGGGTGATGATGCTAAGAATGGACAAGAGCCAAACTATAGTTTTGCTTCAAACGGGCTATTAGCAACAACTATCCCAGAAAGTCTGCGAAGTAAACTCTCGAAGGATTTCGACCTCTCTCATCAATTTGCCCCGTTGACATACATAACAGGTAAAACAATTGATGCTCTCTATGTAGGACAGCGTGTATCGATTCCTGGTTCTGGTCGCTACGAAATGTACTTAGTCTTTACTCTGGCTAACCAAGGTGCAACTCTTGATCTAATCCAAAACTCACTCTTTCTTACTGGAATTGTTCTTCTTCTCTTAATTGCTCTGATCACCTGGCTCGTTGTGCGACAAGTTGTTAAACCCATTCGTGATGCTGCTCGAGTGGCAAGCCTTTTTACCCAAGGCGACTTCACCCAGCGATTACAGGTCGAAAACAATGATGAGATTGCAACACTCGGAAATGCATTTAATGAAATGGCAACATCAATTCAAGCTCAAATCAGTAGGCTAGAAAATCTCTCGCAAGTGCAGCAACGTTTTGTCTCAGATGTTTCTCATGAGCTTAGAACTCCACTCACAACCCTGCGTATGGCCTCTGATGTGATTTACGGTCATCGCGAAAATTTTGATCCAGTAATTGCCCGAAGCGCAGAGCTCTTACTCGCGCAGATTGACCGCTTTGAAAAGCTTCTCCAAGAACTCTTGGAGGTAAGTAGATTTGATGCAGAAGTTGCAGTTCTAGAACCAACTGATTTTGAATTTATCGCTCTTGTGCGCCGGTGTGTGGCAGATCTTGGAGTCATTCTTGACTCTCCAGATTCTCAAATTTCAGTTGTCACACCGAAGACACCGGTCCATATTCGTGCAGATTTTAGGCGCGTAGAGCGCATTATGCGCAATTTGATTTCAAATGCGCTCGACCATTCTGATGGAAAGCCGATCGAAATTGAATGTGTTGAGACACGGACTGAAGTTGCAGTAAGTGTGCGCGATCATGGAGAAGGAATGGAAGAGGTGTCATTAACGCGCGTCTTCGATCGATTCTGGCGGGCTGATCCATCACGAGCTCGCACACGTGGTGGGACAGGTCTGGGACTCTCCATCGCACTTGAAGATGCCAGACTTCATAATGGAGAACTCGATGCGTGGGGTGCACCAGGTGACGGTGCAAATTTTGTCCTTACTTTGCCTCGAATAGCGGGCAATGAAATCTCCGGAAGACCTCTTCCGATTAATCCACATAAGAGAAGTGAAGTTCAGATCGAAACTATTTAGCCAGTAAAGATCATCTCTGTGATCTCATTACATGCGCTATCAGAATTGATTTTTCCTTCACGATGTCTTGGCTGCCGTCAGCTTGGTATAGGAATCTGTTCACAGTGTCGAGCCTCATGGCATCCCCATATTTACCGAACTTCTATCTCTGCAGAAGGTTTTTCTTTTCCTGTTTATTCAGCCGTTGCTTATTCAGCCGTTGCTCAGAAAGTATTACTTGGCGCAAAAGAAAGTGCACTTCACGATGCTGATCGGTTGATTCATCAAGCGTTCTCACATAGTTTGTCTTATTTTTATAGCGAAGTTGGAATAGCCGACCTAGTTCCTATTCCTTCAAGAAAGGCAAATACACGCAAGCGAGGCCGTGATTTTATTCTGGAAGAAACGAACGCACTTGCTCGAAGTCCTCACGTTCAAGTCCGAGCAATTTTGAGCCACTCACGAAAAGTGAAAGATCAAACAACCCTTAACTCTCAATCACGAGAGAATAATCTCAGCCAATCAATGAGATGCGCGAACCGAGAAGATTCGTCGAATATTCCCGTCATTCTCATCGATGATTTAGTTACATCAGGGGCGACCCTGCGCGAGGCGGGTAGAGCCCTTCATAGAGGCGGATATACGGTAATTGGCGCTGTTACTGCCTGCGTTGCCAAACCCCTACGATATACCCAGTGACGAGTGAGGGAAGTTCGCCCGTCAAGTTGTCTCATGTCGGCAGTCTCTGAAAGGTTTGTAGATGTCAACGATTCTTGATCGGATTATGCGCGCGGGTGAAGGAAAGATTCTTCGCCACCTCTCAAAGATTGCTACAGAAGTTAACTCCTTTGAAGCATCAATCGTGCCATTATCAGATGAAGCACTTCGCGCAAAAACCCAAGAATTTAAAACTCGCCTTGCGCAAGGTGAAGATCTCGATGACTTACTCCCAGAAGCTTTCGCAGTTGTTCGCGAAGCAGCCAAGCGCACGCTAGGTCAGCGTCATTACGACGTTCAGCTCATGGGTGGCGCTGCAATGCACATGGGAAATATCGCTGAGATGAAAACCGGTGAAGGTAAGACTCTTGTTGCAACACTTCCATCTTATTTGAACGCTCTAGCCGGTAAAGGTGTTCACGTTGTTACAACAAATGATTACTTAGCAGAGCGCGATAGCGAATGGATGGGACGTATCCATCGCTTCCTGGGTCTAACCGTAGGCGTCATCGTCAATAGCATGTCACCATCTGAGCGTCGCGAGGCCTATAACTGCGATGTTACCTATGGAACAAATAACGAATTCGGATTTGATTATCTTCGCGACAACATGTCTTGGAGCTTGGAAGATTGCGTACAACGAGATCACTTCTTTGCTGTAGTAGATGAAGTTGACTCAATTCTTATTGACGAAGCACGAACACCACTGATCATTAGTGGCCCTGCTGATAAAGCGACGAAGTGGTATGTAGAATTTTCAAATATCGTCAATCAACTCGGACGCGATACTCATTATGAAGTTGATGAAAAGAAGAAGACGATCGCAGTTATCGAGGCAGGGGTTACTAAGGTTGAACAGCTTCTAGGGATTGAAAACCTCTATGAAGCGGCAAATACGACGCTTATCGGATACCTCAATAATGCTGTCCGCGCGAAGGAACTTTTCAAGCGCGATAAGGATTATGTAGTCATGAATGGTGAGCTTCTCATCGTTGATGAACATACTGGCCGCATGCTTTCAGGGCGTCGCTACAGTGATGGTTTACACCAAGCACTTGAAGCAAAAGAGCGTATTGAGATCAAGGACGAAAACCAGACACTTGCAACTATTACATTGCAGAACTACTTCCGCCTCTACTCAAAGATTTCAGGCATGACCGGTACTGCGATGACTGAGGCTTCTGAATTTCATCAGATCTACAAACTTGGCGTTGTACCAATTCCTACAAATCGCCCTATGCAACGTATTGATGCTGCTGATCTAGTCTACAAATCGGAATCCGGAAAGTTTATTGCTGTCGCTCAAGACATTGTTGAACGTCATCGCAAGGGCCAGCCTGTCTTGGTGGGTACTGTCAGCGTTGAGAAATCTGAAGAACTCTCTGCGGTGTTAAAGAAAAATGGCATTCCTCACGAGGTTCTCAACGCAAAGCACCACGAGCGTGAAGCAATGATCATTGCTCGTGCCGGTGTTAAGGGTGCTGTCACAGTTGCGACAAATATGGCAGGACGCGGTACCGACATTATGCTTGGCGGTAATCCTGAATTTATGGCCGACTTTGAATTACAACGTCGTGGAATTTCGCCTGTAGAAAATGCAGCAGAGTATGAAGCTGGTTGGCCGATAGAGCTAGCAAAGCAGAAGGCTGCCGTTGAATCAGGTCACGAAGAAGTTGTCTCCCTTGGCGGTCTCTACGTTCTTGGAACAGAGCGTCATGAATCACGCCGTATCGATAACCAGCTTCGTGGTCGATCAGGTCGCCAAGGCGATCCTGGTGAATCACGTTTCTACCTCTCTCTACAAGATGATTTGATGCGTCGATTCAATTCGGGAATGGTTGAACGCTTCTTATCTGCAGCTGGACTCCCAGATGATGCACCGATCGAGTCAAAGATGGTCAGCAACGCGATTAAATCTGCACAGACACAGGTTGAGGCACAGAATTTTGAAATCCGAAAGAATGTTCTTAAGTATGACGATGTCATGAATCGCCAGCGTGGTGTTATTTATGGAGAGCGTCGCTTAGTTCTTGAGGGTGAAGATATTTCTACACAGGTAGGACAGTTCTTGGCAGAGACAATTCAGGCTTATGTCGATGCAGCCACTGCTGAGGGTTTTGCAGAGGATTGGGATCTAGAAAAACTCTGGACAGCTCTCCGCCTCATATACCCAGTTTCGCTCACAGTTGATGGACTTATCTCTGACGTTGGATCTGTAGGCGGCCTTGATGCTGAGTTCTTAGCTGCGCGAATTATTGAAGATGCAGAAGCAGCGTATGTAAAGCGTGAGAGTGAACTTGGCTCTGAAGTCATGCGCGAACTTGAGCGCAAGGTGCTCTTATCTGTTCTCGATCGCAAGTGGCGTGAACATCTCTATGAGATGGATTATCTCCAAGAAGGTATTGGTCTTCGAGCGATGGCTCAGCGTGATCCTCTTGTTGAATATCAACGCGAGGGTTATGAACTCTTTGCAGCGATGATGGATGCGATTAAGGAAGAACTTGCAAGTCTTGTCTTTAACGTGCAGGTAAATGTTGAAGACGGCAAGAAGGTTTCAGCTCCATCTATTGAAGCTAAACCCGCTCAAGTGAGTGCTCTCTCTTACACAGCTGCAGATGAAACTGGAGTTGTCACAAAGAATGAAGTGACACGTAATGCTCCTTGCCCATGTGGTTCAGGTAAGAAGTACAAGCGTTGCCATGGTGCTTCCTAACCTTTAAATCAGATCCAACTCGGTGCATAACCATCGCCCATCAACGCCCTCAAAGCGAATGACGATGGCGCGTAATCTTTCACCGAAGCGCACTTCGACGATCACTTGCAGCGCAGGCGCTCGAACTTACTCAATAGCCTCACACCTTGTACGCTTAGCAATATGCGAACCTATGTGGGAGTCTCAATTGAAGAGCTTGAAGCTCTCCTTGCGAGCACTTCGATCTCTATTCCTACTCTCTTTGCCGCTACGACAGAGTTCGTTGCAACGCATTCAGAACTTGGCGAAGAAGAGCATGAATTCATACTCTCGATGTTGGCCGCAGAAGAATCACTCGAACTACGCGAAGGTGAACAAGGTTATGTACTTGCAGTTGAGGTACCAGATTCTCTGATTAATGAGACGGGCGCAGATAGCATCTCAATTGATGCGCCAATCGCACTTGAATGGGTCCCCTGCATCTTCCTTGTCTCACCAGATGGTGAAGATCTCACTTGGTTTGCTATCCAAGAAGTCGCCTCACTGTTGCCAGGTTGGAGAAAGTAATGCCAACTATCGAAGAATTTATTCAAGGCAAGAGTCCGCTGACTCCATCCCAGGTTTATCGTCTTCGTGAGCTCGTTGCTGATTGGCAGCTGCTCTCAGATCTTTCCTTTGCTGATCTGATTTTGTGGGTTCCACTCCGCAAAGATATGAAGAGTTGGCCAACGGGCTATGTTGCGATCGCACATATTCGTCCTATGACCGCTGCAACCGTCTTCGCCCATGATGTATTGGGCGAGGAAATTCGCTGGGGTCAGCGCCCACATATTGATCAAGCGCTATCGAGTGCGGAAATTATTCGTGACACGGTTCCTGAAAAGGTTGGCGACCTCTTAATCAAAGAAGAGACAACACCTGTTCTCTATGAAGGTGAAGTGATTGCCGTAATTTCTCGCCACCGAGATTCAGAGCTCATGCGTCAACCTTCTCGTCTAGAACTTAACTATCGTGAAATTGCTCATCAGCTCTATCGCATGGCCGCTGAAGGAAATTTTCCTTACGAACATGCAAATTCATTTTTCGATCCAGCACCGCGAGTGGGAGATGGGTTGCTACGTTTAGATATCAACGGAGTGATTACATATGCAAGCCCCAACGCGAGATCCGCATTTAGCCGATTGAGTTGGAATAGCGCTCTTGAAGGTCAGTTATTGACAGAGGTTGCAGAGCAAATTGCATCACCTCAAAGCCAAGCTCACGAAGAAGCTCTGCGAGTACAACTCTCCGGTCGAGCGATCAGGCGAGTTGAGATGGAAAATAGTGGAGGAACGATTGAGCTACTTGTTCTCCCACTTACTCAAGGCAGTGATCGCATCGGCGCGTTAGTCCTGCTACAGAATGTGACTGAACTGAGGAGACGTGAGCGCGAACTCGTTACCAAAGATGCGACTATTCGTGAGATCCATCATCGCGTAAAGAATAATTTGCAGACAGTATCTGCCCTACTTCGTCTACAGGCTCGTCGGATCGATGATCCTGCAGCTAGCGCTGCACTCAATGAAGCGGTTCGCCGAATTGCCTCTATCGCTCTTGTGCATGAAACGCTCTCATCCGGCACCGATGCATCCGTTGCATTTGATGATGTTCTCGATCGCTTAGTCTCGCACTCACTTGACTTGAGCTCGCGGATGAATGAATTAGTTATCACTCGAAGTGGCCAATTAGGATCACTCGACCCCGCGATCGCAACTCCCTTATCCCTTGTCGTCACTGAGCTCATTCACAACGCTTTGGAGCATGGTTTAGAACATGGAGGAAGTTCACTAGAGATTTTCCTTGAGCGAAGTGCGGGTGTTGCCCATATTTCAATTATTGATAACGGGGTGGGCCTGCCTGAAGGATTTGATCTCACGACTTCATCTAATTTAGGTCTACAAATTGTGCGAACCCTGACAGAAAATGAACTCAAGGGCCAATTAGTTTTAGAATCAACAGAACGTGGAACTACTGCTCGACTTACCTTCCCGATCTAGCGCATATTAAGTAGGGCAGATTAATTATGTGGATCCATGGTGCGAGCACGATTTCGAGCTGCACGGCGTTTGAGTGCACGACGCTCATCTTCTGAAAGCCCGCCCCATACTCCAGCATCCTGTCCGCTTTCAAGAGCCCAAGAGAGACAGGCTTCGCGCACGATGCAACGGTGACAGACTTTCTTCGCCTCTTCGATCTGAGTGATCGCAGGGCCGGTGTTACCGACTGGGAAGAAGAGTTCAGGGTCTTCATCGCGGCATGCTGATTGATGACGCCAATCCATGATCTCTCCTTTACAAATGCGCGCTGCCATACGATGTGAATTCATCTGGCGGAGCGCATATTCTCTCGCGAATAACTGGCATGCACAAGAACATATGGAAAAAGATTTTAAAATTTGGCGTGATATAGATCGCGCTTGACTATTACATAGTCGAGTGCCCCCGACAGGAATCGAACCTGTGCACCCGCCTCCGGAGGGCGGTGCTCTATCCCCTGAGCTACGGGGGCGCAGGTATCCCTAGTTTACGTGAAGAAAGTTCTCCCCAACCATGAAAGACTTCATCCATGAGCGCTACACACGAGATTGCATATTTTGCTACTGGCTGTTTCTGGGGAGCTGAGCGTAGATTCTGGATGCTCGATGGCGTCATTGAGACTTCAGTCGGCTATATGGGTGGTAAAACTTCCTCACCGAGTTACGAGCAGGTCTGCACAGGTTCAACTGGTCACGCCGAGATGGTCGCAGTCACCTTTGATTCAGCACTTATTTCTTATGATCGGTTACTGCAAGAATTTTGGGTAATGCACGATCCCACATCTCTTAATGCTCAAGGTGGGGATATCGGTACTCAATATCGAAGTGCGATCTACACCGATAACGATCAACAGATGGTGAGAGCGATGAATTCACGTGAGCGTTATCAAGGTGCACTCACCTCTGATGGGCTTGACCAGATTGTCACAGAGATCAAGAGCGCTTCTGGGATGGAGTATTTTCTTGCCGAGGAGTATCACCAGAAATATCTAGCGAAGAATCCCAACGGATACGACTGCCACTCAAGCACGGGCGTTGCCTTCCCCGCATAGCGCTCGCCCCTTGATATTTGCAGGATCTGGCGATACTTTTACAGTTGTTGCAGTTTTTTACAGTCGCCATCGGCTAGCAACGACACAGGTGAACTGGGAGCTAGAGTGGCAGGAATTAAAGAGATTGCAGCTCTCTCCGGAGTCTCGATCGCCACGGTATCGCGCGCACTTCGCGGCCTTCACCACGTAAACCCTGATACACGCAAAAAAATCATTGATGCCGCAGAATCACTCGGTTACCCCATCGAAACTGATTCAGGTAAGGCAACACCTCATCGAACAAATAGCGTAGGAATCGTCGCTCCATACATTTCTCGTTGGTACTTCGCCCAAGTTATTAGCGGTGCCGAACAAGCACTTCGTGAAGCAGGACTTGATCTACTTCTCTATAACTTTAGTCAGATGAAGGGGCGTGAGCGCCTCTTCCAGCACCAACTTCTTAAAGGTCGGGTCGACGCCTTGATTGTTATCAGCCTTCCACCTACAGAGGAAGAGTTTGAGTCAATGCTCAGCCTTGGTATTCCAGTTGCTTTGGTGGGTATGCATCATAAAGATTGCGCAAGTATTGCAATTGATGATGTTGCAGCTGCACGCACTGCAACTCAACATTTAGTCAATCAAGGACATCGAAATATTGCTTTAATGTCTGGCCACCCTGATGACCCATTCAATTTCAGCGTCCCACAAGATCGCCGTAAAGGTTTTCTTCAAGTCTTAGTTGAAAATGGACTTGAGTGGGACTCTTCTCGCGAAGTTCACGGTGGATTTACTATGCAGACTGCAGCCCGGGCCATGGATGATCTCCTTGCGCGTCCTAATCGACCGACTGCAATTTTTTGTGAGTCAGATGAGATGGCTTTTGGTGTAATACAGGCAATTCGCCGCCACGGTCTTAAATGTCCCGATGATATTTCGATTATTGGTTTTGATGGACATGAGATGTCCGAATTTTCAGAGTTGACGACAATTGAGCAACCGGTGCAACTGATGGGCGAGATGGCTGCATGGTCAATTATGGAACGACTTCGCAAACCACTAAAGGAACCAAGTCCTCTCATTGTTCCAACAACACTCGTAGTTCGAAACTCGACAAAACGTCTAGCCCCAGAGCACTCTTAGTGGAATACTCGCTCTATGAGTGATATCGACGTCACCGCACCTTCTCTTACCGAACTCGCTACTCACCACAGTGAAAAATGGCGGGCATTCGCTCCCAATGTAATTCCACTTCCAGTAGCCGAGATGGATTTCCCAGTCGCATCACCGATTCGAGAATTTCTCCACTCAATGGTCGAAAAATCAGATATGGGTTACCTCGGTCCAATTCCTGAACTCGGCAACTCTTTTGCAGCATTTGCTGCCACACGATGGAGCTGGAAGGTAGATCCATTGCGCGTGCGCATAGCAACAGATGTCGGGGTGGGCGTCGTCGAAATCCTTCGTGCCTTCACAAATCCAGGTGATGGCGTCTTGATCAGTTCACCTGTCTATCAGAATTTCTACACATGGATGAATGAGACCAAAGTGAAATGCATCGATGTTCCATTTATACATCAGCCATCAGATGATGTTTCACTTGCATGGAGCATCAACTGGCAAGGAATCGAAGAGGCATATAGCAGTGGTATCAAAGTTCACCTTCTCTGTTCACCACATAATCCAATAGGCCGCGTGTTTACGCGTGAAGAGCTGAGTAAGTTTGTTTCGTTGGCAGCAAAACATAATGTCACGATCATTAGCGATGAGATTCATTCACCACTTGAATACTCCGAACACCCATTTGTTCCGATACTCACTCTAGGTAACGATGCAGAAAGTCACTGCGTTGTCGTCACAGCGGCCAGTAAAGGCTGGAATATTGCAGGACTCAAATGCGCGATCATTGTCTCTGCCAGCGATGCGATGCACGAACGACTCAACGCACTTCCACCAGCACTTCACTATCGCGCATCACTCTTTGGTGCCTTCGCAACTGCTGTTGCATTCGATAAGTGTGTCCCTTGGCTCGATGCCGTCATCGAACAGCTTGATCATAATCGTCATCTCATCTCGACCTTACTCGCTGAGTATTTGCCAGAGGTTATTTATAATCCACCACAGCACTCTTATCTAGCGTGGTTCGATCTCTCTGCTCTCAACTTGGGTAATGAACCAACCGCCGTTATTCTCGAAAAGAGCAATGTGGCTCTCAATGCAGGCCACATCTATGGTGCACAGTGGGGACAGTTTGCTCGTATGAATTTTGCAACAAGTCCTGAGATAATTACACAAGCAATAACTCAGATCGCAAGGGGAATTCGTGGCTAGTCTCTATGACGCACTCGTTGTAGGTGGGGGACATAACGGACTCGTTGCCGCTTCATACTTAGCCAAAGCAGGCAAGAAAGTGCTCCTTCTTGAAGGAGCGGCTGAACTCGGTGGGGCCACTGCCAGCGTTCGAGCATTTCCTGAATTCGATGCTCACCTTTCTCGCTATTCATATTTAGTGGCGCTACTTCCAGATCAGATTATCAAGGATCTTGGAATCAACTTTGAAACTCTCAGCCGTGAGGTCTCTTCGTACACCCCGTATGAAAAAGATGGCGAACATGATGGTCTTACCGTTTTCACGACTTGGAACAAAGAGACCGCTGATTCATTTTCCAGACTTACAGGCTCTCAAGCAGAAGGTGCTTCTTGGCAGAGCTTTTACTCAGAAATTGCTGAGTTCGCCGCTCGATCAGCACCATCAATGCTCCAACCATTGATGACTCGTTCGCAGATGCGCACATCTGTAGGAATGGATTCTGTCTGGGATTACATGATCGAGCGTCCTATAGGTGAGGTCATCGAAGAACGATTTGCTGATGATCTTGTACGCGGAGTCGTACTTACAGATGCACTCATCGGCACATTTATAGATTCCATGAGCATTCAAGCAAATATCTGTTTCCTCTATCACCTGATTGGAAACGGTATAGGCCAGTGGAAAGTTCCTCGCGGAGGAATGGGCGCATTGGTTACTGAACTTGAGCGAATTGCTCGTGGTCACGGAGTCGAGATTCGACTTAATTCACAGGTGTCTGCCATTGATAGCACTGGTAATCAAGTAACAGTTTCCACTTCTGATGGACGCAGTTTCACTGCCACCGATCTTCTCTTTGCCGCAGCGCCACAAACGTTGGCAAAACTACGCGGGAAAACGCCACCTCAATCTTTGCAGGGTTCACAGATTAAGATGAATATGCTTCTTACGCACTTGCCACGACTGAAATCTGGTGTCGATCCACGTATCGCATTTGCTGGCACATTCCACATTAATGAAAGTTACTCGCACCTTAATCTGACGTATGAAATTGCAGCCGGCGGGAAAATGCCAGATCGACTGCCACTTGAAATGTACTGCCACACACTTACCGATCCGAGCATCCTCTCTCCAGAATTAGCTCGTCAGGGTTATCACACACTCACACTCTTTGGTCTGCATACTGATGCATCTCTCTTTGATGCCAACCCAGAACAATCACGAGATGCTGCAGTAGCTAGTGCTCTTGCCAGCCTTAATGAATATTTAGAAGATCCAATAGAGAGTGTTCTAGCAAGAAATTCAGATGGCACATATGCACTCGAAGCAAAATCCCCACTTGATCTTGAAGAAGCGATTGGATTGCCTCGCGGAAACATTTTTCATCGCGATCTTGATTTCCCATTTATTGAAGATGATGAAGCGACAGAGATCCCGCAATGGGGTTGTGAAACCGATGACCCCCATATCTTTATCGCCGGAGCAGGCGCTCGGCGCGGGGGAGGCGTCAGTGGTATTGCAGGGCATAACGCAGCAATGTCAGTTCTCTCTCACCCATAGTCTGCATTAGGCTTGCACCATGAGCCACGATGCATCCGATGAGAAGCTCTCAACGAGAGCAGTTACTGCCGGCCGTCCACCTCGTGCCGGCGATAGCCCACTCAATACACCGATCTCACTGAACAGCACATTTACCGCTGGCGGCCCGATTGGTTACGGACGTTATGGCAATGACACATGGAGTGCAACAGAATCTGCAATCAGCGCACTCGAAGGTGGTCGTTCACTGATTTTCTCTTCAGGAATGGCAGCGATTTCTGCAGCCTTTTCAATTCTTCCTTGGGGTGCGCATATTGTCGCTTCGAATCAAGGCTATAGCGGAGTAATGACTCTGCTTGACCAATTCAGTAAGAGCGGTCGACTTAAAGTTTCTCTCGTAGATATTTCACATACTGATGAAGTGCTTGCTCAGCTGCCAGGTGCAGATCTGTTGTGGCTGGAATCGCCAACAAATCCATGTCTAGATGTCGCAGAGCTGCCTCAATTAATTGCAGCGGCAAAAGCTGCGAAAATTCTTGTGATGGTCGATAACACATTTGCCACAGCGCTGACACAACGTCCTCTTGAAATGGGAGCCGATGTTGTCATGAACTCTGTCACTAAATTCCTTTCCGGCCATAGCGATGTACTTATGGGCTCACTCTCTACCAATAGCGCTGATCTCTTCGCCTCCCTCGAGAGTGCTCGCAAATTTAACGGTTCGATCGCTGGCCCCTTTGAGGCATGGTTAGCCCTTCGAGGAATCCGAACATTCGCCCTCCGATTTGCCCAATCATGTAAGAGCGCTCAAGAGTTAGCTCAGCGCTTAAGTGCTCATCCCAAAGTCTCGCGAGTTCGCTACCCAGGCCTTACTACCGATTCACAACATGAACGCGCCAAGAAATTTATGGCTACCTACGGAGCAGTTCTCTCCTTTGAAATAATCGGTAGCGGGGCAGATGCAGATCGTGTCTGCGATGGCTCTTCGATCATTACCAACGCAACAAGCCTTGGCGGGGTGGAATCTCTCTGGGAACGTCGTCGACGTTGGCCGATTGAGAGCCCATCGGTTCCAGAAACACTCATTCGCTTATCTGTTGGCTGCGAAGATGTGGAAGATCTTTGGAAAGATATCGAAAAGGCGCTCTCTGCCATTTAACCCAGTGGTGGGCATTTTTTGAAAAAGAGGGGTAAATTTAAGACATGAAAATCATTCGACGAATCCTTGCCGGGCTGGCTGTCATTGCCCTGGCATTTAAAGGCGTCGCATCATTTCTGTCTTGGGTAGAGCGTCAAGATGATCAACCAGCGGAAGCGTGGCTTGATGAAGACGACTTGGATGAATCTGAACTCGAAGAAGCATAAATGAGTACCGAATACATTCCCGGTACCTGCAATATCGGCGCCAGAGAAGTTCGAAGTCGCCAACTTGTTGCAGCAGTTGGGTTTCTACTCTTTATCTCTTCTTCTATCGCCCTTTTTGGAATCGATGCACCACGAGGTGCGCGATTAGCACTCTTCTTCCCATTGATGGTTGCAAGTATCGGCTGGGTGCAATCACGTAAAAAGTTTTGTCTTGCCTATGGATTTATGGGCACATTCAATTTTGGAAAGCTTGGCCAAATCTCACGTGTCGCAGATAAGTCAGCAAAGCGTGCGGATCGATTGACTGCAATTTCAATATTAGCGCAGGCGCTCATCTATGCCGCGGCAGGTACAGCCGTGATGTATCTGCTCCCAACATCTATCTGGTAGCCCCTTACCTTTTTCCTCGTTTGCTGCCATTGTTAGAGAGCAGTCCTCTCCTGGAGAAATGAGGGTCCTCGTGAAGTTAGTTATCCACTCACGCCATGTAGATTTGGCCGAAGATTTTTCGCAGATTGTCAAAGAGAAGATTCACTCTCTTGAGCGATTTAGCGTACTGATTGAGAGAGTTGAAGTTGAAATCGTCCACGAAGCAAATCCTCGTCAAGGTAAACATGCCCATCACATCATCATTACTACACATGGCGCGGGTCCATTGATGAGGGCGGAGGCGCAATCATTTAATGACTTGGCAGCCTTTGATGAAGCGGTAAAGAGCATTGAATTACAGATTAGAAAAATTCACGAGAAGAGCAAGAGCAAAAATCGCGATTCACTTCGCTTCAAGTCTGAAGTAAATTAATTTTTCTTTCCAGGTTTTTGTGAAGGAGCAAAACCCTTCGCGCCCTTCATCGGCTTCATAGGTGGAATAGGCGGTTCAGGCTCAGGGCCAAGAAGTGCAACTGCTTCGTCGCGCGCGGTGGCTGCTGCTGCTCTGGCAGATGCCAGTGCCGCCTTACTTCCAGCGCTCTTTCCTGCAAAGTAAGCATCTTCAGAAGCTTTGCGTAACGCTCTATTAAAATCTCTCAGGATGATGCGAAGCTGTAGTTCACGAAGCGCACGCGCTTCTAGATATGACCTCATATCAATTTTAAATTGTTGTACATCTTCTTCATATTGCGCAGATGGCGAAAGAGTTGATGTAGGGGCAGGCGTAGGTTTGACATCAGCGCGCGCAGGAGAAGCAGAGATACCAATAGATGTAATTGTGAGTGCAATTACGATTGCTCTCAATTGTCTCGCGACCATCAAAGTACCCCCTCCTTCACTATCGCAAGGATGCCAGTCCAGTTTGTGAAGTCTCTGTGAATATCCATTCGACTCGCTGGCATAGTCAAGACAGAGGTGGAAAAGTTGGCTAAGACCTGTAAGGGTAGGGGTATGAACTCAAGTGATGCTCAGCCGATTAAAATCCTGATCGTCGATGATGAGGCAGGTGTTCGTGAGTTGCTCAAAGATGCTCTGAAGTTGGCAGGATTTGAAACTCAAGCCGCAAATGATGGAATGAGTGCACTCACAGCTCTGCGTAGTTACACCCCAGACATTATGATTATTGATATCAATATGCCGTTGATGGATGGCTTTGAACTCGTCGAGCGTTTGCGTAAGAGCGGAAATGAAGTACCGGTTCTGATGTTGAGTGCTCGCGCAGATCGAGTAGATGTCACTCGGGGATTAACCCTGGGGGCTGATGATTATGTTGTTAAACCCTTCGGGCTTGAGGAACTCGTGCTTCGCCTTAAGGCAATTTTGCGACGTTCACAAATATCTGGAACGTCAAACACAGCTCTCAAGTGCGGGCCAATCTCGATCGATGACTCCACTCATACTGTGAATTTTAATGATGACGTTATTGATCTTTCCCCGACCGAGTACCGATTGCTTCAAGTCCTCATCGAAAATAAAAATCGTGTGCTCTCAAAGAGCGTGCTTCTTGATGATGTATGGGGTATTACCTTTGAATCCGAGAGCACCGTCGTCGATACCTATATCTCTTATCTTCGAAAGAAACTCCACAGAGATGGCTTTGAGGGGATCAAAACCATTCGAGGCGTCGGTTTTGTTATTCAGGAGCCAAAGAAATAGTGAAGCAAAAAGGTCTCCGATACTTATTTGCAAGTGCAATTATCACGACTGCTCTCTCACTTCTCATTGGTGGATTTGCAACAATTTCTGTGAAGAACTCAGAAATTGCGGTCATTGATTCTCAACTCAACACGATCGCTGACTTTGTCCGCCAAAATCCGAGCGCTCCCGTCAGTGCTGCACTCGATAGCGCCGCTGAGCAAGACTTCAATGTCACCATTGCACTTGTCTCAGCAACTGGCGATCTCACCATTATTAATGATTCACAGCTCAATCTAAGAAACCCACCAATTGAGCCAATCATTAGCGAGTCACTTCAAAAGGCTGTAACCGTTGATGTACAGGAGGGTTACCGCCTAGTCTCTCTCAATATCTCAGGCGGTGATCGTTTACTTATTGCTGATTCACTCAGAGCCACAAATGAGACCTTTATAGATAATCAGAAACGGCTCATTCTCTTCACCTTCCTAGCGGATGTCGTTGCCATTGCTCTGTCGTACCTAGTGATTCGAAGAAATAATCGAAAGTTACAGGCCGATTCACTTGCACGTATGCAGAGCTTTTTAGCTGATGCCTCACATGAACTACGCACTCCGTTGACGGTGATTAAAGGCTATTCAGAGATGTTAGCTAAAGGTCAAATTTCTGCAGAGAGTGATCGCCAGAGAGCATTTGATAGAGTGAATTCCGAGATAGTTCGAATGGAAAATCTCATTCACGATCTCTTGCTCTTAGCTGAACTTGGCGAGACGACGGTATCGATCCGTGAAGAAGTTGATCTCTCTGAGCTTGTGAGTTCACATTCTCGTGACTTTCAGACACTTCACTCTCAACGCACGGTCACCTTCGACATCGAAGATGGAGTTTCTTGCCTAGGTTCTGCTGACCACTTACGGCGATTGATGCAGAATATTCTCAATAATATTTCTCGACACACACCTGTTGATGCTCAAGTGCAGATAAAGCTCTCGCGAAATGGAAAGAAGTCATTAATACTGATCGAGGATGGAGGTCCGGGCTTACCTGAGACTTCTTATAGAGATGGAATCGAACTACTCAATCGTTTTGATTCTTCGCGCTCTCGTGAAACCGGCGGTTCTGGTCTAGGCCTATCGATTATCGCTGCCATTGTTCACGAGCATGGTGGAAACCTTGCGTTGCGTAAAAGCACCCTAGGTGGCTTAGCTGTCGAAGTTACTCTTTAGGATTTTTATCGCGAGTACTTACAAGACTAGCAATAGTGGCTAGACCAAGACAGGAAACAATCACGATCAAGCTCTGAGTAATCGTAACTTCTGGAATATGCCATCCACCGATTTCGTGAATATCGACTGCGTGAAAGGCATGGAAGAGTAATTTAAATCCGATAAATGCCAGCACCGCTGAAAGCCCTTTTCCGATATAGACAAGGCGACTCATGAGTCCACCGATAAGGAAGTAAAGTTGGCGAAGTCCCATGAGTGCGAAAATATTTGCAGTAATAACTAGATAAACATTCTCAGTCAATCCAAATATTGCAGGAATTGAATCTAAGGCAAAAAGCAGATCAGTGAGCCCAAGAGCCAACAAGGCAATTGTAAATGGCTTCAAACCTCTGCGCTGTAAGTACTGAACAAGCTTGCTATCTTTCTCCTCTTTTTGATCTTTATGTGAGCTCTCCAAAAAGAGCGAGACTGCGGTATAGATAAGAAAAGCGCCGAAGATAAAGAAGACCCACTCAAATCTCTCGATCGCTGCCTTGCCTAAAGTGATTGCAATGACTCGGAGAACTAGCGCAATAAGAATTCCAATAAGGAGTGCAAGCTGTTGCTTCTGCTTATCTATCTTTAGGCGAGTAAGGATGAGTACAAAGACGAAAAG
>Ga0209651_1000217_pt1 | contig 21349 bp, 28 predicted proteins | sample LauGreFBDMM110SN_2_FD_188216 | JGI IMG/M metagenome (GOLD analysis project Ga0209651, IMG submission 188216) | Freshwater lake microbial communities from Lake Michigan, USA - Fa13.BD.MM110.SN (SPAdes) (version 2) | ecosystem: Environmental > Aquatic > Freshwater > Lake | place: Lake Michigan... | reverse complement strand
AGCCTAGTAGGTGGACGGATTGTAGGAGTTGTCTGGGACAATGTAGAGCTTGAGAATGAAAAGCTTTATGGTCTGAAAATAGAAATGCCCAACGGAGACACCAAGCTTGCTTGGCCTATTGAGAGAGACAGGGGCGCAAGGCTAATTGTTGACCAAATAGAGAAAGAATAATACGAACAAAAAAATCAATTTGCCAAAAAACGCTTGGTCTGGTTTATTTTTATCAGCCATGCAAAAGACAAAAATAGCAGTAAGCCCTATGAGGTACTGCCCAATATTAAACCCCAACAATTCTGAAAGGTTTGGCACAATAGCAAATGGTCTTTCAATTGGCTCAAGGGTTATAGCTGGCAAGCCTTATTGGTCTAAAATATGGCAATCTAATATTTGCAAAGTAAAACCAACTAGGGGAAGGAATCAGCATTTTGTGAAGTACCAGAACCTTCAGTTTGAAGAGGATTGCTTTAGAGGCTCAAGAAAATCTTGCATTGATTGCAAGAAGTTATGCCCCAGCCGTTCAGAGATGTTAAAAAACAAGGAGACAATAAACTTATTTGACACAACCCAATAGTTGGGTACAACAATCTATGAAAAGAAAATGTCCTAAATGCGGTGAGGTTCTAAACATTGGCAAGCTATTACGGCAACGCAAGAGAACGCAGTTACAGGCAGAACAGGCAAGGCTAAACGGAAAGCTTGGCGGTAGACCAAGGCTTAAGAAAACCCCAGAGCAGGGGTTTTGACACCAACACAGGCTTGTGAACCAAGCTTTTGCCTATGCGTTTTGGGTGCAATCTGGAAGGCTTAAAACCAATTTCCTAAATGCCCTAGACGCAGTTGTATTAAAGCAGTTTCAGCTTGTCCAAAATAACGGAAAAACTCTTGTATCTAGTGCCGTCAACGGAGTTTCTTTTACATACGCAACAACCTCTGGGCTTGAGCCTTTGGATGTTGTGCAGATGGCAGTAAATGTTATCCGTGAAACAAAAGACTTGGAGCAAGAGGAAATTGAGGGCGCAATTCTTGGTGGCCACACTCAATTAACCTACGGACTTTTCCAGACGCTTCTATGAATTTAATTTCTCAAATTAAAAACAAGCTGGGCTTTGGCTATATGACCCCATGGACAGGACACCATCCAAGGCAAAGGGCTTGGGTTTTCTCGCAAGTGGATGACCATAAGAACGACATTAACCCTTATGACAGGACAAGAACTCTTGGCTTGGCCAGAAAGATGTACATTTCTAACCCGCTAGTCCGTGGGGCAGTTGACACAATGGTTAGAAATTCTATTGGGTCTGGAATTAAAGTACAGGCTAGGACAGCGGATAACTCATGGAATGAAAAAGCGGAAATGTTTTTTGATTCTTTCTCTGGCATTTGTGACATTGCGGGAGTGCATGATTTCAACGAAATGCAGAGAGTTGTAGCAACCACAATGTTGAGAGATGGGGAATGCTTTCTAGTTCTTAACTCAACCAAAAGCGGATACCCACAGCTTGAGCTTGTTGAGTCTCACAAATGCGAAACACCAAAAGAACTTTCAAAAGACAAAAGAATTACGGATGGGGTGAAGGTCAACGCATCTGGAAAACCGCTTTCTTATTACTTCAAAATTGCCAATGACAAGTATGAAGAAGTAAATGCGGAAGATGTAATTGTTGTAGCGGAGTACGATAGACCGCACCAATACAGGGCAATCTCCAGACTAGGTTGCGCCATGACGCAAATACTTGACAGAGATGAACTTCTAACTTATGAAATGCAAGCCTCAAAGCTTGCCTCTGTTATCGGGCTGGTGGTGAAAAGAAAAGATTCTAGCGGTGGCTTCTTGTCCCAGACAAAGCAAATGGATAACGGAGTTAATGCAGAAACAATATTTGGTGGTGGCGCAATCGCAAACCTTGGGATTGGTGAAGACCTTCAAACAATCCAATCCAGTAGGCCAAATTCTGCGTTAGACCAACACCTAGAGCAGTACATACGCTCCATTGCTCTTGCCCTTGGCATCCCATACGAACTTGTTTGGAAGGCTGATTTATCTGGCCCAAGCCAAAGATTTGTAATTGGACAGGCTCAAAGAAGGTTTGAAGAGATTCAAGATGTTCTAATTAACAGGCTTATCAAAAGGGTTTATAGATGGAGTACGGCAAAAGCCATCAAGCGGGGAGACTTACCAGAAAATGCGGAGTGGTACAAAGCGGTTTACCAAACCCCCAAGAAGATTTCCATTGATGTAGGCAGAGATGCAACCGCAGAGCGAGAAGACTACCTAGTGGGCATGCGCTCCTTGGCAGACCTAGCGGGGGAGCGTGGAGACGAGTGGCAAGAAATTATCAGACAGAAGGCAATAGAAGCAAAATACATAGCAGACATTGCAAGGGAATACGGAGTAGAAGTCTCACAGATTCAGACAAATAAAAACCAACCACAACCGCAAATAATCCCAGCAAGTTAACATTTTGACATGTGGTTTGTTGTATGGCTGACAAACCCCAATATGACTTTAGCGGAGTTTCCGTAATCACAGAAGGAGTTGCCCAAGGGCATGACCTTCTTATTGATGCAACCACATTGGAGCAAGTTGCCTCTTTTGGTAAAGCCAATGCACCCATTAAAGTCTTGGCTGACCATTCTGATTCAGTTGGTGAAATTATCGGCTACATGGACAACTTCACTATTGACAGCAAAGAAGCTGGGAAAAGTAAGGTAAGGGCAGATTTCCACATTCTTGAGACTTCAGAAAAAGCCAACTTCTTTTCAGAGCTTATTTCTAAACTTGCTGAACAAATTGGCTTCTCTATTTCTTTTGAGGCAGACCAAGAGCAAGTAGATGGGGGAATGTTTGCTAGGCTCAAACAGCTTTTCTCTATTGATTTGGTTGTTAGCCCAGCCACTAACGCTGGAGTGTTCAGCATTAAAAGCGGGAATGGTTCAGAGACAGCCACAACGCAAGTATTTGACATTGCCAAAAATAGTATGAATAAAGAAGAAATTACAGCTTTTGTTAATGAGGCTATTAAGCCCTTGGTTGAAAAACTTTCCATGATTGAAGCGAGCTTGGCGCAGTTTGCAAAAACTGATGCCGTTGCTGGTTTGTCTGCTGAACTTGGAGCAATCAAAGTTCAGTTTGAAGACGCAAAGGGCAAGGTTGAAGTAACCCCCGAACCCGAACCAGAGGTTTCCGTTGTAGAAAAATTTAGTCGTTTGAATGGTGCAGAACGCACCAAATTCTGGAAAGAGAACCGCACAGAACTCTCTCCTTTCATCAAAACCAAATAGTGCAGATTAGGAAATAGAATATATGGCAACCATCAACTCCTCACTCAATGATGCTCTCATCGCTCAAAATGCGCTGGAAGCTTTAACCTCCCGCCTTGCTCCTCTGAACGCTTTCAGCACTTCTTATAGTGCAGAGGCAACCCAGCGTGGGGCATCCGTTAGCGTCCCTGTGGTTGCTAATGTTTCTGCTTCTAACTTCTCCTACTCTACTGGATATGAGGTTGGTGGTGGTACTCTCTCTGCAATCAGCGTCAATGTTGACCAGCATAAAGTGGCTTCGGTTAATGTAACTGACCAAGATGTAGCCAAGTCCAGCACAGCCGACATTAACAAGTGGAGCAACCAGATTGGCAAATCTCTCGCCAAGGCAATGCTCTTGGATGTGTTTTCTGCAATCACCGCCAGCAATTGGGGTGCAACGAACAAGGTTACCAAGGCTTCTGCAAGCTTTGGATTGGCCGATATTCAAGCCATGCGTAAGCTGGCCGTGAAAGCTGATATTGATGTTACGGAATGTTCATTGTTCCTAAATGCTGATTACTATGACAAGCTCTTGGGCGAGTCTAACATTATCGCTAACCTTGCCTTGCAGAGCAATGTGCTTGGAAGCGGTGTTGTTCCCAGCATCTTTGGCTTGCCTGTTTATGAACTGAACATGCTCCCATTGAATGGTGAAAACTTGGTTGGTTTCCTTGTTCATCCTTCGGCCATGGCCGTTGCGGTGCGTGGACTCCAGCCCCAAGCCCCTTCGGAATATCTCGCTACCTCACAGGCTACGGATGATGAGAGTGGCGTTACCTTGGGCTACCGCCGTCACTATAACACGGCAAAGGGAACACACTTCTTCAATGGTGAAGTTGTGTATGGTTACGCCAAGGGCATTGATAATTCTGTTGTTCGTTTGGTGTCTGCGTAATTAACAACTAACCCACCCATGAAGGGGGTTGTCATCTAAAGCGGTGGCAACCCCCTTTGTATTATGAACACTCCCAACGAATTAATTGCCTATGGGATGGCAGAGGTTGTTGAGCTTGCTGGGGTTAATCTCCTTATCAAGAACAACTCAATTAGGGGCATTCTTTCTGATGAAGTAAGAGATGCCAACATGGACTCTAGGGGCTTTGTAACTACTAGCGTTTTAAGAACATTTGTAACCCTGCGTAGCGAGACACTAACGGCACAGGGCTTTCTTGAGAAGGGTGTTAAAGTTTCTTACGAGGGCAAGCACTACCAGATTGATTCAATTGGGCAAGATGCCAACACAATCACCTTAACACTAAAAGCTGTATGAACATAAGAAGACTATCGGAAACCCAAATTGCCAGTTGGATTGCTTCAGCCGTGGATATTGATGTTAAGATTGCGAGAATACCCCAAGAGCTTGTCATGCCATGCATTCTGGTTAACTGCTCTCAAATCAAGCCCTACGAGGCAAATATGGCTCTTTATGAGTGCAATATAGACATTTCAGTTATTTCAAGCATCGCTGAAGAGGATGCAGACACAAAACACCAAGAGCGAGTAGCTGAAATAATTGAGCTAACAGAAGCCCATGAAGATATGGCAGAAGGAATTACAGGCAATGGGCTTGAGTGCAAAGGCTTGAGGATTGATGAAATTTCTGGCGAGCCTAATGACATCTCATTAGTAGACACAATCACAATCAAAGCCTTTTGCAATTTGACATAGAGCTAGAAGCGTATGCCAATTACAGCAACTTACGGCGGGGCGGGTGGGAATAATTACAAGTCCAAAACACAGGACATTAGCAGGGAGACAATCACGGCACAGGATAAGGACGGAAATGTTGCCGTATACAAGGTTAAGTACGGAAAGAACGAAACTACAACTGAAGAGGTAATGATGACTCCCACAATCCCAACTTTAATGACTGGCAAAATTACAACTGGAAGCCTCATATCTTTTGAAATTAAAATGTCGAATACAGACCTTCCCACCAAATCGGAAACAAAACTTACCTTGGAGCAAGGAACATAATGGCTTTTAATAAAACACCCACGGAGTGGATTGCTGGCATTGTAGTTGATGGGGCTTTTCTAAAGATTCCCCTTACCAGCTTGCCACAACTTGCAACCTCTGAAGTAACAGGAGCAGGGGCAGACATTAGGAAGGTATGGTTTGCAATCCTAGATGCCTTTGCAGTTGCCTTTGCAAGCAAGCCAATAGAAGATAGGCCAACAAAGTTTACTGCCACTAGAAGCACAACCATCCCAACAGAGTTTACCGACATAATTGCAAGGAACTACACCTTTTCAACTGAACTGGATGTTGCTGGCGTGGAAGTAGTGGCAGAACCAGAGGACTAGTATATGGCTAACAATGTAGGCATTCCCGCAGGAACGACAATTTCTGGAGTTGAGCTAACATCGGTAACTATTACTGGAAAAGTTGATACTCTGATTATTGACCCAGATACGGAGAAAACAATGCCTACCCATGCATACGCATACAATGACACCCTTGAGCTTTCTTTTGAGGGGATTGATATTGGCTTTCAATCAACCACTAATACTGCACAGGTTTTGGGTAAGAATTTTAAGCTTACGAGCGTTACACTTACGGCTACCGCTGGAGACTTTAAGAAGGTTTCTGGCCGTGGGGTTCACTATCCTAAAGCCCAATAATGCGAATTGAAAATAAAAGGCTTGCTGAAGCCTTTATTAACAAATCGTATAAGGTGCTTGGCTTAAGCCTTAAGCCTTTTTCCTTATGGCATCTTTTTCTTATGGAGTCTGCGGGAAGCCCCATGCTTCAAGGGGGGCAAGCCCTAGTTAGATGGCAAGACATTCGCTGGGCGGTTTCAATTAGTAGAAGCGTTTGGCCTAATATAAATTGGCCTAGTGGCTGGGAGTTAGCCAAATCTCTTTTGGCAATGCCATATCCAAACCTATACAAAGAATTGTACAACTTTAACCTATACCTTTTAGACCATTACAGCATTCCCCTTATTTGGCAGAAAGACGGAGATGGGGCAGACCAGAACATAGACAACCTTGGCAACATTGTCACAATTACAACAAGCCTAGTAAGTGCTGGGTTTAAGTTGTCTGAAGTTTGGAATATGCCAGTAGGAATGGCTTACTGGTATTTTGTGAATGCCCAAAGACTCAAGGGCGCAAAAATTGACATAGTTTCACCCAATGAAGAGGTTGCAATGGAAAAGGTTCAAAAGATGAGGCAACAAAATGACAGCAAAGGGCTTAACAGCTAAAGTTGATGATAAGGTATGGATTGCTCAAGTTAGAAGGTATGTATTTCTAACTGGCAAATCATTCAAAGAAGTTCTCAAGAAGGAGGCTAGGCTGGTATCAGTAAGGCTTGCGTATCAAACACAGCCATTTGGTAACGACTCTTCAGCGCAAAACAAAGGGAAAAGTGCAGTAGCTTCAGATATTAGAAGGGTATATAGGTCTACGGCTGATGCTTTTGAGGCAATAGCAAATAGTCAAGGCGCACCAAGTAACAATAAAAGCCAAACACCAGAGCAAGCATCTAGGGCTTTCTGGTTTTATTCAAAGAAACGGCAATGGAGCAAGGCAAACAAGATTCTCCAGAATGCAAGAGCTAGGGGTTATGTTGCTACACCAATAGGGGCTATGGACAATGGCGCAAAGCATAGAAGCGCAAGGTATGGGAAAAGAATGAGGGTATCAAAAAACCAGTTCCCATTATTAATAGTAGATAGTCCAAACAAACTAAAAGCTTACATAACCAAGATTGAGAAAAGGGTTGGTACTGCCAAGGCTGGATGGGCTGGTTGCGCCAAGCTTCTAGGTGGAACAAGAGGCATAAAGGCTTGGGTAGTAAGCAATTCAAATAGCTCAAAGCCAACTGCAAGGGCATTGTACAATGGCTCAACAACTGGTTTTGCTGGAAGCTACCAAGTCACCAACCTAGTCCCTTGGGTTGATGTCTGCTTGACTCCCTCCCAAAGAGATGAGGCTGTGCAAATCCAAAAGAGGAACATGATGAAGGAGATGCAGATTGTGAACAGCAAGCTCATTCAAAAGACTGGTTGGCGTAAATGAATAGCGGAACATTTATTATGGGCTTTAATGCCCAAGCCGTTGAGCTTGGGTTGGGTAAGCTCAAAACATCTGTATCAAGTTTTGGAAAAAGCTTTGCTGGTGTTCTTGCTGGCGGGTTTGCAGTTGGTGGAATTGTTGCAGGGTTGCAGAAAGCAGTAAGCGAGGGTTCAAAACTCCAAGACATGGCAGACAAGCTCAATTTGCCAGCTTCAGAAATTCAAAGGTTAGCCAATGCGGGTTCTGAATTTGGCGTAAGTACAGAAGCAGTTGGGAAGGGCTTGCAGAAAATGGCAATGAGCCAACAAAAAGCTCTGGCTGGCAATGAGTCTTCAATTGAGGCTTTTCAGAGCTTGGGTCTAACAATGGAACAAGTTGAGAAAATGACACCCACAGACCTTTTGATGAGCTTTGCAGATGCCCTAAAAAACGGCTCATTACAGGGCAATGAAATGACAACGGCAATGTCTTTAGTGGGAAGGGGCGGGTTAGAGATGATGGGAATGTTAAGGCAGGGTTCAGAGGAAATTAACAGGCTAGCAGAGGGCTTTTCTACTTGGGACGATGAAACAATTAATGCTCTTGATGAGGCTGATTCAGCAATAGCAAAGCTTGGCAACCAAGCCATTATTGTATTTGGTCAAATTGCGGTAGCGATACAACCAGCGGTAGCGGTTTTGGCAAACCTAGTGAAGACCCTCAACGATGCTGGCGCACTTATGCCAGTTCTTGGTGCAATTGCTGGATTTATGGCTGGTGGGCCAGTTGGCGCAGTAATTGGTGCGGGAGTTGGTCTTGCGCTTCAACCATCCAAGAAGGCCAAGGATAGCTCTGGCAAAAAGAATAAGAAAGAAAAGGACTTTTTTGTAGATGATGAAACAGGGGAAGTTGTTTACAAGGGCGGGAAACAGGGCAAGCAAGACGCAAAGAGTGGGGCGATGCCAACTACTGGAAAAGCCAAGAAAAAGAAGCTGGGGGCAGATATTGAACTAGATGCTACGGATGATATGGCTATGCAGACGGACTCCCCATTGTCTGGGGCGCAAGCCTTGGCATCTAAAATGGTGAAGCCAACTGGTGGAACACTTGGAATGAATACCGCTTTAAGCGGTGGCTCAAGCAAGGACTCTGGTAACAAGGCCATCATTGACAGGATAGATAAGATAAGCAAAACGCTACTAGATATTAAAAACCAAAATGGGACATTCGCATAGTTATGGCATTAATACAAATAACAGGGAAGCAGATGAGCGTAGACGCAAATGGCCTTGCCCAAATGACCATTCCATATTTTTGTGAGACTTCAGAAGAAGCATTCAGCGCAAGACCATCCCCACCACAAGGAATGTTTCTTGGCGGGAAACAGATGGAGGATTTGGGGTGTGGCAAATACAGGCTTAATTGCATGTTCTATGCCATTGATACTAGCATAAGAAAAAGTGTTACAGAGATTGACGGAGATTTTGCCAAGAACCCAATTGAGAGAGCAAAGAAGGTAAAAGAGCTAGTAGACAAGTATTCTGGCGAGGTGGACGCAACAACAAATCTTATTACATTTCCGCAGACATTTAGCCAAAGTGGAAGCACAGGCTTAAGCGGTGGTGGTGGCTCAACCACTAACCCAATGTATGGGGTAAGATACCAAGACCTAGCTAGGTTTCAGATTAGAGTTAGATACATTTCAGACCAACCCCCATTCAATATTGGAAGTGTTGGCAAGAAATGCAAAATAAGCCAAGTTGCTGGTGTAACCATACCAACTGATTTATCTTCACACTTTATTATCCAGCCCCCTTCATTAAGAACATTGGCAAAGGAGATTGGTGGAAGTAAATGTATTTGGGAGGTTCAAGAGGCCGTTATGCAATATGATAACGAAGAATGCCCAGATGAACTTCACCCAAACGGAACTTTCCAGTTTCCATCATTCTAATGGGAGATGTAGCCCCAGCTAGAAAGGGGGATAGCGTTCTTGCAAAGTTCAACGAACTAGCAAGACAGATGAGCAGATTGCCAACAAAGATTGGCGCAGAGATGGTTAGGGGCGGTAGCAACTCCTCTGGCTCACAGATTGTAGTAAATAACAGAAGGGACATGTACCCAAGGCCATTGTTAGTTTCAGTTGTTAAATATGATAAGTCTGGAGTATTTGTAAAGGTCGCTGGTGGTACAATTAACGGCAAAATACCCACAATAAAAAGCATCCCAATTACAGGGGATGTAAGCGCAGGGAAAATACCTCTTTTGCAAATACCCCAAAACGGAAGCCCAACTGATGGCGGGTATGTTGTGGTTAGGGTTAAGGTCAAAAAGGCAGGAACAGACTACCCAATTGAAACGGCAGAAATAGAATACTCAACGACATTGGGAACAATGTATTACGCTGGTTCAGTTGAGACAAAACCAGAAGAGGGAATGATACCAATTGCAATTGTTAATAGGGACAAAAAGGGGTTCTACACAGGAATTACTCAAAATACCACACATTCCCTAATGTATAGGGTGGTAGAGCAGGGAGCAAAAAGAAGGCATTTCTTTTACGCAATCTAATGATTAGAAAGAAAATCAGAAAAGAGGTCTTTAATGAGATTGTCCAATCTTATGAAGGCTCAAAGGTTAGCTCTCTTGAGTTTGAAAACCCATCGCCACAACACCCATTCCAAGTAACACATGGCTTTGTAGACCCAGAGAAGTTTTCTGGAAACAAGATACAATTTGACCCATCAACGCCAGAAAAGAACAAGTTATTTGTTAAGATTAACACAGGCTTTTGTAACGCAGATGATTGCAAGGTATTTACCAGATTCAAATATCTTTCAGATAAGGCCAAGGACTACATAAAGACAGACAAGAAGCAGATGAACAAAACACCAGAAGAAATGGTTGAAATAGGACTTTCGTTTAGACCAACACTTATTATTGAAGATGGCACATGGAGGCCAATAGGTGAAAGCTCATTTCCAGATATACAATTAGCTTCTGAATTTTCTGGCATAGCAGATGAGAAAGTACCAGAGGCTTTTCTAGCTCTTGGGGTAACTCCAGCTAGAGGTCAGACAAGCAGTTATGTAGACGAAGGAAGAAAGTTGTTTGCCGTATCCATCGCACTTCATTGTGATAGGTGGTACACGGAGGCAGAGGTACAAGTAGCCAACCCATTTGTTGAGGCAACAACAGCGGTATTTAGCCTTATGCCCAAAATCCCACCAAACGGCCAGCTTGGTAAAGGCAAAATTAGAATTGTTACAGAACCATTTAAGCCTTCCTCGCCAGTAAGAACTTTGGGAGAAGTTCTATATGGGGTAAGCCCAGAGGCTTGGGACAGGCTTATGATTTGCGAGGTATATGCAGTAAGTCCACCCGAAGATGCTGAAGAAGAATTATATACTACTTACCCATCCCCTTCATACAGAATATTTAAGAAACAATCCTTGAGTTGGAATGTTCGCTATTTAGTGCCAGAGCTTCCACAAGCTAGGTCTATTAAGCCAATAACAATGAGTACAGGGCTATTAAACGGAATTGCAGACGCAATCTTTAATACCCTTCTAACCATAGTAAATGACACGGCACAATTAGTAATGAATATTCTAGCCCAACTTGAAAAGAGAAAAGGCAAGTTTCTGACAATCTAGTTATGTTTTCTTGGATTAGCGCAGTTAAGGGGCTTATAGCAGTAAGAAAAGCTCTGGATGGCCTACCAGCGGGTCTTAACAAGAAGGAGTGGCTTGCCATCCTCAAGAAGCGTAGGGAGCAGAATGTGCGGTATGGGCGCATTTCTCCAAGATACCCTTGGAGCGCACTACCAGCAGAACCTCAAGAGCTACAAAATTATATTGGTGGACTAGATGACACCATCGTTTGATGAGGAGCTAGTTAGCTTGGCGAAACTTGCTGGAAGTCACCTAACGATTTCTGGCAAGGTTCACAAGGTCTACTGCTCAACCATTAGAAATGGTATTTTTGGAATGATGCCATGTGACTCATTGGCAGAACAGATAAGCGTTGGAGACAAGATTTGGAGGGACAGATTGCCATTTATGGTCAAAAAGAAGGAGAATGTTGGCATACATTATCTAGTTGTTTGTGAGCAGGGGGAGTCTTTGACAGGAGTAGGTAGTTAATGAATAGCTTGATGTACTGCAACATAGCTAATGGGGAGCTACAAACCTCTTTAACTGGCGGTACATACACAATTCCCAACCTTACTGCGGGTGATACTATTCTTCTGAAGCTTCGTACATTTGCCATTGTTAATGGTACTGCCATTGAGCAAGACCTTACCTTGGCTGGAGCAAGGCTTTCTTTGTCAAACGCCAATTCTACACCAACTGGCGGGTTCTTTAGTCTAACCCTTAATGGGGATACTACCGCAACGATGCCCTACGATGTAGACCAAAATGTATTTGAAACAGAGCTTAAGAAGATTAATCCCTTGGTTAAAGTCTCATACAAGTCTGGTGGGTATCTTGTTGAGATTGAGAACGGCAATCAAGCCAACGATTCAATCACAATTGCACAATCAAGGCTGACTCCAGAAAGCTTTTTTAGGCCATCCATTTATACTATTGGAACGACACTCTTTCAGCATATCCGTTTTATTACTACTCCATTAGCCTTTACTGATTCTTTTTCTCTTAAGCTACCCCCAAGACCACAAGTATATGCGGTAAGAGATGGTGCTTATGACAATGTTACAGGAATTGGGCAAAACGAAATTCAAGAGCTATACATTCCAGCGGAGTTTAGGGGTACATTTGCACTTAAGAGGGGGAACGCTGAAAGCCCAATACTAAATACGCAAGATGGTATTACTGAAATTCAAGATGCCCTTAATACAATTGCTCAAGCTGGTGGAAACTTTTCTGTATCAAATCCAGACTCATATAGGGCGCAAATTGAATTTAAGGGTTCAATGGGTTATAGTGACCAGCCCTTATTACAGGCAGTTGCAAAAAGTGCGCCACAGGGAGATATAAGCCTATTCTTGGGCTTGAGTTCACTACAACTTAAAGATGCTCTCAATACCGCAAAAGATGAGAGCAAGGGCTTCATTGAGGCAGAGCTTCAGCTTGAGGTTGATATTGTAGATGATGCAGACCAGCCGAATGTGCATAGGCCATACACCCTATTTAGGAAAGATGTAAGGGTATATAACGATGGGGTTTGGAACGCTCTTACCACACAACAGAGGATTGATTGGACTATACCCCCAGAACCCAGAAGCTACATACCTTTTAGCCGTGACCAGATAATTACAGGCTCACAGCACTATGTGGGAACATTGTTTGTGCCAGACCAGCAGAACCCGCAAACCACATATCAAGTAAACCATAACCTAGAAACAGATGCTATTCACCTCACATTGAGGGAAAACAAGTCTAATGGGAAAGTGCTACTTAATGGCACAGACTACACGGCAACCATTGTTTCAGATAATGTAGTTGAAATTCAGCTTGATGAGGCAGTAGACAACGATGAGGTTGCGGTTGTGGTTACTTCGGCTGGCCCAAATTCAGCTTTCTTGGCGCACACCCATAACGCAAATGACATTCAAGGCTTACAGGAGTTTTTAGATACTATTGATGATAGGGTTTCAGAGCTAGAGACTATTTTGCCACAGGCTGAAAGAGTTGCAGTAAGAACAACCAAAACAGCATTCACAGCTATCCCACCAATTGCGGTTGGAGTATATGGGATTTCAGAGAAAAAGTCTGACGGCACTTTGTTTGATTATCCAGCCCTTTTCAATACAGGCACAGGGTTTAAGAACACAGAAGCCGTGAAGATTACCAAGCCAATTGCCATGCTTCGGGCAATACATGATGCGGTTGTTTCTCCATTGACCACAACGATTCTTTCTAATCCAAAGACCAATATTGGAGTCTTTAGAAACGAAACAACTTCTACAATTACCCTGCCTAGCGCACATTGGGTCAAAGGCCAAAAGCTTTTACCTAATGAGCTAGGTGCGTCTGATGGGACTAACTGGTATCAAGTCTACAACAAAACTGGCACTAGCTCTTATTATCCTTCTGCTTATGTTCGTACACTTTGGAGCTTTGCCTGTAATACGGATATTCTTGCGGTAAATCGGCTACTTAAGGCCATGTTTTCAGTTCAGACCCAAGGCTATAACGCCAATGCTCTTGCCCAATGTTTTCTAGTCGTTGAGGCTGGCGAGTACAACCCCTCAAGCTTAAGCGGTCTTGGCCCAAATCTGGAAAATGTTAATTACAACACAACCATTCTTGAGCAGAAGTTGTTTTTTGCGAATACTCCAAACATTGGCGTATTTGGTGTTAGGATTGGAAGAGATTTATTCAGCATCTTTGGTGACAAGAATGTTTACGGAATCTGGCAGGGTGTTGGCAACAATAAACCAGCAAATGGCAACTTTGCCATAAGAGCAGTATTAAAATACTTTGATTGCGAGGATATTGCCAAGCCTACTGGACTACTTGGATATAGGCTTTTACCAGAAATAGGAGAGGGACAGGAAGCCCCTTCGGGTGAGACTATGAAGATTGAGATTTTGACAGAATCCTAATAACAAAGAAAGAAAACCAATATGCCAGTTCCAGTAATTAATCCAACAATTCTTAAGAATGTATTTGCAGTTGGAGAAAGCTTCGTAGTCCAACTTGGGGCTACAAATAACCCTACGGAATGGAATCTAGCAAATACTGACACTCTGCCAGCGGGGGTTTTTATTGATACCACTAACGGAACATTGTTTGGTAGTTCCTCTTCGGCTGGTTGCTACAAGCTTCATTTTACAGCAACAAACGCTGACGGAACTTCTAGCGAGGTTGGTTTTGACTTTGGATTTCACAATGTTAGGTGCGATACTCACCACAGAACGGCACTAATAAACCTTGATACTTTAGCGGTTACTCTTGGCAATCCAATCAGCACAGGCACAACCGCCGTAAAGGGCTTTGCCAAGTACAACGATGATTTAAGCTGGGAGATAACATTAGTAAGCTCACAAGCAACATGTATGCCAAAGCCATCAATGATTCAATTTGCGTTGAGAAGTGCTGATGGGACGCAATACCTACAATCTGATGTAACCGCTTTTGCTCAAGAGACAATTTATGATGGTACTGGTTATGTTGCCAAATACTATGTCTATGCCCCATTAAATTCAGACCAACTAGCTTCAGACCTTGAGGCAGAGGCAGAATATATTGATGTATCTGGAGAGTTTGAAATGGTACTTCCATCCAATTCAAGCTCTGGCGCAAGCGCAAGCACTTTTACAACGGAAACATTTACTTTTAGGGTATACAAAGAAATTGTTGTGTAATGTTAAGCGTATTTAACAGCTTAACCCCTTATTCATACAAAACAGGGGGCAGAATACCAAGAGGTTGGAGCTATTATACCGATTCTAGCGGGATTCATTTCAATACTTCTGCCAATCTTATTACTCCCAAGGGTAGATATGTAAGTTTTTGGCGAACAAAAGTTAATTGCTATACCTCTGGTGGTGGATTGGTCAAAGTGCCAGCAAGCACAAAAACAATAACTCAATGCAAAACAACAAAACTCACTACAAATGTAGAGAGGAAGGTATGTCTTTATGGTGACATAAATATTCGGTGTAGTTCTGAAAATTCAAATGGATGCCATGGGGGTATTGCTAATTCATTTATTAGGGCTAATCCAACCCTTCCAGCCCCTCGTGGTAACTCTTTGCCAGCTTGTTGTGGCTCTAGTTCAGCTTGCCCAGATTGTACGACACAAGATTGGGAAAACTGGAGAACTGAACAAAATTGCCTCGCCGATACCGCTGAATTTTGTATTTATTACAATTGCTGTAACCATGTTTGCGATAGGGCAATCTTTGAAGCTGTATTTTATGTTCCTCAAAAAGTTTTGGGTTACAACTCTGATGGCACACCAATTTTATCTGAAGGAAGAGAGGAGACTTTCTTAACCGCCAACCTTAATAACCTAGAGGACGGAGGGCCAAGAGGGCCATTTTGTGCAACAATTCCAAAGCCTACTTTAGCAAGCTGGTCAGAAACAAAGATAACTTACAAGACACAATGTTTTACTCAACAATTGACCAAAGCGGGTTACCAATATTATTTGCCAAGAGATGTTAGTTGTTCTGATAGCGAGTTTGCTCTTGTTATAGATGTAAAGGACTCTGGTGAAACTCTAAATGCAACTGCAACCTATGAGGGTGGATTTGATGCACAACCTTCTGGCATAGTCTTATACACTTCTTTTAGCAACACCCTGCCAAACCCAAGCCCATTGGGGAAAGCCCTTCTTAATCTGTATAAGGGGGCAACAATTAGAAGGGCTGATTGGACTAGCACGAAGTTTATACATAATAACAATGGATTCTTTACGCTTGTTGGCGGGGCAACAATGCCAACACAGGATGATATAAGGGCAGGGGATTGGCAAAGCTTTGGTCAAACAGCAGATGCCAGCGCATTAACTTGCAAGTCCCTTGATACATATAACGAGCCTAAAATTGCTTTTGCTAGAGAGGCTTGGTCACCATCTGGCAGACAATATGGTGACGATGCACAACCAAGAGTAATTACAGCAAGTGCTGGTCATAACGGACGCAAGATTGACGGAATAAGGAACAAGTTTGCGTTTAATTTTACACATACTCTTCCACCAAGCACAAAGACCAGAAAGCTCTATACTCACATACTGACCGAAAAGATATTTGATAACAAATTAAGCACATTGTTTGCGGAGGAATGGCAACAGGCAGAGGGCGCAGAAAACCCAGCATCCAAGGTCTTTTTTGTATATCACACAGGGGGCTATCTTTACCCAGAGGAAGGCGCAAACGATGCAACCTATAATTTTAACAACGACACACTTTTTCAAGGAAGTGCTATCTCTACTGAAGGCGCAATGGAGGGAAGCCCCTATGGGCATATTTGGCATAACCTTAAGAACAATATGATGGTAACAAAACCAACTGACCTTCCATTGAATTTATATATGCCAACCATTATGTCCCTATACCCAGACAGAAGCGAGGTATTTGACTCGGAAGAAAACGAAACCGAAAACGCTAGGCTTATGCCATTTAAGCGGGAGATACCCCTGCAAGATGTGGAAATTGTAAAGATATACATACATATCCCGCCAAGGGATGTTCCAACAAAGCTAATCTGTTCAGCATCTTCTTTTATATCCAAGGTATCAGAACCAAACCCACCAGAAGACCCAGAGGATTAAATTATGAGTTGGAAAAACTTACTTAAAACTGGAGGCGGTCAAGTTGCCTCATTCGTAAAAGATATGAGTGCCTTTGCTTCATCTGGAGCAAAAACCATTGAGGCCGACAAATACCAAGAAAGAATGGCCTTATGTGAAGGTTGCGAACACTTCAACCAAACCAGCAAAAGGTGCGGAAAATGCGGTTGTTTTATGACTTTGAAGGCCAAAATGGCAGTTGCCAGTTGCCCAATTAATAAGTGGCAAGCAATCCAAACTAACAGCGGAGTTTGACTCTAATGGGGTGTTATGGCTACCAACCTTGATATTACAATAGATGGTGGGGCTGATTTTGCTTTTAACTTTACTATAAAGCTAGGCACAAGCCCTGTTAGCCTCACAGGCAAGACGATTGTTGGGCAAATTAAGTCTGATTATGGGGCAAGGTCTACTTCTGCAACCTTTGAAACTATTGTAACTAATGCCTCTGGAGGTCTTGCTAGGCTTCAATTGGCTGGGGATGTAACAAGAGCTTTGCCAGCTAATGGGGTTTACGATGTTCTTTTAAGGGACAATGCCTCTGGAGATATTTCTAAATTGGCCTATGGAAAGGTAACAACTATTCCAGCGGTTTCCTCTGTATGAGCCAAGAGCTAAACATTGAAGTACAGATTTCGTCCGTTGAGCAGATTACCAGCGGAATCACAACCATTACCCCAGAAAGTATTGGAGCAGTACCGCTAGGCCAATCTGGGAAAATAGATAGTTCATACCTACCAGACCAAGCCTCTTTGGATACGGAAGTAGACTCAAAGATTGCTACTGCCGTTGCTGGGGCAGGGCTTAAGGCTGGAGTCCAATGGACAACACGGCACACAAACTTTACTGGCAATCCGTATCTAATTGGCTCAATCGTGTATAACGCTGGCAGGGTTTATAGATGCATCGCTGAAAATGATTCCATGCCTCCACAGCAAGGTGGTAACCCCTATTGGGCAGATTTGGGCGTTGGTTATTTATTGCCTAACGAAAACCCCAAGATTCTTGGAGGGTCTATTGATATTAGTGCTGGGGCAGTAACAGAACGCAGTTACCAAGTAGAAACAGGCAACGAAGAAGACCCATTTGAAACAGAAAACGAAACTACCCAAGCTGGCGGTAGTAATGGAAACATTATTCTAAAGGGCGGGAATGGTGGCTTTCATTTATTGGGAGGCGGTGTTGGGGGTAACGCTGGCTCAATAAATACAAGCGGGGGGATTGGAACTGATGGCAGAGGTGGCAATGGTGGGTCTATTTTGCTAGTCGGCGGTACGGACACGGCTGATGCTGGCTCAATCAATTTAAGCGGTGGAGAAGCTGTTGGAAATGGTGGAAGTATTATCAGCACAGGCTCTGGTGATTTCAACGGCGGTACTCTGAACTTGTCGGCTGGTTTGGACGGACATGGTGGCTCAATCAGCATTGAAAATAAGGGCGGTTCACTTAATTTAAGCGGTAATGAAAGTCTTACTGGGGGAAGTATTACCCTTATGGGGGACGAAGACGGAAATGGTGGCACTATTATTGGCAGTAACAATGGTGGGTCTATTCAATTCAGCGGAACAAGGCTACGAACTGGTGGCTCAATAAACTTAAATGCTGGAAATAAGGTTGGGTCAAGCCCTAATCAAGGTTTGGGTGGTGCTGGCGGTAAGTTGGAATTAAAAGGAGCAAGCGGGGGGGAGTATGAAAATTATGCGAATGGTGGAAAAGGCGGTACTATTCTTGGAAACGGAGGCCTTACTCGGTCTATTGAGGAAGATAATGGTACTTCTCTTTTTGATGGACTTGACGCTGGAACAATTAACTTTTCTGCTGGTTCTGCTGGTGCGGGAGGAAGCATAGACATCTCTGATGGTGGTGGCTCAATCAACACAAGGGGGTACGGCTCAATTCAGCTTGGCAATGATGTTAGTCGAATAACTCTCGTTGGTGCAACCAGAAACCTAACTAATGTTGAGGAATTTGGTAACAGGACAATTACTCTCCCCGCTAAAAGCGGAACAATCTCCCTTGTAGGAGACAGACCGCTTGGGGAAAGTGTTTTCTTAAAGGCGATGAATTTTGATTTAGGGAAACAAACAACCCCACTAAATGCGTCTTTATCAGTAATAGGCCAAGGCTTCAAAGGGTATGCTGGCTATTTTGTCTCTGAAATAAGTATTCTAATCAAATCACGATATAGGACACAGCCTTTAAGCGGTAATCTTTATACCATTCCAGCAATACAACCGATGCTTATTGCGAGCAATCCACTTTCAAGCAGTACCCAAATTGTAATAACAGCCCAAGGGACTCCATATACACATCCAGTTAGTGGCAATTATGTTTTAGTTAATGACGAATATATGCTAATTGACTCGGTTTTTCTTGATACCCCCACACAGAAAGGTGTGCAATTAAGGAGAAACCAACTCGGAAGTTCCCGCATTAGTCCTCACCCTTCGGGAACTACCTTTGGTATTTACGAAAACACAGCATTATTTTCACAACCCCCAGCGGTAGCTGTTTACAATAACCGCTTTGGCTATTCTGTTTCTTCTGATGCCTCTATTGGCACAAGGCCATTCGTTGGTAACTACTCAAGAACTATAAATACAGCAACAGCTAACAATTCTTCTGGAAGACAAATGCTCACCTATCACGACATTGGAGGGATTAACATTCAGCTAGTAACAACTGGAGGTTTCTTGCAAACCACAACTACTGGTACGATACTTGCTTCCACTCCAGCGATTGGAGTTGTGGCAAACACAGCATTTTCTGGCTCAAATTTTTACGCAAGAATCACAAGCACAAATGGGACTGAAAATGTGTATGTAACATCGGGTGGGAGTGGTGCTAACTGGAATGTTCTGCGGGGGGTTCTTGGCACTAGTGCAATAGCTCATTCCTCTGGGGCAACAATAAGCACTAATGTTGGTAGCACAGGGGGTTCTGCTTTATTGGCCGATATTCTTGTTAAGCTTGACCCAGCTTATACATTGTAAAGATGAAAAAGGAGAGCGTGGTTGGCGAAAGAGTGGCAAGAATTGAGGAGCGCATAGACCATGCAGTTAAGTTGTTGGAGGCTCACTTATCTAACTTTGCGGAATTGAATAGAAGGGTATCCATACTTGAGCAGTACAAAGCAAAGCTTATGGTAATTGCCACTTTGGTTGGGGCTAGTTGCGCTGTTCTATGGGACTACGCTAGGGCAAGATTCTTTGGGCATAATTGACTTGGTTGGGTTGGTATGAACAACATTAAAACAACCATTACTGGTGTATTGTCTATTCTTATTGCCGTTGCCTCTGGAGCTTTGAGCTTCTTGAAAACTGGTCAAGTGCCAGAACTTGCGCCAATTATCAGCGCAATCACCGCTGGTGTTGGGCTTATCTTGGCAAAGGATGCTACCAAATAATGCTTACAGGAATAGTTACGGCAATTGGCCTAGCTCTTTCAATTTTGTTCTGGTGGGTAAAAAATCGTGCAAAGAGTAGCCATCAAATTAACAAAGAACACATTGAGTACGAGCGCAAGAGGCGTAGCCGTGACATTGATAGCTGGTGGATTTCTCGCAATTAGCGTTTTATTCCTTATTGGTTGTGCTTCGGTAGATATGCGAGTTGGTTCTGCTACTGAAGTTGGTTCAATTGCAGAGCTTCAGACGGAATGGGATGAGCTAGAGGGCAGGGTTGGTAAGCCTAACAAAGAGTTTCGCAAGCAGTACGCAAAGTCACTTCAGACTTTGAACAATGTAATTGCAGAGAAAGATGAGTACAAAGAAGCGGTTGAGTGGTCTAGGCAACGATGATAATTGCTCTAAAGATTGTGGTTTGGGCTATAATTGGGGTTGCGGTAATTACTCTGGCCTTTTGGAGTTGCGTAATCCTTTGCTATTTGATTGTTGGGTTATTTGAATCCATTGGCAAATGGATTAAGTAGCACTAACTCCTTAACAACGACTCTTCTTATTAAAGGCAACGGAAGCCTTTGATAGACACCAACACACTTAAGTAATGATAACATTGGTTAGGGCATCAGAGATTTGCGACAACAAGCTACTAACCCTAGAGTCTGACTTTCAACAAAGGGCGAGGGAATGGTTGCACAAGATGCAGGAAATATCTGTTTACCCTCTTATCTATTGCGGGTTCAGAAGCTTCACAGAACAGGATGCGCTTTACGCACAGGGTAGGACAAAGGCGGGGCGCATCGTTACCAAGGCCAGAGGAGGCCAATCTTATCATAATTACGGCTTGGCTTATGATTGGGTTGCCTTGCGGGAAAACCCAAAGAACAGGGGCTTCTATGAGTCTGATTGGGACAATGATGAAGCTTACAGGATTGGGGATGCAATTGGGCATGCTCTTAAAATAACTCCCATTGAGTGGGAGTCTGGACACATGCAAGACGCTAGATACAAAAAGTTTTCTGACATCCCAGCAAAGGGAACAACAAAGGTAGTACAGGCTTTTGCGGAGAACATTGAAACAAAGAAGCCTTCATTCTTCTCAAGCTGGAAAAGCAGATGACACCCTCTCAACAATATCATTTGGATGGGGTCTTGTTATACATTAACGACAAAATTACCGCCAAATATACCGCTGGGGCAAAGCAACATGGAGGCAATCTATGGGAGAAAAGGCTAATTGGTGAGGTGCTGGATGAGGTGGCTGACTTGGTGGTTTATGTAACTACCCTTAAAAACCAGCTTGATGTTGTGGGCATTCTTGCGGAGGAGGGGGCATCAGATGACAGCGTAGTTGCCTACAAAGCAAGGGAGTCTTGTA
>Ga0209651_1000216_pt1 | contig 21385 bp, 36 predicted proteins | sample LauGreFBDMM110SN_2_FD_188216 | JGI IMG/M metagenome (GOLD analysis project Ga0209651, IMG submission 188216) | Freshwater lake microbial communities from Lake Michigan, USA - Fa13.BD.MM110.SN (SPAdes) (version 2) | ecosystem: Environmental > Aquatic > Freshwater > Lake | place: Lake Michigan... | reverse complement strand
ATGCTGGGTGGGGGGATTGGGGGCAATTCTGGCTCAATAAATCTTTCTGGTTTTACTGGTAATGGAGGTGATGGCTCTGGCGGTAACGGAGGCTCAATCACCTTGATGGGAGGTTTTGATTCTGCTCACGCTGGCTCAATAAACCTAAATGGTGGTAGCGGTGGGTCAGATAATCACGGCGGTAGTATTATCTCAACTGGCGACAATGAGAATCGTGGTGGCACGCTCGATATGTCTGCTGGTTATGAGCGAGATGGTGGTTCAATCAGCACTTTGGGCGGTGGTGCAATAAATACTTCTGAAAGAGGCGGTTCAATCAACACCTCTAATGAAGGTGGCTCAATCGACACAAGAGTAAAAGGCTCAATCCAGCTTGGATATAACAATCAAAGGACAACCCTCAATGGTTCAGCAAGTGGAGCAAATAGAACGATCACGCTTCCCAACGCAGACGGAACGCTTGCCCTTGAATCATTTGCTCGGGACACCGCAATAGATGCTCTATACGAATACGCTGGGGTAGATACTGGCTATATTATCACCAACATTAAGTTTAGGCAGACATTATCTAATCCCATTTGGCAACCACAGACTTCACCTGTGACTGCTGAGTTTAATAGAGATGCCACAACAGCCAAAAATAACCCCCTTGCATCATTTACTAAAGTTTTTCCTGGTGGATACAGTATGTTTTGGAGAGGAAGCGAACTAGGAGTTGGCTACCCCCCAGATTCAGAGGGTACTGGTGCTGAGCCTATGCTCATTGTAAGCCACGCAAGGCTTGTTGCTGAATTAGAAAGAAATATAAATGTTCAGAATAGCGGTAGAACAATATTTGCCACTTATACTGGCACTGGTTTTGGCGGTGTTTGGACGGCTACTGATTACAACGATTACTACCCCCTCCCCCAGTATACTTATTGTGAAGTCACTTGGATTAAAACAACCGCAAAAACGAATTTTACAACGGGTAGGCTCGTTCTTGGAAACACAGACAGAACAACCACCATTCAAGCATCTTCAACTGCAACTAGAACAATAACCCTTCCTAACGCAACTGGAACGATTGCTCTTCAAAATAGTTTCACCATAGCCGTACCGAATGTAGATATAGGCAAAACTGCGAGTAGTAGCCCTCTTGGATGGTCGCAACAAGTCACAATACCAACCAACATAGCCGAGCTAACTGGTGGACTGCCTTGCATATTAGATAGCGTTGCAATTCGGATAACAAACAGACTTGGAACAGGCCAACTCCACACCTCAACAACCTATGTGGGTGGCCTCCGAGTGGGCTCGCAGAGCGGGCTTGCCCTCACTACTGTTAATGGAGTTGGAAGCTATGGTGCAGACGACTATTTTACAACCACCATAACAGGCACTAGGCCGTGGGTGGGGGGCTATACAAAGGCATATACCTCTGGCGGAACATTCGGGAGAAGCCTTTACAATGGGGGAGCAATATTCCTCAATAACGCAGTAAACGGCGGGACTTTCAGGACAGCATACTGGGAGACACCGCTTACCGAGGCGATGGACGCAACTCAAACCACACTCTTACAGAATTACTACACATCTGGAGCACCTTCATATGAAGGTAGTTATCTGAAGATAGATGACGAAGTTGTGCTAATCACTTCTTGGCCGAGTGCGAATGGTGCTAGACCCTCGATACTCCGAGCACAATTAGGAACAACTGCAACAACGCACGCTGTGGCCAGTTCCACGCTGGGTAGTGGCGCTGGTGCAACCATCACGACTAACCTCGGCTCTGCCTTGGGTGGCGGAATACTGGCAACAGTTTACTTGAACTTTATCAGAGTGGGATGAAGAGAGAGACTACCGAGACAAGAATCGCTCGGATTGAGGAGAGGCAGTTAGGTATTTCTCAAAAGCTCGACACCTCAATCTCGATGCTGGAGAAGTCTCTTGCCAACTCTGGCGAAATTCTAGGCTCTCTCAATAATAGAGTCACGGCTTTGGAGGGATTCAAGGGGCAAATCGTAATGATAGCCTCTCTTGCCAGCGTTGGCTTTTCAATGATATGGGAGTGGATTTATAGAAAATTTCTAGGGGAGAAGTGAAATACAGAAAGTTTGTCGCTGGCTTTGATTTGCACGGCGATATGCAAGACAAAGAGGCGGTCAAAAAGATTTTAGATTTTACCTTCAAGATATTTAAGCCCGAGGTGAGAATCTTCGGGGGAGACCTATTTGACTTTCGGTGCATACGCAGGGGGGCGGGGAAGGCGGAACAAGCCGAAAGCCTTATGGACGATGTGGCGATGGGTATGGATTTTCTAAAAGAGTTTCGACCGCATATTTACTTAAGGGGGAATCATTGCGAGCGGTTGTGGGACTTGGCCGAAGGGGAGGTGGGGGACGGATTAAAAAGAGATGCTGCCGTTAAGGGGGTAAATGAGATTGAGGATATGTGCAAAAAACAGGGGACACTCATCTATCCATACGACAAACGCAAGGGGGTACATCGTGAGGGCAAGCTCCTCTTTATACACGGCTACGCCCACGGCGTTTATGCGGTACGAAGAAGCCTCTCCACCTACGGCGAAAGCCTTGTGATGGGGCACATCCACGCCAACCATCAAACCACCATCGAGGGGCTGAGTCCCAAAAGGGGATGGTCTTCGGGGTCTCTATGCCGTACCGACTACCAATATAACCGAGGAAACTTGTCCTCTTTGGCACACGAACACGGCTTCGTATACGGCCTCCTATTTGACAACGGCGACTTCATAGTGAACCAAGCTCGCAAGACCTCTGGGCAATGGGTTGTGTCAGATAGCTTTAGGAAAATATGAAAAAACTCTCTTGGGCAGAGGTAATCAAAAGCGAGCTTGAGTCGAAGGTTGAAAAAGTTCCTGACGGCTGGAAAACACAGGCACAACTCTCTGATGAACTAAAAGTCACCAGGAGCTATGTTGGCAAGCTGGTTGCTCGCCTTTTAGCCAGCGGAAAAGCTGAACAGAAAAACTATGTGGCAAAATGCGGGTTGGGGAGCACCATTCGCAAGCAGATGCATTATCGGCTCAAGGATTGACATTCTATCTTTTGTATATGAAGAACAATAAAACAACTTGGTCGGGCATCATCAGTATCTTAGTGGCAATCGGGTCTGCCGTGGTTGAATTCCTTAATACTGGCTCTGTTCCCAATGTGGGCGTATTGATCTCAGCAATCTCCGCTGGGGCTGGCCTTATTATGGCCAAGGACGCAACTCCATCCAAGTGATTACAGGGATAATTGCGGGGGTAATTTCACTTATCACCGCCGTTATCACGGCATATGTCAAACTACGCCGATCTCCCGAGGAAAAAGAAAGGGAAGGGGCGATTGATAAGCACAATAAGAATCGTACTGCTATTGAGCGTGCTTTTCACGAGTAGTTGCTCCACCACACACACCCCATCTGCTCGATTACCCTATGGAGGGGTTTCTCGCCTTATGGAGATGCCCGAATTCAAGGAGGTACAAACCTCTACACCCGCCGTGAAGAGATGGGCAAAAACCGCACTCGAGGAAGTGAATGACCTCGAGTTGAATTACCAACTTAAAAAATGACACTCGAGGAGGCAAGATTTCGCAGTTTGGGACACCTAGCACGGCTAGAGCCATCCTTTCAGGCTCGTGCTAGGCGTTGGTACGATTTGATGATTGGAACACCCTTGTTGATTTATTGCTCACTCCGCACACCCGAAGAGCAGGATGCACTATACGCCCAAGGCCGTGTTGCGGGTCATTCGGGGGCAAAAGTTACCAACGCCAAGGGCACTCCCGTTATGCAATCCCTACACGGCTACGGAAAGGCATATGATTGGTGTCCCTTGAAAGAAGAAAAGGGAGGGTGGGCAACGGCTTGGGAAAATGTTTCTGCTTATAAAAGGGGGCAAAAGATCGCCCTTGAATTATCAATCCGCCATTTAACTTGGGAACTTCCTCATTTAGAAGATGGTCTAGTCAGCGGGTGGCGAGAGTGTGTGATGGGCGGGGCTACGGACGGAGATTTAATGCATCGTGACAATCGCCCAGAGAAAATTCACCGCAAAAAAAAGTTTTTTGTCGAAAAATCAAAATAACGCTTGACGGCTGTTTGCCGTCTGTCTTTTTAAGCGGGTGAAATCGTCCGCCGTTAAACCCAAAAAAATCGTCACAATGCCTGTGGTGATATTGAAACTACCTATACATTGGAAAACCGAGTTACAGGCCATATCGAGTCGTAAGGGTATCACGCTATCCAAGCTCCTCCGCATCGCCATTGCTCGTGTTTATAGCCTACCCGAGGAACAAGCGTGAACACCGCCCGCTGTGGTCGTATACATAAGGGGGTAGGGAATAAGACATATAACCCGCTTATACTTCTGACCCTCTTAACGAGTTACGATGGGAAACACAATACCCTGCAAAACCTATTTGATACAATATTTAATAAACGGATATTAAGTGCATATACATTGTATTGGGGGATAAAGGGGACACAAGAAACTAACAAGATTGGGGTTTTATGCCCCGAATAAACGCCTGTCGCAAGGGGAAAGTTGGCGAGCGGGAATGGCGTGATGTGCTCCGTTCCCACGGCTGGGAAGCGAGAAGAGGTCAGCAGTTCAGCGGGACAAAAGACAGCCCCGATGTGGTCAGCAATAATCCCATAGTTTTCGAGGTTAAGCGAGTCGAGAGCTTTTCTCCTCGAGAATTATCGAAGTGGGTGGAGAAGGCTAAGGAAGATCAGCAGGGGACACGCCTGACCGCCGTTGCTCATCGAATCAATGGGGGAGAATGGCTTCTTACTTTTAACGCCAACGACTTTCTTTCGTACCAAAACAGCAAAGAACGGCGGGGAGGTACGAAAGGAAACAGCATTGAAACCAACGCACCTATTGAAAAACCCGCCGTTCTTCAACCCCAAACCTAAAGGAAAATAAAATATGAGTCAAACATCCAAAGAACTAACCACCACGCCGTCCGCTGGGACGATTGAGCAACTTGGCAACTGGTTCGCCCGAAGCGGATTGTTCGGTTGCGAAAAAGCAGAACAGGGAATGGTTTTGGCAATGGCTTGTCTGACCGAGAAAAAAAGCCCTGTGCAATTACTGAAGGAATATCACATCATCCAAGGCAAACTCTGTAAGACATCCGCCTCGATGCTCTCCGACTACAAGAGGGCGGGAGGAAAGTGCCAATGGATAAGCGGGTTGACGGACGGCGAAAAGGCCACGGCACGATTCACCTTTAAGGAAAACGATATAGAGGCCACATATACCCTGAAGGATGCCGAGCGGGAGGGGTTAACCCAAAAAGGCGGAAGCTGGAAGCGGAATACGGCAGATATGCTCCGTGCCCGTCTTGTTTCCAAGACCCTCCGTATGATCGCCCCCGAAGTAGAGGGTGGTGCGATCTATGAGCCGAGCGAGATCGAGGCCATCCACATATCACCCACGGCCAATACAACCACCACCACGACCATCGCTCCAACCAACCTCCTCGTAACAGCATCACCCGATGTAGTTGAGGTGGAGGAAACCCCACAACAAAAGTTTCTTACTCTTGTAACAGGGAAAGAGAAGGAGGCCAAGAAATGGCTGATTGGCAAAAAGATTCTCGAGAAAGGGCAGATACTTTCTGATGTTCCAGAATCTTTCATCCATCGTGCCCTCGCCAAACCTGAAGCGTTCATCTCGAGGATTAGCGAGTGAAGCATCACGAATTCTCACCCTCAAAGCTCAACCTTCTCAAGGCGTGCGAGAAGTTTGAGAGTCAACCCCCCGATGCATCACGCCACACGGCGTTAAGCCGTGGCACTACAATGCACGAGGCACTCGCCGAAATGCTGAAAGGCAAACCCGCCCCTCTTGAATGGTGGGCGGATGCCGACGGCGTGCAATGGGCGTGCGACTTCATTCTCTCCCGCCATCGCCCCGAGGAATTGAAGATCGAAACGAAACTCCAACTCCTCGATGACGATATGAACGAGGTGACGGCGGGTACGCCCGATGTCTTTGTCGCCCCTCAGATCGCTGGCGGGCGGGCGTTCTTATACGACCTCAAGAGCGGGGAGAGTCACGACTACGGAATCCAGATGCGAGCCTATGCAAGTATGGCGGGTTATGTGACAGGGGCGGAGATCGTGGAAATCACCATCCTATACGCCGACAAAAAGTACGCCTCGACCTACCAAGTATCCGCCAACTCTGCACGAGAAGAGGTTCTAGCCCTTATAGCGAAACTGAAGCGGAAGGAGGGTAGGGAGACCCCCAACGACTTTTGTGGGTGGTGTGCAAGAGCCTCCGTTTGCCCCGCCCTTAACGAGCGTGTTCTCGCCATTGCCAACGGCAGGGAAGATTGGGTGTTGGAGAATTATCATCCCTCCCAAATTTCCACAGCCACCGAGATGGGGAAGGCACTACGGCTGGCCAAACTCATCGAGAAATGGTGTGAAAGCGTTCACTTCCACGCCACCAAACTCGCCGAGAGTGGTCTTACCCCCGATGGATTCGATTACTCGACACGAGCTGGCTCTCGTTATGTAGCGAACATCCAACTCGCCTTCGAGCGTAGCGGTCTGACCGCCGAGGAGTTTATGCCCCTCTGCTCAGTTGGGGTAGGCGGTCTCTCTGAGGCCATTGCCAAACGCACAGGGGTGAGTGCTGCAACAGCGAACAAAAAACTTACTGCGATTTTGGGGGATGCCCTCGCCCAAAAGCCAGAAACAAAAACTCTGAGGGCAATCAAAAAGAAAGAAGACTAAATGAAATACCAATACCTAGACCGAGCACCAACCAACACCCTTCTACCCGAGGGGAATTACAATATGAGGATAAAAGGCGGGGAGTTTATGCTCTCCAAGGCGGGCAATGAAATGCTTGTCGTGGAGCTTCATAGCCCCGATCACGATGCGACCATTTGGGACAACCTTGTTTTCACCGATAAGGCATTGTGGAAGGTGGATTCCTTTCTGAAATGTTTGGGGATGCAACCCGACAAAGGCGAGGAATTTGAATTCGATTCGGACTTTGTCGCACGGCTAGTCGGCAAGAGCGGGCTGGTCAAATTACGAGTGGACGAGTGGGAGGGGAAAAAGAAAAACAAAGTGGAGGCTTATATTGCCGTGACCATTGACGGCAAAAAACCTTCTGCCCGCCCACCCACACGGAAGGTTGGTAGTAAGGCTGAGTCCGAAGACGAAATACCATTCTGATGTCACTCCTCATCACCCTATTAGAATGGGCGGTGGGATTACCCCCAACCCAAGCGATGGCCGAAGTTGCGTGCTATGGCTTTGGTTGGGGCGTTGTCCTCATACTGGTTTCCATACCATTTGTCTTAGTCGCTGGCGTGGCAGTCATCGCCGTCAAAATATATGAGAAGTGGAGGGACGAGTGATAACCGCCCCCGATAGAGTTGTTGCTCTCCGTCCATATCAAATTGATGCGGTTGAATCCATCCTCACCAGCTTTAGCGATCACGATAAAAACCTTGCCGTGATGCCCACAGGGTCGGGGAAGACGATTGTTTTCGCTGAGATCGCCAACCGCCTTCGTCCACGCAAGACACTCATCCTCGCCCATCGTGAGGAATTGATAGATCAAGCCGTGGACAAAATCCGAAAGGTAAGCGGGGCAGTCAGTATTGGTATCGAGAAAGCCGAACGGACGGCCAACCTCACGGATGACATCGTAGTGGCAAGCGTCCAGTCTATGCTTCGCCGTCCCGACAAGTTCCCAATGTCACATTTTGGGTTGATTGTCTGCGATGAAGCCCACCACGCCTTATCCGATAGTTGGCAATCCGTTTTAGATCGCTTCTCAAGCTGTTGGGTACTCGGCGTAACTGCCACACCCGACAGGGGCGACAAGCGAGACCTTGGGGGATACTTCGACAACATTGCATATGAGCTAGGAATATTTGAGTTAATCAAATCGGGCTACCTCTCCAACATCTCCGTTCAATCCGTACCTATTAACCTCGATCTGCGGGGCAAGGTACGCACCACGGCGGGGGATTTTAATTCCTCTGACCTTGATTGTGCCCTTACTCCTTATCTACAACAAATCGCCGATGCGATGCAGGAGCATTGTCGGGACAGGAAGACGCTTGTTTTCCTTCCCCTGATCGAGACGAGCAAGCGGTTTACCCAAATCCTTACGGAGAAGGGAATGAACGCCGAACACATTGACGGCACGAGTGAGGACAGAAAGGAAATCCTCGCCCGATTCGATAAGGCAAATAGGCCGTCGGTGTTATGTAATGCGATGCTACTCACCGAGGGCTATGACTGCCCCTCAGTCGATTGCGTTGTGGTACTACGCCCCACTCGTTCCCGCCCCTTATATGCACAAATGGTGGGGAGGGGGACGAGGGTGGATAAGGGCAAAAAGAATCTGCTCCTCCTTGATTTCCTGTGGATGCACGAGAGACACGCTTTATGTCGTCCCGCTCACCTTATAGCCCCCACAACGGATATTGCCGAGGACATCACCCGCCTCTCCGCCTCCGCTCTGGGTCAGGTGGATTTGATTTCAATGATGGAAACGGCCACGGCTCAACGAGAGGAAACCCTACGGCGTGAACTGGCGAAGAACGCCAACAAGAAAGCAAAAGTAATCGACATCAGCGACTATGCCTTATCCCTACACCGATTAGACTTAGCCGACTTCGAGTGTTCGATGCGTTGGCACGATGAGCCAGTTACAACGCAACAAGTCGAGTTGCTGTTTCGATTTGGTATCGACACATCATCCGTTCGTTGCCGTGGACAGGCATCCGCCTTACTCGATGTCATCATTAAACGGAGCAAGATGGGCTTGGCCACACCCAAACAAGTGAAATGGCTTAAGAGAATGGGCTACAACAAACCCGAAGAGGCCACCTTCGAGCAAGCGAGTCGTTGGTTGGAACAGCGATGGGGTAAGAAATGATTCTCGCCCTTAAGATTGTCGTCGGAATTATACTGGCCTTCATCATTGTCAGCGTCGGGTTCTGGCTAGGTCTGCTCGTGGTTTATTTTTTCATCACTCTTTTTGAGGCCATCGGAAAGTGGATGAAATGAAAACCTCCTTATACAGACGGCTAGATTGGGTGCTTGAAATCCTTGAGCACTCAAACAAGGAAATGAAGAAGCTGGCCTTAACATCACCCAACTGCATCTCCAAAGCCATTGTCGAGCGTAGGACACAGATCGACTCCGCCCGAACCATTATAAAAGAAATCATCGACTTACATAAAAAGGAAAAAAATGAATCTACCCCCAGCAACCGCAAATAAACTAGCCCAACCCGCATCCACAGGAAACAGGCACGGACAGATCGTGGAGATCGTTTGCTCCCTAGCGGGCAACGGCTGGAGTGAAGACGGCATTTTTGCCGAACTTCGCCCCAAGTATGGAAACGATGTTTCCGACAATGAAATCATCAGCGTCATTCGGTGGGCAATGACCAAGCCATTCAAGCCATCCAAACCATCAGGGGGCGGGAGTCGCCCTCTCCGTATGTATAAGGTGACAACACCCGCCTCCATCACAGGCATCACCCTACCCACCCCCATACCCAATGGGGCAATGGAGTTGGTCAACCTATTCAGCGATGGGGAGTTTATTCAGATAGCCTCCGCCGATGAGGAGGGGAAGCCGTCGTGTGCGGGTACGCTATTAGAGCGAAACACTTGGATAAAGCATTTTACCAACCGCAGCCCAGACCAGATTTGGACGGGCAAAAGGGGCTTATATGTGCGTATAAACCCGATGCAACCAGGGGCAAATGGGGGCGACCAGGGAGTTTCGGCTTATAGGCACGCCCTCCTTGAGTCCGATACGCTATCCCCAGAACAGACTTGGCAAATTATAAGCGAATCGGGTGTGCCCTGCTCCCTTGTTATAACCTCGGGCAACAAATCCCTCCACGCTTGGGTGCGGGTCGATGCGAGGGATAAGACAGACTACAAGGAGAAGGTCGCCCTACTATATGAGCACTTTGCTCCGCTGGGCTTTGATACACAAAATAGTAACCCATCCCGCTTCTCTCGCTTACCCGACACCACACGAGGGCAGGGACGGCAAGAGTTGGTCGCTACCAACATAGGTGCAACATCGTTTAACGAGTGGATTGAGAGTCGCTTGTTGGATTGTGAGGAGTTGTACCGCTTCAACATCAATGACCTCGCCACCTTTGACCCCGACAATGACCCCAACTCAGTCATCGGCAAACGATGGCTATGCCGTGGTGGTTCTATGTTATTCGCTGGTCAAAGCGGTATTGGTAAATCATCCCTGTTAATGCAACTCGCCCTCACTTGGGCAACTGGTCGTGATGCCTTCGGCATTGCCCCTAAAAACAATCGCCCGTTAAAAAGCCTAATTATTCAAGCGGAGAATGACCTTGGCGATATGGCGGAGATGTACCAAGGGGTATGCCGTGGTTTGGGGCTAAACCCCACAGATAAGGCCATTGGCGATCAAATAAACATATATCGGGATACCATACACACTCAGCAGGGGTTCATCGACATCGCCCGCAGACTCATCGAAAGGCACAAGCCCGACATCGTATGGGGCGACCCATTGATGAGTTATTTGGCAGATGATGTCAGTCGGCAGGAAATCGTCTCGAAATTTTTGCGGAATTGGCTCAACCCAATTTTACTTTCAACAGGCACGATTTGGATTTGGACACATCACACCCCCAAGCCAAGCAATGACCCTAAATCTAGGTCAGCTTGGACGACCAAAGATATGGCCTATGTCGGATTCGGTTCTTCAGAAATAACAAATTGGGCACGAGAAACCGCCTCTCTTATGAGGGCAGATCGGGAGAGGGAGGTGTACCAATTCGCCCTATCTAAGAGGGGTAAGAGGGCGGGTATGCTGGATGCCCACGGACAACCCTCCAACGCTATATTCCTAGAGCACGCCCCCGATTCAATATGTTGGAATCAAATAGACTTTTTACCAGAGGGTAGTAACGCACCTATGACTACCAAGCCTGTGTCCAATAAGGTGGATAAGGTAGTGGCCTATCTCAATACCCCAAGACGATATGGTGAGATAATGGAAGAGATTAAAAAAATATTTGGGGCGAAAAGCAAACGCACTATTGAAACTATATGGAAAGATCATATACGAAAGATGTGTGCCAAAGACGAGCTTACCAAGACCTATGTGATCGCCAAAAAGGAGGAAAACCAAGATGATTTTTAGGGCACAAGTAGGGCAGGTAGGGCAGTCAGTAGGGTGCTCCCTGCCCTACCCCTACCCCTATAAAGGGGGGGTAGGTAGGGTAGGGCATATGGGATGCTGGAGGGTAGGGTGGTAGGGTGGCTCGAAGGTAGGGTGGTGCGGATGTTCCTCGGCTCATATAGGGGCGATGGTCGGACTCGCTACTACATCGCTAGAAGGGCACGCCCTATGCTCATCCATCGCTATGAACCACGACTTTATCGCACTAAGCCATCACTAACTGAATCCGCTATTGAATACTTAAGGTCGCTAAGTAATCGCTTAATGTCATTAACTATTGTTCTACTGAGGGTATTAGCTGGCCTAAAGCTAAGGAATCTTTTAGCTAAAGGGGGCTGTGTGGGTGTGAGGCCACCGAGGTATTTACCTGACTGGGTGAAAAATTTGGATGTCCCATTGTGATAACCTTCCTGCCATCAGCCAGATGGGTACAAACGCCTCTAGGACAAGGACTTTGGGTGGCTGTTATTGATTATGGTATAAGCCATAATCCGATTTACTTAGTGGAACTTTGTCGCACAGGGGAGCACCGATGCGTGGATATGAGAGAGATCAGGGCACTTGAGAATTACACCTTTGACATCCCTCGACCAGAAGAGCCACGAAGCCGTGATGCAAATGTATGAACAGATTCAAAAAAATTCCGCTGGAGTCCCGCTCAAAAAAAACGCCAACCAATCTGGAACTAGCAAGATTTTCCGCAGGGGTTGTGTCTTGTTTAATGGAGGAGGGCTTAAGGGATAAGAAACATCAGGAGGGGGGATGGGATAAAGGGGCAGAGGCGAACCCTGTGTGGCACTTATTCCGATGTGCCCGACACGCCTTGGACGCTATTGCGATTTTGAATGGGGTAAGTAAGGACACCAAAGAGTCGGCCTTTCAGCACGCAAATCGAGCGGTTGCACGAGCTGTTCTTTCGGCGTACCAGTTGTCCAGAATGAGTGTCCTGCTGTTGCCCTTGTTACTTTTTACATCCTGTAAGCCCTCGTATAAGGAGCAACCCCAGGAGCTATTACCTTATAGCGATATGGGGGCTGCCGAGGATGCGGGTCGAATTAAATGAGTGCGACTATGGATGGGGGGGGAGGGGATTTGGAGTCGTGCCTCAAATATTTGGAGGCAGAGGGATTTATCGAGAGATGGATTGACGAGAAGGGGGAGGAGTGGGTTCGCATTGCGAAGGGTGCGGAAGGTCATTAATTTCAGCATTTTGAACGAAGTCCCAAAGGATTTTTGCTATCAAAACTGATAGCGGTTTCCCGCTTTTTTTTGCGTATTTTTTTAACTTCTCTTTGAGAAACATCGTACCCCAAAAACCAATGAACTTTCGAGCGGGATGGCGTTTATTGGGCATACATACGATTACCTGCGACTCGGTATAGAGCAAATAATAATTACTGGTGTTCAACACCTTGCGGTGTTTTCCACCTCGCTTTTTTATTGTTGGATTAGCGATCTTTTTTTAATTATTCAGATCGATGCCTCATTATCGCTTTTGCCCTATGTGGAATAATAAAACTTCCGACATAGCGATTGGGAGTAGGGTTTTACTTAAAGACATACCCGCTGAATTAAGATGGGCGGGGGAGGTTAGGGCGAAGCCAGTTAAGGGGTCTTCTTGGTCAAGACCGCACAACCGAGAGGATTTTCAACTTACCCAAGACTGCTGGCGGGGTAGTCGTCAAGGGTGTGACTTATGTAAGAGGGATTGTCCGAGCACTCCTAAACGACTCTATGCTCGCTCGGAAAGATTAAGGAGATTTTGTGATGAGCTTAAAAACTTTATGTCCACTTCGGGTAGAACGAAAGAGGACATAATCAATGCACTAGACTTTCTTTAACCACTTTTCGATTGAGTCTGTCCAGCACCTTGCTTGGAAGCCACGCCCCATTTTGTCCTCATACTTGAGGCCAAGATCGGTGCATATGCCAAACAGGACATCATAACCATAGATGCCCTTGAGTTCCTTAAGGAGCTTACCATCCTTAAAGATGGCGTGCTTGGGGTCGGTCTTTGAGGATTTGAACACCCTCTCGAACCGCTTGACGAACCTTCCCATCCCCACTTCACGGAATACTTTTGCTGTCCAGATCGAGTGTCCGTCATTGCCAATCACCTTAAGTAACTTGCGAATGGCAGATTTTTTCTCGTCTTTGAAGTTAGGTAAGTTCATTTTGTTGCCTCGTATTGAGCAAAGCTCTGGAGTTGGTAAGCCATCGCCAATCCCTTTTCGCCCATAGTGATGATCGACTTTTTGATCTTCTCTATGTCGGTCTGCTTGGGGAGGTCGATGGTGTTGCCTTCTCCATCGTAACCACAGATAACACCACGCCCACTAAAGAGCAGGGTACTACCATTAGGTGTTTCGATTGAGAAGCCACCCTTGATCTTGGGGGCTATTAAACCCTCCTCATTCACAAGCAGGGTAATGCTCGTCCCGTCCTCGAAGGGCGGGAATGAGTAGCCAATCTCAATATATCCAAGAACTTTTTCTTGGAGCGATTTGAGTATGTCTTTGCTGTCGATTTCTTCGACAACAACTTCGTGTCTGTCGGGTATGATGCTTATTACTTTCATTTGTTTTCCTCCTTAAGCCCAGCGGTCGCTAGGCAGATTTTCTTCGGTTTTTTCTAGTTGTGTCTTCATATGTTCGAGCAGATAAAAAGCATATTGAGCGAAAAGATCAACTGGATTCGTTTCGCCCTCTGGTGTCCAAGAGAAGACTTCTCTTTCAGGGTTATGCTTCTTGTGCTGTTCGTATCGTGCCTTGAGGCTACGATAATTGTTCTGCGTTACTGCGATTTGCATTTGCTGTTTCTCCTTTCACTTTCGTTAGTTTGCTTATCGGAGCTTCGTAGCCCACTCGGGCTACTGACATTTGGGTAATGTTCCCCCTACTCCCCCATCGCACTATTGAAAGGCGAAAGGGTAGCTCTAGGTGATGGATACGCTCGCCATTAGCGGTTAAGTAATAGCCTTGGCGTTCGTATCTCCTTACCCATCGGTCGATGCGTAGTATTACTTTCGCTTCAGTATTTATTTTGTCGTCTTCGATTATGGGCACTCCATCGGGAGACAGAATTTTGTACTTCATTTGTTCACCACCGATTGGAGGAACATTCCAGCCAACATTCCGCCCTCACTACTCCGCAAGGGCTTGTCTTCCTCGTAGGGAATTAACTCTTGCCCGTAGTAACTCCACATCGCATTTGCGATTAGCATATCCGATGGGGAGATGGGCGATTCCTTATCTAAGCCCATAAGCTGTTGGGTTAGATAATTCTGCACCTTGTCTGACGGAACAGAGCCAGTCCCCACCATACGAAGACTTGCTTTATCAGGTATGCCCGCTCCGCCTCGTGCGAACCCCTCGTTGATCTCTGCCATTATCCTTTTGGCGAATCTTTGGTGAATCCATTGCACATAAGCCATCGTGGGCGGAAGTCCGTCTGTTACGGATATATTCAACCCACTAGGCATAGCTAGGTCTGTCTCCCAATGTTCACGCACAGGATGTTTGTGCACCTTTCCATCTTTATAGTGGAAACACTTGGCAATATAACCAACGCCTCGCACAGATGTTCCGATTGCGATGAGGGCATCTATCCGAACACCATTTATCATATTCATCGTGTATGCGATTGCGGTGACTCTTTCTATTTTCGTAACAGGCAGATTTCGGAACAGATGGTAAATGCGATTCATATTCTGTCCCCCTTTCGCCAAGCGAGCGGAACAGATGGCTCGTCTTCCCACATCCTTCCTACGCCTGTTAGCCAATCTGTTTTCTGTTTTGCTAAGTCATAGATAAGGCCATTGATCTCCTTTAACTGCTCCTTAGCGTCAGCCATTTGATCTTCCCATTTAGTGTTGGGAACACTAGGCCAAAACTCTAACTGATGTGCTTTTGTTTTCATTATGCTGTTTCTCCTTTAGTTATTTAATAGTGACAACCCAGCCGAGGTTATCTCGCATTATAAGTGCGATTCTTCTATTGGTTTCGTCTGACATATCACCGAGTTGAAGGACGGCTTTTTTGGAGTCGTGCCAAAAAGTCCATATCGACTTATTTAGTGGCACAGCCCAACTACCTCCCACCTTAAGTGACCCGATGAGTTGCTTCGTCCACGCAATGTCCGATTCTGATGGTTGCCAATTCATATGCTGTTTCTCCTTTGGTTAGTCCGCATACCGATGCTTCGCCCAATAGGGGAAGACTCGGTCGGGGGTTATCTTTTGTGCTGGATAGATTGAATCAGCCTTTTTGCCTACAACGCCCTCATAGAGTTCGTCTTTGGCAGTTTTGTTATATTTGATTCCATCCATCCAGAGTTTTTCCGCCTCTGTATGTTTGAGAGTTGGGAGGGCAGATAATGTCTCCCATCTATCACCGACATCTATTGTCGGCACTTCTGACTGAATCGTTAGATACCGCTTAAAGAATGGAAGGTCGGCATCCATCGCATCGAGAATGATAACCTTGCCCTTGAGCTTGGTTCTCCTCTCGACCAATTCGCAATCCCACCACCGCCATCCCGTCTTTTCTGCCAATCGCAATAACTCACGAATGGCGAGAGAAGGGAAGGGGGTGGAAAGTAATTTGCCGTGCCTATTCCATACCTCCTCGGTGTTTGCATCAAAGATTGCTCTCCATCCGTTTATTTTGGGTTGGTAGAGCCAGCCCTCCCGCACGCCCGACAACATAAGGTTGCCCCCATTAGTCGGACGAGCGGGGTAGCTGAATAGTCTTCGAGTTTCCTCACCTACACCTGTGCAATTACCTCCATACTCATTCACTTTGTTTCGGCACTCCAACGCCGTGGGAAGTGAGAATTCCCGTGCTGGTTATGAATGTGGATTCGTTGAATGAGAAGAACGGCTCGAAGTATTGCGAGCCGATCAAGGCGATGTCAGCAGAGTTGGATGGTTCTGAATCTTTCAAAGCCTTAGACGCAATGGCCAAGGCTTGTCCGATTACATACTTACCCCTCGGGCTGGTCACGAGTTCTTCCGCTGCTATCGCTTTTTCTTTATCTGTTAGCTGGTCATATTTCATATACGCATATAAGAAATGGGGGGCGTTCAAGCCTTATTTAAGCCACGCCCCCCAATCCCTACCTTTCTTTATTTCTTGGTTTTTGTTTCTAGTGCTACCAATCGTTGGGTGATGTTTTCGAGGGCTGTCCGAAGCTCAGCCTTAATCCCGTTTACGATTTGGGTTTTTTCCGCTTCCTCGAGGTTTATATCAAACCCCTCATCACGGAGGGCATCGCCCACCGCTTGCACTAGCTCTTTCGAGATAGTGGGTTTTGTTGTTGCTTTCATTATGCTGTTTCTCCTTATCGGTTCTTTATTTAATTGCGAGGCTACGGCGAACCGCTCCGCATACCTCTCCTACACAGGCTTTCGGCGATAGCTCGCCAAACGCCTCTGTAAAACTTTGTTTCACCTCATCGGGCACACCCACCCCGATAAAGAACGCATAAGTCTCGACTCGATAATTTCGAGCGGAGACTGCGACATCGGGGGCGTGACAGCCCGCATCTCCATCCGATACGGCAATGATGATCTTGCGGTCAGCATTACGCTTACGGATTGAGTTCAGCGAGTTAACCATTGCGTCACCGAGTCTCGTGTTGCCATCGCACCACAGGGTTTCAAACTTAGCCTGTTTGTGATGGTACGCTTTGGCCACATAGCAGTTGTGGTTATACAGAACAACTCGGCAATCTATTCCACCCTTGTTGAAGGCATCGACAATCGACTTCGACATCGAAGCAGCCGTGTGGATGTTGTGCTCGCCATCTGTCTGATGTTCCATAGAGCCACTAATGTCGATGAGTAATTCAACGGCGACACGCTTGGAGCGTGCGGGTTTCTGTTGGATGAATACTCTCTCTAAATTAGTGCCACTACCAATATCAGTCAGCTTGCGGTTATCGAGCATACCACTATCACAATCTCGGCGTGTATAAGCACGGCGGGATGCGTTTGCGGAATCGACAATCGACTGACCTAACATATTCCAACGGCCAGTATCTAATTTGATGGCTGATCTGCGGGGGACTCCACTAGGCAGTTGCACGGCATTGTCTTCGATTGTGTAGCCCTTGCCTCCACCCGATTCGGTTGGGGGTTCATCGGTTGGTAAACCATCCTTAATTTCTCCGCCCCTACCGCCACCAGCAGGGGGCGTATGTTTTTGGACACCGAATTCCTCCTGAAGCCACAAGGCAACAGCGGGAGTTGATTTATTTATCAACTCGAGCATACATCGGGAGGCAAGATTCTCCTGATTTCGCTTATTCCATTCGATGTTTATACCACAGCCCCGAATTTCATTCATATACGCACGCTCGGCGTATTTGCGTACAAGGGGAGTTTTGCTAGTACGCATCATCTGAATGATAGCTGGGAACAGCCTTGGTAATACGCCAGTATCGTCACGCATAAGTGCCCCCAAGTATTTTCCCATCTCTGTGCCAGTAAAAACAGAGTTCTTAATCGACTCTGATTTGCGTGCAGTTTTGGGCAAATGAAAATGCACAACTCTGCGTTTGTGAGCGGTTGCCCGCCCTAGTGGTGTTACTCTATTTCTCATAATGCTATTTCTCTTTCTGCCCCCACCGCAGGATTGCGATGGGGGCGGGTTGGTGTTTTTAGCTGAGCAGGAGCTTGGTCAATTCCTTGCCAAGTTTAGCTGTCCCTGCGGTACAATTTAACGCATTGACGGCCTCTGTGGTTTGCGTCTTGGGCATCCCACCGAGGTAGCAATACGATAGGGCGTTTGCCGTGGCCATCGACCCCTCCACTTTCTTGTTATCGTCATTCAAACCATTCATTACTCTGAGCAGTTTGATGGCGATACGAGTTGAGGGAGCACCACGGAGGCGACCCGCAAAGTGGGCAGAACGAAGAATTGTGAGAATATCCACAACTTCCTTCACGCCTGCGGTCAGCCCTGTCGCAGATTCGATTACCTTAACTTCCTCTTGAAGGGGGAGATAATCGGCAGGGACGAACACGAACCTTTGGCAAGTTCTTTCGTCCACACGGAAGCCAGAGTAAACGCCAGTATCGTCACGCAACGAATTGAGCGTCACACCGACAATCCAATCCTTAGTCGCTTTGATGACATCGCCAGTTGCGGGGATGAGCAACTCACGGGACTCCAAGCAAGCGTTTAGCACTTGCAGAAGTTCGGGGGCGAGTTGGTCAACCTCGTCTAGCACTAGGGCAATCCCATTCTCCATACAGAAGGGGAGTAACCCTAGTCGCCAAATCGTTTCGTTCCCCTTGGCGGTGGAACGCAACTCTTGGCGAACAATCAGATCGCCATAAGACACGCCATCCGCACAAGAGATGGTGATGTGTCGGCGTTTGACTGCATTGAGTTCCTGATGGAGCGGATAGGTCTTACCCGAACCAGCGGGGCCACTTATCATCATATGCCGACCAGCTTTGATGCTACGGCGTATGAGTTCGCTGGTGGTAGTCGAGGAACAATACTCCTTCGCCACAGGGCGAAGTGAGGGGAGCGGAGAAGTGTTGCCACTCTTCACGCCCGACAATACTGCCCGACCCACCGAGCCTTGCAGAGCCTCCAGAATCTTGTCCTTGGTAACTTCTTTCGCCACAAGCGGGGCGAAGTTATTTAGGGAGTCGATCTGCGACTTGTCGATTTTGGCATCGAGCGTCTTGAAGTTCTCTTCAAGTTGTTTGACGCTTACACCCTGCGGTTGTGCCTGGACTGCCTGAATAATATCGGCAATCCGATTATCTATGATCGCAAGACGAGGGCTGATGTGTGGCATCACATCGCTCTCATCGAACGATATTTGCTTTGCGATTGCGTCCATATGATTCTGACTGCTTACAATCTCCTCAACTATGTCCGATACATTTGCTCTAACTTTTGATGTTGCCATATATGCTGTTTCCTTTCGGTTTAGTTTATTTTCTGTTCTTCAACTCACGGCGAATATTCACCGCAAGCCACCAGCAAACCATCGTCAGAAGGTTTATGCTGGCGATTGTGTGGATGAGATAGAGTGTGTCACTCATCGCACATACCCGCCCAATCCGCCGTGTTGGTGAACGGCGAGAATCGTTTTGAGAGGGAGCTTGAACCTCTCATCGTGGAATTGAGCGTTGGGAGCAACGCCCTCAGTAACCGCAATGGGGGATTCCACTCCAGATGTCGGAATGTCTAACTTCTCGGCAAGTGCCAACAAGCCATCGACTAGACTCTGACGCTTCGAGGGTTCGACTAGATCGAACTTAATCGAGAGCTTGATTGTCTGCTCCCAATACTGCCCGAACACCTTCGCCCCGATTGCGTCTTGGGCATTGCGAGCCATATCATCGTCCAGAACTTTGTATCTATTCGGAACGACTAGCGTGGCGTTTTTGCCCAAGCCCTGCAAGGTGGCCGAGGATTCGCCCTTGGCCTCTTGGTAGAACTTCGGCAAGGAAGCATCGACCAGCTCAGCCTTGGCCGTTTCCAATCGCCCCTCGGCGACTTGAAAGGCTGACTTAGCTTCGGTGAATACCTCCACTAGCTTTTCGAGTCCTCGGATTACTACGCCCGCTTTTTTGCTGGCGGGAGTGGTTTTGTTTAGGTTGCCAAGTTGAACCTTGGCGGGTTGTTTTAGGGTTGCTGTTTTCATATGCTGTTTTCTCCTTTTTTACGAACCCACGACCAATGCCACTTCTATGGCAGAGGTTATGGTCAATACGGCACTTCTGATTGGGTATTCATTCACGAGGCGTGCCATTTCCTCGAAAAGATCGTCAATGTCATAAGCGACATCGACTACAACTTTCATCCACTTGGGGGCGTTATCGGGTAGCATCTGCGACTCCACAGGCTCGCAAGAACCTGTCCCGATTGAATTGAGCGTTAGTCGCTCGCAATTTGCTGGCAAATTCATTCGCCAAACAATGAGCGAGGTTTTTATATTCCCCATTGCCGAAATCTTTGATGGTGTCGGCTATGAGTTGGAAGTGTGAGCGAGTCATTTTAGGTGTTTTCATATTTGCTGTTTTCTTTCTTTTTTTTATTTTCGGTACATCACTCCTCCCAAACGGAGGCCACCTTTGTCCATCTGAATCCCGAACGCACGGCGTTCAGCGTCTGATGTGAAGTACGATTGCTCACACTCGATCAAATCGCAGTACAATCGAAACGAGGCGTTCTTTTTGAGAGCACCCTTGCTCGTAAGCCCCGCATCTTTTTTGATGATTTTCTTGGCCGTCTCGTACTGCCTACCGAATAGATCACCGCCTTTTAGTGTGTCTTTGATTACCGATGTTGCTTTTTGTAGTGTCATATTTGCTATTTCCTTTTGTTAGTGTTACCCCTCTGCGTTTTTAGAGACTTGGGACTCTCCGCTACCTCTTAAGAGGCATCGGGTCGCATTACGCTCCGACCTATTGCAATGAACAGCTTTTACCTGAAGGTCATAAGGAGCTTTGTGGATGGGCTTGAATTTAAGGACTTCAATTTATCGTAGGCAGAAATCAGCTCTTAAAACTTTTTGGGCGACATCGTAGAGCCGATAGGCTTAGTTTATGATGGCTTATGGAATGTTTTAAGAATCACCGCATCCTTTATTTGAGATCGAAAAGAATCTGCATTTGACCGCCCCCCACTTTCGGTGGATTGCGTAGAAGTTTTTGGGGAAAACGCTTGGGGCTATTTTCGTTCCATCAAATGGCTACCGACTTGGCGGTTTGAAGTGGATTAGGGAAGACGCTTGGGGCTATCGTTCGTTCTAATCATTCAAGTGGAAACTCCTGTTCACCATCCTTCTTGCTCAGATTCACTTTTTTTCTCGCCCAACTTGTTCTGCGGACTTTTCCCTTGGCTAGCTCTGTAATCAGAGAGGGGAGAGTTTCCGTAGGTTGGGGAATCTCAAAGAACTATTAATAGTATGGGGTATATGGGCTGTATATGCGAGATATATCGGAAAATGTTTCTCGTTGATAGTCAACGAGTTACGAAAGGTGCTAGTTCGAGTGGGGTGGTAATAAGTCGTTGTCCATCAACGATTTACAACTCAGTTTTGCAATTTAGAAAGTAGCTGTTTGAAGGGTGGGGGGGGCGCGCCCCCCCCACCCTTCAAACAGCTACTTTCTAAA
>Ga0209651_1000215_pt1 | contig 21436 bp, 23 predicted proteins | sample LauGreFBDMM110SN_2_FD_188216 | JGI IMG/M metagenome (GOLD analysis project Ga0209651, IMG submission 188216) | Freshwater lake microbial communities from Lake Michigan, USA - Fa13.BD.MM110.SN (SPAdes) (version 2) | ecosystem: Environmental > Aquatic > Freshwater > Lake | place: Lake Michigan... | reverse complement strand
TTGAGCGCCTCGAAGCGCAGCTTATCGCAGGCGTCGGACGCGTTAGAGACCAGCTCGCGCAGAAATATCTCTTTGTTGGAATACAGCGAATGGGTTACCAAATGCAACAGTTGTGCGACTTCGGCTTGGAAATTCAGGGTTTGTTTGGTCATGGTCGTTGGGAACTGATAGAAAAATTACCGTTGGTGCCGGTTAGGGCTTGCCGGGAGATAGGGCCGGGTGTTCGATTTTCAAGGCTGGGCGGCCTAAGGACGCCGCGCGATGCGTCAAAAACGCTCGTGCGGTGCCAGATAGCGCCATTGTCCCACTGGCAAATGCCCCAGCATCACATGGCCGATGCGCACCCTTTTCAGCCCCACCACTTTCAGTCCGACCTGCTCGCACATGCGGCGGATCTGGCGCTTTTTACCCTCGTGCAGCACAAAGCGCAGTTGCTGCGGGTTTTGCCACTCCACCTTGGCGTGCTTGAGCGCCTGCCCATCCAGCGACAAGCCGTGGCGCAAGAGTGCCAGCTTGGCCGGTGGAAACTGCGACTGCACGTCTTCGGTCACCGGGTCGTCATCGTCAATGCGGCTGAGTTGCACTGGTCGCGCCGGGGCCGCGTAGGTGGCGGCCGCGCTAGTCGCAGCGGCGACATTCTCGACGCCGGTATAGACCACGCGCACCAGGTATTCTTTTTCCAACACACCGTCCTCGCCGATCAACTGGCGCGCGACCCGGCCGTCTTGCGTGAGCACCAGCAAGCCGGTGGAGTCGATGTCCAGCCGACCGGCGGGCACTAGACTTTTGAGTTGGCTGGGATGGAAGAAAAAGCGGGCGTTGTCCTGGTCCCAGCGGTTCTGCGGCTGCACCAGGGTGATAGCGGGCTCATGCCCGTCCTCGGCCTGGCCGCTGACCAGCCCCAGCGGCTTGTTGATCAGCACCGTCACTTGCTTGGCCTGCTGGCCTTTGGCGAGTTTGTCGATCTCGATCTGCACATCGGGCGCAACCTGCATGCCCATTTCTGCAAATTTCCCGTTGACTTTGACCCAGCCCTTGGCGATCCAGTCGTCCGCTTCGCGCCGGGACGCCAGCCCCAATTCGGCCATGCGCTTGTTCAGGCGCATGGTGCCGTTGGGCCCTTGCGCTGCGGTGTCGGTTTGGCCGGCTGGAATCGGTGCGCGGGTGCTGCTGCGCGGCGGGGGCGCGGCGCGGCGAAAGGTGGGTTTGGGTTCGATCATGTTCGGTTCGATTATGTTGGACGGCTCGCCCCGATGAAAAACGCCGACGCGCTCGGCTCTCACTGTCAGGTGATCGTGGCTCCGCCCCTGTACTATCAATCCATGCTCTACAAGTTCAAGTCCAAAGCCGCAGCCGACGTCATCATGCTCAATACCAATGGGCGTGAACTCTTAAAAATCTTGGGCAAAGATTTTCCCGAGCAACAGGCCCAGGGCATCCTGACCGTTGCGGAGATGTCGCAGGCCATCCAATCCATCGAGGCCGCGTTGGTGGCTGAGGCCCGCCAACTGGCGCAGTTGGCTTCGGAAGGCGACGCGCCGCTGCCTAGCCGAGGCGTCAGCCTGCGCCAGCGCTTGCTGCCGTTTTTGGCCATGGTTCGGGTTTGCCAGCAGGCCGGGCAGCCGATTGTTTGGGGTGTGTAGCTTGGGGTAGATCAAGGGTAAACCCTAGGCCGCGGGCGCAAGCAGTCTGTCGGTAACGCCGATTGAAAAAGTTACACTGAACGGTTATTAATTTTGGAGTAACCCATGAAAAGTACATTCGTTGCGGCGGCATTCGGGCTGGCCTCAGCCCTGGCCCTGGCCCAGTCCTATCCCACAAAAACCATCAGCATTGTGGTGCCGTTTTCTGCGGGCGGTCCAACCGACCGTGTGGCGCGTGATCTGGCCGAAGCGATGCGCAAGCCTTTGGGCGGAGCCACCATCGTGATCGACAACACCGCGGGCGCGGGTAGCTCTATCGGCTCCAACAAGGTTGCCAAGGCGGCACCGGATGGTTACACCCTTTTGCTGAACCACATCGCCATGGCCTCTATGCCCAACCAGTTGCGCAATATGCCTTTCAAAGTCGACACCGACTTCGAATACCTGGGCATGGTCAACGAGGTGCCGATGACCTTGATTTCCCGGCCCACCCTGCCGGCCAAGAACTACAAAGAGCTGGTGACCTGGATCGGCCAGAACAAGGGTAAGGTCAATTTGGGTAACGCCGGTATCGGTTCGGCTTCGCACCTGTGCGGCTTGATGGTGCAAAACGCCCTGCAGACGGATATGACATCGGTTCCCTACAAAGGAACCGCTCCTGCCATGACGGACTTAATGGGTGGACAGATCGACCTGATGTGCGACCAGACCACCAACACCAGCCAGCAGATCGAAGGCAAGAAAGTCAATGCCTTTGCTGTGACCACATCCAAGCGTCTGACGACTGCAGCCCTGAAAGATTTGCCGACAATGCAGGAAGTCGGCGTCAAGGGTTTTGATGTTTCTATTTGGCACGGCCTGTACGCGCCCAAAGGCACACCAGCTGATGTCATCGCGAAACTCAATGGCGCGCTCAAGGCGGCTTTGAAAGACCCGGAGTTCATGGCCAAGCAAGAGGCCCTGGGCGCCGTGATCATCACCGACCAGCGTACCGACCCAGCCGATCACAAGAAATTCGTGGCGTCTGAGATCGCTAAGTGGGGCCCTGTGCTGGCTGCTGCCAAGGCCTACATTGACTAGGTAGCTAACGCGCCGGTCTTTCAAACAAAAGGCCCTGATTGCTCGTTGGCAATCAGGGCCTTTTCACATTTGCAAGTATCTACATGTCGCCCCATGCGCTAGACCCGCAGCACCCTGAGCCGTTTGCCAGGCCATGGGTGTTGGCGGGCGCCTTGCTGCTGAGTTTTGTCTTCGGATCTTTGCACGCATTCAGTGCGCTCATGCTGCCCTTGCAAGTGCAGTACCAATCCGACCGGGCCAGTGTCAGTTTTGCTTATGCACTGGCCATTCTCTGCCTGACGGGTGGCGTGTTTATGAGCCGGTGGATTCTTCCGGTTTTGGGCGCGCGCGCAACCGCCTTGCTCTGCGGCTTGCTGGGGGCGGCTGGATTGATCGGGGTTGCGCGCGGCAATTCGCTCGCGGTTCTGTGGCTGGGCTATGGCGTGGTGTTCGGCGGTGTCAACGGCGTGGCCTACAGTCTGTTCCTCGACCGCGCCGCTGGTGCGCTGCCCGCACGACCTGGCTTTGCAATCGGGCTGGTTACGGCCGCCTATGGCGCCGGTGCCGCCGTATGCGCACAGTGGGAGGCCTGGATGCTGCAAGGCGGCTCGCCCGAGCAGGTGTTGCAATGGCTTGCGGTGGCACTGTTCGCTGCCTCCGCTCTGGCGGCCGTTGGGTTTAGCCCCGAAAAACGTGTCGCTTTGGGTCAGTCTGCCGCCGGATTGGCCATGCCTGCAGTGCCCGGTATGGACCTGGGATTCTTCTGGCTGGTTTACTTTTTAGGTGCCGCCGGTGGTCTTATGGCCATCGCGCATGCTGTTCCAATTGTTGATGCGCTCCAGGACGGGGCCGACTGGGGCCCAATGGCGCCCACCCTGAATGCGCTTGGCAATGTGTTGGGCAGCCTACTCGGTGGCCTGCTGGTGGACCGCTTGGGTTTGCGGCGGGCGCTCGCACTGCCGCTGGCGGTGCTGACGATGTCGCTATACCTCATCGCATCTGCCGCGGATCCGAAGCTGGCGCTCGCAGGTCTTTGCGCTTGTGGCATGGCGTACGGAGCCCTGATTGCCGTCGTTCCACTGGTGTTGCGGTCGCGTTTTGGGGCGGCTCGGTTCAATCAGACTTTTGGCGTGGTGTTTACCGCCTGGGGTAGCGCCGGCTTTCTGGGGCCGTTTCTCGGGGGCATGCTGTACGACCAGACAGGCAGCTACCAGCTGGCTTTGGGCTTGGCAGCAGGTTCGGCGGCCGCGGCGCTTGCGCTGGTTGGAGGATTTCCACGGTTTTTCCGTTTCCCGGTATCGGTCACCGGCAATCCGGGCCTCGCCTAAGAGGCTACAAGGCCAGCTCTTTGTATAATCGCGGGCTTCGCAGCGCTTTCGTGGCTCCGCGGCGAAGTTTATTCCCCACCTAAGAGGCTCCCGCTAGTGGAGCGCCGACCGTGGAAAAGAGCCCGGCAAACCCTCCCTAAAAGAGAGAAAAACTCATGTCAACTTTCAGCGCCAAACCCGCTGAGGTCGTGCACGAGTGGTTTGTGCTTGACGCGACCGATAAGGTCCTCGGTAGAGTAGCCAGCGAAGTTGCTCTCCGTTTGCGCGGCAAACACAAGGCCATTTACACACCTCACGTCGATACCGGAGACTACATTGTGGTCGTCAACGCAGCCAAACTGCGTGTCACCGGTGCCAAGTCCTTGGACAAAATTTATTACCGCCATTCTGGCTACCCCGGCGGCATTACGGCGACCAATTTCCGCGACATGCAAGCCAAGTTTCCCGGTCGTGCCTTGGAAAAAGCCGTCAAAGGCATGTTGCCCAAAGGCCCGCTCGGCTACGCCATGATCAAAAAACTCAAGGTGTATGGCGGTGCCGAGCACCCCCATACCGCCCAACAGCCCAAAGCGCTGGAAATTCCAGGAGTGACCTCATGATCGGTGAATGGAACAACGGAACCGGCCGCCGCAAGTCCAGCGTCGCCCGTGTCTTCATCAAAAAAGGCTCTGGCAAGATCACGGTCAACGGCAAAGACATCGAGGCGTTTTTTGGACGCCAAACCTCGATCATGATTTGCAAGCAGCCCTTGTTTTTGACCAACCATGCTGAAACCTTTGACATCATGGTCAATGTGGCTGGCGGCGGTGAATCCGGTCAAGCTGGCGCAACACGCCACGGCATCACCCGCGCGCTGATTGACTACGACGCGGCGCTCAAGCCCGCGCTGAGCCAAGCTGGTTTCGTCACCCGCGATGCCCGCGAGGTCGAGCGTAAGAAGATCGGTTTGCACGGCGCGCGCCGTCGCAAGCAGTTCTCTAAACGCTAAGCCTCCAGCGTCCGAACAAAACCGCCCCGGGTCACGCTTGGGCGGTTTTTCTTTTCATTTATCGCCATGCGCTTACGCCTGCTTCGCCGCCGATTAACGATCAGTGCGCCGCGCATGATGGTGCGCAGTGCGTTTCCTTGGCCTATTCGCTGGGCCTTGGCGGCGGTAGTCATTGGATTTTGTTCCGCCATTGGATTGTGGGCGTTCGAGTTCGGCCGCGAAATCGCAGGTATCGAAGGCGGAACGCAGGCCGAGTTGGTACGCTTGCGCGAGCGGGTGACTGTCTTGGACGCGGAGTTGGCCCAGACCCGTGGGCAGCGCGATGAGGCCCAATCCGTTGCGAATACGGCGAACACGCTGATCACGACGGAAAAGGTGTCATCCGAAAAAATACTCGCGCAGCTCAAGACCCTTGAGGACGAGAACCGGCGTTTGAAGGACGACCTCGGTTTTTTTGAGAAGTTGACACCTTCGCTGGGCGCGGAGGGGGTTACTATCCGGGCTCTTCAGGGTGATACACAGCCGGATGGAAAAATACATTGGCAGGTTTTATTGATACAGGCCAAAAAGAACCCTGCGGAGTTTTCGGGACGTATAGAGGTAGCGTTTGTGGGTGTGCTCAATGGCAAGCCCTGGACGGGTCCGGGCAGCGGCCCTGGCGGCGTCCCGGTCAAGTTAGGCCAGTATGGTCGGATCGAAGGTTTTTATGACGTTCCGCCGCAGGTGCTGATTAAAAGCCTCACCGTCAAATTGTTTGAGGGAGGCACATTGCGCGCCACCCAATCTGCCAAGATGTAGCGCTGTCACAAGAAAGGTTTGAATGCCATGTTTAACAAGAAAAAGCAACCCCCGCTCAAAAGTTTGATTGCCGGAGGCACACTTTTGACGGGTGATATGTCGTTTTCCGAGGGTCTGCGGGTGGAGTGCCAGGTCACGGGAAATCTGTCGGCCCAAGAAAGCAGCCCCAGCATTCTGGTGATAGCCGAAACAGCCGTTGTGGATGGTGAAGTCCGGGCCGATCACATCATCATCAATGGCGTCGTCAACGGCGCAGTCCATGCCAAGATGCTGCTGGAGCTGCAGCCCAAGGCGCGGATTCGGGGTGATGTGTTCTATGGCGCGCTGGAAATGCACGAAGGTGCGCTCATTGACGGCCGGTTGACCCCTATGCTGCCCGAAGAAAAGCACGCCCTCAAGCTTGCGGCGAACAACGCCTGAGCTTGTCGGGCACTGCCAAGAGGCCTCTTTGGCCCTCGCGATAATTCCCGACCGTTTTACTGTACTATTCTCCTCATCCATTTTTTCCGGAATCACCCATGAGCGCTTTAGCCCAAACCTCTGACCTCGACATGCCAGTCCCCATTGTTTTCACTGACAGCGCGGCAGCCAAAGTGGCGGACTTGATTGCAGAAGAGGGAAACCCGGAGTTGAAGCTGCGGGTTTTTGTGCAAGGTGGCGGATGCTCCGGTTTTCAATACGGCTTCACCTTTGATGAAATCACCAACGAAGATGACACCACCATGAGCAAAAACGGTGTCTCCTTGTTGATCGACGCCATGAGTTACCAGTACCTGGTGGGCGCAGAAATCGATTACAAAGAAGATCTGCAGGGAGCGCAGTTCGTCATCAAGAACCCCAATGCCACCACCACCTGTGGTTGCGGTTCGTCTTTTTCCGCCTAAAAACTCCCGCCGAAGTTCACGCAGGGTAGCGCGCGCCCAGTATCCGGGCACCGCGCGCGCCCGTCACCTCCGGGTTGCTTGCCATGACCCCTTGGTCATGTTGGCGCGCCAGCCAAGCGAAAGCACAGGCTTCGACCTGTTGCGCAGGCAAACCCCAGACGTCAGACACTTCCAAAGTGCGCTGCGGCATCTGCGCGCGCAAGCGCTCCATCAGGTCGCTATTGCGCACCCCACCGCCACAGACGATCACCGTAGCCGCCACGCTGCCTTCCATGGCATACGCAACAGCCCAGGCACTCAGCTCCGCCAAGGTGGCTTGGACATCCTGGGCACTGACGGCGTCAAAGCGCGCCACATGGTGATGAAGCCATTCCGCGTTGAACAGGTCGCGCCCGGTACTTTTGGGGCCGGGCAGGTGAAAAAACGATTCTGCTTGAAAGGCCGCCATCAAACCCGGATGCACCCTGCCCGTGCGCGCCCAAGCCCCGTCCGCATCGAAATCGCCCTTGTGGTGTTGTCGGTACCACAGGTCCAGCAGCGTGTTGGCGGGGCCGCAGTCAAAGCCGATCAACGGCACATCCGATTCGGCGCCCAAGAGCGTCACATTGGCAATCCCGCCTAAATTGAGCACTGCCCGCGCTTCACCGGTACGGCCAAAAACGGCCTGGTGGAAGGGCGGGACGAGCGGTGCGCCCTGGCCGCCGGCTGCCACATCGCGGCTGCGGAAATCGGCAATCACATCGATTCCGCACAGTTCGGCCAGCAGCGCAGCTTGGTTGATTTGCAGCGTGTAACCCACACCGCCATCTATTCGCGGCATATGCCGTACGGTTTGACCGTGCGCCCCGACCGCCGCGACACGGTTCTTGGGTACACCGGAGTTTTCCAGTAAGTCACGTACCACCGCGCCATACACCTCTGCCAATGCATTGCCCGCCAGTGCGGCGCGGTGCAACTCGTTGTCACCGGATTGGTTCAGTGCGTGAAATGTTTCTCGGAGCGGCTGTGGTAGCGATGCCGTGGCATGCCACAAGACCCGTACCCGACCACCCGAAAAGTCAACCAGTACCCCGTCAACACCATCCAGTGAGGTGCCCGACATCAAGCCAATGTAAAGCTTTTCTTGGTTCACAAGGAGAAGGGTTCGCGCAGCACGGTCAGCGCGCGGCCCGCTTACTGCGCGCTGGCCTGGCTCACCAGCGCGGCGGCTGCCAATTGCGCCTGTGCCGCAGCCGCCTGCTGCATAAACGCTGCACGCAGCGCGCCGTTCACCGGCGCACCAGGCGCGCTACGGGCGAATTTTTGGGGATCCTGGAAAGCCCCATTCACCCGGAATTCAAAGTGCAGGTGCGGACCGGTAGCCCACCCCGTTGCACCCGTCAAGCCGATGGTTTGACTTTGGCGAACTTTTTCACCCGCCCGCACCAGCAGCTTGCTCAAATGTGCGTACACCGTGGTTTGCCCGGCGCTGTGCTGAACAAAAACCACATTGCCGTACCCGTTTTGCATACCGGCAAAAGACACCACGCCGTCGGCGACGGTACGCGCCGGCGTGCCGGTTGCGGCCGCGTAGTCCACCCCGAGGTGGGCGCGCCAGGTTTTCAAAATCGGATGGAAGCGCATAGAAAAACCGCTCGTAACCCGGGAAAACTCCAAGGGGGAGGAGAGAAAGTCGCGCCGCAAGCTATCGCCCTGCGGTGTGTAGTAAGCCCCTTTTTCCGGTCCGTCTTTGGGATCATGGAACCAGACCGCCTGGTAATTCTTGTCGCCGCTGACGAACTCTGCGCTTAGGACCCTACCGAATCCCAGCACCTCGTCGTCACCCAGCAGCGCTTCATAGACCACCGCAAAGCGGTCGCCTCTGTGCAGGCGGTGGAAGTCCAGGTCGCCGGAAAAAATCTCGGCCAATTGCACCGTAATGCTGTCGTTGATGTGCGCTTCCTCAGCGGCCGCAAACAGGTTCGAGGTGATGGTTCCGCTGCCCAGCCGGGTGCTGGCCACCAGCGGCAGGGTCTGCACCTCCGACGCATAGCCTTCGTCCGTCTTGCGCAGGGTCCAGCGCCCGAAGGTGTTATCCGAGTTAACCCAGCGGGCGGAGAGTTCAACCAAGCTCGCGCCCCGGGCGGTTTGCGCCCGTAAGTTGCGGCCTGAGCGGCCGAGCACGTTTTTCTGGAAATCGGGGTCGGCGCGCAAAAAATTCAGCGCCTGTATATCCGACACCCCTAGTCGCTTGAGGATTGCCTCGGCGCTGTCATTGCTGCGGCTTTGGGTAGACCGGTGGAGTTCTTGGGTTACTTGCGAAAGCGCCTCGATCTGTGCGCCAATCGGCAGGGGCTCTACAGCTTCAACAACCGATCGGGTGCTAATGCGTAGGTTGTCCGGTTCGAGGTTGGCTACCGCTACGCTGGCCCCGGTTGCAACCAGCGCCAGCGCTGCGACGCCGGCTGACATGCGCTTCGGATAGTGGTGAACCCACGCAGCAAACTGCGCAAGGGCGCGGTCTATGGCGTGAAAGCAGCTATCGATCAAAGGGGTACTCCGGTTCAGAGCGCTGTAAGCAGCAGGGATCAGCAAGGGTGCGGGGCTAAAATTAGACATCGCGGCCGGGTCGTAAAGACCGAGCGGCAGTATACCTAAGCGCCATTTTTCCTCCCACCCCTATGACTCCCAACGATTCCGCAGCTGCGACACCCGTAGCACCCCCTGTTTCTGCGGAGGTGGCGCACGCGCTAGCGGTGACTTTGCGGGGCTGCGAAGAACTCGTTCCGCAGGCGGACTGGATCAAAAAACTGCAGAAGTCCGAGGCCACCGGTACGCCGTTGCGCATCAAGCTCGGCTTAGACCCCACCGCGCCCGACATCCACATCGGTCACACCGTGGTGCTCAACAAAATGCGCCAGCTCCAAGACTTGGGCCATACCGTCATCTTCTTGATTGGCGACTTCACCAGCATGATTGGCGACCCGTCCGGACGCAACAGCACCCGCCCGCCTTTGACTGCGGAGCAGATCAAGCTGAACGCCGAAACCTATTACAAGCAGGCCAGCCTGGTGCTGGACCCGGCCAAAACCGAGATCCGCTACAACAGCGAATGGAGCGACCCGCTGGGCGCGCGCGGCATGATCCAACTTGCCAGCCGTTACACCGTGGCCCGCATGATGGAGCGCAACGACTTCCACGACCGTTTCAAGGCCGGCCAATCGATTAGCGTGCACGAGTTTTTGTACCCGCTGATGCAGGGTTACGACAGCGTAGCGCTCAAGAGCGATCTGGAGCTGGGCGGCACCGACCAAAAGTTCAACCTTCTTATGGGCCGCCACTTGCAGGCCGAATACGGCCAGGAACCGCAGTGCATCCTGACCATGCCCTTGTTGGAGGGTACCGACGGCGTGGACAAAATGTCCAAGAGCAAAAACAACTACATCGGCATCTCCGAGGAGCCCAACACCATGTTTGCCAAGGTGATGGGCATCTCGGACGTGCTGATGTGGCGCTGGTACACGCTGCTGAGCTTCCACAGCGAAGCGCAGATCGCCGCGCTCAAGGCCGAAATAGAGGGCGGGCGCAACCCGCGCGACGCCAAGGTGGCCCTGGCTAAAGAAATCACCGCGCGCTTCCACAGCGCAGCTGCTGCGGACGCGGCCGAGCAGGACTTTGTCAACCGCAGCAAGGGCGGCATTCCGGATGAAATCGCCGAGATCTGCCTGCCCTTGGGCGCAGACGGTGCGGCGCAAACCATTGGCGCGCTGCTCAAAATGACCGGCCTGGCTGCCAGCACGGGCGAGGGCAACCGCCTGATTGACGGCGGCGGCGTGCGCGTGGACAGCCAGGTGGTCAGCGACAAGGGGCTCAAACTCGGCGCGGGTACCTACGTGGTGCAGGTCGGCAAGCGCAAGTTCATGCGCCTCACCCTGGCCTGAAGCTGCATGCTGGCGCTCATCCAACGGGTGCGCCGCGCCAGCGTCACCATTGAAGGCGCGGTCGTCGGGCAGATCGGCGCGGGCCTGCTGGTGCTTCTGTGCGCCGAGCAAGGCGACACCGCAGCGCAAGCCGACAAGCTGCTGGCCAAAATCCTCAAGCTGCGCATCTTCAGCGACGCGCAGGGCAAGATGAACCGCTGCGTGCAAGACCTGGACGGTGCGGGCTTGCATGGCGGCCTGCTGATCGTCAGCCAGTTCACCCTGGCCGCTGACACATCCGGCGGCAACCGCCCCAGTTTCACCCAAGCCGCCGCCCCGGATCTGGGCCGCGCCCTGTACGAACACTTTGTGCAGCAGGCGCGCGGCGCGCACAGCGAAGTAGCCACCGGCGTCTTTGCCGCCGATATGCAGGTGGAGCTAGTCAACGACGGGCCGGTCACGATTCCAATGCGCGCCTAAAATCGCCCGCCATCCCATCCGCACCATGTTCAAACCCTTGTTTCAATCGCGCAGTTTCAGCGCAGCCCTTTGGCTGCGGGCCCTGGCATGGGGGCTGTGCGGTCTGACCTGTGGCTACGCGGCTGCGCAAACTGCAGCCCCCGCCAAATCCTGCCCCGCGCCGCAGCGCATGCAGGCGCTCAGCCAGGCCCCGATCACGATGCGTTTCGTCGGCGATCTGGTGCTGGGCAACAGCCATGTGGTGGAGAACATTCCCGCCGAGTGGGACGCTATGTACTTTGGACAGGTGGAGGCCTATCTGAAGAACACAGACCTGACCCTGGGTAATCTGGAAGGCGCCCTGACGCAGTACAGCAAGACCTTGAAGGTCACCGGCACCGGGCGTTCCTATGCCTTCCGGTTTCCGCCGCGCTACGCCAAGCTCTTGAAAGACACCGGGTTTACCGCCCTGAACGTGGCCAACAACCATGCCCGTGACTTCGGCGAGCAAGGCTTTGCCGATACCGCCGAGAACCTGCGCCAGGCCGCGATTGCGGTGGTGGGCCTCAAAGGGCAGTTCGCCACCCTGCAGGTCAAGGGTTTGCGGGTGGGTATGGTTGGCTTTGGTTTTTACCCGCACCAGAACATGGTCCAAGACCTGGCCGCGGCCAGCCAATTGGTGGCACAGGCCAAAGCGCAGTCTGATTACGTGGTGGTGACTTTCCATGGCGGCGCGGAAGGCGATAGCGCAGTTTTCCATGGCGATAGCAAGGAGCTGTTTTTGGGTGAAGACCGGGGCAACGCGGTGGCCTTCTCCCGCGCTGTGATCGACGCCGGTGCTGACCTGGTGGTCGGGCACGGCCCCCATGTGTTGCGGGCCATCGAGTGCTACCAGGGGCGGCCGATCTTCCATTCCCTGGGTAACTTTGTCGGCGTGGGCGGCTTGTCCATCCGCAGTATGGCCGCCATGACGGCCATTGGTGGCGTGCAACTCGGCCCTAAGGGCGAGCTGCTGGGTGTGGAGTTTTTGCCCCTGCGCTTCAGCGAACGCAAAGTGCCGCAAGCCGACGAGCGCGAGGACGCCAGCCATTTGGTCAACTGGTTGGCCGACAACGCCAAATTCAGCGGCCAGTTTTTGCGCGTACCTGCCAATGAAACGAGCCGCAAGGCCTTGCTTGATTGGGCGGCAAAAACGGTACCGGCCGCGAAGGTGCGGGAATGAGCAGCCTGATGCGAACCCGCTGGTGGGTAATGGGCGTGGCTTTGCTGTCAGCCAGCGCCTGGGCGCAAGAGCTTCCTGTCGGCAGCCTGCATGCTGCGACCGTGCAGATTCAAAGTGGCCCCGATTCCCCGCCACCAGCACCGTCCTGGGACCAGCGGCTCAAGCGGGTTGCCAATGACTTTTTGGGAACCCGCTACCGCCTGGGGGGCAGCTCCCAAGATACCGGCTTGGATTGCAGCGGGCTGATCAAGCAAATCTGGCAACGTTTGGGCCTGTCAGATCTGCCCCACCAAGCGGCCAAGATGGCCAAGCTGGGTGTGCCGGTGCAGTTGCGCGACATCCAGGTCGGCGATCTGGTGTTTTTCAACACCACCGGCAAACAAAACTCCCACGTCGGGGTGTACATCGGAGACGGTCGCTTCGTCCATGCGTCTTCAGTGCTCAAAAAAGTCACCGAAAACTCGCTGAGCGAACGCTATTACCAAAAGACCTTCAACGGCATCCGACGTCTGGCTGGCTTGAACACCGTGGCGGATGTGTCGGCGATTTCCGAATAGGGTGGATTGAAGCCAGGTTGATGCGCCCGGCTTTTCAATACGGATTGCGCACCCCCAAGCCCGCCAATATCTGAACTTCCCGCGCTTCCATGGCCCGCGCTTGCGCTGCCTTGATGTGATCCCAGCCTTGGGCGTGCAGGGTGCCGTGGACGATGAGGTGGGTGTAGTGGGCTTGCAGGATTTTGCCTTGTTCCAGCGCCTCGCGCGCCACCACGGGCGCGCACAAGACCAGGTCGGCGCAGACCACGGGCTCGCGGCTGTAGTCAAAGGTCAGCACGTTGGTGGCGTGGTCTTGCTTGCGGTAGGCGGTGTTCAGCGCCAGGCCTTCGGCCTCGTCGACGATGCGCACGGTGATTTCCGCTTCCCGCGCCAGGGCGTGGCGGATCCAGCGGGCTACGCTTTGGCGGGGCAGGGCGGCGCGGTGCGGGCCGGGCGTTGTCAGCCGGGCGAATTGCAAGGACAGGCGCAAGGGGTGCAGCATGGCGCGCGCCTTGGTTCTTGGGATTAACGCGGCATCGCCCGCAGTCGGGGCGAGCGGGTTTTGGGTAGATCGCTGCGGGGCGGCTCGGGCGGCATCTGCGGTACATCGCTGATGTCAGATTCCAGGCGCGCCACGGCGTCGTAGGCGTCCACAATGCGTGCCACCAGGGGGTGGCGCACGATGTCGGCGCTGGTGAGGTGGGTTATGGCGATGCCGTCGATGCGGCGCAGCGTGCGCTCGGCGTCAATCAGGCCGCTGAGCTGCGCTTTGGGCAGGTCGATCTGGCTGACGTCGCCGGTGATCACCGCCTTGGTGCCAAAGCCCACGCGCGTCAAAAACATTTTCATTTGCTCGGGCGTGGTGTTTTGCGCTTCGTCGAGGATGACAAAGGCGTTGTTGAGCGTGCGCCCGCGCATAAAGGCCAGGGGAGCGATCTCCAGCGCCTGGCGCTCAAAGGCTTTGTGCACCTGCTCAAAACCCATCAGGTCGTACAGCGCGTCGTACAGCGGGCGCAAATAGGGGTCGACTTTTTGGTTGAGGTCGCCGGGCAAAAAACCCAGGCGCTCACCGGCCTCTACCGCTGGGCGGGTGAGGATGATGCGTTGCACCGCGTTGCGTTGCAGCGCGTCCACCGCAGCAGCCACGGCCAGATAGGTCTTGCCGGTACCGGCGGGGCCGATGCCGATGGTGATGTCGTGGCTGGCGATATTGTCCAGGTAGCGGGCCTGGTTGCTGCTGCGGGGTTTGAGGTCGGCGCGGCGGGTGGCCAGGCTGGGGCCGTCGGCGTCAGACTCCTGCGCCTCGCCGCTGAGCATCAGTTGCACGGTCTCTGCATCGATGGGGCGGGCGGAGATTTCATACAGGGCCTGCAACACTTCCATGGCCCGGTGCGCCGGGGCTTTCGAACCCTCGACCTTGAACTGCTCATGCCGGTGCGAAATCCGCACACCCAGCGCAGCTTCCACGGTGCGCAAATGGGCGTCGGTGGCGCCGCACATATTGGCCAGGCGGGTGTTGTTCAGCGGCGAAAAAAGATGTCTGAGTACCAAGGTCGATAATCCCTCACAGCCTGCGCCTGTGGCCTGCGGGCCGGTGGCAAAGCACCGATGATAGGACTTACCCGGGAACCCCCATGATTGGCAAACTGACTGGCATCTTGAGCGACAAAAACCCGCCGCAGGTCATCGTCGACTGCAACGGCGTGGGTTACGAAGTGCAGGTGCCTATGAGCACTTTTTACAACCTGCCTGCCAGCGGCCAGCGCGTGACGCTGCTGACCCATTTTGTGGTGCGTGAGGACGCGCAAATCCTGTACGGTTTTGCCACCCATGCCGAGCGCGAAGCCTTTCGCGAGCTGGTCAAGATCACCGGCGTGGGCCCGCGCATGGCGCTGGCGGTGCTATCGGGTTTGAGCGTGGCCGAACTGGCGCAAACCGTGACCTTGCAGGACAGCGCGCGCCTGACCAAGGTGCCGGGCATCGGCAAGAAAACTGCGGAGCGCCTGTTGCTGGAGCTCAAGGGCAAACTCGGTGCCGACATCGGGGCAGTTGCCGCCAGCGGCAGCCCGGCACAGTCCGATATCTTGCAGGCCCTGATTGCCTTGGGCTACAACGACAAAGAAGCGGCCCTTGCGCTCAAAGCCTTGCCAGCGGATGTGGGTGTGAGTGAGGGAATCAAACTGGCGCTCAAGGCGCTGGCGCGCTAACGCGTTAGTGCGCTGTATCAGTTCGTAACTTGCAGCTCGGACGACTTGGCGCGCGAGAGGACGGCGGCCATTGCAGCTTCTAAATCTTCTTGCGTGACCGGTTTGGTGATGAAGGCATCGACGCCAGCGGCCCGGGCCTTATCGCGGGCTTCTTGCAACACGTCCGCCGTCAAAGCGATGATGGGTACCTGGGATCGGGGCCAAGGCAATGCGCGGATAGCCCGAGTGGCGGCCAGGCCGTCCATCACCGGCATGTGGATATCCATCAAAACCAACTCGTAATCACCTGTGTGGAATGCATCCAAGGCCACTTCGCCGTTTTCGCAGAGCGTTGCGGTGTGGCCCAGGCGTTGCAGCAGCAGGGACATGAATTTTTGGTTCACCGGATGGTCCTCCGCGACCAGGATACGGAAACCGCGCGCAGGCGCTGAAATCGACATAGGCGCGACCGCACTGCCTGGGTTCGCGGCAGGCGCTTCCACAGCTGTTAACGGCAGCCGCACCGTAAAAAGTGAGCCCGCTGATACCTTGCTTTGAACCGTGATGTCGCCTTTGAATCGACGCGCCAGCGCCAGCGATATGTGCAGCCCCAAACCGGCGCCGGAAAATTGACGCGAAAGCCCGGAGTCCACTTGGAAAAACCGCTGGAACAATTGGCCCAGCGACTGCTCGTCCATCCCGATTCCGCTGTCCTCTACATCCAGCTCCAGCCATGGCTGGTCCGCATCGTCAACCTTGCGGACGACCAGCGCAACCCGACCTTGCCGCGTGAATTTGAAGGCGTTGTGCAAAAGGTTGAACAGAATCTGCCGCAAGCGCGTGCTGTCCGTCTCGATCCACACGTCTTCGTTGATGGTGCTGGTGATTTCGAATTGCAAATTTTTCTGCGCTGCCACGGGCTGAAAGGTCGCTTCAATGGAACGCAAAAAGCCCGGTAGGTGAACCGGCTCCATATTCAGCGTGATATTGCCTGCCTCCAGGGAAGACAAGTCCAAGGTATCGTTAAGCAAACGCAACAAATGCTGGGCTGAATCGTTGGCTACCTTGACCAAGTCGGCCTGCTCGGGACTCAGCGGGGTCTTCGACAACAAACACAGGAGGCCCATGACGCCGTTGAAGGGCGTGCGCAACTCGTGGCTCATATTGGCCAAAAAAATACCCTTGCTCAGGTTCGCCTGGTCAGCCTCCAGGCGGGCTTCTTGCAAGGCTGCGTTGTGCAGCAGCAGGGCTTCCTGTTCCTGCTGCTGGATCCGACTGCGCCACACCAAGCCCCAGGCCAAAATCATCAAAAGCAATAACTGCCCGCCGGTTAACCAAAGAATCTGCAAGTTGTTTTGGAGCAAGGCATTGGTTTGCGTTTCGACCAGCTTCGCTCCCACGATGTAGGTGTTGTTTGCCATTGCCAATGACTCGGCGGTGAAAGCCTGCATATCATTCAAAAGCAGTTTCAGTTCGGGCAAGTCCGGCTGGGGGCCCGATAAGGCACGCTCAGCGCGTTGGCCAAAACTCACCAACTGGTTGATGGCCTGCCCAACCTGCGCGTTCTCCAGCATGAGCGCAGCGCCCGGTGACTCACGGATCACTTCTACCTTGCTCCAAAAAATCTCCAGCCGCGCGCGCAATTCATCCTCGGGGTGCGATACGCGCGCCTCCAGAAAGCCTTCAAGGCTGTTGGTAAAACGGAGAAATTCCCGATCCAGTAAATGCGTGGGTGCCACAATAAAATCAATTTGCTTGCGGCCCTGCTCTTTGACAGTCTGTCGCTGCGCCCACTCAAAACCCAGTAGGGCTACCATCATCAGCGCGATCAGCGCTGAAAAGGCAATAAGAACGGCCGGCCCGTAAGGAAGTGCCTTTGAACGGGCCGTCATATCCTCGTCACTCGACCCGAAGGGCCTTGAGCTGCCAAACCATGCGCTCGTAAACACGGACGGTCTGTAATTCGGGCTTGCTGTCGAGGGGGTACACAATGAAGAGCGGGCCTTTGTTTTTGGGCGTCAGGGTTTCACCATTGATCTGGTGGGCCAAGATCACATCGAAGTCCATTGCATCAGAAAAGGGAATTTTTATCTGGTAGTCATCCAGGGCGATGGCGTTCATGAGTTCTCCTTTGACCTTGGCCGCCGCCAACACATCGCGCAACAGAGGGCCAGTGAATTTCACAGGATCCTTGTAGTATGGCGTTTTAGTAACGAAACTGCGCTGCGGCAAACTTTTCAGAAATTTCATCGTGAAGCTTGCCGCCACGAGGGGAGCAGCCTTTGGGGCGGTGATCGTGAGTACGACCGGGTCGCTTTGCGCATGAGCGACGGTGATGCTGCCTAGACATACTGAGAAGGCCAAGGCCAAACGGGCCCAGTGCGTGTGGAACTTCATGGTTTATCACCTCGATAAAAAGCGGTTGTTAAAGCGATTCTGCCCGCGCTTACTGCCCGGGTTGCAGCTATGGTAACCAAAAATAGGTGCTATCCGGAGGCTGGCTGGCAGCCCGGCCGCCTGGAAGACTTGCGCGGTGACTCAAGGGTTGCCAAAAGCTGGAACAGGCGCGCGTCGTTTTCTCTGGCTTTAGCAACTCCTAGACTGTGCTTTCATCGCGGTATGAAAAAAGCCCCACAGGACGCATGTCCTGTGGGGCTTTTGTGGTGCGGGGATGCAGCCCTTGCGGGCCGCAGCAAGCCGGCCTGGGTTTACATACCCATGCCGCCCATTCCACCCATGCCGCCCATGTCACCGCCGCCCATGCCGCCGCCCATAGGAGCGTCTTCTTTCGGGGCTTCAGCAATCATGGCTTCGGTAGTCAGCATCAAGCCAGCCACAGACGCTGCGTTTTGCAAGGCGGTGCGGGTCACTTTGGTGGGGTCCAAGATGCCCATTTCGATCATGTCGCCATAGGTGTCGTTGGCGGCGTTGAAGCCATAGTTTCCCTTGCCGGCCAACACAGCGTTGACAACCACGGAAGGCTCGCCACCGGCGTTGTACACAATTTCGCGCAAAGGAGACTCGACGGCCTTGAGCACCAGTTTGATACCGGCTTCTTGGTCAGCGTTGTCGCCTTTGATCGTCCCAGCCGCTTGGCGGGCGCGCAGCAATGCCACACCACCACCAGCCACGATGCCTTCTTCCACCGCAGCACGGGTCGCGTGCAGGGCGTCTTCGACACGGGCTTTCTTCTCTTTCATTTCGACTTCGGTGGCAGCGCCGACCTTGATCACGGCAACACCGCCGGCCAATTTGGCCACGCGCTCTTGCAGTTTTTCGCGGTCGTAGTCGCTGGTCGCTTCTTCGATTTGAACGCGGATTTGCTTGACGCGGGCTTCGATGTCAGCAGCGGCACCTGCACCGTCGATGATGATGGTGTTTTCTTTGCCCACTTCGATGCGCTTGGCGGAGCCCAGATCAGCCAAAGTGACTTTTTCCAGGGTCAGGCCGATTTCTTCGGCGATGACTTTGCCGCCGGTCAGGATGGCGATGTCTTCCAGCATGGCTTTGCGGCGGTCACCAAAGCCAGGGGCTTTGACGGCGACCACTTTCAAGATGCCACGGATGGTGTTGACCACCAAAGTCGCCAGGGCTTCGCCTTCGACGTCTTCGGCAACGATCAGCAGCGGACGGCCTGCTTTGGCCACTTGCTCCAGCGTGGGCAGCAGGTCGCGGATGTTGCTGATTTTCTTGTCGTACAAGAGCACGAAAGGGTTGTCCAGCAAAGCGGCTTGCTTCTCGGGGTTGTTGATGAAGTAGGGCGACAGGTAGCCGCGGTCAAACTGCATGCCTTCGACGATGTCGAGCTCGTTGTCCAGCGATTTGCCGTCTTCCACGGTGATCACGCCTTCTTTGCCCACTTTGTCCATGGCCTTGGCGATGATGTCGCCAATGCTGGAGTCGCTGTTTGCAGAGATGGAACCGACTTGCGCGATTTCTTTGGTGGTGGTGGTGGCCTTAGAAGCTTTTTGCAACTCGGCGATCAGGGCCGTCACAGCCTTGTCGATACCGCGCTTCAGGTCCATGGGGTTCATACCGGCTGCCACATATTTCATGCCTTCGCGCACGATGGCTTGGGCCAGCACGGTAGCGGTGGTAGTGCCGTCGCCTGCGTTGTCCGAGGTCTTGGAAGCGACTTCCTTGACCATCTGCGCGCCCATGTTTTGCAGCTTGTCTTTGAGTTCGATTTCCTTGGCCACGGACACACCGTCCTTGGTCACGGTAGGGGCGCCGAATGAACGCTCCAACACCACGTTACGGCCTTTAGGGCCCAGGGTTACTTTGACTGCGTTGGCCAGGATGTTCACACCCTCGACCATGCGTGCGCGGGCTTCGCCGCCGAAAATTACGTCTTTTGCTGCCATGTTAGGACTCCAGATTCAGTTAATTAATGGATTGTTTGCGGGAGAAATTACTTCTCGACCACTGCGAACAAATCGTCTTCTTTCATGACCAACAGCTCGTCGCCGTCGACCTTGACGGTCTGGCCGCTGTACTTGCCGAACAGGACGCGGTCACCGACCTTGACGGTCAGGGCGGCCAATTCGCCTTTGTCATTGCGCTTGCCGGGGCCCACAGCCAGGACTTCACCTTGATCGGGCTTTTCAGCTGCGTTGTCAGGAATAACGATGCCGGAGGCGGTTTTGGTTTCGCTTTCGACGCGCTTGACAATCACGCGGTCTGCTAAGGGGCGCAGTTTCATAAAGAATCTCCTAAAGGTTACTGAAATAGGGTGCCGCCCGGACTGGGTGGCGTTCGCATAGAAGGAAGTCAGTTGTGTTGTTAGCACTCAACTTCCACGAGTGCTAATGATAAGGGCAGACGGCGCTGATTCAAGGGCCGACGAGAAAATTTCCGAGAAATGGGGACCCAGGCCGGAGCGCCGGAGCCGGGGAAGGACGTTTACAACAAACGTTGCCGGTGCCGAGCAATTTCCAGTTGCACCTGCTGCGGCGCGGTTCCGCCCACCGTGTTGCGGGCTTGTAGCGAGCCGCTCAGGCTCAAAACCTCAAAGACATCTGCGTCGATAGAGGGGTTGAACGCGCGCAGCGCGTCCAGCGACAGCGCAGAAAGCTCGATGCCCAGCGTTTGCGCGGACTTGACAGCGTGTGCGACCACCTCGTGGGCATCGCGAAAGGGCAGGCCTTTTTTCACCAGGTAATCGGCTAGATCGGTGGCGGTGGCGTAGCCGCGCGCGGCGGCGGCCTGCATGGCCGGGGCGTGGACCGAGACGCCGGCCATCATCTCGGCAAAGATGCGTAGCGTGTCCTGCAGTGTGTCGACGGTGTCGAACAGCGGCTCTTTGTCTTCCTGGTTGTCTTTGTTGTAGGCCAAGGGCTGGCCCTTCATCAAGGTGATTAAGCCCATCAGGTGGCCGACCACGCGACCGGTTTTGCCCCGCGCCAGTTCCGGCACATCCGGGTTTTTCTTCTGCGGCATGATGGAACTGCCGGTGGTGAAGCGGTCGGCAAGGCCGATGAAGGCAAAGTTCTGGCTCATCCACAGCACCAACTCTTCGCTCAAGCGGCTGATGTGCACCATGCACAGGGCGGCTGCTGAGGTGAACTCGATGGCGAAGTCGCGGTCGCTCACCGCATCCAGGCTGTTGCGGCACAGCTGCGGCGCGCCGTGCGCGTCGACCATGCCCAGCGCCCGGGCGACGTGTTCGCGGTCCAGCGGGTAGCTGGTGCCGGCCAGCGCGGCCGATCCCAGCGGCAGCCGGTTGGTGCGGGCCCGTACCTCCGCCATGCGTTCGGCATCCCGCGAAAACATTTCCACATAAGCCAGCAGGTGGTGCGCGAAGCTCACCGGCTGTGCGACCTGCAGGTGGGTGAAGCCAGGCATGATGGTTTGCGTGTGCTGTTCGGCCAGATCCAGCAGGGCGGTTTGCAGGCCGTGCAACAGCTGGGAAATGGTGTCGATCTCGCCGCGCAACCACAGGCGCACGTCGGTGGCGACCTGGTCGTTGCGGGAACGGCCCGTGTGCAGGCGTTTGCCCGCATCACCCACCAGTTGGGTCAGGCGCGCCTCAATATTCAGGTGCACGTCTTCCAGCGCCAGTTTCCATTCAAACTGCCCACTGCGGATTTCATGGCTTACCTGTGCAAGCCCGCGCTCGATGTCGACCAGATCCTGCGCGCCAATGATGCCCTGCGCCGCCAGCATGCCCGCGTGCGCCAGGCTACCCTCGATATCGGATTGCCACAGCCGCTTGTCAAAGTTGACGCTGGAGGTGTAGCGCTGCACCAACTCGCTGACGGGTTCCGAGAACAGCGCCGACCAGGCCTGGGACTTTTTGTCGAGTTGGTTTGTCATCGGGCAATTTTAAGGCGCGGCCCCTCACGGGGTGCCAGCCGCCTTAGCCCGTGTTGCGCAGGCCCGCAGCAATCCCGTTGATGGAAATATGGATGCCACGTCGCACCCGCTCATCGGTT
>Ga0209651_1000214_pt1 | contig 21493 bp, 21 predicted proteins | sample LauGreFBDMM110SN_2_FD_188216 | JGI IMG/M metagenome (GOLD analysis project Ga0209651, IMG submission 188216) | Freshwater lake microbial communities from Lake Michigan, USA - Fa13.BD.MM110.SN (SPAdes) (version 2) | ecosystem: Environmental > Aquatic > Freshwater > Lake | place: Lake Michigan... | reverse complement strand
ATATTACCCATTATTGTTTTTTATTTTAAAATAAATTAAATAATGAAAAAAATTGTATTCTCTGAAAAGAGTAAATCTTCCAAAGAGCTGGGAGATGGGTTTCCCTTGAATTGGAAAGCATACATTTCACCTGGGTTTGATTATAATAATGAATCCGCTTTTCCGTCTTTGGAAAAAAAATTCCAAGAAGTATGTCGATGTTTGACAAATAAAAAAGGACAAGACTATCATCCCATAATCACAGAATTTTTGGTGGGATTGCGTATCCAAGAAGATACCATGTTTAGGACAATCTTGGCTCGTACGAGGGAACTTGGATTGAATCTTGTTTATAATGGTAAAAACAAGAATCTCTATGGATCCACAGGGTTGGGATACTATTACGCAACCATCAATCTCCCTAAACAACAACAACAGCGTCCTAAACTTCCTCAACAGCCGTCCCCCAAGCAACAACAGGTTTTAAAAGACCTGGAGATTCTTGACTATAAAATTGGTCAACCTATCTCCAAAGCGGAAGCCAGGATTCACTTTATCAGGACAACTATTGATGTTTCCAAGATTCCTTCGAGTCAAAAACCCATGATTGAAGGTGATTCAATAATGGATCCTATTACGATGGAGTATATTCCTTTCAAGGATTGTGTACAACTCAAAGAAGACGGATATATCGTATCCAAAGAAACATTGGAAGATTTTATCAAAAACAATACGTCACAGTGGCAAGGAAAAGAAAATGTTGGATTTAAAACTCCTGATACGACAAGTGATGCATGTTATGGTAATCTTGTCTTGTTTAATTTTGATAGTGAATATCGACCACAAAAATCCGGAATCCTTCATGTTCAAAACACCCCTAATATATATCGTACACGATCTAAAAATAGTGAGCCTATGCCTTCTCATTTTTTTACGATTACCTACATGACTCCACAAAATTCCCCCTACTATTTCTTGGCTGGATTTCCTTGTACATTTTATATACCGAATAATGAACCTGGAAAAAAACTCTTGCTTCTTTTTATTGACGCGTTTAAAAAGGGAAACCTTTTTGGATTTTGTGGTAACGCGGTGAAATTCGGCAGGGTCCATCTCAAAACCAGCATCTATGGTGGATCTCATAGTTATCCTGATGATACCTACGATCTGCGTGTGACGGGACACTTGCGCGCGCTGGGAGTCACACCCTATACTGCTTCTTTCAACGCGAACAGAGGAAAATGGAGCACGGCGGACCCCTATCCATTAGAAAAAAGATGGCAGCTGAGGTGGTCTTGAGTTGGTAAAAAAAATTCAAATCCCGACCATTCGTCCGTCTCGATAACAAAAATCCACACTCCCAAATCCTGGCTCTGTCGCTACTTTTCCCGACCACGAGCACGAGGGTTTACAACAATCTTGCATAGTGGTGATACAATAATGACCCTGGGAACGATCTCCTTGGCACGATTCCGACAATCGTTGTTTCTTGTTTGGGGTGGTGGAAATTTCTACATCGTCACGACGTCGCATCCCTGTGAGGGCCACGAGGTTTTCCGGACATTGGACTCGTTGGACTCGTGTCGATACAAAATTCTGATGGAGTTTCAGTTCGTTGCTTCGGACACAGCTTTCCACTGTCACGCTCGTCTTTCCATCTCTTTCGTGGCCCACCAACCGCTCGCACCGTGCGACTAATTCAGAGCGTGGTAGGCTTCCATTATCCCACTTGACACCGCCTGAATAACACTGATTGGGGTCCGGATATTCGGACTGTGTCGTCCAATCCGTAAAACTGGATCCCGAATACATCCCTGGACCCAAACATGCGCCGCCCTGACAATAATGAGTCGCACAATCGCTATTACAAGCCGTGAAATATCCAAACCCTCCTCCGCCCATAAAAATATCCAGCTGGTAGGGCAAAACATCATAACCCATATTGATGACTTGTACGACAAGATCGGGGAAATTGGGATCCCACTCCCGTTCTCCATCCAAGAGCTGGACCTGGTAACATTTTCCACACTCGCCATCGGAAGGCCCACCCGCCACGGCGTACAAGATTTCTTCGGGTTGGAAACCATCAAGATACGCCGCCGAGATCATATCGTTGGACAATAAGGCCATATGAGGACAGGCGTACCCGGATCGATCCGTCGCACGACCATTGGAACACGCGCTGGGTAGATATTGATCGTCTCCTGTTGGGTTGCGAGGTCCTGGAGATTGTTTCATGGCAGAATTTATATCGATTTCTGGACGAGCGACCCAATGCTCAATCACGTCTTCGGGAATCCCCCAATCCCACTGGGTAACCCACGTATTTTCATCGTGAATGTACAGAGAATTCATGAGAGGTTCCTTGGCGTTTACGAGGACTGCGACCAAAACTATAAAAAAGAATGATTTCATTTTTATAGTTTTACTACTAGTCTTTATTTCAAAATTGCCCACCGCTCCTAAAATAAATAAAACCACGCTTGCGCCCTTCCTATAATAAATAAAACCACGCTTGCGCCCTTCCTATAATAAATAAAACCACGCTTGCGCCCTTCCTAAAATAAATAAAACCACGCTTGCGCCCTTCCTAAAATAAATAAAACCACGCTTGCGCCCTTCCTAAAATAAATAAAACCACGCCAACCATTTTTTCTTTTCGAGGTAACGGAGAATCCTTAGTGCGTTGGGTCTTTCATAAGGATTGTGATCCATGCATAGAAGTATAAGATTCCGTATAAACCGAGGGGATCGATAAAAGTTGGGAATTTTTCGAGTCTTGATCCACTGGATAAACTCGTCCCGGGATTCACACGTGTGAAAAAGCTTTTGACCCTCAAAAAGCTCATACATGACCGCGCCCAAACTGTATATATCTACTTTGGCCGTGTAGCATGTTCTAAATTTGCCCTTGGCGGTGGCGAGGATCAGCTCCGGGGCCATGTATCGAAATGTCCCAGCGTTGGCGGTTCCGGACGCCAATGACGATAGATTATCGTTGCTTTTTTCAATTTTCTGAGTTTTGATTACCTTGCATATCCCAAAATCCGAAATCTTGACCTGTAGATTGTCTCCTAATAAAAAATTATTGGTTTTAATGTCTCGATGAATCACATAGGACGGTTTACGAGCATGTAAATAAGCGAGACCCTTGCATATATCCATAATAAATCTTATTTTTTGTCCCAGAGAAATAAAATAATGTTTTTTTAAATAATCACTCAGGCTTCCATTTTTCATAAATTCCATCACAATCATAAAAGGTGACTGGGTATATCCCAACAACTGGATAATGTTGGGATGATGAAGCTTGGTCATGGCGTCGAATTCATTCATCATGAGCATGGCTTTGTGGCTGTCTAGGTTTACAAATTCCTTGACAGCAACCTCTATTCCCCTCCACTTTGCCTTGTACACAATACCATATTCACCACGTCCAATCACATTATTCTTTTCAATTTCGAGTTCTCGTTGGTCGATGATCCACTCATCGGTCAGAGTTTGGGTGTAATTTGTCATCCAGCACACTTTGTAAAAGTACAATAAATTTTTACATTTTGTAAAAATTATCTCTAATTTTCAATTTTAGGTTTCTAATTTTTTGAGAATAATGCGATAAGGGTTGGGGAATTTATAATAGACGGTATTATTATTAATGGGAACGCGTATAATCTGGTAGCGATTTTTTTTCACATAAGGTTTTAGAGACAACCAGATAGGGATAGAGATGCCCACGGTAGGCAGTGTGAGAATATCTTTTTTAAAGGTGGTATCAAAGATCAGCGTGGAATTTTTTAATTGATTCTCAAAACGCGTAATCATTTCTTCCTCGGAAATGTTTTTGGTCTTGAAATAGATAGCGTCCTCATCATGAAACTGGGTACTATAGCGATCGGTAGGTTTAGACATTAAAAACCACAAATAGTGCGAATAGGACCAAAGCCAATGAATCATGACAATCTTGGCCAACCCGTCGTAGAGGTTCTGGCTCCAATTGAAATTCACCGACCTTTCCAAGACCCTGAAAAAATCATAACTATATCGTTTCTCTGTTTCGGCGCAGTTTTCAAGGGTTCTTGACATGTTTTTTTTTTCCGCGCGAATGTCGTTCACAAAATCCGCAATAAGTTGGGCCAGCTTTTCCGTCTCTGCGTTGTATTCGATAGCGAGTCCTGTAAAGTGCTCTCTTGAGGGCTCGATATAATAAAACTTTTCGGGAATAATGTCCTCATTTTTTTCCACAAAATCCGCAAATCCATTCCCAATCGGCAAACGTTTATCGCGTCCACCCAGAATCGTCAAGACAGGAATATGAACTTCTCCTTGATTTACGCCCGGATAGATTGCTTTTTTGGCACTAATAAAGTGAGAATTCAAAAGCACGATTCCCTTGACCGATTCGGGGTTCGCAAAATAATCGAGGATAGAAAAATATCCTCCAAAAGAATGACCTACTATAATCGTATCTTTTGTAAATTTGTTTCTTTTCAAAAAAGAATAATCAGCAATCGTGACATTTACCCCCGAGAGACTCTCTATTTTTTCAACAAGCGGTTGGTAGATCTTGGGATCCGTATGTGAACCCTTGTATAAAAGTACCTGAAATCCTAAAAGTGACTTTAAAAGCAAACTAAAAAATCTCATTTTATGATGGTGAAATTTTAAAATTTTTCTTAAATGGTCCGAACGAATTTTTCCAACTCGTGGTCAAAGGTGATTCCATTCACCAAGAGGAGGTTTTTTTTCATAATGACACGATCGGGATGTTCCAACCACTTTATGACTGGATCTTCTGATTCTGTCGCGCCCGTAATCATCCTCGCCATAGAATCAAACGGTAAAACTTTGGTAGCGTTGCAGCCAAAATCTTCAAGAAGCGCTTGTAGAAAAATCAGGTCTCCTTCCGCGATTGCGATCCACATATAAACCGCCTCCCAATATTCGGTTAAAAATGGTGGAGGGCGTTCCAAAAACGCTTCCCAGTTTTCACGGCAATAGGGACATTCGGCTTTGACAAGGATGTCAAGACAGGGAGAACAAATCAATTTCGAGTGTTGACAATAACTAGATTCGGTACGAAATTTTTCCATTTCTTTGGATTCATAACAGACAAGACATTCCTGGTGATTCATATTTTTATAATTTTTACAACCAATCAAAATTATAAAAATTCAATTTTATAAAAGTTTCATAAATTTTTCTTTGGACAAGATTTTCACTCCCATCTGACACGCCTTGGTCGTTTTTGTCGTCGTCACCGAATCATCCTTGACCACCAGGTATCGTACTCCCTTGGTAAGTGTAGGCGCGACCTGGATTCCTTGCGACGCGAGTTGTTTTTCAAATTCGACATCACGAAATCCAGAAAAGACAACGCTATACTGAATGGAGGTGTCGGAGGTTGTTGTGGTTGCTGGGATTTCTACACCAATCATAGGACACGTGGCCAAAAACCGACGAAACTCGGGGAGGTGTTCCACAAAATCCTGGGCGCCCTCTGTCGTCCATCCAGACAGGGCGGCAATTTTCGAGACGAGCTTTTTTTCATTACTGGCTTCCTCAGCCTCCAACAAAAGATTTGAAATCGCCCCTGTGATTTTTTGAATCTTTTTGAGACCAATTCCGTTTCCAAAAACTCCAGACGCCGTCATTAGGACATGAAGAGGTACATTATCGAGTTTCCCCGACGCGTGAATCTCTTGCCAAAAATTCTGAGATTCGACGGGACCAAATCCTATACCACGAAACTCCTCCACCGTCATTCCAAGGATGGAAGAAATCGAGCAACCCATGCGTGCTCCCACAATTTTTTCTATGGATTTTTCCGCAATTTGTTTGATTTCCATCGTCTTGAAAAAAAAATGTATTTTCTTAACAAGGGATTCTTTATTATTCTTGTCGGTCACAACGAGATCTACTCCCGTATCACTCCACGTGAGGTCAGCGTACGGAGGGTCCACGAGTTTTCCTTCCTGAATCACGTCCAGTATATGTGGTATGACATCCCCGCTACGGGTAATTTCGAGTATCGCCCCTTTCCCAATCCTGTGATCATTAATATATTTGGCATTAAATCCCGTCAAGAAAGAAATCTGGGCGCCACACAAATCTACTGGTTCAATCTCAATCCTAGGCTTGAGAAACCCATTTTTGGAAACGCTCCATAAGACCTGCTTGACCACCGCCATTGCCTTGTCGACATTTTTTTTATAAGCCATGGCGTAAGTTGGATTGCCATTCCGAGACACCGTATAGGGTTCATCCACCACCAAAACAAGACCGTCCGTGGGAAAAGGACCGGCGCGAAATTCATCGAGCCACTTGGAAAGTAGTCCACAGGTCATTTCTGCTCCATTCACCAAATGATTTTCTACCGTTTCTAAACCGAATTCTTGAAGAAAACAGAGTTGTTGACTCGGTGCCAAAGGATTCCCCGACAAGACCTCATACGCGATAAAACTTGCGTCCCCTAGCGTTTTTGGGCAAGGTGTTTTGGCATTGATCATCCCCGAGACGAGATTTCTAGCGTTTTTAAATCGTTCCGCGTACTTGGACAAAAACACGTCGTGTTTCATAAGAATTTCTCCGCGTATGGCAACTCCTTTGGGAAGATCTGGTAGGTTTAGCAGTATAATTAGCCCTGAAATGTCGGTACCATGCGTACCATCACCTCGCGTATACAATCGATGACCCTTGTTGGATTCGTGGATGTAGAGTGCGGACACACCGTCTAGCTTTTGTTCTACCAGAAATCTATTTTTCTTGTATTTTGTCTTCCACTTTTCGAGAACCTCGGGTTGTGAATCCTTTATTTTATCAAGACTACCCATATAATAAGGAAGCTTCTTTTTTTTTGAAGCGGAGACGGGCGCGCCTACTCGAAGCGGCTCGTCTGGAACATGTTCATCATAAATCTTTTTGAGCTCATCGTATCGATCATCTTCTGGAATCAAATCAGTGTTCCTACCATTATAATATTGATCCTCCATTTTAAGAAGGGTTTTTTTAAGCTTGGCAAGGTCCATTTTGAATAGGGTTGAAAAAATATTGTTTCAAAACAATTTTTAATTGCAATGAAAAACTATTTAAAAAATATTATCATATAAAATGAGCAATTGTTTACCTTCCTCGGATAAAAAATATACTAGCAGACCTTCCCCCCCCTATCCTGCTGCAACCTGTCCTCTAGGTGATATAAAAAAGGGAAATAGCGGAAAAATGTATACCGTGACCGCAGACAAGAGAGGTACACATCGTTGGGTAGAGTACAAAGGCCCCACACCAGAGACTCAAAAACCGATAGCCAAAGTGAAGACTCCAGTCCCTGTCCATAAAAAAACGACATCACCACCCAAGCAAGTCCAAAAACCCCAGCAAAAAGAAAAGTGTGTGGTAAGCACGGATGCCAAATACCGTTCTCGTAAATCGCCTCCGATTCCTCCCAACGAGTGTCCGGATCAAACCCTTCGTCCTGGTAATGATGGAAAAATGTATATCAACAAAAAAGCAGCCAACGGAACTCATCGATGGGTTTTGTACAAGGCTCCTGTTCCAGCAAAAGTAACCAAGCCAGCCGTCCAGGCCAAGCAAGTTTCTACCAAATCCAAACCAACACCCGTTAAGCAAGTTCAAAAACAAAAACCCCCACCAAAAGCCCTACAAACATCCTCTACGTGCGTTCAAAGTACCGAAATCAAGTATCGTTCCCGTAAATCTCCTCCCTTCCCTGCCAACGAGTGTCCCGACGATACGATTCGTACCGGTAATGACGGAAAATTGTATATCAATAAAAAAGGCTCCAATGGCGTCCGTCGATGGGTTCTTTACAAGGGCGCAGCACCAGCTGTCCACAAGAAACAAACCCTACCAACTCCCCAACAACGACCACAAGCCGCCCCCGCAGTAATATTGCCCGCAGCGGTCATCCAAGATGCGGTTCAAAAAATACAACAACAAGGAACCTATGATATTCAAAAAGGAGTTATGAAATATAGCCAGCTCCGTCCCCGTCAGGTTCAAGAAAACAAGCAAAAAATGTTGGGACGCTACGTGAATCATTATTACGCGTCCATCAAATACGATGGCTGGCAGGGAGTTTGGGATGGGAAAGGAAAACTCTACACCAAGGGTGGGAAAAAAACGTTTGGGATTCCCGATTCATGGGCTGCCCTGCTTCCACGAGGACAAGCCATTGCGGGAGAAGTCATTATCCTTGGAAAACAGGCGCCCACGGTCGCCAGTCTCACCCGAAAGGATTCGGAAAACTGGCCCAACGCAAGATTCATGGCGTTTGATATGCCCGCCCTCAAGAAACCATTTGAGGAACGTACCGCTAGGCTAAAAAAACTCGTCCAAGAACAATGCCGTGCTCACAAAGACTGCCCCATGATCTATGTCGAACAGGTCAAGATTACAAGCGTGGATACCCTCTATGAAATGTTTCAGAGAGTCATTCAAGGAGGAGGAGAAGGTCTTGTGCTTACCAAAGCAGATTCGGTATATATTCCTCAAAAAAAATCAATGACAAGAGTCAAGCTCAAGGGTAGAAATGACGATGAAGGCAAAATTATCTCGTATACGCTTACCGGTAATAAAGATCTCAAGAGTTTGGTCGTCGAGATGAAATCAGGCAAAAAATTCAACCTGGGGATTGGATTCACAGACAATATGAGACAACACTATAAAACCATGCTTCCCCTTGGAAAAATGGCCAAATTTTCTTTTCGTGAATTGACAGACTCGGGGCTTCCCAAAGAAGCGAGATTTATTGGATTAAGACAGGATATTTATTGAATTTTTTAGCTAAAAATTGGTGTTTTAAATGTTCAAGATGTAAAATAAAAACGCTTTTTCCTCCTCCTCCAATGGAAACACTTTTGGCACTTATCGAGAGACGAGATATTCTTGATTATCTTTCTATAGAGGATTTTCAAAATTTATCCTCTACTAACAAAGCTTTTAAAAACACAAATGCTCCAGTTCTTTCCTATTATTTTGACAAAAAATTTGGTTCCAAACCTCGCGATACCATCGACATTACGGCTGAAATGATTTATTTTGGGTTTCGGTATCCACCACAAAATTTTATACCCGAGATTATTCAGGATTGGTACTATTTTTTACATTTTTGCCCTAATGGAATTCAAAAGAGAAATTTTTTTTATTGTTGGTGGGACCGCTATCTAACCTTTTTTTTTAATTATCAGAAATTCTCCAATTTTTTCTTTTATTCTATTGGCACCGGTCTTGGATTTAAAAAAGATGTCGTCTATTTTGAAATCACGATTCTGAAACCGCCTCCACAAGATGATTTTTTTTCTATAGGATTTTGTGAATGGGGTCATTTTATCGACATGATGGAAATGAAAATCATGCCTGGATGGTTTGAAGGTTCTGTTGCTCTCCACTCGGATGATTACTCGGTACACTGTCATGGTGAGAAACACGACTATATTGGATATTTCGGACATGGTGATACTATTGGATGTGGTGTGGAACTTACTCCTTGTCCTCGGTTTTTTTTTGTGTTGAATGGGTTAAGGATCTATCGATTAAAATTCACAATGAAAGAAATGATGTACCCATGTATTGTCTCCACATCAGGTAATTTAGATCTAGATATGAATTTTGGATCCAAACCATTTGTATGGCAATTTTTAGTTGGTTAACGCCTAAAACCAAAAAACAATAAAAAGAGGACAATTAAAAAAACTAGCAATAATGAGAATAGTATAATAAGAATAGTGGAAAAATTTCCATTATTGTTTTCCTTTTCAAGCAAAGTATATTTTTTTAAAGTACTTGTACCAGCGGTAAATTCAGGATCCGTGGGGAATTCGATTCCAGGAGACACCGAATAGTCCAGTCCTGGAGCTACTTTTAAATCGGATGAGCTGTAGAGAGAGGTCATGCTGGAACCTAAAAGTAAAAACTCGGTCGCTAAAAATACTTCCAGATATAGATACTTGTATATATTATATCCATCTGAGTAGTCCAAACGAGGATCACCAATTCCCAAACTATACACAATCTTTTTAAAAAAATCTTCCAGATCGTTTTTGTTATTCTTTGGAATTTCATGAAAAATATCAAGGCTATCTATTTTGGTTAGAAAATCCAAAACTTTTTTTTTATCTTTAAAATTCAAAAATAGATTAGGGAGCATACAAATGACATTGTTTTCAATTTCGCACTGGTTTTTCCCTCGTAGAAATCTAAAATAACCATTATAACCGTACTTGTGACCCCAAGAGTTTTTAACCCACCAAAAAGGAATTAGTTTTCCCTTTTTGTCAGCGTATTCACCCCACCCCACAATCTCGATGGCGTGCCCACCCACAATATCTGTAAAGGAAGGATCGTGAATGTAGACTCCGTCTTTGGTAGGATTAAAACTATAGAAATCTTGATATACTAAAAAAGAAGAACATGCGGGTCCCCACTTGAATATTTCGGCTTTTATATTATCTGGATTTTCCAATGCGTTCCGAACCTTGTATACCAAAAAAGAATTAAAATTTTGAGCGGGTGTTCCGTATTTATAGGTGTTTATAATGGTCGCGTTATCGTAACAAAAATTATAAGGTTGGGAAGATCGATGAAAATAAAAACAAGAAGGAATTATATTTTCCTTTTGATAGTTACCAAGTCCTAAAAAATCCGCGTCAAAGTTTTTGACTTGAGTAGGAGTTGAAGGAAATCCCCAATTTATCTTTGTTAGTTTATCGTACAAGTAATTTTTTTTATTATAGGGGAGACAACTGGTTCTTGGAACACCAAAAATTTTAAAATAGTAAAAGGAGGTAACCAGAGAATTACCATTACAAGCTGTTTTTGATGTTTTCAGATTGGTGCGAAATGGATTATTGAGCGTGTTGAGTTGCTTGATGTCTTTTTCGAGAAGAATACCAGTCAAGTCATTACATAAAACAAGGGTTAATACTGATAACAATTTATTGAAATATTTTTTACCAGATAATATATTAAATCGATCCGCATAACATCCAGCAGAAGCAAAAGCCCAACAACTACCACATTTCCCTTGATTTTTTGAAGATACAAGGAAATCTTTCCACACATTATTTTGGGGTTCAAAGTTTTGAGGAAGCGTTTTTATAAAAGATTCCGGATACGAGGATTCATAAAAAATAAGATTATTAAGCTTTTTGGCCAAGAGAAAGGTATCCTCTTGAGAGTAGGAAGAGGAATCGGCTCCAGAAGAAGAAAATACCAAGGATTGTAGGGGATGAGATTCTTGGTTTCGTGACATTTTTGTTCTATGGAAAAATTAAAAAAAGGATCCCAAAAAAAACAAAAAATACCGTCAAACACAAAAGTATGTAGATTATTTTTAATAGTGGAGATTCGTTGCGAACGGGAGGAAAATCATTGGTCTGGTTTATACAATAAAAATACGCAAAATCATTATCCTGTGCTTCTTGTTTGCAGCACAGAGGATCTCCTCCAGGACATTTTTCTTTGGCAAATTTTATATTGTCCACAAAATTATCTACAAATTGTTCACAATAGCTGCGACATCCTTCACGATCTTTTGGATTAATCACCTCGCAGTTTTCCATGCAGCGTTGTTTGTATTCCGAATAATTTAAAATAGGATAGTTATAACCTTTGGATAGATTGACATTTAAAAGGCTGTTAAAAACTCCATTATTTTCAACCCAATTTTTCTCCAAATAACGCATATTTTCGGGACTGAATACGCTCATTTCTATAAAGATTTTTTTTTGTTTGTAAAGACAAATCCAAAAAAAAAAATGTTTGAATTAAAAAATCTGGGTGTTTATTTTCCCATTCAATTATGGGAATTCAAGGAACAAAATCTATATCGATTTCAACCTCCCAAATTTGGAACGGTAGAGACGTACGAGTTCTGGTCTCATTTTATTGATTCTATAGACAGCGTATCCACTATTCAAAGAGAATACGTGTTGGAAAATTGGAAACTTACCAATGTTTTTTGGTGTTTTAATCCAACCTACGCTCATTTTTTCACAAGAGGATTTTTATGGCTCTATATCGAGCAACTCCAAACCTATCCTTTTTGTTCCTATACCATTGGAAATGTAGAACGATACTCGGAGCTTGATGTTAATAAATTTTACAGTGGATTATCGTTTTTAACGTATAGTTATAGTATTGAAAATACATCACTTTTAATGATTACGTATGATAATAGAAATAGACAAATTATAAATGTAGATTTAAATCAATACAGTGATAAAATATCATTCGACTTTATCAAAAAGCCTTTTATATACTTTTATCTCTATGTATTTTTGGAAAAACCCCGCAACGTTTATTGGAAACCCAATAGTGAAAATATTTGTATACCCAGCAATGATACCTCAGACTATGCTACTCTTGTTGATTGTGTCGCCGATAATGTAGACAAGTTTGTGAACCGGAAAACCTATCTCCAATCCAATAATGACCCCCTCAAAACCATTATAGAAGGTCAGCCCTCGTGGAACATTAGGGTGATTCTCCTTGGACTTGTCATTTTGGTCCTTAGTATTGTTTTACTAGCCTATATACTATCCAACACCACACAAAAGCAATCAATATACCAAAAATAATAAGGATCAACTTGGAAACATTAAAAGTTGTAGGCAATGGTTTTGTCGCGTCGGGATACGAGTCAATAAGGAATTGATTGATCCTGTCATAGAAAATATTTTTAATGATTGAATTCGGTTCTGCCTTTTCAAAATAAAATTGAAACGGAGGCAGCTCCGAAGAATATGCCAGTCGGTTGTTTTGTATCGTGAGATATTGGTTGCGGTCGGGTTCATACAAATAAAACAAAATTCCTTCATTTATCCAAGGATTGTAATCTTTCCGATTAGGTAAGAAAAATTGAAAATACGTTTTGTTGGGAACCGCAGCAATCCAATGGAATAGATTTGTTTTTTTATTGTAGTTTAAAAGTGATATTTCTGGATCATTGAGAGAAAACTGGATCGAATGGAGATAGGTGATTCCATTTTCAAAGTAAGGGTATATAGATTGGCCTGTTTTTCGAATAATCATCAGATTCGCCGATTTTTTTTCTTCCGTGACACCTAAATCATAGGTAATATATCTTGTTTTTCCATCTTTTCCCATAAAACATAGATAAATCCCACTCCCTGCCTCGATCCAGGTCTGATAATTAGAAGGACGCTCCTTGGGAAACTTTGTTTCATCATAAAACATGGTAGATCGTACCCCCTTATCGGAAGATAGCCGGGTTGGATTTTTACTAGGAATTAAAAGATCCCATACATTAGTATTTTCCCAACTCACCGTGTTGAGAGGTACACAATAAGATTGAATATTATCGCCGGGACGATCCACCTCGACAAAATAACCAGCCGCGCACATTTTATTATCTTTGCACCGTTGTACGCAATCCTCAAGGGTGAGTCCACGAGGGCAGTATCCGTCGATTGTGTTGATACAATTGATTTGGGACGCAAACGGAGGAATCCAATCCGATCCTTGATAGAGCTTCATTTTTATTTAGGTAATTTTTTTTAGGGTAAAAATTTTTTAATCAATTCATTAAAAAATGGACAAGAACCCTTTTCAACAATACCTCTCTGAAAATAATTATGAGGAGGGGACAATTATGAACACCCATATTCTCAAGACTTTGGTTTGTTATGATCCATTTCGTCCTAAACAAAAAAAAGTACAAGATGTTAAAAAAGCCCTTCAATCATGCGCCAAAGTCCTTCAAGAAAATTTTAGAAACCCTATTGTGATGAAAAAATTTTTGTGTATTATATTGTGGATCGTTTATTATTCAAGTACTTTGAATTCCCTAAAAAGAACGACAAGATTGACTTTGGGTAATGCTATGGGATCCGATGTCCAAGCCCAGTCCAAAAAATTATCTCAAGGCGTTTCTAGTCAAGTTCTGACTGCCAATTTTATAGCTCGACTTCCCGTCATTATTAAACGATCCAAGGGTTTTTCCCAACTTTTTGATCTCGTGCACGAAATCTTATTGAGCTATTGGGTAACCAATAGTCTTCGCTATCAAACTTCTGGATTTGTTTATAATTTCGCATCGTATAACAAAAAAGCAACGGAATTTTCCATTGTTTCTGAAAAATTGGGTATGCCGATCGCCAACTATTGGCTTCAAAAATTTCAACAACCCTATAATCCATCCGTTACCGGTGTCGAGCTTTTTTCTTGGACCCTCCAGATATTAATCAATCTAGAAATCGCACAGACCAAGTGTTTTTTCACACATTTTGATCTCCATGGTGAAAATGTTTTATTAAGAGATTTGCCCGTTGGTTCCAGAACAAAAAAGTTGTACGTTCACGATATGTGCTTTAATTTTCAAGATGAAACCAAAGAACCCGTCATTATTGATTTGGGACTTTCCTCCATATGGTATTATAATCAGTTTTTAGGGAATGAGAAAGATTTTCCAATGTATGGTATGTATGGATACTATGTTCCGGGCGCTGACGCGTTCAAGTTTTTGTCCTACTGTTATTTAAATTTTTACACCGAATTCAAACGAAAAGGTTATAAAAAAGGTACATCTGGGGAGGCTTATGTATCCTTTTTCCATTATATAATCCACGGTTTTTATCCTCACTCAGAACTACAAAAAACACCCTTGTGGACTAAAGATGACAACAAGTGGAGGAAAAACTGGTTCTATAATGGAACCGAAACAGGTATCGCAACTTTTTCTCCATTGGATATTATCCATTGGATGTTAGCGAACCAAAAAAATATCTGCGCGGTGCTAAAAATATCGGAATCACAGCTTCCTTTTCGCGTAGAATATCGTAGAGAAACTTTTGATCGATCTCTCTACACCCTAAACCTAGCAACGTTCCAGCCATGTATACAGCAAGGACTTTGTTCTTCCATGGAAGGTCCGACTCCCACCGACGCGGATCTCAAGACGCGATTTTTACCCTGTCCTTTTCCTACCGCGGTAAGACGTATTAATCGTTCTCGTCGTGTTGCCAAACCCGATGACAGGTTCATGTCGGATTTTTACAATGCGAATAAACAAAGACCACTTCTAATCTATCCTCCCACCCAAAAAGTGGTCGATACAATGAAAACCTTTCGGGGTGTATCGGGTTGGTCAAAATTTCTAGACACGGTGTGGTCCTGGATGGAAGTAGTTCAGACCACCCCGTTAAACCCAATATGGATTAACTATAATAAACATCAGTTTGCCTATTTAGGATTGGCAAGATGGTATGTTACCGTGATTGGCTATCTCGATTGGGCGTCTAAAGAATATAAATTAAATTAATTTCAACCTAAAAATACCGGATCCCCATGAGACCATTATAGTCTTTGAAAAAACATTCCCCTGCGTCACCGGGTTCCAAAGACACAATCGGTATAATGGTAAAATTCAGGCACTCGGGTGCGCAAAAGGTTTTTAGTTTTTCGAGTTTCTTGGCATCAATATAGAGTTCCTTGAGCTGATAGTTCTCGACGGCTTCTAGAATTTCTTTTTTAAGTTTGCCAAAAACAAAAAGATCCAAATTAGTTTTTTCATTTTTAATTTCTCCGAGTTTTTTTTCCAACAAGCGGTGATTTTCTTGCGCACGTGTTGTTTCCAAAAAGTTCATAAATTCGTCTCGAGAGTACATTTTGTCTACTTTTTTATATCGAGTTTGAACTTGTGGATTGGAATACACATAGGTGTCAAGAACTTTTATCCCACCGCAAGATGTGAGCGCTGAATCCATCTCCTTGTCCAGGTCTTTCTCGTCCTTGATGGTTCTTGTAAGTGATTTTTCTTTCGAGAGGGAATAAAAATGAATTGTAACACGAGTTTTTTTTTCAATCGAAAGGAGCGCATTGAATTCTTGTCGACAGAAAAAATCTTGAAAAAACCCACAAGGGAAACTGGTATCACACTTGTAGTAGGGATTATGGAGACCAAATTCATTCGCTGTTTTGATATGGTGGGGAGACAAATCGAGGTGGTGTATTTCATCGCCGATAAAAAAGATTTTATGGACGACAAGGGCTTCGTCTAAATCCTTGTATCGACACAGCAAACCGTACAAACGATCGTTGAGAGTTTTTTTGCGCCCAATGTGCGAGATTTTTTTAATCTTTTGTAGCTGATCTTCCAAAAAATATACGAAATCAGCCACGGTTTTTTCACGCACGCACAGAGTAATAAGGGTTTCATGAGATTCTTCCGGGAGGAGTTTTATTTCTTGTAGAAAACTCTGCATTTAAAATTATAATGATCTATTACAATAATTTATTCAGATTCATTTTTTTTATATAATAAAAACTTGCAAATATTAATTTCAATCGTTGGAATAATTTGCCCAAAATATTTTTAAAATTTATAAATAAAATGATTGTACGAATCTTGAATCTTTTATTGGGATTTTTATTACTGGCATTAGTGATTACTATTTATAGGAAATATGGGTCTATACCAACCTTTGGGACCTCAAAACCACATTTTGACGAACATGGAAAACCTATCGATACAAAATCCTTGGAAACTCAAGAACAACAAGACGCACAAGATTACATATTGCCAACTGATGTCGTCTTGGAAATCGGAGGACGGTATGGAACGGTTTCCACGGTGATTCAGAAAAAATTGACCAACAAAAAGAATCATGTGGTGGTCGAACCGGATAAAACCGTTATTACGGCGCTGAAAAAAAATAGGGGCCTCCATGATTCTGAATTTGAAATTTTTGAGGGAATCCTATCAGACAATAAAACCAGTCTGGTTGTAGAAAAAAATGGATATGGAACAACAATAATTGAATCCAAAGACAAAAAACATGAAAATTCAGAAACTATTATTTCCTTGACCTATCAAGAATTCTTGAAACGCTACCCACTCTCTTTTAATGTGCTCGTGGTGGATTGTGAGGGTTGTTTTGAAAACGTTTTGAACAGTATAGGGGAACATATCCAACATTTTCGTTTGATTCTTTTGGAAATGGATATGCCCCATTTATGCGACTATAAAAAAGTTCATTCTCATCTGATGGGTCATGGATTTGAATGCGTACGCGATGGTTTTCATACCATTTATTCGCACCCGCGCAAAAACTAACTAAAAATTAATTCATATTCAAAAAAATATTTACCTATTATAGAAAAGAAAAAACCAAAATAATGGATCGAGTTCTTCATCATCTAGATACCTTTAGAAAAAGCTTTGAAAAAAAATGTATTCCTCAAAGGTCGAAATACGCGTGCGCGATCGTGGAACCCCGTCATCACTCTGAACTAGAGTTTGTCATTAAAAATATGGCCTATTTTTTACCTGGATGGTCCATGTATATTTTCCACTCTGAAGAAAATTCAGAATATGTACGTAATCTTGTTCGTGGACATAATGAAATGAATATTCATTTCATTATGATTTCAAAAGGTAATTTTAATGTTCACGAATATAGCAGAATACTCTCCACTCCACAATTTTATGAGTATATCGACGCAGAATATGTCCTCATTTTTCAAACGGATTCCTATGTTAGAAGATTTGGAATGGAAAAATATGTAAAGCTGGGATACGACTATATAGGCGCTCCTTGGCCACATGAAGGATGGGATTTTCAGGCTGGTAATGGTGGTCTTTCTCTTCGGAAAATTTCAAAGATGTTGGAGGTAACTCGCGCGCATCCTTGGAACGGTCAACCCGAAGATCTCTATTTTCAACATGCGTTGATGAAATCGGGAGGCAAAATGTGCAATAAACATTGGACAACCATGGCGGGATTTTCGGTGGAAAATATTTTTCACCCAAACCCTTTAGGTGTCCATAAATATTGGCAGTTTTCTCACTTGCCAACCTATGACATGGATCTCCAATCTAGAAATATTCGTATAAAAAAAGCCGTGTACGGTGTGGATGGTAATTATCATGAGGTAACGAGTAAAGTTCAAAGCATGTATGATATTGAAAATACATTATGGGCGAGTAATCAATATTTAGGAGATCCAGTTCCCAATCACAACAAAGTGTTGGAGGTCCAATTAGAAAATGATAAAAAGTATTGGATCAAGGAAGGGAACTACGTCATTGTTGATTTTCGAGAAGAATTTCGTACCGAAATTACAGAAAATACAAGGAATATAGAAATTAAAAAAGCAGTCTATGGAATAGAAAACGCCTACTGCGACGTTTCAAGTGAGGTTAAAAATGTTTTTGATAAAGAAAATGTTGTGTTGGCAGACAATAAATATTTTGGGGATCCAATTCCAAATATCAAAAAAAAACTTGTTGTGGATATTGTCGTAAATGGGCAAGAAAGAAATTACGTCATTGAAGAAGGAAATCACCTAATTATTGAATAAGCGGACGATTTTTTTATTTTTTGTGTATTAATAAAAAAATGAGTTGCGCGCAGTGTAGACAATACATTACTCTTCATAAGAATTTACGACCCGTTTCGGATCCAAAAACGCTCCAAGCCTACACCGAATCTTGTCAACGGTGTGCCAACTATTGCCGTCAAGAAGCGGGACGTGGAAACAAGATGACTGCGTGTAATGAAATTTATAAATATCAGACATTGAGTCGTTTAGATTTTCAACGAATGATCAAAAAACAACGTGGGAAAGCCATCGCCATGGCGCCACATTTACCGGTACAAACCGGAGCAAGATTAATGGAAAAAGCCTTGCCAGCGGCTCCGTCTCACAAACCCGTCATGGCGAAACCCCTGCAGTTGCCTTCCGCGCCAACAGGTCCTCTTCCCAAGTTTCAAGCGGTAAAACCCGCCGCTAAGCCCGCTGTCGCAGTGGTGCGCGCCCCCTCTCAACGCTATAAAAACTCTGAATTTTCGACATTGAGTCTACAAACTCTAACCGCGCGTGGTGGCAAACCTTCCCTGGACGCGATGAAAGCCGAGGCAGAAAAGATTTGGGGTACCGGTTTTCGATCGGGCAGCGCCAAAACCCTTACCGCCGTGAAAAAAAACAAGGGCGAGCTGGGCGCCTACATCTACGCGTATTACAAAAAGTGATTTTTGTGAAGATAGAGCAAGAAAACATAGATGGAAACACAATACACCACAATCGCACCCACTACCTCGACCATGACGGAATTCATTTTAATAAAATGAATATTTTTTAATAAAAATGAATCTTTTTCCTGTAGATATTGTAAATATAATAAACCAGTTTCTATATTGGGACCTAACGAGCATTCGTTTCGCGAAACATCTTGCCGCCAAACAAAAAAATACTCTTCATCTTATCAAAACCGCGATTTCAAGAAAAAATGGATTTGGAGGACAAGATCAAAATGATACATTGGATCCTCACTGGATATTTTACACAACACAATCATTTCTATGTCTACAAGCCATGAATTGCGCCCAATGTGGAAACTATATTGCGTCTAATACTATTTATAATAATAAATTAGGAGACAAAAAATATCTAAATTGTTTTTGTGAAAACCACTAATTGCTGACAAAAAGCGATTCTTCCACCGATGAAATATAGAGTTTAATATCCTGGTAGAGCTTGATCTTTTGCTCGAGTTCCTCCGATTCTTCAAAACTTTTGACAAGTTCATCTAATTGAATACCTTTTTTTAGCTTTTTTTTTGATTTGGGATCGTCATCCATGAGTAATGAATCAGAAAGCTCCTCTAATTTCTTTTGTTCCTTGACAATTTTTTCCTTGATACAAACCATTTTTTTGATCTTTGCGTCTTGCGAGTCCATCTTTGATAGTTCTCCTAATTCTTTCTCGATTTTATTACTCATTTATAGATTATAAAATATATTTTTAATACGATTTCAGTTTTATGTCCAACGGTGTAAAATCATTATATCGAATGTTTGATTTCCCCATCTCAATTGAATGGGGACATCTTTTCCTAAATTCTCCAAAAACATGGGGGATTGAATTTCCATCGTTTTGTACAATAACTGGATATTTTCTCTCGAGCTCACTTTTTCCATCTGGTTGGAAAGTTTGGACATTTCTTGACGTATTTCTAAACACAAGGAATGTCGTAGCCGGTTCGTTAATTTTTTAAAATCCTCCCAAGCGATTTCAAGTGATTCACGACAACACAAAAGCTTTTCTTTTTCTTCCTGGATAGCCCGTAACAAAGTTTTCTTGGCCCTACGTGACACCTCTTGTAAATCTCTCAAGTGGTGGTTGTTCCAATCCACAATAAACTGTGATGCCAGAGAAGGTGTTGGCGCGCTATAGTCCGCTACCAAATCCAGTAGAGGATGGTCGACCTGATGTCCGATCGCGCTCAAAACCGGAATCCCAAATTTATAGACCGACTCGATCAGCTCGGGTTGCGAAAATCCAAAGAGCTCCTCAAAGCTTCCACCGCCTCGAGTAATGACGACAAGATCATAGTTTTCCTCGTTGGCATCCGAGTTCCAACCGTCCAAAATCTGGCAGATAGTTCGCGGACACTCTACTCCTTGAACCTTGACATCTCGAAGATCATATTCCACCAGACTCCCCTGATTGTCCAGATTGAAAATAAAATCCCGAAGGGCGGCTCCGCTCTCACTGGTAAGAATCAGAATTTTTTTAATCAAACCTGGGATCGTAATTTTTTGTTCCTTGGCGAAATAACCGCGTTCCTCAAAATCCCGCTTTACAAGCTCGTATTTTTTAAAGAGTTCTCCGTCTCCTTCTTCAGAAATGATCTTTTCCACAATAAGACTCACCGTTCCCGTAGCGGCGTAAAAATCAATCTTGCAAAGACAGGTAAGTTTTGCTCCCTCGGAAATCTGTTCTCTCTGGACTCCGCTGTTGAATTTCCAAAGAATGGCTCGAACGCTAGCGCTTTCCTCTTTAAGAGAAAAATAGAGATTTCCATTGGAAAGTTTAGGCTGTGAAACTTCTCCCACCACTTTTATTTTTTGCCCCAATTTTCCTTTAATCATTTCAGCGACCCTGCTTATGGAATAGGGTTCTTCGGACATTATAGTAAACATTCTTTACTATTGTTAATTAAAATTCATTTTTTAAGTGGAACTGTTTTCGAAGCGTATTCAGATTGGCCAACAGCACAATCACAGATTGAATAATGTGATTATTTAACCATAAATAAGTATAGCGATAAGATTCCAACGAGCAAACGGTAGGTGTTGTCATCATGTTGAAACACCGCTGCCATATAGGAATATAGCGACTACACATGGGGAGATCCAGCAAATAGTTGTACACCAGAGTCAAAACACATCGTTTATAGTAACAAAAAAGAGCCATGACCACTCCATGGAGGACATTGAGTAATAAAAGATTTCGCAAACTCCAAAGAGTGGAAATCGTGAGACAAAAAAAGTATACACAAACGCCATCATGAACCACTTGGGTCGCAAAAGCCGTTGGTTTCACGAGCCAAACGTATGATAATGGCGCAGCATTATAGATTTCTTCCAAAAAATAAAAAGAGGAAAAAAATCCAATCAAGAGAGAAAGTGTGATGGGGTTTTTTACTAGAATCGAGGGTTTCATTTCTTGTGTTTTTTTAATTTTTATACCA
>Ga0209651_1000211_pt1 | contig 21606 bp, 28 predicted proteins | sample LauGreFBDMM110SN_2_FD_188216 | JGI IMG/M metagenome (GOLD analysis project Ga0209651, IMG submission 188216) | Freshwater lake microbial communities from Lake Michigan, USA - Fa13.BD.MM110.SN (SPAdes) (version 2) | ecosystem: Environmental > Aquatic > Freshwater > Lake | place: Lake Michigan... | reverse complement strand
ATACGATCAAAAACCGCAGAGATTTCCATTCTCTGAGACAGAATATATTCTTGCTAAAAATTTCTTTAGAAAATTTAAAATTGATACTACAAATTTTCAATCAGCATTATTCTTTAACAAGTATGTTATAACAGATACTGATAGACCAGATTTAATATCACAACAATTTTACCAAACTACTGCTTATGATTGGGTAATTTTACTTACTAATAATATCATCAATCCTTTGTTTGACTTACCGATTAAAGAAAATGATATGTATGCTTTTGTAGAAAAAACATATGGTGTTGCTGATGGTATTCATCACTATGAAACTGTAGATGTAACAAACAGTTTGGGTGAAATTATTCTTAAGAAAGGATTGTATGTTGATTCAGTTTTCTATTCAACCACTCATAAATTTTATAATCGTAGTGATAAAACTTACTTTACAAAATCTGGAAACACAATTTCGTTTCCCGTATCCTATTATGAATACGAAACAGATTTAAATGATAAACGTAGAGAAATATACATTCTTCGCCCAGAGTTTTTAGCAAAATTTGTTTCTCAATTTGAAGATGCTGTAGAGTATAAACAATCCAGTGGATATATTGACAGGAATACAAAGAAATCTGGCGTCTGACTTTTATAGACAAAAAAATTGGGCGATTTTTTTGATCGCCCAAATGGTTTTTGTTATGTGATTTTGAAAATCAGTCTTCCTCAGCGAGGCGAGCGAAGTAGCTGAGAGCATCGTCTTCCTCTTCAACAACACCAGCAGCAGCTGCTACGCGAGCAGGAGCAGTGCGTGGAGCGGGAGCAGAGAACTCTTCATTCTCTTCCTCATTCATAGTCTTAACTACGGTAGCAGCACGAGCAGCAGCAGGGGTCTTAGTGATACCAAGCACCATATTCAAACGCTCTTCAAGTTCTTCGTAGGTTTTGAAGTTAGACGGAGCAACAAACTCTTGGAGAGAGTATGCTTTACGCCAGATCGCTTCAAGCGCAGTATCGTCTGCCGATAGCGCCGATGCTGCGGCAAACTCAGACTTATCATAGTTCCAATACCCAGCAACGTTGGTGATTTTCAGTTTGAAGTTAGCACCTTCCCACAGATCAAATGGATTGGTAGGGGTTTCATCTTCAAACTCAGGTTGCATAGCAGCGGTAACTTTATCAAAGATTTTCTTACCGAACTTATACAAGAATACCTGACCTTCATTCTGTGGGTTTGCTTTATCACTTACCACATAGATGTTAGCGTAATAGGTGAGCTTACGCTTCTGCTTACGAGCAGTTTCTTTATCGTTATCCCGACCACTGTTCCACAGTTTACGATTGACTTCTCCAACAGGATCTTTACCACCCAGAGTAGTCAAAGAGTTTTCAATATACCAACCACCATCACCTTGAAAGGCATGGGAGTATAGTTTTACGAAAGGAATATCCTCACCATCAGGAGCGGGGAGGAAACGGATCACGGCAAATCCATTACCAGCGGCGTCAACACTGGGTTTCCATAGACGATCATCGCCACTGGAAGTAGAGTTTGCTTTCTCTAATTCTTTAGTAAGAACAGAGAAATCAGTTTGGGATTTGCGCTTGAGATCAGCAAAAGACATAGGATTACCTCGGATTTTTTTAGATTTGGTTTGTGTGACACCTGATCACTTATTCATAATAGCACAGGCAGGGAGTGGTGTCAAGCCTCGCCTGCCAGTATTTGCTTTTCAAATTTTTTTAATTTAAATAACATATCTTTCATCATGTCAGATACATCTGCTGTTGGCCACCAGTTATACATTAACTTGACATTTTCTTCAAGATGTTCTCGTACTTCTTTTGCTCTTTTATCATCAGAAAGTTTTAAACGAGCATAGAAAATTTGTTGTTTCTCCACCAACTCACGAACTGCGCTAATGTAATTGAGTTGATCTACTTTACTAGCGTTGGAAGAAACATCAAGTGTCATCTGCATTGCTTTCATTTGGAGTATCTCCATTTGTCTTGCTTCCGCTTGAACTATATCCGAATCAAAAAAGTCGCTCATACCAGTACCAGTTTTGCTTTTGATGTTTTTTTCATGTAGTTGAGTTGCTGTGCTTCATGCTTCAGCTTCTCTTTTAACGGTTTAGAAATCAGTTTAGATACTGTTTCCAATTCAATCTCATTACTATCACAATAATGAATGATAGCATCAATGTAACTCATAGCGTCACTATTTACAAGTGTTTCTACCTCGGTAGAAAATCTCACAGTAGTCATAAATTTATCCTCAATTAGATGGGAGTTATCCTCCATATTTTTCCTCGTACAGTGAGCGTAGATAGATTAATCTATCAAGGTATTCTTTATCTGGTTTCTTAATTACAACTTGTGTGCTGCCATCTTCACAGGCAACAATAGTAACTAGTTGTTTAATGCGTGTCTTATATAGTTCATAAAACATACACGCATATCCAGTTTCTTGAATGTAATAATCTTCCATCCATTCTTCTTTCTTTTCTTCAGCGGAAGTTTTGAAGTCAATAACGGATGGAATACTATCAAATTCACCAATACAATCTACACGCCCAGCAATTTCAAGGTGATCAGAATAGAGTGCTGCTTCTTGCAAGTAGACTTTGGTAATTCTATTGAGTGTCGGAACAGCATTCTTAAACATCAAGAGGGGGAGGGGTGAACTCTTATGTTCCTCAGCATTATAGCAGTTATTCAGATAATTTTCAACTATGCTGTGAAAATTTGTTCCACGGGTGCAGGCACGAGTTGAAATTGCTTGTGCTTTCTCTTGCCCTACACGCTGTCTCCACTTAGCAATGGATGCTTTCTTCTTCGGACACATTCCAAGAACTGTTGTAATGGAAGGATGTTGTTTTCCAGAAGGTGTAGGGTATAACCTACGACCATCAACCATTACAGCTTCAAGTTCAATAGGAGCGAATGACGAAGAGTGAAGAAACATTTAAAATCCCAGATTAATTTTACTAATAATATAATTACGCACAAGACCTGAGCGAACAATGTCTTGCACTCCAAACTCAATAGAAGAAAACTCTTCCATGACATCAATGATTTTTTGAAAATCTAAGATACCATTGCGCTCATTGGTTCTTACCAAGTCAGTTTGTTGAACGTCACCACAGAATATAATCTTACAATTTTGACCTACACGAGTAATGATTGAATCAAGTTCGTGGAAGTTTAAATTTTGCATTTCATCTACAATGATGACACAATCATCCATCGTAGTGCCACGAAGGAATGATGTAGACCAGAAGCTAATCGTTCCTTGAGTTTTTAGATTGCCATATAGCATTTCAAACTCTTCATCGCTGAAGTCTTCAAACATATACTTTACCATATTCTTATATGGAATTTGATAAAGCGATGACTTGTCTTCATGGTCACCAGGAAGAAAACCAATCTCCCTAGTTGCTACAAGTGAACGAACAATATAAATTTTTTCATATGGTGTGTGCTCATTGAGAACATCTTTGAGTGCCAAGTAAAGCGCAACGAATGTTTTACCAGTACCAGCAGCACCATAAGCAAATAAATTCTTATCTTTTGCCCACTCATCAAACATCTTACGCTGAGCATCTGTAAGTGGCTCTATATCTTTTATAAGATAATCTTCGTTGATTGGTTTCTTACGCTTAATTTGTTTAACGCTCATGCCATTAGGCACAACTTGTTTAGTCTTACGAGTTCTTACTGGCATAATTAAATTCTTTCTACTGTTGACCCTGGAGTATCGGCGGCGCGGTTGATGATATGTTTCCAGTCACTATCAGTTTTATTCTGCCAGTTTCCAATTTCAGAAACGGCATGGAGAAGAGTAGGCATCTGGGTAAGATGTGAATTTTCAGCAAGATAGGCTTCCCTATCTGCCATATACATCCACTTCTCAAACTCTTCACCAGTATTATTATCCTTGAATTTGTAGGTTGGCATCAGTATTAAACCACGTAGGAATAGTAGAAGGAGATTTCCAAGTAGCAAAAGCAACTTTGTCTCCAATGTAATAGTTGCGATACGATTGTATTGTATCCGTCACTTTGTATTTATCAGGCATGGCAGGAGGGGGATCTGACCATCCATTGTCAAGAATATTGTGTGGTGCGTACACAAGATTTGATTTAAGTTGTTCAGTCTTATGCCATTTACCATAACGTTTTGTATATTCTACACAGCAGTGCTGAAACAAATCAAACAACCAACGATAGTGTGCGCGAGATTGCCTTAACCAAATATTAGATGGATGATTAATATGAGATGCTTTGTATAGAATATCTTCGCGTGGTTTGTCAAGTTTCCAGCGTTTGATATTACGATTGTTAGCGGTCTTGGCAGTATAAGGAATGCCGTCAAGCACACGATGAGCAGTAGACATGAGCTGAGCATACTCAATAATCATTTTTACTACATGTTTATCACAATGTTCAGCAGCACAGGTGCGTGGGTCGTAACTGAGATAGAAGATATTCATATGGTCTGGTTGAGTGCTCCTATTCTAGCACCATTCCATCGCTTTGGCAACCGTTGGAAACTGTTCTTTAAAGATTTCTCTACATCCTTCAGCAATTACCATGTGCTCCTTCTGAGTGCCGTGAGCTGAGCGAAGGTCAATGTAGTGCGCCCAAGAACGCACTGATCCTGTCATGTAGATGCGTGTGGGGGTCGCTAGAGGGAGCACGAAGCGAGCACACTCCTTTGCCACACCTGCCTCTAGGAGGCGCTTGTAGAGGGCATTGGCGGCGATGAAGTGCTCTGAGATAGCAGATTCCAAACCCAGTTGAGTGAGTGGATCAAGGTCATCAGTAGAATTCTGACGGTTCTTTTCATCCTGTCTACGCAACTCAGGAATAGGAATATCTGCTGCCAATAGATTAGCATCAGCATACCGCTGACTAAACTCTTGAAATGTAAACGAGCGGTGACGTAAAATCTGTGCTGCAATACCACGATTAGTTTCAATCTCTAATGTCATATGTGCCTGTTCAAATACAGACCAATGATTATGCTGAATACAATAACGCAGTAACCCTGCATAGTTCTCATTATCTTGGTTGCTAGGGTTAGACACTCTAGCAACATATGCCATTGTCTTTTCTGCATCGGGTGTAACCGATACTAATTTAATTTGCGAATGGGTTGTCATATTGTGGTGCTCCATCAAGACGGCGAATTTCAAAGATATTAGATTTGCGATAACGCTTATATTGTTTCACAATTTGTTTTAACTTCTTCTCATTAATTTTTGTGTTAATAAAAGGAGTTTGTGGTTCTACCTCTGGTAATTCTACCACCTCTTGAGCTTCAATGTCAATAGTTTGTTCAATCATAGTTTTAAATAAAATAGTATTCTTCTTCTAGTGCTATACAAATTCGTTTTACTTCTGCAACATATTCTCCAGTTTCATTTAGTTGAATTGCTACACGAAATGCTTCTTCTGTTTTTTCAAATTTTTCAATATTATCAAACTTTGAAGCGTAACTGGGCTTACTATTTTCTTTCCACCCAGCAAAGTTATATTGCTTTGCTGGTTTGCCTGAAATATGATACCGAACTACCCAGTTCTTTGTAGGATTAGTTAATGCCATGTTAGATAAGTGTAATGTTTAATGTTACTCTAATAGTATCGCCACTAGTAGCGATAGTGTATGGAGCATCAGAAAATCTTTCAGCAAAGATTACATCACCACCAGTTGCTGACACAGCATAGTATCCATACACAGCACCAGCAGCACCAGTGAATGCCCAAGTTTGTTGAGGATAAAGAGCTTCTCCACCAACAATAGACCAACTGGAAGATGTTAATGCTTTAGAAGTATAACCGTTTCCAATTACTTCTGTATAGAATGTTGCTATATCTTCAATATCTGGTGTGTAGTTATTACTATAAAGTTTTAAAATTAAACTTTCAGTAGTAGTATCTTTTCCAACAAGATATTCTAATGCTTTTTGTTTACCAGCATCAGTAATTAAAATTGCCATGTTTATTTCCTCTTTTTAGAATCTTTACTTTCTTTTGGTATTTCTCCCCATGTTCTTGGGTTCATTCTACCTTCAGATTGTTTCCATCCTATTAAACCTTCTCGGTATTTATCCCAATAAAAATCAAAGAGATCTACTCTTTTATCTGCGGTAGCAATATCATAGTTAATTTCGTTATCAACTTGATACGTAACTATAAAAGCATTGTATGGTAATGTTCTATCTTCTGCTAATTTTGGATCACAATTTTCATGTAAGATTTTCAAGTACGATTACCCCATTTAATTTGTGGAAAAGTTTCTTCAATCAGAGCACGAGAAACACGAGTAAATTTCTTCTGAAGGTTCTTATCTTTTACAAGACAAAGAACTTCTGCTTCATCTGGGTGTAGTGATTCTATCATGCCAAGAAAGATTTGTTCTCTCTTAGATTGAGAGATAGTAGAAGCGCCTTTAATAAAGTAAAAGAATTTTCTTCCTTCATTCTCAAGACGAGTATGATCTGTTCCTTCTGGAGCCATGTTCTTAGTGAAAGGAACATCACCCTCAGGAATAGCAGAAGTTATACTCTCATCAAAGTTCCAAATAAACAAACTGCGAAGAGCTTGACTATTATATTTGTTAAGGAGTTCTGATTTCTCTGCTTTAGTTTTAGCGTTGTTGACCTTACGAAGTACTTCGGAAATCAAAGGTCTATAAGTATCGTTTATCATATCAATTCAGTTAAATTGTGGTGTAGTGTTGCGAAATACAAATTCCTCCATCAACTTAGTAAGTTGATGTTGTTGAAAATATTCCAGTGGAACTTTCTTTTCGGAATTATTTAGTGCTTTGTAATAACTCACGATTTCAGTAGCAAGATGTTCAGGAACACAGGAAAGATCGATTAATTTCCGATTACGTTCATAATTTTGAACAGATTGAGCGTCTAGACAGAATACAGATGGGTCTAATGTGACCCACTTTTCTAAGTTTTTCTTACTTATAGGTTTCTGTCGCTTACCTGTAACAAATGTATCGTCATCAGATAGAAAGTTTGGCACTCCATCTGACTTATCTCCCTTGATAATATGTTCCAAAATATATTCTTTTGGATTGTGATGTCTAATCTCTCTTTTGAGAATAGGATTATACTGTTTTACAAATGGATACTTCTGTAACTGAATGAAGTCTTTATCACCAGAAAGAATTAAAACTTTCTCTTGGCTCTTACCCTCCTTCTCCATTTTAATATTCTTGTATGCTTGAAGGGTAGTAAGAGTGCTGATAACATCATCTGCTTCAGCACCATAAACCTCAACTACCTTATATGGAAACAAGGTTTTGATCTCATCTCGTATCTTATTCAAGACTTCAAAGATAGCATTCCAATCTAAGTCAGATGCTTCTCGGTCTTTCTTTCTATTCTGTTTGTAATATGGAAATGTTTCCTTACGCCAATAATGTTTTGAATCATATGCTAATACAACTTCACCATAGGTGGGAGAGTATTGTTTTTCAAATGCTCGCAATGCTGTGAGCACCATATGCCTAACAAGATTTTCATTAAGAGCATCACCTTTCAACTGCATCATCAGATTACTAATCATAATCTGATTCATATCAATTAGAATCATTTAGTCCTCTTCATCATCCTCGTAATTTTCTGCGTTATCAAATCTAAAAGCAATAACCTCATCTGCAATCACGTTACCATGTTCATCAAACATTTCTGGATGCAGTGGTTGAATATTATTTTTGTTCAGAAATGCACTGACGATATCGTTAGTGAACCACCCCACCATAAATCCAATAGCACTGAAGGCTAGCATCCCCGCTGTTGCAAATAGAAGGATGTACGGTGTCATCTGTTCCATTCTACTACTCCTCTGTTGGTTTGTCAACCTCCCAGAAACATTCCAAATTGAAGTGAAATGTCTTGTGTAGAAGGTTGAGGGTTTTACTTATTTGCAATCCACGCTTAGGTTCGACTTCCTCAACCCGCCTACGTAACATGAATTCTACACCTCTATTTATTCGGAACGGTAGATTGCTTGTTCTTAGTTCCTGGTTTTCTTCCACGTCGTTTTGATTGTTCATACTTTTTTGCATCATCCATAATACAATTTAAATAATCTTTAACTTTGCGAGCACGAGGTTTACCCATCCAACTATATGCTTCACGAAAAAAAGCAGCTTCAGCACCACCATTCAAATAAATTTCAAGTTCTTTTACTTGATCTTGAATAGCAATTCCTAATCCAGAATGAATAAAAATTGTAATGTCTGCTTGCTTAAATTTTTCAGAACTCAAATACGAATGGAAATTTAAATTATACTTTTCCTGATAGAAAGCACAATCAATAGCAGTGTTCACAATAGCATACATGTCTTGGATTGTTGACATGGTTCAACTCTTCTTAGAACTGACTAATCCTTTACCAACAAACAGTTTAGCTACCTCAACTAATCCTCCAATTCTTTCACCATCAATAACAACATAAGGAAACCCAGGAACATTTGGATAATCCTGTGTAAATTTCTCTAATGAAATGTCTTTATGAATAGTAGTTTCGGTATACTCTACTTCTGCTCTTTGAAATAATTCTTTTAATATATTACAGGAAGGACATCCTGGCAATGTATACGCAATAATTTCCATCAAATACCTCGTTTCAATACGGTCATTTTCGGTTGCTTACATTCTAACACATCAACCATGTATTGGCAAGCCTTGTCTGGCATGGTGTGGTCACCACAGGTAAAAATATCAACAGCAGCATAGTGTTTCTCTGGCCAAGTGTGAATAGAAATGTGACTTTCTGCCAGTAAACACACTGCTGTGATACCCTGTGGTGTAAACTCATACTTAATCTCTTCAATTAATGTAGCATTGGCATATTTTATTGCCTGCCTCAATGAAGTGCTGATAAATTCCGAGTTGTTTAATAACAAGGCATTACATTCACATAGTTCTGCGATGTGATGTACTCCCAACACTTCTAATTCCATCAAAACATTTACACTTAACGATGAATATTTATCAAATAATATTTGCCCTTCTTGTATATCTATTACGAGTTTGAGGTCTTGGAACTTGCATCCACTCATCTATTTTATTTAAATTTTCTTCGTTATAAAATTCTTGTTGAACATACCATAGTTTCCAGTGGTCGTGTCCTTTAGATTGATTGCAGGAGTGACAACATGCGACTACATTTGTCTTCACATCCACGCCACCCTTACACTGAGGAACTATGTGATCTAATGTTAGGTTATCTTCTGACCCACAATAGGCACACTTATGATCCCAGCTTTCTTTTATTTGCTTCCTCCACAATCTTTTTGCATCCGATTTACTTGTAGTCTCTAAATTAAACAAGTAGTCCCGAGGCGATTGTAAAGGAATCATAAGTGCTTGCGACTTATTGATATTTATTCTTAGAAGAGAATAAAAAAAAGACCCCGAAGGGTCTTATGAAATCAAAGAGCGTTGCCTCTTGGCAATACTTCTTCAGGGAAGATAAAGTTCTCATGAGGTTGATCGGTAGGAGCCATCCAAGCACGTAGACCTTCATTCAAAAGAATATTTTTTGTGTAGAAAGTCTCAAACTCTGGGTCTTCTGCCGCACGAATTTCCTGAGATACAAAGTCATATGCTCTCAAATTAAAAGCAAGACCAATAATACCAATAGAAGCGGTCCAAAGACCCATGACAGGAACAAATAGCATAAAGAAATGCAACCAACGCTTATTGCTAAACGCGACACCAAATATCTGCGACCAGAATCGGTTCGCAGTAACCATCGAATAAGTCTCTTCTTCTTGCGTAGGTTCAAAAGCCTTGAAAGTGTTTGCACCATCTCCATCCTCAAATAAAGTGTTTTCAACTGTTGCTCCATGAATAGCACAGAGCAATGCTCCACCAAGAATACCAGCCACTCCCATCATATGAAATGGGTTGAGAGTCCAATTATGAAAACCTTGAAGGAATAAAAGAAACCTAAAGATTGCTGCCACTCCAAAAGAAGGAGCAAAGAACCAACTAGATTGACCTAGTGGGTAGATGAGAAATACTGAAACGAATACTGCAATAGGACCAGAGAATGCAATGGCATTGTAGGGTCTGATGCCCACCAAGCGACTGATTTCAAACTGGCGTAGCATGAACCCGATCAGACTGAAGGCACCGTGGAGAGCAACAAAGGGCCAAAGTCCGCCAAGTTGGAACCACCTGACAATATCCCCCTGAGATTCAGGGCCCCAGAGAAGCATAAGAGAATGACCCATAGAATCTGCTGGAGTAGAAACTGCCGAAGTAAGAAAGTTTGCACCCTCAAGATAGGAACTTGCCAACCCGTGAGTATACCAACTCGTAACGAAAGTTGTCCCAGTAAGCCAACCACCAATAGCAAGGTAAGCACAGGGAAAAAGAAGTAGTCCAGACCATCCAACAAATATGAAACGATCCCGCTTAAGCCAGTCGTCGAGTACATCGAACCATCCTCGTTGTTGATTTGGAAATGAAAGTGTAGATGATGCCATTATTATCTCCGAAAAAGAAAGGGGTCCGAAGACCCCAAGTGTGATTTTATGTTATCAGTATCAACCGATTGCGGGTGCAGTAAGAGCAACAGGAGTTGACGCAGCAGCAGCAAGATCCAATGGGAAGTTGTGTGCGTTCCTTTCGTGCATCACTTCCATACCAAGACCAGCACGATTAAGTACATCAGCCCAGGTGTTTACAACACGTCCCTGACTATCAAGCAGAGACTGATTGAAGTTGAAACCATTCAGGTTGAATGCCATCGTGGATACACCAAGTGCGGTGAACCAGATGCCTACAACAGGCCAGGCAGCAAGGAAGAAGTGAAGTGAACGTGAGTTGTTGAACGAAGCATATTGGAAAATAAGTCTTCCAAAGTATCCGTGAGCAGCAACAATATTATAGGTCTCTTCTTCTTGACCAAACTTATATCCGTAGTTCTGACTTTCGGATTCAGTAGTTTCACGAACCAACGATGAGGTTACCAAAGATCCATGCATAGCAGAGAAAAGTGAACCACCAAATACACCAGCCACACCAAGCATGTGGAATGGATGCATAAGGATGTTGTGTTCTGCTTGGAATACAAGCATGTAGTTGAATGTGCCCGAGATACCGAGAGGCATAGCGTCAGAGAAAGAACCTTGACCGAAAGGATAGACCAAGAATACTGCGGTGGCAGCTGCGACAGGGGCAGAATAAGCAACCATGATCCAAGGACGCATACCAAGTCGGTAAGAGAGTTCCCATTCACGTCCCATATAGCAGAAGATACCGATGAGGAAGTGAAAGATAACAAGTTGGAAAGGTCCGCCATTGTAAAGCCACTCATCAAGTGAGGCAGCTTCCCAGATGGGGTAGAAGTGTAGTCCGATAGCATTAGAAGAAGGAACAACAGCTCCTGAGATAATATTGTTTCCATACATGAGTGATCCAGCAACTGGTTCACGAATGCCATCAATGTCCACAGGGGGAGCACCGATGAAGGCGATGATGAAACAAGTAGTTGCCGCAAGAAGGCAAGGAATCATCAGAACACCGAACCAACCAACATAAAGGCGGTTGTCGGTAGAAGTAATCCATTCACAGAATTGATTCCATGGGTTAGATTGTCTTTGTAAAGCAATAGTAGCAGTCATTATTGAAAAGGGTAGAATATGAGTCCGAGGGAGAACTGTTAGTAAGTATTTCCAAGACACCCTAAGTCTTGGATATGAGAGACACTTTACTTCTGATGGTCTCGGTTACAGAAGTGTTACGGAACGTAAAGATTTGTCTTTGTTTCCTGACTTATTTATAATAGCACAGGTTGTCAGATCTGTCAAGCCCTCCTGTATAAATAAATCTAAATAGGGCATCTTAGGTCGTGTAATGGCAAATCGCTTTCCTTTAATAGTTAATCCCGTATCAAAAAAGATAGAAGAATTGGTATCGGGAGATAACTTAGACCTGACTGGCAATGGTCTGATTGTTTCTGGAAGCACTGGTGTTTCTGGGCAATACTTAAAAAGCACTAGTACTACATTGGTTTGGGATAACCCAGGTGATGTATACTTAACTGCTGCTCAAACAATAACAAACAAAACAATTGAATCTTCTACTATTTCTGGTACTACAAATACCTTTACATTCATTCCAAATGCTGCCTTAGTTAATAATTCAATAACAGTTAATGGAGTAGCAATCGTTTTAGGTGGAACAGTAACAACTCCAGACAACAACACAACCTATTCTATTTCCGCCCAAGATGGTGGTAACGCAGCAACTAAAGTTATTCGTTTGACTTCTGGTGGTAACTCTGGTGCTGGAGTAGATGATGACGTAAGTTTAGTAGCAGGAACAAACGTTACATTATCAAGAACTGGCGAGGCCATTACGATCAACTCTAGTTACGTTGATACAAATACCGTCACTCGTGTAGCAGCAAGTGGTGGTACTTTAGTTTCTGGTGATATAACGATTGCTGCTTCTGGCGCAGCATCAGTAGCTCAAGTTGGTTCTACTATTACTGTTTCTGCTGTAGATACTAATACCGTAACAAGATTGAGAGGAACTGCTGCTGGCACATATACATCAGGTGACCTTCAACTCCTTGCTGGTGGTGCTACAACAGTAGTTCAATCTAGTTCGGATATTACCATTTCATCAACAGATACTATAACAAGAGTAAGAGGCGCAGCTGGCACTCTAACATCTGGTGATATTACGATTGCCGCTGGTGGTTCATCTACTGTTGCTCAAGTTGGTAGCACTATCACAATCAGTTCTTCTTATGTTGATACAATCACCAGAGTAAGAGGAACAACTGGAGGAACATATACTTCGGGTGATTTAACGATTGCTGCTGGTGGTGCTACATCTGTATCTCAATCTGGATCTACTATTACAATCAGTTCTGTAGATACTAATACAACATACACTGCTGGTACTGCTATTACTTTAACTGGCACCACATTCTCACTCAAGAATAATGCTAACTTCACTGGTAATAGATTACTCAAATGGGATAGTGGCAACTCACAGGTAACTAACAGTATTATTTCTGATGATGGTTCTGCTGTAACGATTGCTGGTGACCTTACAGTTACTGGTGCTACAACCACTGTTTCCAGTCAAACTGTTGTGATTGAAGACGCACAGATTGAACTTAGAAAAGGATTGAGCCTAACTGGTGTTGATGCTGGAATTCAAGTTAATAGAACCACAAACAATTTAGGTATTGTTTCATCTTTTAACGTGATGCAGTGGTTTGAAAGTGGTGGATACTGGAGAACATATGATGGTTCAGTTGCCAACAGATTAGTAACAGAAGGTGAAACACAAACTCTTACAAACAAAACTCTAAGCAATCCAACACTTACTACACCAACTATTGGTGCTGCTACAGCTACTACTGTTAATGGGTTAACAATATCAACAACTGTTAGTGGAGTTCTGACGATTGCTAACAACAAAACATTCACTTGTAACAACACACTCACATTCAGTGGAACTGATGCTTCTACGGTTGGTTTTGGTACTGGTGGTACTGTTGTTTATACAACCAATAACCTATCGGTATTCGGATCAACAACTTCAGCACAACTTCGTGGTGTTCTAAGTGATGAAACTGGTGTTGGTGTTGCTGTATTCGCAACATCTCCAACCTTAACAACTAGCATTCTTACTGGCAGCACAACGTTTGCTGTATTCAACACCACAGCAACAACCATCAATGCTTTCGGTGCTGCTACTACCATTACTCTTGGTGCTACAACTGGCACAACAACAGTAAGAAACTCACTACAAGTTAATGGAACAACAAACTTAGGTGACGTTGTTGGTGATGTAATCAATCTAAATGGAACTGTAGACTTTGTTAATGCTGACTTTACTATTCGTGGAAGTGGTGCTAACCCAATCTCAATCGGTAGAGGTGGTAACGCTATTGCTACCAACACTAGAATCGGTCACAACTGCTTAGAATCAAACACTTCAGGTAGTCAGAACGTAGCAATCGGTTATGAAGCTGCCAAGACAATTAACTCTGGTGCTTCAATTGTTGCTATCGGTTATCAAGCACTAACTAACGCAGGCACAGGTCAGCATAACATTGCGATTGGTAGATCAGCATTGACTGCTATTTTGGGAGGTCAAAGAAACGTTGGCGTTGGTTCTAATACTTTAGAAGGAAACACGATTGGTAATAACAACGTTGCTATCGGTTACTATGCTGGTGGTGGTGCTACTGGTAATGGTAACGTATTGATTGGTCCAGCACCTGATGGTAACAACACCAACGTAACTTACACGCCACCAACACCATCAGGAGACAACCAGTTAGTTATTGGTTCTGGCACTTCTACTTGGGTTCGTGGTGATAATAACTTTGATGTTACACTACCACAAAACACAAACGTTGGGGGAAACCTAACAATCAGCGGCAACCTGACTGTCAATGGAACAACTACAACAATCAACACAAACGTATTAAGTGTTGACGATAAACTCATTGATCTTGCTGATGTTTCTGTCAGAACATTTGCTGCTACGATTGTAAGTGGTAGTGCTAACATCACTGCTATCTCACCTGTAACAGGATTAATTCCTGGTATGGCAGTTAGTATTTCAACTGCTGGTTTGAGTGTTCCTAATGGCACCACAATCGTTTCTATTACAAGCAACACAGCAGTATTATCAAACGTTGTTACTGGTTCTTCTGGATCTGCTACGTTTGTAACAACTGGTGCTACAGATACCACTGCTGATGGTGGTGGTATTCGTGTCAAGGGAACAACTGATAAGTCAATCACCTATACAAATTCTCTATCCACTTGGACATCTACAGAAAACTTTGACCTTGCTACTGGTAAAGTATACCGAGTTGGTAACGTTCAAGTTGCGAGTGGATCTCAGATTGGTCCTTCAACTGGATCATTGAGTTTGGGTGCTGGTGTTACTACTTCTAGCTTGACACAGGTTGGAACTTTGAGTAGTTTGACTGTAAGTGGAAATCTAACAGTTGATACAAATACTTTGGTTGTTGATGCTAGCAATAATAGAGTCCATATTGGTGAAGCTGGAACATCTCAAGCAAACTTGAATATTTCTGGAACTGGTGGTCAAGGTGGTGGTATTCAGATCAACAGAAATACTACTGGAAATCCTACAAGCGGACAATCTCTGGGTTCAATAGCATTTAAAGGTGTTACTAGTGCTAATACAAATGCTGCTGGTGAAGTATTAATTGAAGCAATAGCATCAGAAAATCATTCTGGTTCCACAGCAGGAACAGAACTTGCTATCTACACTAAACCAACTGGAACTGGGCCTGGATCATCCCCAACAAAGAGACTTACTATCACATCCGCAGGACTTGTAGGGATTGGCACTGCTCCAGCTAGCGGTGCAACTTTGCATGTTGACGCAATTGGCGGTGCTACTATTCGGGTTAGCAGAATTAGCGCAAGTGCTGGTGCCTACGGTCAGATTGAGCACGATGGCACAAATACAACGTTAACCAGCACAGCGGCTACTGTGTTTTTTAATAACAGCAACGAAGCCGTCAGGATTGATTCAAGCCGCAGGCTCTTAGTTGGCACGGATACTGCAACTGGTAGTGCTATTCTCCAAGTCCGAACACCTACTACGTATTCAGCAACAGTCGACAGTGCAGTGAATTTTGTAAATACCTCCACCAAGGTGTACCCCACAACAGCATCTTTCAGTGTTACTGCAGGACTAGACAAAAACATTGAGCTAGGAACAGCTCAAACAATAGACACCGTAACGCCTGGTGGATTTAATTTTGTTACAGGTACTAATATTGCTCTAACAAAATCAGCGGGAAACATTCAGGACATTGAGCGGCTATACTTTGGCGGCTTTGCACAGAACTTTACGTGGACAGATGCTAATACTTGTAAGCAATATGTAGGATTTGTTGATAGGTTTTTCTATTCGGGGTTCAATGCCAACTCAAGAACGTCGACGTCTTTTAGTGCTACTGAGATAGTACTAGTCTGCCCTGATACGCGGACACAAACTATCACATATGTTAACTCTCAAACTTTGAGAGTTAATCCGCAAGGCACTAGCACAGTCAACATCACTCAATGGGCGGGTGTAGCCCCTACTCTAAGTTATTTTAATTTTTCTGCTGGCACTCATACATCTAGCCTAACTAACGCCGCTTTTTATGATACAGGGTCATTCTCTACTTGGGGGGTTCAGGGTACTACTGGCACACTGGCAGCTACAATCACAAATTTATACGGGTTGCGGCTGAGACCACCTGTCGGCACCACTGGACTAACAATTACAAACAACTGGGGCATCTACCAGGAATGGGGTAACGCCAACAACTATTTTGCTGGCAATATCCAAATGGCATCTGGCAAAGGTATTGACTTCTCTGCTAATGCCAACGCCGCTGGCATGACTTCTGAGTTGCTTGATGATTATGAAGAAGGAACTTGGACACCAACATTTGGCAGATCTGGATCAGATCCAACTGTTACTTATCCTGCAGGTGCTGGTAATAGAGTAGGAACTTATACTAAAATAGGTAATATGGTATACGCTTTCTGGGATATGACTTCCACTGCTTATAGTGGAGGAAGTGGAGACGCTTGGATAAGGGGTCTTCCTTTCAATGTTTCCTCAACTCAAGCTGGTTATAGCGTAGTTCAGTGGAGAGATGGTTCATCTGTGCCAGCGGGAGCAGCAGGAACAATACTAAAAGGATATGCCCAGCAAGGTCAGAATTTTATCGCTCTTCAATATGACAACAGTGGTGCTAATGGATTTGGTACTAATTCCTCTGTTCTTAACTGGCAAACTGGAAGAACAACAGGTTATGTAATTTACCAATCTGATTCATAAATAACTCTGCCTAAACCTGTCTTGTTCGGAGAATAACCCTAATGGCATTAGAAGAAAAATCAGTTGTAGATAAAGTTGAAGTTCTACTCAACGGATCTATTCAAGTAAGAAGAAGAGATCAAATTCTCAAAGATGATGTAGAAGTTGCTGCTACTTACCATCGCCACGTAGTCAATCCAGGCGATGATCTAACCAACGAAGATCCTAGAGTTGCTGCTATCGCTGCTGCTACTTGGACAGAAGAAGTTATTGCGGCATATCAAGCATCGCTACCACCAGCACCAGAAACTGAAGAATAAAAAAGGGGGTCGTAAGACCCCCTTTAAAGTATCAGAAAACTCCTGGAAGTATCTGACCTGTCGTCATGTAAGTGCCAACGGCAATTACAAATCCAAGCATTGCTAGACGAGCGTTGAGGATTTCAGCCTCAGGTGTAAAACCAAATTTCATTTGTTTGTCCTCTGTAATGTACATTTGTGGTTCTTTAGCGAACAGATTTTGTCTGTTGCCGTCTTCGGTTGTGACAGTCACAGTATTTAGAATGTATAACGAACTTTCAGTTCACCACCAAGATCAAATACTTTAGAAGTACCACCATACTCACCACCAAGTTTGGCTTGGACACCGACGTTCTTAGACACTTTAGCTTTCACACCGACTTCCCCAACAGTGACGACTTCACCATCTTTCTTGGCAGTCCATTCATAACCAGGACCGACTTCGGCATAGAGAAGAACTCCTTTTTGTACTAGTGCTTCGTATCCAACACGAAGTTCAGTTTGAGCACCCTTATAGTCACCATCTGAGGCAGCAGCAGTAGTTTTTGTTTCTACATAAGGAGCACCAACGATAGGTGCTGCCATAGCAGGAGCTACCATAAAGGGAAGGGCAGCGAGAGCAATGAATTGTTTCATAAATTGTTTTCTATGTTTACAAATACCTATACATTATAGGTAAGCGAAATAGCGGATTTGAACCGCTGACATCTAACTTGGAAGGATAGCGTTCTACCGCTGAACTAATTTCGCATTGATGATTAACTTATCCGAGTAAATTCAAAGATACCTTCAGATTTACCCCACACTAATTTACCATTCTTATCATAACCAGCATCTTGGAAAAAACATTTCTGTTGATTGAATTTAAATTCACTTTCAATTTTAATATCTTTTACAATACACTCACCACATGGTTTAGCAATCCAAAAATTACCATCCCATATAACTTGATGGTCACAAGTAGAATTCCAATCCATGTCATAGCTATGTAGTAACACTTCGGTTTGACTTATTTCAATATGCTGATGATATGATTGACGATATGGTTTTACATTTGGATAGTCATACTCATAGAAACTTTGAGAGATTGATTTATTATCTCCTAAATCTTTCCAAAGTAATCGTATCATAGCATACTCACAAGGATACATAAATGCTTGTGATTGATTGGAATAGTCACCGAAGAGTTCTTTGAATTCCATAGCGTTTGATTGCTAACTTACCTATTATAGCACCTAAGAGGAGTGGTGTCAACCCCTATGTCTATCGGTTGTAGTAACCTCGTGGGAATAGCTGTCCGTATTTTGGTCTGCGTCCAGTAAGAAGTCCAGGCGCAGAAGATTTATTACCAGTCACAGGAGAATCTAAATTATTAATATTAAAATTCTGTGAAATAGCAATGTTACTTGACACTCTATATATTGAAGAAAGGATTGGATCAATAAGTGGTGTGCTAGTTGTTGCTTGAGCAGATATAAGTTGAGATGATACTGCTGCTGTTGGTGTCAACCAAGAAAATGATAATTGTGTTCCAATTGGAAATGTTGATTTTTCTGTGTTATAATTTTCTAATATTTCTGCATCAGTTAAAGCAACATTATATGCTCGTATGATACCAATTTGTCCAGTAAATTTAGAAGTATTTACACTACTATGTCCAACGCCAATATTATAGGTACTAGTATTAGTAGTTCCACCAGAGGATATACTATATGCTGTATTATCACTAAATTTAACTCCGTTAATATATCCTCTAATTGTATTGTCACTGGTATTTGCAGATATACTAACATGATTCCATTGAGATAGAGTAATTTCTGTAGTAGATGTTATTATAGAGGATCCTCTACTTGCTAAAGGAAACCAAATAAATTGTAGCAATCGTGTGGATTTAACTATTCTGAATTGAAAACCTGGGAATGTATTATATGTATCATCTTGACATAAAATTTGGGGATAGTCATCAATATAGATTTCTGGGTTTATCCAAGCTTCAATAGTAAACGAACCTTGAGTTATGTTTACATTCGTTAAACCAGTTGCCCGCGAACGAATAAAATTATTACTGGAGTTTGGTCCCACCACATAAGATTGATTATTATAAACATGATCCCCCATTAGTGGCACAACATACCCAGTGCCGTTTAAAGGAGTATTAAATCCAGTGGAAGCATTTAAGTGTAAAACTAGATTTGACGTTTTAATTGCCATTAGATTCTCGCACAGAAGAGCATACCCATTGATTGATTGGATGTTACATTATCTAATCCATTTTGTTGAGTTTGATATCCAGCCAAGATAATTTCATAAACTTCTCCTGCTGATACAGCAACGGTATCGCCTGGGCGGAATTCAGTAAGACCAGGAGATGTTGCTACTTGAAGCATAACATAATCATCTGGGAGATAGTAAGGACACGGCATCATATTGTGACAAATTGGAAGTCCTTTCATTGGTTTGTAGTAATTAGCAGAAGCAGAAACAGAGTTTGTTCTATCTACAAGAGTTACTAAATTGTTGGAATTAGTATACTTATCATAAGTAGCATTTCTGTAATATGTTACAATATTACTAGAACCATTATAAGTGTCAATATTACATTCATATGTTGATGATAGAAATGAACTGTTGCTATTATTTCGGAAATAACCATAATTTGCTTCTCTTGCCATAGTATTAGCAACTGGAATTTCCTCTACAACGTCATCATTACTACCATAAGAATAATAATTAAAACCAGAAATTTTTGATAGCATATTTATACCCCTAGCAGTAGTATAATAATTCGTATATGCACCATTCCAAACGTTATTTAAATCCCAAACGTTTGCTCCGACCAAAGGTCCTTTATGAAGAGAGAATGTGGCAAATGGAATGATAACGTTATTAATTGTTTGTGTAAATTGTATAACAGCAAAGTTTGTATCTTGAGGAGATTGTGCTTTATACGTTCTGATTGAAAGTGGGTATGCGGTTGGAGTAGAAGATGAAGCAAAATCCATATACGCAAAACCACTACTATTATCTACGTTTATGTAAGCATAATTTTCTTGATAATCTAATCCTGGTTGTCCGTAATAATATCCATATTGGTTGGCAGCTGCTGCATAAGGATTGTTTGTGCCACGCCTGTCTAACGTCTGCCAACTCATTCCAGCAGAAAGATACATTCTATTAAGAACAGTTGGATCCAGTCCAAATCCGTAATAAGTAGTGCCATAAGTTTTTGCTGCGTCATTTATATTTTTCAATACTGCAAAATGACCACTGCCACTTTTTTGATACATATTACTTCCAGCACCATAGTTAGTAACTAATAAGTTACAGACACCAGTGCGAGCAGTTTGTTGTCCACTGGTTAAACTATTAACTCCTACTAAAATATTGTTAGTGCCATCTACTCCACCAATAGCAGATCCAGGAATAGTGAAAGTTTCATTTTCTCCCCACCCAGATCCTATACTGGTAATACGAATATGAGCAATTAATCCTCTATTACCATATTGATATGCTAAACGATATACTCGCAGTTTTAATTCAGATCTGCCACCTGATGCTGGAACAGTATATTTGTAATAATAATTATATGATGAGTGACTATTGGTAGTATACGATGGCAATATTCGTATTTCTCCTCTCATTGCTGGATTTGTTGAGTTTCCATATCCGTATCTTTGGATTTCAGATTTTCTATTTGACTCTGTATCTTGTGGATTTCCATTTTCAGTTTCAGTTTGATGCCATCCTTTAACTTCCCACACAACAGAACCAGAGGCACCAGATCCATCATTAGTTGGAAGTACCATATAACTAGGATTAATACGATTAGTAGCATTTAATATTCTATTTGCGGCATACCCTGTAGTAGGACTATCTATTAAAAAGAAATTACCACCACTTGTTGTATCAACAATAGTAAAATTAAGTATGTCACCCGCTTCTACATCAATTGTGTAATTATTATACAAAACATTGAATACTCGTCTAAAAATTGAATAAGAAGTCCAAGATCCAGTTACACTAGTTAAATCAACAGCAATATTATTAGTAGCATCTTCAGCAGTCAATGCTAATTTTATAGTACCACCATCTACTCTTATCACGTAATACGTTTGTCCAGTTGTATATCCAACAAAATTAAAAGAACTGGTAGCAATATTAAGTGGATTATATACTAAAGGATCTCCTGTCTGTAGTCCGTGTCTATTAATATAAACTGTATTATCTACAGCACTACTATTATCAGCTCTAAATTCTTCCAAAAAATTATATGAAGACGTGCCGTTATTAGTTACGTAAAAATATCTATTTTTATAAGAATAAAAACTAGGTGCTGGTCCGCCACAATATTGAAAATTATCACTGTATGCTGTCGCACTTATTGCTGTTGCTCCAGGAGCAACAATAGCAACAGGAGACCCAGTGATAGCACTGCCACCATTCCATCCAAGATTAGCA
>Ga0209651_1000207_pt1 | contig 21826 bp, 30 predicted proteins | sample LauGreFBDMM110SN_2_FD_188216 | JGI IMG/M metagenome (GOLD analysis project Ga0209651, IMG submission 188216) | Freshwater lake microbial communities from Lake Michigan, USA - Fa13.BD.MM110.SN (SPAdes) (version 2) | ecosystem: Environmental > Aquatic > Freshwater > Lake | place: Lake Michigan... | reverse complement strand
GGGGGTGGGTTGACACCCCATTTCCAATGCACAATATTAAGATTGTGGATATAATTTCATTCCTCCCATCGCCAAGGTGGGTGCAAACCCCTCTAGGTGAGGCACTTTGGATCGCAATAATTGACTACGGCATCTCACACAATCCTATTTACTTGGTTGAACTTCGCTCCACTGGGGAACATAGGTGCATAGATATGCGAGAAATTAAAGGACTTGAAAACCCTACCTTTGGAATCCCTCGACCAAAAATGTCTGAGAGTCGTGACCCAAATATTTAACTGATTCCAGAATTTTCTATTGCCACTCCACTCCCTCAGATTATATTTCTGAGTGAGGTATGGCTAAAAAAAGGAACATCAAGAGTCGGGGATTGTTGACCAAACCCGTAGATTCCACTAGCCCGAACCCTTACTTTCGAACCACTCCATTCAAGGCATTTGCCATTGCCAAAACACGGGCTAGGTCAGAGTTTCTCGCTGAACGGCTAAAGCTCATAGAGAAAGTTAAACCCCGTAAGGGCGATCTTAACACTGTATCTTTTCTTGCCATTCGTCGCATTAAACGCAAGGGCAAATACTTCTTACAAGTCTTTCGCCCCAGTGATCGTGAACTTTTTACCACCCCCGTCTACGCACTCAAGGTTCGCAAGGTTAAGGGAAAACTTTCTTACTCAGTCCTAAATGATTCTGATCCAAAGACTTTGGCTAAAGGAGTTAAACCCATCCCAGCCCCCCAGCGATTAGACAAGTTTGACACCCGCAAGATCTCGAAGCAAACTGTTGATTATAAACGATATCTGCAAAAATTAGATAAACTTTTTGCTAAAAAAATGATTACTGGAAAGCTCAAGTTACCAAAAGATGTAGTATTTCCCAAGGATGCCGAGGGCAATGAGATTACCGACAAGTATATTATCAAGGTAAAAAATTGTAACCTTGACCCTTTTTATGATTCGGCAATTGCAATTTGGAAACAGTTGATTGAGTCGCAATTTCGCAAGCGTGTGAATTGGCAGTTGGAGGGCACGGTATTTTATAGTGATGGTAATAGAGTTAAGTCTTCATTCTTTGCGCCTCCCATTATGGAGACTGCTAGATTTTACGAGTTGGCAGGTACGGGGAAATTAGTTCGTGCCATAGGCAGAACTAAATCTGCTAGGAAAGTTTACACCGACAAATTTCTTAGGGATATTTACTCTCGGTTTATTTACAAAGGTATTGCACCTGCTTTGGCTAGCAGGGGGGTAATAAGTGAGTCCTCGGTTCGTCGCATTAAGGCAATGCCACAGAACCAAGGTAAAAAAAGAGGGAACTGGAACGCAACCACTATGCGTGGCAAGAAAGTGCCGTGGTGGGCTAGGTCGAAAGTTCGACCCGTTTGCATCAAGGAGGTGCATTTCCAGTTTAAAGCACGAATTTGATCGAGCCATTCATCGTTGGAGATACCGAAGATGATTCGGCAGAACTGCTCAAAGCTGGGCGGAGCGGATTTGACAAGCAAGTCACCCAATGCGCTGGTATCACTTCAGACGGGGAAGAATATCATAATCGCGGGGATGTTCCAAAATTTATAGAATGGCTTATGACCCGCGATGCAAAGCGGATTTACTTTCACAATTTGCAGTATGATTTGGGCGGATTGTTTGGAGATCGCTTACACGAATTTGCTCTCACGATGGTGGGTGGGCGTTTGATCAAGGCGCAGTGGAAGGGAAAAACCTTTGTTGATTCCTACAACCTTTTTCCAGTTTCCGTGGCATCTTTGGGCGAATCAATTGGGCTAAAAAAGCTGGAGTTTAATTCGACCGACAAAGCCTATGTGATGCGCGACTGCGAAATCATTGTTAAAGCTCTCCAATATCTTGGAAAGACTACTGAGGAGTTTAAACTTCGTCGGACACCCAATACTTTGGGCGGAATGTGCGTGCGCGTTTGGCGTGCAATGCGGGGGGATAATTGGTCTTGTTTTTCCGAGACTGCACACAATTCGATTGTGGGTGGAAGAGTGGAGTTGTTTTCCAAGGGAGGACACGGTTGTGTTGTTTGGACGGATGTAAATTCTCTTTACCCATATTCAATGACTATGAAGTTTCCCGAAGAATGTGGCGAGACGAAAGATATAAAAGAGTACGGATTGACTGAGGCTACGGTGCAAGTTCCTAATCAACCTTATGCGCCTCTTCCCTATCGTACAACTGAGGCGGATAATTTCAAGGGAATATCGGAAGGGTCTATTATTTTTCCTAATGGAAAATTTAGGGGTACTTGGACGAACCACGAACTTCGCAATGCTGTAGAGCATCACGGTGCTAAAATACTTAAAGTGCATAGTACTTTTGGGACAGACAAGGGTGAATACTACTATAAGGATTTTGTCGACAAATTCTACCAACGTCGATTAGACGAAAAAGTCCCTGCTTACAAGTTAATTTATAAGTTGTTGATGAACAACCTTTACGGACAGCTTGGAATGAGTGGCAACGTGATTAAAACCACCAAGCTCACCAAAAACGACATCCACGAAATCAAAAATGGCAAGCTACGGGTGCATATGTTTGGGGATAATGTCCTAAAAGAGTTTGCCATTCCCCTACCCGCGCACTGCAACTATCTGCACGCATCTTACGTCACTTCGTATGGCCGTTTGCGCCTACTTGAATTTATGCGAAAAGTTCCTCCAGAAAATATGGTTTATTGCGACACCGATTCACTGTTCTTTTTTTCTAAAAATTGGAAAACTCCGTTTCCTATAGGAGACAAATTAGGGCAGATGAAACTTGAGGATCGTGGTGCTAAAATTACCACCTTTGCTCCAAAGGTTTATTCAATTGATGATATTGTGAAAGCTAAAGGTGTTCCGCGCCGACTTGCAAAACAGTTCGTCGAACAAGGCTATGCCGAATATGACGCTCCGTACAAATTACGTGAAGCAATCACATTTTATGAGCGTGGTAACACTAAGAAGCTCTCGGTCTGGAGGAAGGTTAGGAAGGAAATGCGTACTAAGTACGCTAAGAAGAAACTTGTTGACGGATCGTTTTGGATGCCGTTAACTCTAAAACGAGGCTAGCGCAGAGATCATTGAATCAAACGTAATGCCTTGTTTGGTTAGAAAAAAAGGAGACACAGTATATGGCTAAAGCATCGAAAACAGCAGAAGTAGTGACGGGTTGGAAAACATCAGCGGATCTCGCAGAAGCGGGATTCAAATCACTCAGCAATTCGGAATTGCTCAAATTGCGGGAGATGCCCGAAGGTGAGGTTATCGACTGCACGGTGAGGGCGTTGATCCCCTCGAAGAACAAAAACATTCGGCAACCGCTTATTGAAGCGACCTTGACCGAAGATGGTCGGACAGTCACGATTCCCGCGCAAGCGAGCATCGCGAATCAACTGATCGACGAAAAAACTGGGAAGCTCAAATACGTTGGGCAACGTGTACTGATCAAGAAGGCGGGTACACGCACTTCCAGCAAGTGGAAGGACGATCAAGGCAAGGCGCGTATGTTTAGCGTCTACGAAATTGCCGTTCAAGGCTAAGTGACGCTAATGGTCACTTTGTCTGATAAAACCGTATTGGAGTTCAAGTTTGATCTGATGCAAAAGCAGGTCATTGTGCTTCAAAAAGGTGAAGTTGGGGTTGAAATGGGCAAGATTATATTGCCTATGGCAGACCTAAAGGAATGGGGAGCAAAGTTCAAAGGATTATCCTCACTTTTCTCCCTTGACATCCTAAAGTAAGTATCGCAAATTCAACGGCAGAGGGGTTTCTGGATTCCTTCCTCCCCTTCTAGCCTCGGAGCGACCCGTTCGGCAGAAATGTCGGCGGGTCGTTTCCTTTTAATAGGCATTTAATGTTTTTTTAATGCCAATAAATATAAAATAATGCCGAAATACCCCTAAAATAAGCATTAAATACCCGTTAAATTAAACATTTATGTTGACCTCTCGGTATTTTCTCGGTAGTTTCTCGGCAATGGCCACGGTAAAATCTCGGTCGAAAATCGCTAAAAGATACGTTCCCACAGCAGAGGTTAATCAGAAATTCCCCAAGCCACCGCGCTATTTTATGGGCGTTTTGTTTACTGGTGACGAAAGAATCCTATTTGATGATGCCATTTTCTACCATTTAAGTGAAAATACCGTTAAAATTGTCAATCGTGACCCTAAAAATCCTTTTGATGGCGAATGTGAGGTCGAAGCCATACCTTATAAGCGTTTAAAGGACGGTGATGCGATTGAAATTGACGAGATTCAGTATTCTATTGGGATTGTAACCGACGATGACAAGTACGTTTACAGACTTTTTAATCACGAATGTGCTGAACCTGCACTGCTTTATTTGGATGAAGATGATAATTTAATCTTGGAAGCGTTAATGATAACTGATTCATCAAAGGAAGTAATGGGAGTGGAATCACCTTACCCCGTCACTCAATTTATAAACTAATGGAAAAGCAGTTTGATTTTAAAAAGAAGGTTTTTACAAAAAGATTAAACCGTCTTTACAATGGAAAGATTGCGGATGCACGCGACTACGAGGTCGAACGATGCAAAAATCTTGATATGAATCTGCGTTTTATTGTCGAAGGGCACGGGGAGCAGACATTTTCTCCCGATGAAGGGGTGCGTTTGAATGAAAGACTTATTGAATCAAAGTTTGGCACAAAGCCATATCAGCTAGTATCGTTTTTTTGGAAACAAAATGAAGATCAAATGGAGCTAAATTTAAAATGAGTGATGATATGAAGGACGAGTCGGATGTTAAAATGCTCAAAATGGATGGATACGACGATTGCATTATTGGATTTGCTACCCGATTTGGAATGAGTCAAGTTTTAGCTTACGACAAGGCAAAAGTTCTTGAAAAACTTCAACGTGACGGAATGAGCGAGTACGAAGCGAATGAGTTTTTTGAGTATAACCAAATCGGCGTGTGGCTGGGTGCTGGAACACCCGTCTTCGTCGAACTAACCAAAGGAAAAATAGACAATGGCAAAAGAGATTGAATTGGAAGCTGAAGAAGAAGGACGTAAACGTGGTAGACCTCGTAAGGTTGTGGAGGACGCAATCTTCGGAGATGACGTTGACAACGACGAACAGAAGCGATTACGGGAAGAATCCGAGATTTCGATGCTTCTGGAACGTGAAGATGCAACCAATTCCACCATTTTAGTATCGCGCAGGTTGGTTCATACTCAGCGTTACGCGCATTTGGCTGAGATTGGTATTAATGATTATCAGCGGGAAGAACTTGCAAGGCAGTACGGTGGTGGTGAATACCGTTGCCGTGTGCGTCGAGGTGACGGGCAGTTTGGTGCAACGTGGTATTTTGCAGTCGATTTATCGCGAAAACCAGAAGTGACTGATGAAAGTCGCGGAACAGCTACGGGTTTGGATGCAGTGCGACTTGTGGAAACCGTGGCAGAGAAGTTTGCCTCCAGAACTCCTCCAGCTAATGACTTGACCCCTATGTTCACACTGATGTCGGACAAATCTGACAAGATGATGCAGATGATGATTATGTCACAGCAAGAGTCCACCAAGATGATGATTGCGATGATGCAAGCAATGGTGCAAAATCGTCCTTCGCCTAATGACGGTTTGGCGGGTATGTCGCAAATGATATTGAAGCATTCGCTGGAACAGCAGGGCACTCGTATGGATGATATGATCAGCACAATCGTTAAATTAAAACAATTGGCTAATGACGAGGATCGTGATGAACCAGAAGAAAAGGGTGGTTCATTTGTGCAAGACATTATGTCGGCAATCCCTGCGGTGTTGCGGTCGTTTTCTGGCGCACAGCAAGCTCAGCAAGCACCCCAGCCTCAGTTGCCCGTAGAAACGGTCGCGCCGAGCGTGATCGCGCCTACAGCACCCACTAGGACTCCAATATTGCCCGTCGGTTTAGATCCTCAAGCCTTTGCAATGGTTATAATGAACCTATTGCAATTTGCTTCAGTCAAATCTGAGCCGATTGACGTTCACAATTCCTATCAACCAATGTTGACGGATGAAATGTACGCGCAGATTGCCGAGTTCCTTGAAAGCAACGAACACTGGTTTGAGGATATTTGCGCCATTTGCCCAGATGCCACTCCCTATAAAACGTGGTTTAGTGCATTGCGTGACATCATTCTTGAAGAAGAGGATGAAGAAGAAGATGAGGAAGAAGAGGTTTTGCAAGAGTTGCCTCCTCCTGCAATGGCAGTAGCGACGAACACCAATGGAACAATTGAAGCGAAGGTTGTTCACGCGCCTAAAGGCAGAAAAAGTAAGAGTTGATTTATAGCATCTGCCCGTTCTATTCGGGCGGATGCTATCGTCTATTGCTGACACTCTTATGGATCGCAAGCCTACGCGATTAGGCGAGGCAAATGGTGTAGTACGTTACCGACTCGGTTACGGGGCTACGGATGCGGAGCAGATTCTGCACACCCTTTCTACGATGATGTTTGAATATGGGACAGATCCAGAAGTGCGGACGTTTACCACATCACGATTTCACGGGTTTGGGCACGATGATCGCTCTGAGCAGTTTAAATCGGTGACCAACTTTATGGAAGACTATGTCCGCTACGTCCGCGATCCGCTAGGGGTCGAGTATGTAAGATCACCCAGTGCGATGATTCGTGAATTTAAAGAGTACGGAATGGCCAACGGGGATTGTGACGATCAAGTTTTATTTTCTGGATCGATGTTATTTTCAATTGGGTTTGAAGTTCGTCCCATTGGGTTAAATCTTTTTACCGATGAATACTATGATCACGTTGCTTTGCAGGTGCTGAAGGATAACGGTTATTGGATAACGTATGACCCGTGCCGTCCAAGCAACCCGTTTGCGGATGCACCACCAACCTTACTTGAGGGCGAACCTGCTTCTAAGTTCGCACAGTAATGGCAGATCCAATCATTCAAATACCGTATACTTCGTATACTTATCCAAATTGGTCAAATTTTACATTTACAACTCCGTCAATTACAATTCCTACCCTTCCTACATTTAATTTTACGCTACCTTCTTTTACAACTCCGCAATACACCATACCCAATTTAACGCTAGATCCAGATTACTACATCCCAGCAATTCCGAATCAGTATAGCAATTTTGATCCAACACTTACCACAATTAGCGCAAATGCTTTGGATTTGCGTATTGCTTTAGAAACTGCAATTTCCAATTTGACGTATCAAATATATATAATCAATGAAGCAAGGACTGATGCAAATTCAACGCTTGCAAATATTTATTCAACTCGAACTGCATTAAATACTGAATATAATCAGCTTACCGCATATAAAAATAGTTTGGGGTCATCAAAAACGGCACTGGATACTGCTACAGCAGATTATAAAGCTAAAGTAGCACTGCTTAATGCGGACGGGGTTAAACTGAAAACCGCACAGACTGCATTGAATACAGCACAAACTTCATACAACACTGCGGTAGCAAAATATAATGCCGATTCAGCAACCCTAGTTAATTTAGACGCTCAAATTACTGCAAAAAATAGTGCGTTGGCAACCGCAACTGCTAATTTAAATTCGACCAACACTCAGCTTCAATCAGCAATTACTGCGCGTGATACCGCTTTAGCATCTGGAGCAACCGCACAAACAACTTTAAATGCTTTAAACGCAAATATTACTACGTTGACGGCTCAAAAAAATCAGTTAACCACCGACATTTCTAATAAAACTGCCGATTACAATACCGCAGTATCCAATCTTGCTACGGCAAAAGCAGATTTAGCCACTTCAACTACCGCATACAATAACGCAGTCCAATCTTTAGCAACTGCCAATACAAATTTAACTGCGCTAAACACAAGTATTTCCACGTTAACCGTACAAAAGACTCAATTGACTACCGACATTTCTAATAAAACTATTGATTACAATACCGCAGTATCCAATCTTGCAACAACCAACGCCAATTTAGCCAAGGCAACTACCGCATACGATAACGCAATTGCATCTGGGATAACCGCACAAACAGCTTTAAATGCTTTAAACGCAAATATTACTACGTTGACGGCTCAAAAAACTCAGTTAACCACCGACATTTCTAATAAAACTGCCGATTACAATACCGCAGTTGCCAATCTCACTAAAACTAATACGGACTTGGCTACTGCAACAACCGCATACGATAACGCAATTGCATCTGGAGCAACCGCACAAACAACTTTAAATGCTTTAAACGCAAATATTACTACGTTGACGGCTCAAAAAACTCAGTTAACCACCGACATTTCTAATAAAACTGCCGATTACAATACCGCAGTATCCAATCTTGCAACAACCAACGCAAATTTAGCTACGGCAATAACCGCATACGATAACGCAATTGCATCTGGGACAACCGCACAGTCAACTTTAGATGCGTTAAACGAAAATATTAATATTTTGACGGCTCAAAAAACTCAGTTAACCACCGACATTTCTAATAAAACTGCCGATTACAATACCGCAGTATCCAATCTTGCAACGACCAACACAGAATTGACTACTGCAAAAGCAATCTACAATGATACGGTTGCTACTACTACGTCAACTCAAGAAACTTTAAATACGTTAACTTCACAGATTTCTGATTTGGAAGCGTCTAAATTGGAATTAGAAACTTCGGTCAGCGCAAAACAAGTACTATTAGATGGGTTAACTGCCAGCTTGGAAAGCACTTCAACACAACTTACTGCTATGCGTGATGATTACACCTATGTAAGCGGTGCAGTGAGTGACGCGCAGACACAACTTTCAACTTTAAGTGCGAGTACAGCAGATATATCCGCACAAAATACATATCTTTTAACCATTCTTGAAGAAACAAAACTATTAATAGATACTTCAAGCGCACAAGTAATTTCAATTAACGCGCAGATTGAAGAGTCTAGAACTATTTACGATGCCTTAAGGCTTTCTGGAGAAATATCACAATCAGACGTTTCTGCTTTGGAATCTAGAATTTCTGCTTTGGCAAGTGAGCGTGATAATATTTTATCCGATCTTTCTAACCGACAAGCTGAATTAAATTCACTAAATAGCCAATACACAGAACTAAATTCTCGTTTAGAAGCGTCTCAAGGCACTCTTGCTAATCTTGATGAACGTATTGGGGTATTAAGTGCAGAAGGCGATGCTCTACAGACTCAAATTTCTGAAAATAGTACTGCACTTGAAATGTCGCAAAGCAAGTTGACCAATTTAGTTGATGAAAGCAATGCTTTAGCATTGCAACTTGCTACTGCACAAACGGAATATGATTATAAAGCTGAGTCTTTAAAAACTTTGATGAATGCAATTAACTCGGCCGAAGCATCCCATTCGGCACAAATTGCGGAGTTGAATGCAATAAACAATGAGTTGATTGCAAAACGTAATGATCTTAATAACGCTACTGCTGGCTATGAAGAAAAATTAAAAAATATTGCAATTCTTGAAGCACAAATTGCTGAAATAACTGCCAACCTTGGTACGGGCACGGGTGGTACGGGTACGGGCACGGGTGGTACGGGTACGGGCACTGGTGGTACGGGTACGGGCACTGGTGGTACGGGTACGGGCACTGGTGGTACGGGTACGGGCACTGATCCAGAATTTTCTGCTACAAAAACTCCAGAACCTTTAGTAGATGCTTACAACAATGCGGTTGCAGATGCTAAAAAAGATGGTCTTAACCTTGCGGGTATACTAAAATCAATGCTTGCGCTTCTTTCCGCGCTATTGCTTGGATTAAAAGGTATTATGGCTGGGATTGGGCTATTTACTGGCAGAAAAGGTGGCGGGAGTAGCGGAGGTAGTGGAGGTAGCGGAGGTAGTGGGGGTAGCGGGGGAAGTGGGGGCACGCGCCCAACAGAACCCCCCTCAAATGTAATTAAGCCTCCTCCTCAACAATGGGCAGGGTTTCCAGTGTTTGTTGGTATGGATCAAGATGCTACGACCACATCTTACGGGTTGGCACTTGTGGCACTTATCCTAATGGGCACTAAAATTGTTTATGAGTCTGGTGAAACAAAGAAAACAAAGAAAAAAAAGAAAAAAAAGTCCTTGCCTAACCTTAAACGCTCGTTACCAGTTAAAGTATGAGCGTACAACCTATGGGCGGATGGTTTGATTTTATTGGTGACACTTGGAACAATATTTTTGATAGTGGCAGTTCTAGTGGTGACACTGGCACGCCTTACGTCACAAATCCAACCCTTAATGCTGACCCTTTTGGGTTTGAGTTAAATCTTAGTTCGTTTACCAATCCCGACAGCAATCCCTACCTTCCAGCATATAATGAATTTGGTTATTTGGGCACTACTGGAGTGACTGCGGATACAACCACCACATCTGGCGGAGGATTTGATTTTAATTTTGACAGTATTTTAAGTGGCATTACTGACTCAGTTTCCGCACTTGGTTCGGTGTTTGGTACGGGGTTGCAAGCCTATGCAGATGTGCAAAAATTGATTACATCTTTAGCACCTCAAGACAAAATTGTTGTTCGAAACGGGACAACCTATGTTGACCGCACTGTAAATGGTCAAACCACAACTTTACCCGCTAGCGTTGTTTACCCGCAATTTGTAACGCAATTTCAAAAGGCGGAAAAAGAAACAAATGATTCCAAGTTGACCCAAACTTTGATTCTTGCTGGCGTTTTGGGTTTAGGATTAGTTCTTATATTGAAGAAAAAGTAAACGGGTAATAGGAAATGGGCAACGTATTACCCCTTAAGGATCTTAAAAGAGTTTCCTTGGATCGTAAAAATCAGATTGATGTAAATTCCGCTCGCATTCAATCTGCAATAATATGTGAAAGCAATAACGGCATAAACTACGCTGATCGAATTGCCCGTGCTGAAGGGACTGAGGCTTTGGTAGATACTGGCACAGCACTTAAAAAACTTGCTCAAGTGTTAGCATTGGGGTCTGGTGGGGCTAAAATTGGAGAGCAGATTTATATGACGGTACGAATGAAGGATCTTCGAAGTGAATTTACCGAAAAAGCACAACAATTTAAAAATGAGGGTGGTGATCTTATTGAATTTGGAAAGGAGACTGGATTAAAAATTGGCGATGCTTTTAAAGTTGCAGAGAATTTTTACAAAACTGCGGGTTCTCTTCAATATAATGCATCAGTTGAGCTTGCAAACGCACACACTTTTACAAATCAAATGAAGCAACCAGCAGTTGATGCACGCGCTAAGTTTGATGAGGCAATTGGCTTACGAGATCGCGCAAATGAAATGATGCTTGGCGCAAAGCAAGCATTAGCAGATGCCTATGCAACCACTTGGCCAAAAGGCACTGCATCAAAATACATAGGTGTGGCAAAAACAAATTACAATAATGCCAACAAATATTTTGGTCAAAAAAATCAAGAAGCCCTATCAGCGCAAGGTATAGCTCAAGAAGCACAAGATGCATATTTGGAAGCTGTTGCAAAAGAAAATACTGCCATAGATGCATTAAATACTGCAAACAAAGAATTGTATGATCGGGCAAAAGCATATACAGACGCTAAAGCGGAAGTTGATGAATATAACTTGCAAGTGCAACAAAAGCTAAAGAAATTTAACCAAACTAAAAGCGAATTGCAAGGGGTGATGAACGACATCAAGGATGAGCAAGTAAGTTCTAACAAACGATTGGCATTGTATGCTATTGGAGGGCAAGCTGGCCAAATATCCGATTCAATTGCTTCTGGCATTGAACATTATGTTGCTGGAAATTATTTTCAAGCTGTAGCGAATACGGGTGTGGGCACAGTAACTGCCACTATTGGATCTTCTTTTGGAGATTTTAGCCCGTATCTTCCTCTTGCCACTCAAGGAGTAAATGCAATTGCATACGCTGGGGATACGGGCGATTACAAAACTGCATTTTGGAATTTTGGAGACAATGTGCTTGGCATTGGTTTGATGGTGCAAAATATTAATGATATTGAGGCTTTTTATGGTGCAATTGATGGAGGTGATTATATAACTGCATTTGGTTTGTCGGGGCGATCTTTAGTCAATTCTTGGAATGTCGGTTGTAAAAATGTCGGCACTGCGGTGTCTTTAGCTACGGGCATACCTTATGCTGATAAAGCCATTGGAGTAAGCGGAAAAGTTGCCAGTGATATACTTGCAACCCCTTTTGCGCTGGGATTAACAGTTGAAGCAATGGACAATGCAAATGTTGAACCCGATGTGATGGCGGGAGTGGCATCCCTAACTTTGCTTGGAGCGTGTGGCGGAATGCTTGGAGACGTTCTTGCACTAGTTGATGGCAATCGATTTAATTCGTGGTGGAATAAGGCGATGATGGGTGCAGTGCAAGATGCTCTCGAAGGCAGTGGTGTTGCAATGGAAGAAGGGAAGCCAGTTCTTGGTAGAGATTATTTTGGATTGGGTGGATTTATAATGTACCCCGATCCAGTAAAAAATATGCCAGATCCACAAGGTATTTATTCTCCCGTAAATAATTTGGGGTTGGGTGGCATACAAGATAATTGGAATAAAACTTCTGGTGTAACCAAGTTGGATTGGTGGCTTTCTATGGGCTACGATGCGTGCGGTGGTGAGCTTAAACCTTGTCAACCACCTACTGATCCTTCTTTTCTTGGCGGAGATGAGTATGACGTTAATAAAAGCATTGCAGATACCGAAGCAAGCAATGCGTTTATGCTTGATTGTACTAAAAAACAAAATGCTTGGCTTACTCCTTTTGATTTTACAGATTATAATGGTGTAGTAAAATGTTCATCTGTTTATGGTCTAACTGGAATTTGGGCTTTGAATGGGTGTAATACTGCCAATACACCAGTTAAATCATTGGTTAAACTCAAAGATCATCTCAAACCCATTGATTTTAGTGATATTAATTTGCGTCCCGAGGATCAAATTGATACTCGAGATAGTATGTATACGGGCGATCCAGTTTCGCCAAATCCATAAAAATGAGTGTTTATCCTTTAGGTAATATGCATCCAATGGGCGGGGAGTTTGATGATAACGATCAATCAGTTGATGATTTAGCACCTGCCATAGCTCGTCCTTGTCCTACCGTGCTTCCAAATAATAATCCTAACAATCGATTTTCCCTTCAACCACTTCAACCTTGGGATAGATTTATAAGATTGGCTGGGGCGGGTCGTATTTTTCAAGCAATAGATGATGCAATAAAATTAAATAAATATAATGACTATGATGACGCACAAAGCCCAGTAGGGGTAATTATGGGGGAACGTAATGTTGCAATGACAATTCGTGTATCACAAATTCCCGAAGCAGTGCTTAAAGGTTGGGCACTACTTGGAGTTTTTGATGAATCTACTGGAAACAAAATTGTAAGCGAAGTTGGCAAAGCCTTTTCTCTAAAAGGTTCGGTGGGATTTCCGACCATTTATTATCAATTTACACAGTTGGCATTTCCAAAGTTGATTAAATTGCATTATGCAGGGCAGATGCTTGGAATTTGCTATGCCAAATTTTTAGATAAAATTGCTCGTCAGATTTCATTTTACAGTGGAAGAAACGGTTTTAATAAATTTTTTAAACACTATTTTCAAAAGGTTAAAGACGCTTATCGTTATCCTTTAGCTTTCCGAACCATAGCAAACCCCTTGCCCTAAAGCCTTATGAGTATTCTTCGTTATGTTTGGCCAGAGGGAGACACCACTCCTTACCGCATTATTCAAAAGCCTAAAGGCGAAGCGTGGGGCGCATTTAAAATTCTTGGATCACAAATATTTCCAATGGGCGATTTTGATGATGGCAGACCCAATTTAAATGAGCCTAACCGTGTGTATAGAACTTCCAAGGGATGGAGAGTTTTTTACACGGGTAGGGTCAATCCGCATTTTGATTCAATGCTTGATATAATGCTTAATGATGGTTGTGACAAAATATATGTGGATATTGCAAAGAGACGAAGATATTACGCATCTCGAATTGAGCCTAAATATGCCGATCCAACTTTGGGAGAATCGTCGGCTATTGCACGATTTGTGGAAGAGCAAGGAACTAGAAATTCTGTTTGGAATGAATTTATTGAAATTCACGATGATTGGACGGGGGCGCACAATGGTGCGGAGGTGTTAATATGAGCGATAAATACACAACTATAGAATATTATGGAGCTATGAAAGTTCCGCTTAATCTTCCCGCTTTAACAAGTTGTGTTGGCGAATATTATGTTCCAGATAGGTTTGTACCAGATCGAGAAGTAGAGGGAAAATGCATTGGTGCAAGAGATGTGTCTGATTGGTCTTGGTTTGATGAAAGTTTGCCAAATTACAAACAGATACTTGCTGGTATTAATATAACGTATGGGCAATTATACACATATGCAGACCCTTGATAATAATAGTTGCCATTTTATTGGCGCACATTAAAGGTAAAGCAAATGGCCGATGATCTTACTGCCGATCCAAATAGGGAAATAACTCTCAATTTGGGTACAAACGGAACTGCATTTGCGCTCGGTATGCTTACTGGCGTGGTTGCGGGAGTTGTGGCAGTGATTGTGATTATGGGCTACGCAAGGAAATAATATATGCCTTTTTCTTTAGGTAGTATGCAACCAATGGGGAATATGGCCTCTTGTTATGACGATGGAGTGCATTATCCTCCAGAAAAAATAAACAATGTTCCATTAACTAAGATTGATTATAAAGCTGAAGAAACTCGCCAAGGTTATTATGTAGCAGATTGCGAAAGACACGGTAAGGCAACTTGTCTTTATTGCAGAAGCAGTGATACAACATTTGGTTGCTACAATGAGGAATGGAAAAGTGGATGTTATAATCCCGTATGGAAATACTATCCAAATCAGTAGATTGCAACTTGACAACTTGAACCCACAAGCAACATTCCAATTATGAATTCAGTTTCTTGTTGTTCTTCTTGTACGGGCACAAATGTGGATACTCTTTTTTCAATGGGCGATTATATTGCGCCCCAAGTTGGATATTCGCAGACTTATTCTTTTCCCAAAGCGACTGAGCGCGGGGTAAAAACCCTTGGTGCTTACCCCAGTTCAACTCGTCCTACTGGCATCACACCTTTAGGTATGGCAGGTGAATGTTTAGGTGAACCCGTTCCTCGCCCTTGCAATTACGAAACCGCAACTTTAGGGGCATACAATCGTGGCAACGGGAATCCAGATCCGATGTATTCGACGAATGGATATGCCAACACGGGTAATCCTAATGTTTGGAGGCCGATGAATGGTTACGCCAACACGGGCAATCCGACTGTTTGGAGTCCGATGAGTGGGCTTAATTCAGTTGGACGGCAAGCACGCACTGGATTTCCAGACCGTGTAAATCCTCTTGGACGGCAAGCACGCACTGGTTTTCCAGATCGCGTGAACCCTATTGGGACATTTGCTGGAAGTGGAAATGGCGGAAGTATGGTTGCCAAGATGGGTTCTGGTATGGAACAGATCGGCACTCGCCCTTTGAGCGGTGTTCAGCCAATGGGTTTTCTTTGGCCTTTGGTCGCTGGTGTCGTTGGTTTAGGTGCAGTAGCAGGTGCGACTTGGTGGGCTAATAATACAACCGATGCAATACTTCAGCCCGATGTGGCAGGTATAGTCGGTGAACCAATTGTTAAAACAACGGGCAATATTGCCACAGTTGCGGTAGTTGGATTGATTGGATATCTTTTCTTGCGTAAAGACATTGAAAAATTTATTAAATGAGCGATCCTTTTTTTCCAGTATCATCTGAAAACGGGCTGAGCGTGCCTTGGGAAATGATTCTTGATGGGGTAAAAGATGCACAAACCCCCACTATACCCGCTTACCCACAATTACCTATTTCCCCAATTCCTGCGCCTAAACCGCAGTTTCCAGACTATTCAATGCCACCAGTTCAACAATTTCCGATTCGCCAGCCTATGCCACCAGTTTATCAAGAATCTTATCCAACTGACTACAACATACCAATTAATGGGGTTTGCGAAGCAAAAGAGGTAATTGTTCAGTGCCCAATAACCGCAGTTCAGCAAAATCGATATGCACCTTCTATCTACACACAACCTACTGGCGGAACTTCCCCCTTGTCATTTTTTATTGGTTAACCTAAAGGAGACACACATATGGAATGGCTTACAGCAAATTGGCACGATTTAATTGCAGTCGCAGGTTCGATTGTCGTAGTTAGTAGAATTATTGTTAAATTAACACCCACCCCCGTAGATGATACCTTCCTTGCCAAAGTGGTGGATGTGTTGAAGTCTTTGGGGCTTCATATCAAATAATGGCACTGCGGGACGAACTTTCCCGCATTTTAGGAACACATTCGGTTACGGATGTGTCAAAAGAATTGTCTGTACTTCTTAGTCGGCAAGCAGAACAAGCCATTGAAAATGGTGACATTTTGTACGGAGAACGACTTGGGATTGCTTCAACAAAGTTTTGGGAAATGGAAGATATTGGGCTATGAAACCACTCACTCAGCAAAGTTTTGACCAACGCCCCCCATCCGTATCTACCCCAATTGATGTCCCAGACAATATCCCGACCTACCAGCAAGCTAGGCAAATGTCGCGTAAACTCACCTCGTATTTCATTAAAAAGGGGGGATGGATCAATGGGCGCGATTTCTTTATGCAGGGGTTCAAAAAGAAATCTCTTGACAGAATCTAGTTTACTCTCAACTCATCGTGAAAGCAGATGAAACAGCTTCTTTTGGAAAACCCTCGGAGATCTCGTCGGATGCGAAGAAATGGAACATTCGGTCGACGAACACCTCTTTCTCCGTTGTATCGAAACAAACCGATTACAACGGGAATGGTTTCAAAAAAGTATAGCAAAAGGTTTGATGCAATCTTTGGATCAAAACCAAAACGAAAAAAGACAAAAGGAAAGAGAAAATCTATGGCAAAGAGACGGCAACCAGCAGGTCTTCGCAAATATTGGGCGAAGCGTAAAGCAATGAAAGCAAAACGCACTTCTAAAAGGCGCACTGGATCAAAAAGGCGTAAGCTAAGTAAAGGTCTTCGCAGGTATCAAGCATTACAACGTAGGATTAAACGATCCTATCGACGCAGTCAGCGCAAAGGAATGCGTGTGCGGACTCGTCGTAAAGCAATCAGCATTCCAAGGAAAACAAAGGTATATAAAATGAAAATCAGAATCAATCGTCGTGGCGGATCGAGCCTTCGTGGCTTTGTCGGTCAATTCACTTCCCGTGAAAATCTTTCGCTTGCTGGTGGTGTGCTTCTTGCGCCTATCGTAACGAAGTTTGTCGCGGATCTGCTCCCTGCATCGATCAAAAATATCGGTGGTGCGGGTACAAATGTTAACAAAGCCTTGATTATTGCTGGCGTGGCAGGTGTGGGCGCAATGCTCACCAACCGCTTCTCCCCCGCAATTGCCAAGGGAATGGTCATTAGCGGACTCGCTAATTCAATCAGCTTGTTCATTCCCTCGACCCCAGCTTCAACCACACCCGTGACTCGGTTTCTAGGTGAGTACCTTGATCCCGCCCGTACCACTGGCGCGTACATCGCTCCCCAGCGGATGGGTCGGATGAACAGTCCCGCAAGTATGAGTTCTGCTGGAGTTCCCTCCGCATTCAATGCTTGGGCAAAATAATCTAACCAACTAAAGGAGATACTAAAATGGCCGAAACAAATTCACAAGCGATTGTAGGAAAACTACAGTCTCGCTACGGGACGTATGCCCGTGGTCAGCTACAGTCCCAGCGTAAACAGTTCTGGTCGTTTATCGACTATTTGGATGGCAATTCGCAATACACCTTCTTCGGAAGTGCGTTGGGCGATCAAGCCACCCCTAATTTGGCGCGTACCAATATGCCCGTTCAAGGGTCTTTTGGAACGTCCGCATTTCTGCTCAAGTCGATCAGTATGAACTTGTATATCCCTTCCAACGCTACGTTCGGAATCGATTATACCAACACCGTAACAACCTATGCGACCGATGCGACCTCTGGCATTTGGGCAGATTTAGTCAACGGATTCGTGCAAGCGGGAATCTTTACCCTTTCGGTTGGGGCGAAAAACTTCGTCACAATCCCTAAGCCATTCCTTTATGCGCCTCCCGCTGACGGACGCTCCGATCTCACTGTGACTCGGTTGCTTAACAGTGCTACCCAGACCTTGTCTGTCGGCGCACAAGAAGCAGAATTGCATAGGGCATCAGAGAACCAGTATATGGTTGACCCCGAATTGTACATTGATTTTCAAGAGAATTTCCGTGTGCAGGTCAGCTTCCCTGCTGGTGCGGTCACCCGCATTGGAACAACTTCACTTCCCGCCACTACTGGGAAATTATACGTTGGATGTGTGCTTGACGGCGTGGAATTCCGCCCAGTCCAGTAAACATTACAAACTAAGGAGAATATTAATATGGCAACTGAATCACAACAAATCACCCAGATGCTCGCCAACCGTTATGGGACGGCGAACTACGGGAACTTGCAAGTAATCAAATGGCAGTATTATGACTACGTTCGGATGACTCCGTCATCTGGTGTAGTTCCACAAAAACTGAATTTCTTCAGCATCCCGCAAGGGTCGACTGATCCGAATTCTGGTATTGCCAAAACCTTGGAAGAAACCAATTTAGATCGTAACGGTCAGTTTACTTACGACTACGTTATCACCGCAATCCGCACGCACTTGTATGTTCTACCGAAATCTCGGCAGAACAGCACGGGCACGCTGACAACCCAAGCAAATCTGGTCACGGGAGAAGCTGTTGGTTCACTGGCGCGCGCCAGTGGAACAATGAACTTCCTCGAACAGTTGTCTGGTCGTGGTAACTTGATCGTTAATTTCGGACAGAAACGGTATTTTGAAATTGATATGCCGTTCAAAAAATGCCCGATTGGTGCTGGTGTAACAATCAACTCTTACGGTGGTGGTGCTGGCGTAACTGCTAGTGCGACTCCTCAGATTGGCTACTGGTACTCGCAATCTGCTGATCCCCGTGATCGGTATCTTTGCACGCCTCCCCTCTTTGTGGAACGTGACAGCATTATCGATGCGTCGATCCAGTTCCTTGACACAGACTACACTGCCGTTAACTACACCTTGCCCGATGTCAATGCGACAGTCGGCTCAAAGTGTTTCGTAAACGTGGGTCTATGTTTTGACGGATTCGCGATAATTCCGACTCAGTGATATAACCGCTTATCTCTGTCGTGCCCTTTCTGTGGGGTTGGGGCACGGCAGGGAGAAAGCAATAAGGAGAAACTTTTATGGCAGAATCAGTGTCCTCTAGGGAAATACTTCCCTTCATTTATACCGTAGATATCAGCATCACCGCACTCAGCGGAACGGGAACTAAGACTTTGGTTCTTGGATCTGATTCTGAATTTGAGTTGTATGGTTTTGAAGCACGCACCAATTGTGATCAAGCGGATCAATCTACTGCTGTTTTAGGCGGTTGTACCGCACTTAACAATCCAGTTCAAGCTCCCGACAATTTCAAGATTTTGATTAAAGACGTTTCAACGGGTCGTGACTTGTTCACCAATTCGTTATCACGTTCGCTTGTTTGTGGAAATACTTCCAACTTATTTGTTCCCGAAGGTTACCGTATTCGGTTTCCTCGGCAGAATCAGTTGCAGTTTGATTTTACAAACTTGTACACTACTTATCCTGCTGGTGGACAAAGCCTCGATATCACCTTTGCGCTTCGCGGATACAAGATCTTCGGACGGATGGGTTAATCTACCGTTATGAGCTTTGCGCTCACAACTGGAGGGCAAGGAACGGTTGCTACCGCGCAGGTAGTCTGGTCGGTTACTGGTTTAACCTATAACTTTAGATCGGACAACAACTTTTTGTCGTGGATAACGACAATCTTTGACGTTGGGGATACAATAGCTGGTACATCTTTTCCAGATTATCGTTTATTACGGGTTTCGCCAGCTACTCAAAATGGCGCATTTGGGGTAGGCAATCTGGGTGTTGGGAGTTTAGCAAATAATGCAGTTACTACGGGAACTAATAACACGGCACTTGGTGTAACTACGCTTTTGGCCAATACTGCGGGATCTAATAACGTAGCAGTTGGTACTAATGCGTTACGCTTGAGTCAAGCAAGCGATAATGTTGCCATTGGAAAGGAAACATTGTTTTTATCAACAACCTCCGCACGAAATGTTGTTATTGGATCGGGTGCGGGATTTGCAATCACTACCGCGCCAACTGCCAACGCTGGGGGAAATGTATTGCTGGGGTATCAAACTGGCAATGTTATTACAACTGGAGTAAATAATATAGCGATAGGAAGAAGCGCAAATCAAGTGACTACAACGGGTGACAACAACATTTGTATTGGAAGAGAAAGTAGGACAAGTGGCACAACTAGGACAAATTGCATTGCTATTGGCCGAGATGCGGTGGCTGGGACAAGTGGTGACGGTGAAATTGCTATCGGTTCGGCTGGCTATCCAGTTCTTTTAGATGGTGGGTCTAGCGGTAGTTCGGGAGACTATCTGGTGGTTAGAATTAACAGTGTAGAATATAAAATTGACTTGCACGCTCCATAACATATAAAAAAATTTAATGACCCCTAAAGAAGCATTTGAAATTCTAAAATCGGCAAGCGGACTTGCGCCTTTAAATCGAAACGATCATACCAAAATTTTGCAAGCGTGTGAGGTCTTAGAAAAGCTATTATCAGAAAAAGCAGAATAGGTTATGGAAGGCGATCTTCTTCTAGCGTCTGCGATTGCTGGGATTTTGAGAAATCAAACTCCAGCTACACCGACCTCAACTACTTCTACAGTTACACAGCAGGGGGTGCAGGTCGGGATTACCTCTGATCAAATTAATCAGTTATCGGATTCCATTGGACAAGCGGTGCGTAGTGCAGTTCGGGGGATTCAGCTTCCCGACATTAACGTGCCACCCGCGCAGGTGCAGTTTCCGTCCAATCTGCAACTGTCTTTTTCGGATGCGGAATTGGCAAGACTTGCTCAAGCCATAACACCATCCCAATCTGCAAAAGATCTTAAAAGCCGAATTTATCAAAGAAGTATTCTTATAGATATTTCTCCAACGAGTATTCCCGATTCGACATTTATTTATGCAGAATTTCCAGCGGGTCAAAAAGTTGCCTCATTTCAGTTCACTCAACAAGCAGGGTTAATTGGGGTGACGCTTTCTGCGTCAATTGTTAATACGCAAACTAAACCTTGCGGATTCTTTTGTGCGCTTGCTGATACGCCAGTATTAAATTTTGATACAACTCCGTATACTTTAAATACTCAAGTTGGAACTGCAAAAAGCCCCGACTCGCAAATATTGCTTTCTGTTTTTACTCACCAAAATTCTACAACAACAACCGTCAACCCTAATACAAGGTCAGCAAGTTTGAGTTTTGGGCTTGATGATGCGGTGCAGATTGTAAACTCGCAAGCGACACTATCTCTTTATGCATTTCAAACTGCAAATATAGCTGGTGTTTCTGGTACAGCAGGTCAGCTTATGTCGGCAGTTTTAACAGCATACTACATACCAACAGAAGAATAAAATGAAATACGATGCCAATGATTGGATGATTATTAAAATTCTTTTGCAAAGCATAGCGGAAGGAGAGAAAGAAAATAAAAGAATAGCTTTAGAAAATAATACAGTTGTTAGTGACAACTTAATTGATCCCAATAAAATTACGCAATTTATTTCCGTAGTAGATTCCGAATTGGGGATTGGTTAATGGCGATATTCATAGATGAGCCAACCCCAATTTCACGGGCCGATGCCAGTACCCTACTTGGGACAGTTACTTCGCTAGGGGTAGTCGCTTCGCCCAACCCCGGGGTATTGTCGGCGAGTTACATAGGAAATTTCCACGGGTCGAGCTTGG
>Ga0209651_1000204_pt1 | contig 21933 bp, 24 predicted proteins | sample LauGreFBDMM110SN_2_FD_188216 | JGI IMG/M metagenome (GOLD analysis project Ga0209651, IMG submission 188216) | Freshwater lake microbial communities from Lake Michigan, USA - Fa13.BD.MM110.SN (SPAdes) (version 2) | ecosystem: Environmental > Aquatic > Freshwater > Lake | place: Lake Michigan... | reverse complement strand
ATGTCCAGGAAGATAGAATTTATTAGGATCACACATTTCAAGATTTGGGAAATTCGTAAGTATTGTATCATACCTGGCAAGAATTACCCAATCATATGTCTGATTAGTCTCTGGAGCCCTTCTATATGCATCAAATAATTCGGATACAGCTTTAATTGAGTATAGCTGTGACATGATATTGCTATAATTTTTTTCATTCCAATGCCCTTCTGGATGCTTACCGGTGAAGTTTGTATCGACAAATGCCTTTGCATTTGGGGGCAATTCAAAAGTTCTCGGCTCATTATGTTGAACCAAAATTGGATTATATTTTGTACAAATTAACTCCAAAGCATTTTCTGGAATTGGGCAGTTAGAAATGCGGGACCAAGAAGAATAATCATACTCTTCATCAGATTCCTTCCACCAAACATGCCCAAAGACATCAGTATCATACCGAGTGATAATAGATTCCTTATAAACCCGTTCAATCTCAGGGTTGTCGATAAATCTTGGTTGACCAAAAAATAATAGTGCTACTTTCATCAAACTTCTCCTTTATAATTCTCCAAGAAGTAATTCAGATCTTCTGGAGTTCCAAGACCCCACATATCATCAGATCCAATTTCCTTAATACGAATTTTCTTACCGTCCTCAATTGCTTCATTATACACTGGGCACACATAGAATTCATTATTTGTGCGAATATTTTTACGAATCATCTGCTCAGAATACTTAACGTAATCGGAACCATGCTTCCAGTAGTAAATTCCAGCAGTTGCATGATTACTGATAGGCTTTTTCTCAGCCACTTCTGAAACATATCCATCTTCGCCCAATTTTGCAAATGACCACTTAGGATGAGTTGCTGGAAATGTAACAATACCACCATCTACATTATCATTACTGAATGCATATAGAGTTTCATTACTGTCCCACAGAATTAACTGATCAGAATTTGTAATAATTAGTGGGTCTTCGGTGTTGATGAACTCCTTAGCAAGAAGGGTTGTGCAACATGCCCCCTCGGTAAGTCCTTCAACTTGAACAATGTTACAATTTGGAGTCAATAGATTGAGAAGATATTGAAGATTATACTTATCATAATGCTCTTTCTGCACAACATAGGTATAAGTAGCTTCAACATTTAGCCCCTCAACAACAACTTGAATCATGGGTTTACCACGAACTTCAATCAAAGGTTTTGGGAAGGTGTAGCCAACTTTAGCAAAGCGACTACCAGCTCCAGCCATAGGAATAAGAACATTCATTTTTTCAGATTTCCAAGCGATTTTTGTTTTAGTGGGTTTACTGAGGATATTTTTAATCTTATCAATTTTACTTTGCGTTAGGTCCTTCCGATTATCCACTGGTATTAAATGACTCTTACTATCAAGAGCACCTTGCCTACCAATATGACTATCTTCTACTATAACAGTATTTTCTGGAATAGCTCCAAATGCAATCATACACTTCCAGTACATTTCGGGATAGGGTTTATTGCGAGTGACATCTTCATTACTTACAAAAATATCAACAAACTCCAATACTCCCAACCGAAGCAAGATTAGTTTAACGGTATTTCGAATACTATTGCTAGCAACAGCAATATTATAACCCATATCCTTGAGTTGTGAGAAGTAACTCATCAACTCATAATCTTTATTAACCTGCTCACCAAAAATAACTAGGGTCTCATCTTGCTTATCTTTCCAAATCTGACCATAGGATTCTGGGGATAGTCCCTTCCTCTGCGTAAGAATTGCAAGCTTATCACTTGTCGGAAGCCCATCATAAACACTCACATGCTCCTGACGGGTAATTGCAAAATCGGGATTGACCTTAACCAAAGCTCGATTTAAAGCCTCATAGTGAACATCTTTACTATCTATTAGAACTCCGTCAAGATCAAAAATTACTAACTTACTCATACTACATCTCTATAAAGTTTAGGATAAAATGGATGTTTGTGAACAATAAGATTATTTCTCTTTACGTTCCAACCTAAAATACATTCTGGATTTACAACTGCACCCTCATTACAAATGTCTTCAAAATCAGGATACATTCTACAGTAGGACATCATAGTATCATAATCCCCAAAAGCAAAGGTATCTCCTAGAGCATAATCTGTGTGACTTTGAATATCTGTAATATGAAGTCCTTTTGGAGCATAATCCGATAGTTTACCTAACGGTTCCGTAAACCAATTATCTGTACGAGTTCTAATGACAAAATCGAATTTCTCATTTCCCGCATCCTGAACGTATTTATCCATCAATAATGAAGCCTTGTGCAAACTATATGCTTGAGATACAATATTATTCAGTGGGTGATAGTACCTCGGATCTGATATAATTGATGGATGCGAAAAGATCTTTGGCTCTTCAAAATCTACAGTAGTTGGATCTACTACATCAATTACAAATTCTTCAATTTCAAAGTTATAATTCCAAAAGTGTGCAAATATTGCTACTGTAGTTCCTGCACAAAATGATGACATTAAATATTCTTGATGATTAGACCAACACTTAATAAAGTCTCTTGGCTGACCAGAATATAAAATTGCAACATTAGACATGATATTCGCCGTTATTTTTAGCTAGATGTAGAAGCTTTGGTTCAAATTCACAATACTGACCAAATACTTCAGGGAAAGCATACTGAGGATGAAGGGTATTCACATCACTTCGGTTTTGAGCAAAAAATTTATTAAGATGACTTTCGTCATGCCACTGAGCAATCACATTATTTTCCAGATCTTTATTAACTCTATCTTCCAGCTCAGTAATCATTTCTAAAACCTTAGGAACCTTTCCACCCCACAAACATCCTTGATAGTATACTGAGATATCATCTCCAGTTTCAATTCCTGCCAAGGATAGTGGATTTACATCAAATGCTCCTGGGGGATTATCGTGTGGTGGCATCTTTAAGAAGTGACATGGATGATGCACTCCAAAATATGAAAATTGTTTATCAAAAAAATCTTTACTATAAACTTTAGAGACTGGCATTAAATCTGCATCTAAAAATACAAACCAATCTGCCTGTTCAATTTCATCTTTAGCTTTTTGAAGAATTTCAAATCTCTTAAGGGTGATATGTGGCCACTCAAGATGCTCTTGCTTGTAGGATTTAATATCTTCCGGAAAATCTCCTTCACCATCAGTGAAAACTAAAAAAGTCTTTTCACAATCCGGTAAAAAGTTTTCCTTGACCCGCTCATACCATGAAGGTAAAAAATTTAAGTATTTTCCAGTTCCGATAAAACTAATTGCGACTTTCATTAAATAATCTCCCAAGTTTCAGGTAATAAATCTGTAGTATCTAGGTGTTCAAGATTCGTGCCACTAAACCAACCAGAAGGTGCGATTACCCGGTTATCTTCTGCTAACCAAGCCCCCCACCAGCTAAAGGAACTATTGGCAATAATATGATCTTCACATAATGTCATCAGGCAAAGATCTGCATAATTAGTCTGACCTTCAGACACATAGAATCTATCAGATTCAAATATTTTTTGATTCTTACACCATTCCGTATCATCTGAAAAAATTAGTACATTCCGCTTAGAATCAAATTGTTTCAGAGCCTCTTCATAATACTCTAAACCCAGCGATGAATGATTAGGGTTGGTTACATAATCAGTTCTTCTAACGTGTAGGGAAATTGGGCTTTCAATTGAACAAATTGCATCCATACATGGATCCAAAATATCGTTATTAAAAGCAAAATCCTGCCTAAGATCAGATTTAACATTTTTAAAGTATTTTTCAGATTGAAAGTATCCCAAAAGAGATACCCAATCAGGACACTCATCAAATAAGTTTTTATCAAAGTTGAATCCAGACTCATTGATCGTTGATCGATCAAAATCAATATACTGAATGTTTAAAATATTAATCGTATCAAGCTTAAATGGAACAAATAATTGATGTTCCTCCCACTCATCTACTACCCCTTGGTATTTTGATGGAGGTATGCAGTAATCATATCCACGATTTTTGGCAATTCCCTTCAATGCCGCATACTGAAACATTTGATTTGCCAATCGTTCTCGCCGTTTGCCGAGATAATTAATTCCGATCATATGACATAATAATTACTCGATAAGTCTACTAAAAAAGGAGGCTGTTGTCAACCCCCTTAAAAAATTCAGGCTCGCCACTTGCCCTTTAACTGGAGGCAAGAAACCAGGCGGCAGTATTCCCCACCCGCACCAATTGCTTTTGAAAAAAGCAATAAAACAATAGGGTCATATTTGACTCCACCAGTGCTGTTATAGTCCATCCTTGACTTCGAGGGGGTCCCGACCAGTGCTTTTTAAGTCTCTCCGTGACTAGTGCTCCTTGTCAGGATCGAACTGACCTTAGCCGAATTATGAGTTCGGTGCTTTCGCCAGAGAGCTAAAAGAGCATTTGCTATTCGGAAATAGCAAATACGAGTGTCTGGATTCGAACCAGATCAAAGCCGCTAATCTGGCGGAAAGAGTTTATAAAACTCCTCTGACTACCAAGTCTCACTCGCAAAAGATCAATGTCTCGAACATATTCGAGTAAATTCATCGTATTCTTCTGCAGGAATCATAACGACATCAAATGCAGTACCCTTGATTAATAGAGATTCTCCATTCTCAACACGTTCGATATAATCATCAAAATATTCTTGAAGTTCGCCAATAGTAATTTCAGTCATGGAATTGTTCTAAAATTTAATTTATTTATAAGTTTAGTCCGGGTGGTTGGGTTCGAACCAACGTCTTCTGCTTCCCAAAAGCAGCCGTCTACCGCTGACTTACACCCGGTTGTTTTTCTTGTATGACAGTAGTATAGCCAAGATTGGAGCCACTGTCAAGAGGTAGTATATAAATGCAACAAAAACATCGTCATTTAATAGGTGGCTCATTTTCAAAAAATTCTCCAGGATCGGTTCCAGTTTCAACAACCTTCACCGCTCTACGATAGTATGGATTGTTGGTTTTGTCAACCCTCTCCATATAGTCTTTAATCTTTTTCCAGTTTTCCCGTTGGAAGTTATTCATAAGATGTGGATTAAAAGGCGGTGAGTGTTGGATTTGAACCAACGGTGCCTCTCGACACGGTAGTTTTCAAGACTACTGCAATAAACCGCTCTGCCAACTCACCATAAAAATTCCAACATCAACGAACTTCAAAGTCTAACTTACGTACTTTTCTAGCTCTTCTAGATTCTTGGAACTGTAAATCTTCTGAAGAAAATAGAGAAGTTCTTTGAGGTTCAGATTGTGGCTTTACCATAATGACTTTAGATAGATCTTCAGCAGTTATCTTAGACCCAGTTATTGTCGTCATATTCGGACAACCACATACTTGAGTTTTGGTTCTTGTTTCCAATTCGGTGTTGCAACTCTTGCATCTGACTGTTAACATCCGTTATCCTCCGTTTAATATCATCTAACTCCTTATATATGTCCTGGTGATAGAACCTTATAAATTTCTGAATGAGTCTATTAAATGCTTTGTTTTTCATAACGTATTATATATGCACAATGGGCGATATCGGATTTGAACCAATGACCGTCTGCGTGTAAAGCAGCTGCGCTACCGCTGCGCCAATCGCCCAACTCCCCCACCTGGACTCGAACCAGGAACCCCAAAGTTAACAGCTTCGTGCTCTGCCAATTGAGCTATAGAGGAATGGTCCTCTGTCTGGGAATCGAACCCAGTTTCCCAGTGCGTTGTTCGCCTGTCCTTACCAATAGACTACCAGAGGGAATGGTAGTCTCTTTCTAGGTTATCTACCTAGCGAGTGCCACCAAGAGCGAAATAGGAGATTCGAACTCCTGACGTTCTGCTTGGAAGGCAGACATTCTACCGCTGAATTAATTTCGCAATGAGACAATTATGAGAGTTGATCTCTAAATTGTCAAACGTCTCAGGAGGGATTCGAACCCCCGGCCCACATCTTAGAAGGATGTTGCACTAATCCGCTGTGCTACTGAGACATAAGACAATCATACCAGTTATGAATTTGATTGTCAAGGTGGGTAGGGTTGGATTTGAACCAACGTAGGCAGAGCCAGTGGATTTACAGTCCACCTCCATTAACCACTCGGACACCTACCCAATACCAATATTATACTACTCATTAGGGCATCCGTCAACCCATACAGCACATAATCTAATTTCCCCCCCTAGTGACCGACACTCATTAGTGTAGCATACAGAGGCATCCACTGGGGTCTCTGAGTATCGTGGTGAAGGTATTCTAATTTTCTCGTTGTCGCCTATCAAGCGTTCATAGTCGGCAATTGCTTGGTCTACGTCTCTCATGATCCTGCGATCCAATTTTTCAGGATCTTTGATGATGAAATCATTCAGCATCGTCTGAGGAAAGAACTTACGTTGCACTTCATCAAATACGTCCCACAAAGATGTTTCTTTTATTCCAGTGCATTGTGTAAGAGATGCAATCACAGAAGTCAGTATGATTCCTACGATTGCATATTGTTTAATATTTGGTTTTTTATTACCAAAATTGAAGTTAAATTGCATTAGAAAGGGGGGTTCCAATCTCCCCCTATTTATCAATTACAGTCTAGAATAACAAACCCTAATCTCTCCTCTACTTGGGGATGCAATCGTTGAGAAAGCACCATAAGAAAGATCAAGACTCCTACCACTTACATATGGACCACGATCATTAATCCGTATAACAACAGATTTTCCATTGGATTCATTAGTTACTAGTAACCTAGTTCCAAATGGAAGATTCCGATGTGCGGCTGAGTTACCATAAGCATCGAACCGTTCGCCATTAGCGGTTCTTTGTCCATTGTAACCGTCGCCAATTCCATAATGAGAAGCATAAGAACAGGTCGCAGCATGAGAAGGAGATGGGGCAAGAGCACCAAGACTCAGAGCAACGACCGAAAGGGTTTTGATTGTTTTGTTAAAAAGCATTAAATTTGGTAGAATTCGACATCCGTATAGAAGGGGGGTGTACCAACCCTCTCGGGAGGCACCTTCCACGGCTCTAGGGGACACGATCAAGATCTCATAACGAACAAACCAATTCTTAAGAATTGATTAAATCATAGTATAGCACATATTTATCCAGGTGTCAACCCACAGATTTGAAAAGATTTATGAAGAAATCTGCGTCCAATACGACGAGAGGCTTTTTTAAATTTTTTTTCATAACCACAAGTGGCTCGTAGGGTCCACAATTTGCCTTAGCCTGATCATAGGCTTCCCAGACATTTAATTTTTCAACATTTTTACATTCAATTGAGAATGGAAATTTACTTCTGGCAGCTCTAGCCATAATTAAATCTTCCCCACCAGCACCCATTGAGCGAGATTCAATGTCTTCTGGGTGTATTTCTAACTGCTCTATAAGCTGATCTCTAACCCACTTCTGCAGGTTTCTTCCTTTAGCCTTAGCCGAACTAGGTTTCATTCCATTTTCCAGGGTGCTGATATAGTTATATAATCAACTTCAGAGGTTTATAGTTTAAAATTAGAAAAGGTATCGGTTTTAACATCTTGTTTAATTCCGCCGACCATATAGGATTCGACTTCAGTTTCCTGGGGAGCAACTTGAAGACCCTTAGATGAAATCCAATGCTCTGTCCAGGGAAGTGGATTATTTTTCATAGAAATATCATAGATTGGTTTAATGCCAATCGCCTTCATTCTACGATTTGCAATCCATTCCACATAATTACCAAGAAGTTTAGTGTTTAAGCCAATCATTGAACCATCTTGGAACAGATACTCTGCCCACCTACGTTCCTGATCAACACACACTTTAAATGCATTAATTACCCACGATTCTTCATCTTTAAGAATTTGTTGCATTTCTGGATCATCCCCCTCACGCCACTTGTTGAGGATATTTTGAGTGATGACAAGATGCTGATTTTCGTCTCTTGCGATGAGAGAGATAATCTTAGATGATCCTTCCATGAGTTTGAGTTCACCAAAAGCGAAGCTACAAGCAAACGAAACATAAAATCTAATCCCCTCTAAAATATTTACATTAGCAATAGCACGATAAAGCTTTCGCTTAAGCACCATTCGTTCACTTTTCCCAAGGTCAATACCTTCATTTGCAAACTCCCACAAATTGGAAGTTCCATAGAACTGTGCAGAATTTATAAAGTCATCATAAGCTTCAGTAACTGAAGAAGCTCTTTCTAAAATATGTTCATTAGTTAAAATAGTATCAAAAACTTCCGAAGGATCGGAATAAACATTTTTGATTATGTATGTATAGGATCTGGAGTGTATCATTTCCATAAATCCCCATACAGTCATACATGCTTCAAGTTCAGGAAGAGAACAATAAGGCGTAAATGCCATTCCAGGTCCACGACCCTGAACAGAATCAAGAAGAATTTGATACTTCAAATTTGAAGTAAATATATGTTTCTGTTCGGGGCGAAATGTTTGATAATCTGCACGATCCTTTTGAAGAGAAATTTCTTCAGGTCTCCAAAAATAACTCAACTGCTGTTGTGTTAGCTTTTCAAAAACAGGATACTTGTAGGAATCATATCTCTGCACACCAAGAGGTTTTCCAAAAAACATTGGTTGTTTTTTTGTTTCTGCTATTTCGGAATTAAATACGGTAATCCCTTGTAACATTTTAGTCTTTTGCGGTTGGATAGTTTTACTAACCTTAAATTTTGCAGCTTTCACAATCCTCTTCTCCAGAAGTTAACATTAAGTTGATCAAGTCATTTGTAGTTTTAGGTTCTTCAGTTACTTCGTCTGTTTTATTATCGTAAGTATTTTGGTAATAAGATGTCTTCCATCCATATTTGTAAGTAGTCAATAGGTCTTTAGCCATTTCCGACACAGGAACTTCATTATCTGGATAGTGTTCTGGGTTATAACTCCAGTTTCCAGATATTGCTTGGTCAAAAAACTTTTGCATTACAGCAACAATATTAATATACCCAGTGTTATTAGGCATATCCCAAAGCAAAGTATAGTTATTCTTAAGCGTTTGATACTGAGGTACAATTTGCTTAAGTGGACCCTTCTTAGACTTCTTAACCGATAAAAATCCTCTAGGGGGTTCGATGCCATTTGTGGCGTTTGATACTACCGAGCTGCTCTCTGACGGCATTTGTGCCGATAGTGTTGAATTTCGCAATCCATATTGGGCAATATTACTCCTTAGAGTTTCCCAATCATGTTGCAATGGAATGGCAGAAATTTCATCAACATCACGTTTATACGTATCAATGGGGAGAACCCCCTCAGAGTATTTAGTTCGATTAAAATATTCACAAGATCCCCGTTCTTTTGCAATCTGATTCGAAGATTTTAAAAGAAAATATTGAAAACTTTCAGAGAGACCGTGAACAGCATCCCAAGCCTCCTGAGAGTCGTACTTGTGCCCAAGCTTAGCCAAGTAATGTGCAAGTCCAATAAAGCCGATTCCAAGCGATCTACGGGCCCGTGTAGAGACCTCAGCAGCTCTGACAGGATACTCTTGATAATCGATAATTTCATCAAGACCCCTAACTGCAAGATCACAGACATCTTCAAAGTCATCATCGTTTTTAATTTTACCAACATTGATTGCAGACAAGATACACAACGCAACTTCACCATTAGGATCATCAATATGCTGAAGTGGTTTGGTGGGAAGTGTAATTTCTTGACAAAGATTACTCATCTCAACCTTATCAATAAAAGAACTATGAAAGTTACAATGGTCTATATTCATAATATAGATTCTTCCTGTTTCTGCACGTTCCTTAAGAAGGTTAAGAATGAGATCTTGGGCATTTACGGTTTTCTTTGGAACATCTGGATTATTTTCATATCCAATGTAGAGAGAATCAAACTCAATTGTTCCGAAAGAATCATAAAGTCCAGGTACATCATGTGGGGAGAAAAGTGTAATCTCACGATCTTGAATAAATCTTTCATAAAATATTTTACTAAGTTGAATTGAATAGTCAAGTTTACGAACACGATTATCTTCTGTTCCTTTATTGTTTTTGAGAACGAGAATATCTTCTATTTCTTGATGCCAAATTGGAAAGTGAACAGTTGCAGAACCCCCCCGGATACCATTTTGTGTGCAGCATCTAACAGTTGATTCAAATTTCTTAAGAAAGGGAACAACTCCAGTATGTTGAACTTCTCCACCCCGAATTTTAGCATTAATACCCCGGATACGACCGGCATTAATACCAATACCAGCCCTTTGTGCGACATATCTTCCAATAGCCATATCACTACTAAAGATACTATCAAGAGTATCATCAACATCAACCAAAACGCAAGATGCAAATTGACGAAGAGGTGTTCTGACTCCAGCCATAATTGGAGTTGGTAGACTAATCTTATGCTTCGAGATTGCATCATAGTATTTCTTCACATATGATAGTCTAGTCTCTTTGGGATATTCTGCAAATACTGTCATAGAAATAAGCATGTACATGAACTGAGGAGTTTCATAAACTCTTCCAGTACTCCTATCCTGCACCAAATACTTATCTACAACTTGACGCAATCCAGCATAAGTGAATAGAAAATCCCTAGTATGATTAATACACTTATCAAGTTCAAAAAATTCTGTTGAGTTATACTTACTAATAATCTCCCTATCATAAACCCCATTATCTACACATGACAATGTGTGTTTACTGAGTGTTGGTAATTCTCGGATTTTCCCATAAAGAGATTTTCTCAAGGAGAATAGAAGTAGCCTTGCAGCAACGTATTGATAGTTTGGGTTGTCTAGATCTATCAAATCTGACGCAGACCGAATTAATATTTGCTGGATTTCTCCCGTTGAGATACCATCATAAAATTGTATCCCAGATTGAATTTCAACTTGTGAGGCAGATACTCCAGCAAGATCTTTACAGGCTTCATCGACCATAACATGAAGCTTATCAAGATTCAATCGCTCAAGGGTTCCATTTCTCTTAATAACCTCTGTACCGTTGCTCATACTCGTTTCCATTCAGATAATTTTACTTTTGCTTGTAAACCAGTGTAAGTATTAGATTCTATCACGGATTTTATATCATGTCCAGCTAAGACCATATCATTTATATCCTTTTCGATAATTATCTCCGGCCAGATTACAGTAGGAAATCCTAAGTTAATCTGAGTTTCCATCTTTTCGACAATTTGCTTATTTCTACGTTCATTGTCATAAATGATAACAAAGTTAGTCTCAAAGTTGGAAAGGAAAAACATTTTGTCTAAATCCGCCCCAACCATCGCAAGTGAATTTTCTAAAAACATACTATCAAATGGGCCCTCAGTTACATAGATGGTTTTACCATAATCTACATCATCTAGTCCATATATTTTAGGATTATGCTTATCGAAAAGAATTGTAATGTACTTTACCTTGGAGTTTTTATTTAAACTTCGCCCCTGATATCCAAAAAATTTACCATGATTAAAAAGTGGAATTATAATTCGGGATTCCTCCAATTCTGTAGACTCGAAGGTATGAATTTGGGTATTTGTCCACTCCTTAAATTTTTCACAAAAGTATAATTTTGAAAGATAAGTTTCGGGTATCTGGCGATTTTCTAAATATTTTCTCGCAGGATGTGTTGTATTTAGTTCAGAAATTTTTGGAAGATCTATCTTAGGTTTAACTTTAAATTCTGGAGGCTTAAAGTCAAATATCGGGTTTGGAGTATTTGTAGCCTTTCCAGTTAATCCATTCTTATATCGTTCAAGTACATACTCACCATATAAAGTGCTATCTATATCCTTAATAAAATATCCCAGACTTTTTGATACACTACAATTATGACACTTAAAGTTATAGTCATTCTTATACTGATAAAGATAACCCCGTGTTTTAGATTTATTTTTTTGAGAATCGCCGCAATATGGGCAACGAAAGTTGTAGAGGCCTGTCTTTTTCTTTGAAAATTTTTCCAATCTTGAAGATATCATTCCAATATACTTATCTTCAATATAACTCATAGTAAAAGACCAGACACCTAGCAATATTACCAGATCCCACCGGATCTGTCAAGAAGTCATTTCCTAACTTTTTCTGGGTCTGGTACGTACCGATGCTCCATTCTATACCCCAACTCCCCCGGAGTAAGCCATCCCGAGGCTAGAGTCGATATAGCTGTCGCCAGAACTGCTGCAAATACACCAATACCGATGGTCATCCATTTAACTTTAATAATTTCTTCAATTTTAGTACTAATAGACTCCAATTGATCCTGAGTCTTATCATTCACTTCATCAATTCGATCACTTAAGTCAGTATCTTCAGCTTCCACGGATCTCTTAAGTTCTGTGATCATTTTAATAACAACTTCATCAGATCTGACTGCCTGCTCAAGTCTTTGATCGTGAATCGCAAGCATCTTTGAGATATTTTGATTTGTTTCACTAATTGCATCAATAGCACGTTCAATCTTATTCATCATTTGCTCATAGATGCTAAGTTTCTCTTCAAGAACTGCTACCTTCGTGTCTATTGATGTGTTGCTGTTAAACACGATTCTTCCTCCGAAATAGGTTCTGGTATTCGATTGGTAACTTTTTCGGTAACTTTCGTCTAAAATCGAGGGCCTGACTATCCTTTCGGACAAAATCCATGGGTTTATCATATCCTGCCACCGGTCCTTTAGAATTGGAATAATTTGTAAATCCAGACGTTCCAACGTTCATGGTTGGACTATCTTCACGAAGCTGTCTAATTATATTGATAATTCTATCTACGTTTATCATAGATTTTGAAGGTAAGTGAAACAGTTATTATCTATCTCAATATCATGTAAAATTGATCTAGGATATTCGGGGAATCTTTGGAGAAATATCATTACAGTCTTCACTGTACTCCAGAGTTCCCTATCAATTTTAAAAAATAAAAGTGGAGTTGCTGCTTCTCCAAAAATATTATAAAGAATGATAACGTGATTAATCAGTAAATGAGTTTTCAACTCTCCAGTATTTTTATACTGTTTCAGGAGTCTTTTGATATATTTAAACTTCTTCATGTCCTCAAGAAAATCTTCCTGAGTCACTGATTGTGGATTATCATAATGTTTAATGGCAAACATCAGGTAATTGTTTTCATTCAATTCATCAAATCTCATGTTAAGCCTTAATCTTCAGTGTAGTTGTTCCAATGCCCACCGAAGCAGTACTCCCGTTTCCTCCAACATTTGTAATGACAGCATTAAGAGTCGTTAGGATTCCAACATTATTAATATCAGTTCCAGTTCCAACAATTCCCCTTGAGCAATTAATTGAAAGAAAACTTCCAACTCCAACTAGACCAGATGGAACAGTAAATCTAAATATAGCTCTATTTGTAATCTGACCATTAAAATTTTGTTTAATATTATGATCAGAGCCAGAAATACTTCCAATAACATTTACTGGTATTGCGGTTCCAACGGAACTTGCTGTTGCAACAATATCCCCAGAGGAAACTTGAGTGCTTACTCCAGCAGCATTACGTTGAAGAATTCCAATAGTTGCTCCAGAAGAAACATAAACCAGTTCATTATAAACAACATGAACTTCACCAACCGTACCAGTTCCAATTCCACTGGTTCCACCAGCTCCAATACTCACTGGACTTGCATTATTAGGATCTGCGAAGAATACTGCCGTTGGAGTAGGACTATTCAAGCCTCTAGTATTTGCTCCACCTCCAGCAGTTGTCAATCCACTAATTGGAACAAGAATTTCATCATAAAATGAAGATGAAAGCCCGCCGTGAGTTTTAGTGCCGTAATTTCTATAAACCCAACCACGACCATCTGCAAAGCAGTTATGTGGTGTTCTATTTCTATCGGCTTCGGATAGAAATTTAGGTCTATTGAAGAAATTAGCTGATGTTTCAGTTGTCGTTGAGATGCCCCAGAGAGCCATGTTTCTTACCTATAACTTTTGTAATCCTAAGAATATTTATAAAAAATGGGGAGTGCATACCCCCCAACTTTAATTTATTATTTTTCGCAAAAATATCACAATAAAATCATATATACAATTTTCTTTAATTTTTTTATTTTTACCAAGCCATTCTGAAAATGCTAGTAGAAACCCCAAAGTAATAGTGAGGCCCCAATTTGCAAGCAGACAACTTATCATTTTACAAACTTAGTATCTACCGCACCAGTAAGCTGATTTGTGAAGAGTGCAACCTTAACTGTTGCAACAATTGTGTCATCAATACTATTATCGGTAGTCTTTACATATTTTTCAAGAAGTTGAACAACAAGTAACTTTACCTGAGGATTATTAGCAAGTTGTAAAATGAGTGGTTTTACTAACTTTAGAAGGTTTACCATTTTTCCATTGAATTCATCATCTTTATTTATAAAATCATACTCTAAATTGAGTTGCCTTTGGAATAGGATCTGGAAGCCTTACATTGAATCTTGGAATAATGTTAAAATCATCAAATTTGCGAGAACGAGAACCTGGTAGATTTCGTCCTCCAGGACCGGGAGGCTTGATAGGAGTGTCAGTACCGCCAGTAAGAGAAGTTGCAGTTTGAGTTTGGGTTTGCGTCTTAGTCTGTGCACCGACTTGAGCTATAGTTCCGGTCCTAGTATTAAGAATAACTGGAATATTAAATTTAGTTTTTGGATTTGTCTTTGTGGGTTTTGGCGTTGTAAGTGGATTTGGCTTTGTTTTAGGCGTTGTAAGTGGATTTGGCTTTGTTTTAGGCGTTGTAAGTGGATTTGGCTTTGTTTTAGGCGTTGTAAGTGGCCCTGGAGAACCTGGTTTAATTATTGGTGATTTTTTTGGGGCTGTAAGTGGTCCTGGAGGAGCTGGTTTAATTATTGGTTGTATTAACGGATTTGGTCTTGGTTTTGTTGGTAAAGGTGCAGTTTTTATTGGAGAAACCTTCAACGGTTTAAGTTTTACAGGTATTCTAGTAATGGCCTTAATTGCATTGCGAGCAATCATTCCTCTAAATTCATGAATATCTACAAGTTCTCCCCCAAGTTCATGAGCAAGAGTTTCTGCAGATTCCTTTACTTCATGTGAACAATCACATTCGGACTCAGCAGGTTTCTTTTTTTTTTTACTCTCGCCTTCGGGAGAATCTTCCCCCCTTTTAGCTAGCGTATTTTGAGCTTTAGTAGTTTCGACTATTTCAGGAAAATCTGTTCTCCAATTCGAGTACTGTTCAGCTTTAATTTTTTTCTTTTTGGATGAACGCTTTCCACCTTCTTCATCTTTTCCTAAGGCACCCGCAATAACATCTCCACGAGTTACCTTACCATAGGGTGGATAGTTATTTGCAAGATTGCCATCACCCTTCTCCTCAATATAATTAGCAGACTCCATCTTAGATGAAGATGCTCCAGAAGCAGCAGCAGTGGCACCAGTAGCAGAACCTTCATCTGCCCCAAGAATAACTACAGTTTTATATCTCTTTCTATACTCCGCAACTTGAGATGGCATAACATCCTTCTCAAAGGTAGATCCATCCTCTTTAGTAATTCTCACATGAATCTTACCAGCCTTGGCTTCAGATATAGAATCTACCTGAAAAACTCCTTCGGCTATAGAAAGTCCTAAAGCCTTAGCAAGTCTAGACTTTCTTTCTGGAGCCATCTTAGATCTTTTCAAATAAGCAACTACAGATTCCTTGCCCATATTTTTCATCTTATTACGAAGATCATATAGAGCTTGTGTTTCTTCGGCCTCATCACTCTTGTGCTGGCCATATTTTTCGGTAATATAACCTTCTTCAATTTCAGTTCTATAAGTTTCAAATACTTGCTGCCAAGGATTAGACATATCTCTATTTAAATTTTGTTCTAGATATATTTATTTAGTAAAGTTCTTTAGAATCTGCAATCCAAGGTTTAAATAATTCTCCATCATCAGTTAGACATATTAGATAATTAGTACCTCTTCGCATCACAGTTCCAGTCTTACCACTACTAATTTGCTCAACTAATGCCCCATCCCGGAATAAATTTCCTGAGAGATACTCTTCTCTAACTGTTAGTATTTTTGGTAAAGGCGCTTCTTCCTTAAGATAAGACTTGGCTTCATTTATGAAAGCTAAAAAAGTTTTCATTATACTAAACAGATGTCCTTAGGTGATTAAGTATTTTTTTGTCATTTAATTTAATGTATGATAGACCAAGTTTTTTTAGATTTTTATACTTGGCCTTTTCTTTACCATTACGTTTCAATTTTATCTGGCTATCCATAAAATATGAAAAATAGAGATAGAAATTCAGTAATACGTCTCTATCTTTCTTAATGTGCTGACCATCCTCAGCGTAGCTATTTAAAAAGTTATTAAAAATAACGCTAAGAAAATCCGGCATCATCACTAGTTTTATTTATTTATTAGAGATCTCCAACTTTCCGGTTTTCACTATAGTATGGGTCAAAATAACCACCAGGATAACGCTTCATCAACTTATTAACGTTTATGGCAACTACTTCATCCATAGTGATGTCTAGAGCAATACATGCCTGTGCGACATACCACATAATATCTCCCAGTTCAATTTTGAGATGAGTTTTATTATCCTCATTCCAAGGTTTTCCTTGAAACATCATCTTCTTAATAATTTCTAAAAATTCTCCACCCTCAGCATTGATTCCAACTCCAGCAGTCAGGAGTCTTTCAATACTTGCCCCCTCACTGTCAAGAACAGCCATGCGATCAGATAGTGAGGAAAAATTCTTAGAGGCATCAGATGTTACAGCATCTACAAATTCAGTATACTTAGTAAAGTCGATTTTCTTTTCCATTAAAATTTAAAACCTTCAAATTGTTTAGTAGATTCCTGTTTAGTATACTCGACTTCTTGTCCAGAGTCAAGTATTTCCTTTTGTGCATTTTGATCCACGTCATAGAGGCGCATTTTAGCCCTGTCAACACCGATCAAAAATTTTCGATTTGTCGTAAGGTCATTGTATCTATTCTTTAACTGTTTTACCATAATCTGCCCACGCTCTTCTAATTCTTCGGTACTAATAAGAGCAAACATGAAATCTGCAGTAGCAGGAAGACCAAAAGATTCAGAAGTATCGGTAAGTTCGACATTAGAACTATTGTAACCACTACGAGTAGTCTGAGTAGCAGACATAATGGGAACGTTAAATTCTACTGCAAGACCTCGAAGTTCTTCGGCAATAGATTTTACAAAAGTGTAACTATTAGTATTGTTACCCTTATATCTAGACGATGAGCAAATATTCAGATAGTCTATGAAGATAATATCAGGCTTAAAGGACTTCTTCATTGCCAATTCATTTAGAAGACTTTTAAAGTGTCCCGAATGAGCTGATGCTGTTGGGTATTCCTTGATAATAAGAGTACCAACAGTTTTCCTCATAATATTTGTGATTTTAGTTTCAAAATTCTGCCTTGGCATTTCGGACAAATCTCGAATATTCACATCTAATAAGTTTGCGTCAATTCGCTCAGCAATTTTCTCCTCTGCCATCTCAAGTGTGATGTAGAGAACATTGCGCCCTTGCAGTAAGCAGGAACTAGCAACGTGGCACATGAATAGACTTTTTCCGACCCCTGTACCAGCCAAAGCGATATTGAGAGTCTTAGAAGATATACCACCCTTTGTAATTTTATTAAAGTATTCCAAATCAAAGGGTATTTTTTGTTCAGTCTTGTGGTAGAATTCATACCTTTCCTTATAGTTTTTTAAATAATCGTGTCCAATATTATGATCAAAAGATACTGATAGTGCCTCACTCAATATGTGAGGAATGGAATCTCGATTCTTATCGCTGCTTTCATCATCAACAATATGAACAGATTCCATAAGTGCAAGATAGATTGCTCGTTCCTTACACCACTTTTCAGTAGAATTTATTAACCACTCAATCTCAACACTTTCAGATTTTAATTCTGCAATTATTAAATTGATATCCTTAACTTCGGTTTCATTCAAATCGGTTCTGTTAGATACCTCAATGAATAATATTTCCTTGGTAACAAGCTTATTATACTTTTCAATGAAGGAATAGATTTCTTCAAAGATTGATTTTTCGTTTTTTTCATGGAAATATTCCTTCTTGATGAAGGGAATTACCTTTCTGCAGTACTCATCATCATAAATCAAATTCCTTAAAATTGTTCGCTCAATTCTGTCCATTAAATGTAGTGTAAGTAAGTACTCATAATGTATTTTGAACCACTTACCGGGGGCTGTCCATTGTGTGGATACATCCACATTGGTGGGAACATCACAAGAGTACCACGCTTTGGTTGTAGTGTCAAGTCTTTAAACATCGTCTCCCCCCCAACTTCAACATCGTTTAAATACCAGAAAAACGAAAGATATCTTCTACTAGTATCTAAGGATTTTACATCAACATGGGTATCAAATGCATCATTCCCAGTATTCTCATACTTTTTAATTCTATACTGCTCAAATGCATGTTCTTCAGGAAAACAACGAGAATCAATAAACTCGTAGTACAAATTTCGATACTTAATTGTTTCATGTACTAGTGTCTCATGAGCTAGGGTCAATTCTTCACTTAAAGTATAATTTTCAGTAAGATTAATTTGTGTAAAATTTGGCTTCCTATCATTTTCAACTCTTTCGTGAAGATCTGTATTCTGATCATAGAAATCTATCAAAAATTGGCACATATCCGAACCCAGGGCATTTGGATATAGCTTAATTAAATCACAAAGCTGATCCATAGGAAAATTCCCCCTTGGCAATTACATCAAGTTTTTGCATTACTTCATCTGTGAAATATTTTTCTGGTTCTGCTAAAATCTGCTTTGCATAGAGTTTTTTACCATCCATTTCGTATCGCCCTGCGACGTTCTTCCACATTCCCCCAAGCTCACCAAGCTCAAGAAGACCATAGTACCTATCCAAACCACGCTCATCATAGAACAAACGGACTTCAACATTTTGATTTTCCTTACTTAAACGGGATTTGGCAGTTTTACACTTAATAATATTCCCAATGATTTCTGTTCCGTCTTTTTCTTTTTTCTTGGATAGATGAATAATAGTAGAAGCAGCATATTTGAGACCACTACCACCTCCCATTTCCTTGGTGGGAACATAAGCACCAATCACATCATAAGTGTGATTCGTCACAATCATTGGAATGTTTGCCTTACCTAGTTTCAATGTGAGCATACGGAATGCCCCCTTGATAAGTTGGGATTTGGTCATATCCCGCACCTCCTTGTCGTTCAGAGCATCGTTAATCTCCTTACTGGTCGAAAGCATTCCAAGAGAGTCTAACACGAACATACAGGGGCTGCGATCCCCCTCAGGCTTCTTCATATACAGATCAACTGCCTTGAGCGCCTTTCCACGAAACTCTTCTACTGTGACAACATTGACAACAACCAAGCGAGATGTGTCAATACTTCTACTCTCCAATAGGGATCGTGTGATTGCAGCTTCAGTATCGAAGTACAGGCAATACCCAGTAGGATTATTATCAAGGAAATTTTTGACCACTGCCAAACTAAAGAAAGTTTTCCCAGTACTTGATTCGCCCGCAATTGCAGTAATTTTATTACCAGATACCCCACCAAAGATACTCCCACTAACAAGAGCATTAAAAATGTATGAACCCGTGTCCACATAAGTTTCATTTTCAACAATATCTGCTGCAAGTTGGGTATACTCTCCACCAATCTCCTTTACAATGTCTTTTAAAAAATCCATAAGTGCCTCAAGTGAATAATGATTCTAGTGTGTGTGTTTTTTTATGAGACCAACCAATACTATTAAGAATTGACGTGATTGGATCTAAGAATGTTTTTGTAAATTGAAGGTTATAATCTACGTAGTTGAGAAGCCCAAATTCCTTTGGCAATTCTTGAAGATATGAAATAACATTTTCGCCCATTGGATTTGGCTTTTTCAGATAGCAAAATTTTACCTTTTCTCCATCACCAATAATACTATACTTGGTAGTTAAATTGTTAACTCTGAGCATATGATTATATAAAAGTGCTCCTCGAACAGCAATCGGAGTAGATTTCTTGTAGATGAAATCTGGGCACCGATACTTACTTATTGCATTTGCAGAACGTGGAAATGAGATCTGGTTTAATGGAAGTTTAGGAAACTCTCTCCTAAACTCATCAATAAATGATATGACATCACTTTCAGTTCCAACCATCATAAGTTTGATTGCCTGTTTAATCTTTACCCTACATGCAGAGGGAGTTGACGACTTAATGGCTTCAAGCCCCATAATTTTTAATTCAGGTTCCTGAAACCGCACTCCCTCAGAATCCCAAACATTTAAAGCATAACGCTTCTTACCAGTCCAGATTCCACGTTCCGCAATATTTTCACGTTTCATGCTCATCTTCTGCTGATAAGCATTCAGATATTCTGCTAATTCTTGATAAGAACTTTCAATATACTTTTCAAGTTCTACCCTACAGATTTTATCGAGAAAGGAAACAATTGCTTGACTAGTCTTCTCTCTTCCCGCAAATACCGCATCAACCATGGGACCCAAGTTAAGATACAGAGAATCAGTATCTGAGGCAATAACATAATCGATTCCCTTAGTTTTAGTAACTTTGTTTAAGTACTTATTCATTTTAGCCTCAATCCATCGGATTGATACTTGACCAGATGTGGTAATTGCCTCAGCATTCTCAAGCTTATAGTACCTAAAATATTGGTTACCAATTGCACCATAGGCAGAATTCAATTGAATCTTTCGAGCCATTTGGATATTATTATATCTGGCAATTTGGTTTTCTAAGTCTTTAGTTTTTTTCTTAGCATACTCCTTCTTAGCAGCAATCATCTTGTTTTTATAGATGACTCGTTCATCATAAATCTTCTGCATCAATTGAGGAAGAAATCCATGTATATCCTTTCGGTACATTGCCCCATTTGGGCATACCGAATATTCTGAGTAATCTTTAAACGAAATCTTCTGTTCAAGAATCTTATCAATAGATGCTGAAGGATGTCTAACATTTACCAAAGTTTCTGGAGAAATATTATACTGCATAATCAAGTGGGGATATAGTGAATTTAAGTCAAAACTCACAACCCAATCATATTTTCCAGGAACAGGTTCTTTTACATACGCACCCTTATACTTTTCATCTTTTTGAGAATGCTCCTTCGGGGGGATTACAATATTTTGATTTTTGAGGTAGTTGTAGATAATACTATCCCACATCTTCACTTGATAGAAAACATCTGCAAAATTTACCTTAGCGTCAAATGCCATGGTAATTGCAAGTTCAATTAGCTTAAGCTTATCCTCTAAGCGATCAACAAGTTCTACGTCAATAATATTATATTCTATGAATTTTTGCCAATCCTTAGTATAAAATTCCTTAAAGGTTTCAAATTCAGAGTGATCTAACTTATTTTGACCAAGTTCAACTTCAGCAATGTAGTCTAAACGATAGGATTCTCGATTCACATAAGTGAATTTTTTATAGAGATCTAGATAATCTAGAATAGTAACTCCAGCAATATCACATATGATATGATCTTTATGATTAATTTGGATTTCCTTTTCCGAAACAAGTTTCCATGGAGAAAGTCTTTTAGCTGCGTTTTCTCCAAGTATTCTAGATATTCTCTTGGAAATATATGGCATATCATAGAGACTACAGTTCCATCCAGTAACTACATCCGGAAAGTTGGTTTCCCAATAGCATAGAAATCTACTAAGAAGATTTGCTTCATCAGTACATTGAATATATTCAGAATTTTTCTGCTTAGTTGTAAATGGTTTACACCCCCAGGTAATAATTTCCTTGGTGGATGCATTTTGAATTGAAATAGCTAAAAGCTCTTCACAACAATCCTGGACAGTTGGAAATCCCCCCTCGGAAGCAACTTCAATGTCAATGGTGACGATATTAATATTTTTAATATCAAACTTTACTTCAGATTCGGAATAATTATCTGAGATAAATTGATAGATGTATCTATCATTACCATAGATATTAAAATTCTCTACGTCCTTATAT
>Ga0209651_1000200_pt1 | contig 22069 bp, 26 predicted proteins | sample LauGreFBDMM110SN_2_FD_188216 | JGI IMG/M metagenome (GOLD analysis project Ga0209651, IMG submission 188216) | Freshwater lake microbial communities from Lake Michigan, USA - Fa13.BD.MM110.SN (SPAdes) (version 2) | ecosystem: Environmental > Aquatic > Freshwater > Lake | place: Lake Michigan... | reverse complement strand
TCACAAGGTTCTCTAGATATGAGTTAAAAAGCATTAAGAAAAATACTTAGGAATTTACTGCTTCAGTAAACGACTGATGAGAGCTTCGCCAGTAGCTTTGGTACCAAGCCTACCACCAACATCTTTAGTCATCTCTTTGGCGTCAATTGCATCAGCCATTACTTGATTTATCGAATGGCTTGCCACAATAAAATTCGGCTTTTTCTGCTGTTGACCGTACCACGCTAGGAGCATCGCTGCCGAGGCGACTAACGAAAAGGGATTCGCTAAATCTTGACCAGCAATATCCGGTGCACAGCCGTGCGCCGCTTGGCCCATGGCGTATTGATCGCCAGCATTGAGGGAGCCACCAAGACCTATACTGCCCGATAATTCGGAGGTAAGATCAGACAAAATATCACCGAACATATTGGTAGTTACGATCGTGTCAAAAAATTCTGGCCGACGAACGACGTGAGCCATCATTGCATCCACAATAAAATCATCCACTTTTATTTCGGGGTAATTTTTAGAGATTGCATGACAAATTTGTATAAACATGCCGTCACCTATTTGTAAAACATTGGCTTTGTGAACAATCGTCACGTGTTTTTTTCTAGTCATTGCGATTTCAAAAGCGGCTTTAGCAATTCGTTCACAACATAAGCGCGTTATACGCCGAAGTGAAATGACGACATCTTTTGTGACGAGTATTTCACTATTGCCCGATTCAACATTTCGGTCTGCATAAAAACCTTCAGTATTTTCACGAACCACCACTAAATCAAAAGGATTCATTCGGGTCGGTACTTGAGGAAAAGTTCTTGCCGGTCGGATATTGGCGTACAGGTCTAAATTGATTCTAAAAAATTTGGAAGGATTAATTTCTCCCTTTGACTCGTCTTTAAAATCATAGGTTGCCATTGGTCCAAGAATAAGTCCATCAGCCGCTTTGACTTTCTCAAGCAGATTAGGAGAGATGGTTGAGCCATATTTTTGTAAGCTAGCATGACCAGCAATTTCTGGCAGCAGTTTCAGTTTTAGATCATGTTGAACCGAAACAGTATTTAAGATGGCGGTTGTGACAGCCATTGTTTCTGGTCCTATGCCATCACCGGGAATTGTAACGATATTCATTTTTACTCTACTTTCAGATCAATTGCTTTGACAATTTTTGCATACTTAGTAAACTCACTTTTCATGAAGTCACCAAACTCAATTCGGCTATTACGCCTGACTAAAATGCCATCTTTTTCAAGATTCTTTTTAAAGCTAGGATCCTCTAGGATGATATTGATGTTTGTATTTAAGTAATTGAGGATTTCTTCAGAAGTTCCTGTTGGAGCATAAACACCGCCCCATAATGTAAAACTAAAGTCTTTTATGCCCTCTTCAGCAACTGTTTTTATATCTGGTAGAGCTGTAGTTCGTTTGGTTGATGAGACTGCCAAGGCGCGTATTTTTTTAGATTCTACAAATTGTAGTATGGAAGGTGTGCTGGGGAAGAACATACTAACATGTCCTCCAAGGACATCGGTCATTGCAGGACCTGCTCCTTTGTATGGGGCGTGAGCCATGTCAATCCCAGCTGCTTGGCTAAGTGCAGCAGCGGCAAGATGCCCAGGAGTTGCAGTGCCAGATGAGGCATAAGTCATTTTCCCGGGATTTGCTTTTGCACCCTTGATTAGTTCTGATAAATTAGTATGGGGAGAATTGGCTGGTACTACTAAAGTAAGTGGAACTTCACCAATGATGGCAATCGGCTTTAAATCCTTGCTTGGGTCATAGCCGAGATCTTTGGTTACAAAGGTATTGATAACCATTTCACCGGTTTGTCCAAGTAAAAGTGTATAGCCATCTGGCTTTGATTTGGTGACATAACGGCTCCCCAATGCGCCTGTGGCACCTGGCTTGTTTTCTATGATAAAACTTTGTTTTGTCCGAGTGGTTAATTGCTCTGCAATTTGTCTGGCTAGCATATCTCCAAGGCCACCAGGGGCGTAGGTCACAACAATAGTAACTGTTTTATTTGGGTAAGTACTTTGGGCAAATAGGCAATAGGGAGAAAAAAAGAGGGCAAGTAGCAAGATATGCTTTTTCATAGGTAGACTTTTAAATATGGATTAGTAAAACTTAGACATTTGAACTTATTTGGCCGGCAGTGTATATCTGTGATTATATGTTTAATAATCTTGACGCCCGGAGAATAGGGCGTATTCAAGAAGCAGGCGTGATATCAAGAGGTCTAAAGATATTCGCTAAAATTGAGATGCAATGAGTATTTACTATAAGTAGTAAATACTTTGTTTTATGATGTTGGTTGGAAGAAGCAATTAGAGAACAATAAAATCATTTTAAGGAGATATCCGTGTCAGAAAAAATGACAGGTGCAAAGTACTTTGCACGATTATTAGAGGCCTATGGCGTAACCCATGTTTTTTTCATGGACGCTGTCCTTCGTCGAGCTTTAGCCGAAATGGAAGATACAAAAATTATGCGTGTACTTGGCCATTCAGAAAAAGGGGTGGGTTACATGGCGGATGGGTATGCGCGGATTTCTGGTAAACCCGGGTTATGTTTTGCGCAGTCTGTGGGCGCTGCTAATTTGGCGGCTTCCCTGCAAGATCCTTATTTGGGGCATTCCCCAGTAATAGCCATGACTGGGCGTCATGTGTCGGCGATGCAGTATCGTAACTCATATCAAGAAGTGGATCATGCGCCGTTATATGCGCCAGTTACTAAATTTCATGGGCAGATGGACGTCATTGAACAAATGCCCCATTTAATTCGGCAGGCTTTTCGGGAGGCGACTAGTGGGACACCCCGACCAGTTCATCTGGATGTTGCAGGGTTTACTGGAGACGCCATTACTCCCTTAGAAATTAACCAGCCAATTGATGTTGATCCGGCGCATACGATTTACCCAGCCTTTAGACCAGCCCCTGACGCACGCGTAGTTCAACAAGCGGTTGATGCAATTGCTAAAAGCAAAAGACCGGTGATTATTGGAGATCGTGGCGTAACTATATCCCAGGCTGGGTCCGCCATGTGTGCACTTGGAGAAAGAATTGGTGCTCCAGTTACCACCACACTAGATGCCAAATCAATGATCCTAGAGACGCATCCATTATTTCGAGGGATGGTAGGCACTTACGGTCGAAGTTGTACAAATCATGTAGTTGATGAAGCTGATTTAATCATTTATTTAGGAAGTAACACCAGCGATCACACGACAGCAGGTTGGACTATGCCTCGATCTGGTATACCGATTATTCAGATAGATATTGACCCAGTCGAGCTGGGTAGAAATTATCCCAATACGATTGGAATGTTATGCGATGTTCGAACTGGCTTAGAGGCCTTAATAAATGCTGTACAAGGAAGTCAACACGATGACTGGCTGGCTTACACCAAGAAATTGGTAGACGACTGGTGGCAAGAACAAGCTGTTGATCTGAATCGCCAAGCTAGCCCCATTCGTCCACAACAACTTTGCAGAATGCTTACTGAGGTATTACCAAGTAATGCAATTGTGGTCGCAGATACGGGTTACTCAGCATTGTGGTCTGGTAATTTTGTTGAAATGCGCCATCCAGGACAAACCTTCATGAGAGCTGCAGGTTCGTTAGGTTGGTCATTTCCAGCTGCCATTGGAGCCAAAGCTGCGGCGCCTGATCGACCGGTAATATGTTTTACTGGAGACGGTGGATTTTCTTATCACTTACCTGAGTTAGAAACCGCCCGAAGATGTGGCTTAAAGACAATCACCATCGTCAATAACAATCATTGCTTATCTCAAGGACTTAAGAATTTAAACATTGCTTATGGATCGCGTGAGCAGGGGAGAAAATCCGAGTGTTACGTTTATTTAGAAACTGATTTTGCGAAGATTGCCCAATCTTTTGACTGCTTTGGCATTACTGTAGAAAAGCCAGGCGACTTTAAGGCCGCCTTTGCTGCTGCTCTTGCGAGTGAGCTTCCGGCCGTGATTGACGTCAAGACAGAATTTGCTTACCAAGCTGAAATGGCTTGGATCCCAGGGGCTAAGTAGAGTGCTTTAGTAGTACCCGCATTGAACCTGCCATAGATTTTGTGGCAGGTTCAATGACGGATTACAAGTCTCCAGGAAAAACTTTACCAGCTTGTCTCGCGGTCTGGCGTGGCAGAAATTTTATGGATCGTTAGATCTGCGCCCTCAAATTCATCTTCTGCACTCATCCGAATTCCCATGGTTGCCTTGAGGATACTATATAAGATCGTGCTTCCAGTGACTGCGATTAGAACTCCGAGGCAGCTACCGATCAATTGTGCTGTGAAATTGACCCCGCCCATACCACCAAACTCAGGTGTTCCAAAGATTCCTGCGGCCAATCCGCCCCAAAGACCGCAAAGACCGTGGAGGGGCCAGACACCAAGTACGTCATCAATTTTCCAACGGTTTTGAACGAGGATAAACATATATACAAATAGTCCTCCAGCAATTAGCCCCACAACTAAGGAGCCCAGAGGGTGCATGATGTCGGAGCCAGCACATACCGCAACTAGACCAGCTAATGGCCCATTGTAGGTAAATCCAGGATCATTTCTACCAATTAACCAAGCTGAGAGCGTGCCACCTACCATTGCCATTAATGAGTTAATAGCAACTAAGCCACTGATCTTATCGATCGTTTGTGCACTCATGACATTAAATCCGAACCAGCCCACTGCCAAGATCCATGCACCCAAGGCCAAGAATGGGATATTGGAAGGTGGATGAGAGGCAATACCGCCATTTTTTAAGTAGCGTCCTTGTCTAGCACCCAGCAATAGGATGGCTGGAAGAGCAATCCAACCCCCGACTGCATGTACCACAATCGAGCCTGCAAAATCATGAAATTCATGGCCGGTTTTTGCAAGTATCCAAGCTTGGATACCATAATGCTGATTCCATGCAATGCCTTCGAAGAAGGGATAGATAAAGCCGACAAGTATGAAACTAGCGATTAATTGAGGGTGAATCTTAGCTCGTTCTGCAATACCCCCAGAGACGATAGCAGGGACAGCTGCTGCAAAGGTCAGCAAAAAGAAGAATTTAACCAATTCAAAGCCATTTTTTTCTGACAAAATACTTGCGCTTGAGAAAAAGTCAACGCCGTAAGCAATGCTATAGCCAATAAAAAAGTAGGCAATCGTTGAAATAGCAAAATCAACTAGGATTTTAACGAGGGCATTGACTTGATTTTTCTTTCGAACAGTCCCAAGTTCTAGAAAAGCAAACCCTGCATGCATGAAAAGTACCAGGATAGCTCCTAATAAAATAAATAAAACATCAGTACCAATTTTTACCTGCTCCATAGTTTCCTCACTATTTTTATTGATGCTTCATTATGGACAAACTTGCACCAAACACTTCCCTGATTTGCCCCGTATTGGTGCAAGTCGGGAGAGTGTTTGCCATCATTTATTTTTCTGTAGGATTGTTTTACTTGATATATTGACTCGAGCCATCGCTCCAGAGTGGTGGAAGTCTTTGGGGATGGTTTGGTACAAGCTTAGGCTAAGTTGCTGTAAACACTTTAAGATTGATCGATGAGGGATTTGACTTAGGAACTATCTGAAGTGATGCAGAGATGGTTAGACAAGGATGGTTCGACAAGGATGGTTTTAACAGTTCAGATGATTCAAATCTAAAAAATTAATAAAATCATTGGTTTGGTTTGCACTAAATCAGATTTTTCGTACAGTAATTCGCAACGCACTATCGAATTAAAAACTCTAATATATCTGTATCAATATGAAGGAGTTTATATGGAATATCTCGTCAGTATTTTGACTAGAAAAACGGTAATAGATTTAATTTATTTAGTGGGCTGTAATTACAATTGCAACTCGCCATTAAAGAATCGGGTGCGCCTGAATTTGGGTAACTATACAGATACTGAATTAGCCGCTATTTGGTTTAAAAACTTTGGAGAAGTAGTGATTGTTGGTGACAGTAAATTTCATCATCTAATCAGCTGGCAAATTGCAACAAGTTATCGGCAAGCTAAGTTATTGATTCGTCAATGGAAAAAATCTCAAAAGGATTAAATAATCTCTAGGCTAACCAGAGTATTAGCTTATATCCACAATAATATTAGGTTAATTAATGTGCTTAATGACAAAAGGTAAAATTTAGTATCTAATAAGGTATGTTTTTTAACGGAGAGAACTAAAACATGAAATCTAAACTTTTGACAAAAGTACTTGCTAGTTTTGTTGGTTTAATTGCATTGGTAATGTTTACAAGCATTCCTGCCGAAGCTAAAAAAATGGGTAGTGGCAGCAGTGTTGGCAAACAGTCTAATACCGTCACTAAAAATCAAAGTAGCTTGCCGGCTAAACCAGACGCGGCTCCAGTCAATAGCGCTGGTGCTGCAAAACCTGCTGCGCCAGCTGCTGCTCCGGCTGCTCAACCGAGTCGCTTTGGTGGCATGGGTGGCATCTTAGGCGGTATTGCAGCCGGTATCGGTTTGAGTTATCTCTTTTCCCATATGGGCTTAGGTGGACTTGGTGACGGCATTGCGTCGATGGTCAGTGGTTTATTAATGTTTGGGCTTCTTGCACTGGTAGGATTGTGGCTTTACAAAAGGTTTGCTAATAAAGCGCAAGGTGGTCTAGGTATGACTCCTGCTCCAGCTGGCATGAGTTCTTCTTCGAATAGTCAGTCAGCTTGGGAAACGCAATCTGCACCTCCCCAGCATGCTATTCAAAATACGGCAGTTGAAAGCCATACTGCCGCCAGCAATCCATCATCCTTAGGTATTGGCAGTCAAGTTGGTGGCGTACCCCCCACCTCTAGCCCTATTCAAGCGCAATTGATGCCAGGTTCTTGGGCCGATCAAGAGTCCTTCTTACAGAATGCAAAGAGTTTATTTTTGCAATTACAAGAAGCGTCTGATAGTCAAAATATCGACGTACTCAAGGAATACACTACACCCGAGTTATTCAATCATCTTCGTCAAGATATGTTGGGGCGCCAAACAGCTACTAGTTTTACCCAAGTTCTCACCTTGGCGGCTGATTTAATTGCGGTTGAAGAAGAAAATCAAGAATACTTAGCTAGTGTTCGATTCTCTGGCTCCATCCGTGAAGAAAAAGATGGCCCGGCTGCAGACTTCCAAGAAGTGTGGAATTGGGTCAAGCCAATTAATGGTCAAACAGGATGGCTACTTTGTGGGATTCAGCAGCTAAACTAAATCTTCACTAGTCAAAAAAACCAGACGATCATTTCGTCTGGTTTTTTATTTGGGCCTAGACATTCTAAATAGTTGCTCAGGGCCAATATTGAAATAATCAGCGGGGCCACCACCTCTTAAAATGATACCTGCCTTTGCGGTATTAAAGATACCATCTTCAAGTAGATCTTTTGATATATGTACGCCAATGACTTCGCCAAGTGTCAGCCAAGAATCAATAGATTGACTCGCACTTGTTTGTAATTGAATAATTTGGGTTACTAAACATTCAAATGCTACTTTCGCCTCTCCAACTCTGGGAACTTTGACCTTGAGTGAGGGGGTCGCTGTCAAACCAGCAAGGTTAAATTCATTGATTTCTGGGGCAACTTCAGCGCAGGTTTGATTCATGGCTTGAGCTAAATCCTTGGTGACTAAATTCCAAGTAAATTGCCCATTTTGCATCAGGTTACTGACAGTATCTTTTTGGGTGGAGCTGCAAAACCCGATGATTGGTGGCGATGCATTAAAGGCATTAAAAAAACTATAGGGTGCTAAATTAAGGATACCTTCTTTACTAGAGCTTGCAATCCAACCAATCGGGCGAGGCCCAACAATTGCCTTGAATGGATCATGTGGTAATCCATGTCCGCTGTGTGGTTCATAGTAATAATAATTATCTGACATGGAATACTCCGAATCTACAATATTTTTAAGAACGACTATTTCCTAACTAGTATAAGACTTCTATTTGAGATCATTTGGACAATGAAATCTCCTGCTTTCTTATATTCACGCCCCAATTCTCTTGCAGAAGCGTTTTCACTAGTAACCCCCAATTTTTTGAGGATGAAATTCTCAGGCGGCGAAGTAACTGCGGGGCATTGTATTGATGAAGCGTCTGATTTTAAGCTACATCATGCAGCAATTTTTGCACTTCAACCTTGAAACCGCCGACATAATAATTGGACGATTCAGTTGATTAATGATAATCTGCAGAATTAGGCTTTTTATTACAGATAAGCTATCGAGCTATTAAATACACAAAAAAGAGGGATTTAAATATTTTGGCTACCGAGACTGAACTGAAATTGACCGTAACGGCGGATGATTTGGTTCATTTACTTAAACATCCTTTACTAGCCAACCTTAGCCGGCGAAAAAAGTTATACAACATTTATTACGACACTCCGGAACTGGCATTGATGAAAAATGCCATTGCCGTTCGGGAGAGAATTATTCTTCGTAAGACGCTTTTAACCGTTAAGTTAGATCAAAATAAGTTAGATCCCAATAATTTTGGCGGACTAAGTCAGCGATCGGAGTGGGAAGGGCCTTCTGCACCTGGCCAATTTGATTTTCAAACTTTAATTGACGATGTTGCTACTTTGAATTTTTTAAGTCAGTTAACCCCGCAGTTAAACCCTATTTTTACAACTGATTTTTATCGTAGGACTTGTATAGCAACGTTTCGTGGCGCTAAAATTGAAGTGGCTATTGACCAAGGTTTAATCGTTACTAAGCGTGCTGGAAGTTTTTTTCAAGAGCCTATTTGTGAAGTTGAGCTTGAGTTACTAGAAGGCAAGTCCAGCGCACTATTTGGATTAGCTCGCGTCTTAAGTCGTCGGGCCAGGCTTCACCCCAGTTCCGCTTCCAAGGCGCAGCGTGGTTATGACCTATATCTGGATAGAAAATTAGGACCCATCAAGCCAGCAGCCATTACGCAAATTCCAGAAGCTAGTTTGCAACAAACTTTTGTCCACATTAATTTAGAATGCTTGACGCATTTACAAGCAAATGATGTTGGCCTATTGCTAGATCAGGACGATGAATATATTCATCAAGTACGAGTTGCTATTCGAAGAATCAGGGTTTCACTGAAACTATTCGCGAAAATACTGCCCCTAGATTTTGTAAGTCATTGGAGTATGGTTTGGAGGGGTATAGCCAAACAACTGGATGATGCGAGAAATTGGGATGTTTTTGTCGCTGAATTACTTCCTTTGATCGTTCGTGATTTATCTAGTTCTGCGGCGCTAAATAACTTACAAGAGTTTGTAAAGACGCAAAGATCCCTTGCGCATGACCAAGTTATTCAATATATTGGTAATCGGTCGTATTCTGTTCAAGTTATTTCGTACGCCGAGGCGCTCTTGAATTTAGATGTCATTAAAGACACAACTGTTCAGAGTGATTTAATGCAGCAAACTGGGGTTGTACAAAAAGAATTATTACTGATGAAGCCTAAAGAATTTGCTACTAAAATTTTGCAGCGACGACACCGTCAATTACATAAAAAATTAATGATATCTAGGCATACTTCAGAGCAATTTCATGAATTGCGATTAGAGTTAAAAAAGCTACGTTACGCAATGGATTTTTTTAATAGCTTTTATCCGGCTAAAAAAGTATCTGCGTATTTAAAACCTTTAACGAAAATTCAAGAACTGTTAGGGCAAATGAATGATATGGTGAGTGCTCAAGCTCTTTTATCAACGAGTGAACAGTCTTCTTTTGAAATTTTTACTGCTTGGATTAAAGGTCGTGAAAGTGGTTATTTTGTCATATTACCAAGAGCTGTTAAAGGTCTTGTTCAATTACCAGAGCCCTGGCAAAAGTAATACAAATTTGTTGGCTGCGGCGTTTTAAGGCAAAATAGATTGATTTCTATTTTGAATATTGCGTGATGCCTATTTGTGACAGTTTTTTCCGAAGGATTGCCTTTCGATACGCGAGTAGTATTGTATTTTTGATTTTTACCAACTTAGCGTATAGTCAAACTCCAGATACTCTAGAGCAGGGGTGGCAAATTATAAATGACGGTAATCTGGGTAATTGTGGGACTTGTCACCAGTTACGATCAAGTCATTCCTCTCAACCAACGCAAAAGCAGGGTAATTTTGGCCCTTCTCTGGTTGGCGTTGGACGACGTTATTCACGCGAAATTTTATTGCAGTGGGTTACGGATGCCAGACAAATATCTTCTGGAACTTTGATGCCTCCATATGGTAGTCTAGAGGGGATTGAACAACCGGTTGTGCCAAGAACTATATTGTCTGTTGAGCAAATAAAAAACGTTGTGGATGTATTACAAACTCTTAGATAAGGATTTGAGCCATTGAAATACTTTGCTTCAAAAAAAGGGATGGTGAAGAGGCGATTTTTGAAATGGTCCATTGGCGCCTTTTCAATGACTTGGGCTGGCGTGTTATTTGCCCAAAATAAAAATGATGCATATTCTGAGTTAGCTTTAAAGTCTTTTAAATTGAATCCGGAAGGCGTTGAATTAGATTTACCCTCACTAGTAGAGACAGGTAATTCAATCCCATTTCGGTTTGCCATAAAAGCCCCATCAAGACAAAAAATTCAACGTGTTGATATGGTGGCTCCAGAAAATCCTAATCCTCTTCTAATGCGCTTAAAGATGCCCTCTCAGACGGAGCACTTTCGTTTTGCTACGCGGATTCGTTTAGCAACTAGTCAAGATGTATGGGTTATTGCGACTTTGGATAATGGTCAAAAAATAGGTAAATCAATTCCTGCGGTTATTACTCTGAGTGCTTGTTTTGATGCGAGTTAATCATGGCCACTATTAATCCTTTTCCAATTCGTATTGGTATTATTGGCGAGTCAGCACCTGGTAAAGAAGTGGAAGTTCGGATTTTAATTGGTCATCCGATGGAAACGGGTTTTCGCATTGGTATTAATGGCACGGACAAAATTCCGAAGAATATTATTGAAAAGATGGTGGTAAAGATCAACCAAGACATTCTGTTTATGGCTGATGTGGGGACGGGTATTGCCGCCAATCCTTTATTACAGTTTTTTGTGACTATTCCTGCAACTGGGGGAGTTATTTCAGTGGAATGGTTCGATGATCAGGGCGTATCTAGGAAGGCGGAAAAAGAGTTAATTAGTCTGAGGTCATGATTTTTCCATCATGCACTGTATAAATAGATTAATTCAAGTTGGGGTTTTTGTAATTGCTTGGTTAGCTGTCTTAGGGCATGCTCAAAATACGCCCAATAGCCATGTTCGGCAAAGCGGCAGTGCTTTTTTGTCATCTGATCTTTTGAATCTTCAAAATGACGAATTTACAAATCCTGCACTTTTATGGGTTGATCAGGGCGAGGCACTTTGGTTCAATAACTGCGCTCAATGTCATCCCAAGGCGCGTGCATTAGCAGGCGCTGTTGTTGCATATCCTGTTTGGAAAAAATCTCTAGACCGAGCAAGTGGCCAGTTAGTTAATCTTGAAGATCAAATTGCTAGTTGTATCAGTCGTAATACCAGAACACAGCCAAATATCGAAAGTAATGAGGTTTTATCGCTATCAGCATATTTATCTAGTTTGGCTAAGGGTTTAAAAGTCCAAGTGACGCAACCCAGTGAAACTTTGGCTAAACAAGAGTGGCAAGCATTTTTGGATAGAGGGGCTTATTTATATACGACAAGAATCGGTCGCATGAATTTATCTTGTACACAATGTCATGATGGCAAGGTTGGGGTAGCATTACGCGCAGAATTAATTAGTCCTGGTTTTTTGACAGGATTTCCAATTTATCGCCAAAGTTGGCAGACCCTCGGATCCACTGATCGGCGCTTAAGGGCTTGTTATTCTGGAGTACAAGCTAGTATTCCAACTCCAGCTCACCCCGATCTGCGCTCTTTGGAACTGTTTTTAAAGATACGTTCAGAGGGCATGACATGGGAAGGACCATCGATTCGTCGGTAACACGAACCGATGGTTTTTCAGGTTTAGGCGAGCGTTAGTCCTTCATTAACTAGTGGGAAATTCCTGAGCGGTTTACCAAGCGCTGCAGAAATTGCGTTGATAATTGCAGGGCCTACGACACAAATTGTTGGCTCACCTACACCACCCCAAAAATCCATTGTTGGGACTAGCACCGATTCTACTTTAGGGACTTGGGCAAGTTTGAGCAGTGGATAGGAGTCGAAATTTTGCTGCTTAATCCGGCCATTTTCTACAGTAATTTCTTGATTGAAGATCGCACCGAGAGCCATCACCACAGACCCTTCAATTTGCTCTCGAACTAAGTACGGGTTAACTACGTGCCCACAATCGAGTGCAAATACTAAGCGTTTAATCTTTACAAGGCTGCCACCTGTGACAGAGACTTCTGCCACGCAGGCTGAGTAGCTACCATAACCCATAAATTGCGCTACACCCCGATGGACACCGCTCGGAAGTGGTTTACTCCAATTCGCTTTTTTGGCAGCAGCGTTGAGCACTCCTAGATGTTTTGGATGATTTTTCATGAGTGCTTGTCTGAATGCCACAGAATCTTTTCCAGCTGCGCGCGCACATTCTTCGATAAAGCACTCCATGAATAGGCCATTTTGATTGGTATTTACTCCCCGCCATGGACCAACAGGAACATGGGAGTTACGCATGACATATTCGGTTAGTAAGTTGGGGAATGTATAGCCTAATTGCGCTCCTACTGGAGCAACAGCCTCGTCAAAGCCTTGTAGTTGACGATTGTCCTTACCGTTTTTGATGGCCATTGGGTTCAGAGTGGCATTGATTGACGGCCCGGATGTCTTAATATGTATACCCGTTATATTGCCGTTACTATCCAGACCTGCTTGCATTTTAGCCATCGCAGTTGGATGGTAATAATCATGGGTCATATCCTCTTCACGACTCCAAATCATTTTGATTGGAATACCGGGAAATTGTTTTGCAATGCGGATGGCTTGCGTAACGTATTCTTGGGTGCCACCTCGACGACCAAGTCCCATACCAGGATCAAGCTTATAGATTTCGCACTGATTGAGAGGTAAACCCGAGGCTTCTGCTAAGGTGGCGTGGGAAGCTTCACCATTTTGAGTTGGTACCCAAGCCTCCGCTTTTTCATTGGTATAGCGTGCCGTAGCATTCATTGGTTCCATCGTGGCGTGGGCTTGGAATGGTGTGCTATAGATCGCCTCAACTATTTTGTTAGAAGTTTTGATTGCGGCTGGTGCATCCCCTTCTTTGCGTCCCCAAAAATCACCCACAGCTTGTAAACCTTCTTCCATCTGTTTTTTAATTTCTACGCTGGAAATAGACCCATTGCCCATCTCATCCCACTCAATAGGAAGCGAGTCTAGGGCAACTTTTGCGCGCCACCAAGTATCAGCGACTACAGCAACGGCATTATCACCAACCTGAACAGCGGCTTTTACACCTCGGAAATTTTTCACCTTATTCGCATCAAAGCTTTTTACTTTGCCGCCAAATACAGGACTCTGTTTGATGGCAGCGCAAAGCATACCAGGCAGTTGTAAGTCAGTACCATAGATTTTAGTACCATTGACTTTATCAAAAGTATCCAGCCGTGCAAGCGGTTTACCCGCGACTTTCCAATCTTTGGGATTTTTTAATTGAATTGATTTAGGATCGGGTGGTGATAATTTAGCGGCGGCTTCAGCAACTTTACCGTAACTTATTTTACGTCCACTTGCCTTGTGGGAAATGATACCTTTGTCGACACTGAGTTCACTCGGCGAGACATTCCATTGGTTTGCAGCTGCTTGCACGAGCATGATACGTGCACCAGCAGCGCCTCGTCTTACGTAATCTTCAGAGATACGAATGCCTCTACTACCACCGGTACTAAACTCTCCCCAGACGCGTTTTCGGGAGAGACTTTGACCTGGAGTGGGTGATTCCGTAATAATTTTTTTCCAGTTGCATTCAAGCTCTTCGGCAACTAATTGTGCTAAACCAGTTCTAGTACCCTGGCCCATTTCTGATCGGACGATCCGAATAACGACGGTATCGTCTGGTTTGATATTTATCCAAGCATTCACCTCTGGGGAGGTGGCTGACATCATTGTATTGGGGTTATGGGGAGCAGCTGCACTTGCTGAAAAGCTGCCAATACCTAGCATAAGGCCTGATCCAACGACGGATGTGTCAATAATGAAGCGACGGCGAGATGCATTTTCTACGACTTGATTATTTTGTGTGGTGGTTGTCATGAGCAGATCCTCTTAAGCGCGAGATTGTGGAGTGGCTTCATAAAAAGCTAAAACATCAGCTAATTTCTTTTGGCCTGAGGCTACGTGAATACCATCTCGAATTTTTTGATAACTTCCGCAACGACAGATATTGGACATCGCATTATCGATATCTGAGTCAGTTGGTTTTGGAATTCTTTTTAGGAGAGCTGCTGCTGCCATCACTTGACCTGATTGGCAATAGCCACATTGGGGAACGTCAAGAGCGATCCAAGCTTTTTGAATAGGGTGAGAATTGTCAGGGGATAGGGCTTCGACAGTTGTAATTTTCATAGCTCCAACTGCAGACACAGGAATTGAGCAGGAGCGCACGGGCTCACCATTCATGTAGACTGTGCAAGAACCACACTGGGCGACGCCACAGCCGTATTTTGTGCCAGTTAGGCCAATGATTTCACGGATGGCCCACAGCAGGGGCATATTTGCTTCTACATCAATATTATGGACTTTGCCATTTACAGTCAATTGCATTGCGTGTCTCCAATTTGAGAAGTAGGTTGATAAACTTTTTTTAGTTTATCTCGAAAATGCAAATTATGAAAATAATTCAATTTATTTGAATAAATAAATAATTTAACATTAATAAACAGTAACTTATATGGATTAGGGTTAGTACTAATTGGCACCTCAATTACTCAATTTTGGTCTAATACGCTATAAAAAATCGGGTTGTCAGCAAAGTTATTTGGCATCCACTATGCTTGGAGGATGACTAATTTTCGCTCAGAATTTCCTGCATTTGCTTTTGTAGATATTGAGACGACTGGTGGTAATTTGGAGAGGGATCGAATCACCGAAGTTGGTATTGTATCGATGCAAGATGGGGTTGAATCTCGGTGGGAGCATTTGATTAATCCCGAAACATTGATTCCTTATAACATTCAAGTCCTCACTGGAATATCTCCAGCAATGGTGCAAGAGCAGCCAACTTTTAGGGAACTCGCTCAGTTAATTCTGGATCAATTGCAAGACAAAATTTTTGTAGCGCATAATGCGCGGTTTGATTATGGTTTTCTGAGGGTAGCATTTAAGAGAATAGGGATTGATTTTCGACCCAAAATTTTATGCACTGTTAAATTATCGCGATTTTTATTTCCCGAGCAGTCTAGGCATAACTTAGATACTTTAATTGCGGTTCATCAATTAAAAGTACTGGCTCGACATCGTGCGCTTGGTGATGCTGAGTTACTGCGACAATTTTGGGATTGTTGTATTACTCAATTTGGTGTCTCAAAATTGCAAGAGGCGATTGATCACTTGCTGCCTCAGCAGTCCTTACCCCCAAATATTGATGAAGCGATGATTAAAGATTTACCCGATACGCCAGGGGTTTATCTGTTTTATGCAGATAATCGCCGACTTTTATACATTGGTAAAAGTAACTCGATTCGCGGGAGAGTTTTAAGCCACTTTAGTAGTGCTTTGCGGGTTCGTAAAGAGATGAAGTTAGCCATGCAGGTAAAGGATATTGACTGGATTGAGACTGCTGGCGAGGTGGGGGCTTTATTATTGGAGTCAAAGTTAATTAAAGAAAAATTACCTAGTATGAATATTCGGTTAAGAAAATCCACTGATTTATGTGCTTGGCAATTATTACTTAATAATGATGGCATATTAGTTCCTAAGTTAGTTCGTCATCAGGATTTATCGCCCGGACGTCAAGAAAATTTATATGGGCTTTTTTATGGCCGTAGCGAAGCGATTAAAACATTGCAAGCACTTGCAAAAAAACACACTCTTTGTGAGGGCTTGCTGGGACTAGAAAAATTATTACCTCAAAAATCGTGTTTTGGTTATCAAGTGAAGCAATGCTTAGGTATTTGTGTTGGACATGAATCAATTTTGAGTTATCACGAAAGATTACTGCATGCCTTATATAAATATCGCGTTGGTATTTGGCCATATAAAACGGCCATTGGTATTCGAGAGGCTCATGTTGTACATGTGATTGATCACTGGTGTTATTTGGGGACTGCAATAGATGAATCTGAGGTCTTTGAGTTGTTAAACTCCGGTGTCCCAGAATTTGATTTAGATATTTATAAAATTGTCAAAAAATCTTTAGGAAAAATGGACTCAGGCAAAATTATTCCTTTACCAAAGCCTGCACTGAATGCCGAGTTCGAGTCTTCTTAATGGCCGTTATTTTGTACTCGTATCGTCGATGCCCATATGCGATGAGAGCTAGAAGTGCGTTAATACTGGCTAAGGTAATATTTGAGGTTCGTGAAATTAGTTTACGCAATAAGCCACCTAGTTTTTTAGTCTATTCACCAAAGGGCACAGTTCCTGTTTTAGTCATGCCAGATCAGTCAGTCATTGATCAAAGTCTAGATATCATGGACTGGGCTTTGCATCAGCCAGATGCAAGAAATTACTTGCCAGATGATGAGGTGTCAAAATTATTTACTCGGAAATGGATTATGGCTAACGATGATAGTTTCAAAAATCAGCTTGACGCCTACAAGTATCCCGAAAGGTATGAGCAAATTACACAAGAAAAATCTTTAGCCTGCGCTCTCGAAACGTATTTATTACCCCTGAATCAACTCCTTGGGCAACAACCATTTTTATTAGGTAGTTATTTTCAATTAGTCGATTTGGCTATTTTTCCTTTTATCCGACAATTTGCCATGGTGGATTTGGAGCGATTTAAACAGTTACCGTTACCAAATCTACAAAAGTGGTTAAACTTTTTCTTACAATCCGAATTATTTGAACAGGTCATGACAAGATACCCATTATGGATCGATCCGAAATTAACCCTAACCAATTCTTAAGTATTCCTTTATTTCCTCTTGGAGCCACTTTATTCCCAGGTGGCATCTTGCCGCTAAAGATTTTTGAGGTGCGTTATTTAGATATGGTGAAGGCTTGCTTTAGGGATCACAAGCCATTTGGTATTGTCACAATTGCTCAGGGCAATGAAGTGCGCAAGCCGAATGAGGCGGTCACATTTTCACAGATTGGAACCCTCGCTTCTATTGAGCAATTTGAGGCAGTGCAGCCAAGCCTTTTTGTTATTCAATGTATGGGTAAGTTGAGATTTAAGATCATTTCTAGTGAGCTTCACAAGAACGGTTTGTGGGAGGCACAGATACAAACTTTAGAAGATGATGTTCATATGCCAGTTCCTGTTGAGTTGCAAAGTGCGTCTCTATCCTTGAAAAAAGTGATTGAATCACTGGCTGACCGGGGATTAACCAAGGAGCAAATGCCATTTTCAAAGCCGTTTGCGCTAAATGACTGTGGCTGGGTAGCTAATCGATGGAGTGAGTTATTGCCTTTATCACCAGGCCAAAAAGAACACCTTCTTGGCTTAGATAATCCGCGTCTACGACTGGATTTAGTCTCTGAATTACTGCAAGAGATGGGTATTATGCAAGATGAATAGTCTTTTATCTTGGCTTTAGGCTATTTGATCTATCTTTGTTGCTAGGTTGATATCGAGCTGAGTTAGACCACCACTGTCGTGTGTTGAGAGAGTGATTTCAACTTTATTCCAAACATTAAACCACTCTGGATGATGATTGAGTTCTTCGGCAAAGATTGCAACTTTGCCCATAAAAGCAAAAGCCTCTAGGAAGTTTTGAAACTTAAACGTGCGCGTGATAGCATCCCGATTTCCCAATAGGATCCAATGAGGTACAGTCTGAGTCAGTGTCTCTCGTTGCTCCGGATTTAGTAAAGGTTGTTTCATTCGTGGATTATTTGGAGCAGTTTGAATTGATTAAGGCTGGCGAGCACGGATTCACAAGTAATTGTCGTCGCAATTCAGGATAGCTTGTTTTGGGATCAAGCCAGATGCCAAAAAATGATTTTGCAAAATCGTCACCAGCAATGTTCCCAACGGGTTTGCCATTGTGTAAAAAAGAGGTGCCTTTTTTGGGAATAAAAACAGCCATGATTTGATGACCACTCTCCACATCCGGATAAATTTTCTCGAGTGGTTTTTTCCATTGGCCAATTTGCTCTTCAGATGCACCTACGCGTTCTAGTTGCTTGACAGTCGATGATACCAAATCGTTACTTGAGATTTTTCTAAGATAATTTAAACTCAGTGCAAAGCCCGTTTGTCCGGCAGGATCTTCTGCATAAAAGCTGGCATCGTAAACTTTAAATCCCAAGTAGGTGAATTGTCCTTGTCCGAAATTTTTTACCCGTGGTAAATAGTCAGTAAGCAGGGGCGGGGGCTCAATTGCATGGCTGTTACCCGCCAATAGCAAACCTAGCATGATTGGTAAGTAAAGATATTTTTTGAGGTTAAAGTTGTTGGTGTTCAATTTTAAGGCAGCGATCCATAACAAATTCAAGGCCAGCATTGCGAGCGATTAGCTCGGATTCTGGGCTGATAATTCCTAACTGTATCCAAATAGACTTTGCACCAATTGCAACACTATCTTGGGTAATTGCTGGGCAATCTTTAGCAGTTCGAAATACATTTACAAGATCTATTTTAAATGGAATTTCAGAAAGTTGTGCAAAGACTTTTTGCCCTAAGATTTTATCTGCAAAAGGGTTAACTGGAATAATTTGATAGCCCTGATTCAACATATATGCCGACACACGATAGGAGGCGCGCTCTGGATTATTCGATAAGCCCACTACGGCTATTGTTTTGGTTGATTCAAATAGTTTTTTAAAATGGCTCATTTTTTTCGATTGATATATTTATAAGCATACAGAGCGAACAGAATCAATAACCAAGCAATTCCAGCATACACGAATAAAATTGCACCAAGTCCTGCACCAAGGTACAACTCTGGCGAACTAATTGGTCGAAAGTATTTATTGAGTAATGGTTGACACAGGCCTGTAATAGCCCAGTAACTGGCAAAAGCCCCAACGATGAATTTGAGGACGAAGAGGATACTGTACAAGAATTGATTCTCCCTTAGAGGGATTGACACTGAAATACTTGTTGGTTCATCACTAATTTTCCTTGGGTTTGATTAAATGTAATCAGGGCATTGTTTGGACTAGTTTGACAGACTTTGTCGAAATAACTATTCGGCCCAATACTGCCGCAGTACTTGAACGTTGCCTGATCCATCTTTAAGGTAGGGCCTTCGAGAATCATGGTTATTTTACTTGCAGGAGAACTTTCTACAATGCATTGCCAGGTCACATAATCTCTTCTGTCGCAAGCTTGAAAAGTTAGTATGATAAATAGAGGGATGCAGACTTTAATGATTTGGTTGATAATTTTCATATGAATCAGGAAGACGATAAGGCATACAGACAATGGATCTTCAAAAAGAATTGCTCTTTCACGCCTAAGCAAGTAGGTCTATTTTACCTAGCCCAATCGGTTTTTTCATTATTTGTCGCAGGTTTTTTCTTATTGCAAGGTGTTTGGATTGTTTTACCATTTACATTTTTGGAATTAACTATATTAGCTATAGCATTATTGATTTATTCCAAGCATGCCACTGATTATGAAATCATTGCGATTGGAAGGGGTATTTTAAAAATTGAAATATGTAATGCTGGCAAAGTTGAGCAACTCATTTGGAATCCCACCTGGGTGCAACTACAAAAAATACTGAACGACCGAAAGTTGATTGCTTTATCGTATCAGGGGCAGGAGCGCGAGATAGGTCGGTTCTTGCATGTGACTGCGCGGGATAAATTTTTACAGGATTTAAGGAGTCAACTGCGCTTAGTGACTTAATTTCAGATTTTTTATAGGACAGTAACAATGGGTCACCGAACAACGAGTAACCGCGATCAAAGCCAAGCTAGCTATTTAGCTAAAAAAGTTCTTCACATGCTTGGCTGGACATTGGACTTTGCTGGCTTACCAACTTCACATGGCATTATTGTTGTATACCCGCACACATCGAATTGGGATTTTTGTCTGGGGATGCTCGCTAGGTGGTCTATTGGAATCCAAATCCATTTTTTGGTCAAAGATAGTTTATTTAAGTACCCATTGCTGGGTGGATGGTTAAGAAGTATTGGTGGACAATCCGTCAATCGCGATAGTCCACATGGTTATGTAGCTTTTTTGGCTAGCCAAATGCAAAGTCAGTCTAATTATTGGTTAGCGATTACCCCTGAAGGAACCAGAAAGAAAACTCCAGGCTGGAAGAGTGGGTTTTATCATTTAGCTAAAGAAACAGGTTATCCAGTTGGGTTTGCTTATATTGACTATCCAAGGAAAAGTATTCTATTAAGAACTTTTTTGTATATGACAGGGGATATCGATCAAGACTTTAGTTTGATTCGAGAGGTATATGACGGAAAATTAGGCCTATATCCAGAAAAAATGTCGCCAATACAGTTTATTCCTAGGGGTAAATAGAAAGCAGGTTTACTGTAAAAATAAACAGTAAAAAAACAACAACTAGCTTATAATTATCTAAATGCTCTTGAATACTGTATAAATATACAGTATTGTAAATACTTAACAATCAAGGAGAGCATTATGAGAACAATCACTGTTGGCCTTAAATCATTTTTAGTTTGGTTAATTTTTGCTGAAAGTGTTGGCGAATTCAAGCGTACGGAGTGGGTTTGTCGGGATTTCGTTGAATAAGTTTTAGGCAATAAGTCCATTCATTTCTGTGATGGGTCTTGCAGCCTTACGTATTTTCGAATGACTCAAACTTTAGTCAGGCGGGCATTGGTAGCTAAATTAGTTGCTTCAATTACGCTTGGCATGAAAGGCGACATCGTTAAAACAATTTTATAAGGAAGTCTTTGGGTGTAAGACTAACTTAGGGTAAAATCTCAATCTATTCTATGGTGGCTGTAGCTCAGTTGGTAGAGTCCAGGATTGTGATTCCTGTTGTCGTGGGTTCGAGCCCCATCAGCCACCCCAAATGAATATAAAATCTTTAAAGCTTATTCGTATAAGTACTAAGCCTCTAGCTTTTTGGCCTCAAGGGTTTGCCAACATATTCATAATCAGCGCGATCATTGTTTCTTTTTGCGTTGGGCTCGATTCAGCCACTAGCAATGTGAGTGCAGCAAGACCAATGTCGTTGATTACTGGTTGCCCATCTCTATTCAAAAGTCTGTTGTTCTTATTTAAAAAATCCACGAAAAGAAAAGCTCCACTGCGTTTATTGCCATCATTAAAGGGATGGTTTTTAATGATGAAATATAGTAAATGTGCCGCTTTACATTCAAGACTAGGATAGGCCGGATCTCCAAAGACACTTTGGTCTAAATTACCTAATATGCCCTCCAAGCCATTATTCGGTTCTCTTGCAAAAAGATCTGTTGCTTCTTTGCGTTCAATTAAACGTTTTTTTAATTCAAGTAATGAAGATCTTGCTTCAGTAATCGTTGGCAATATACCGCCTTCTTGAACTGGGGGCGATGTAAGTAGACCTTCATCATATCTTTGTAAAATTAAGAAAGTTTGTGCGTAGCGACTAACGATATCAGCTAATCCCTTACCCGCCATATCCTCTAGCTCTGGTTTTGAAGCTATCCTCCTAACGAGCGTTAGGGCTGTTTCTAATTCTTTAGCATTTGCCTCAAAGCGTTGTTGTTGAATCGTGTACCCTTTGACGAGATGTTCTTGTAATACTTTAGTCGCCCATTGTCTAAAGCGTGTGCCCTCAACTGATTTAACCCGATATCCAACTGAAATAATCACGTCTAGATTAAAGTGGTCTACCTGATAAGTTTTTCCATCTTCGGCAGTATGGGCAAAATTTGCCCATACTGAAGTTTTCTCTAGCTCTTCTTCGGAAAATATTTTACGAATGTGTTTTCCTATCACTGACCTATCACGTCCAAAAAGTACAGAAAGTTGATCTAGATTAAGCCAGGCACTTTCACCTTCAATACGTACCTCGTAAGCTCCTGAATTACTTTCATAAATTACTAAATTAGTCATATATTTA
>Ga0209651_1000196_pt1 | contig 22349 bp, 28 predicted proteins | sample LauGreFBDMM110SN_2_FD_188216 | JGI IMG/M metagenome (GOLD analysis project Ga0209651, IMG submission 188216) | Freshwater lake microbial communities from Lake Michigan, USA - Fa13.BD.MM110.SN (SPAdes) (version 2) | ecosystem: Environmental > Aquatic > Freshwater > Lake | place: Lake Michigan... | reverse complement strand
CGGTACGAAGTCACTCACTCTGGTGCGCCACCTCCCGGCAGGCCGCTGCGATCTTCGCAACCAACGCGCCGCTCATAGTCACATCGTCCAGTGGGAATGACTCTGCCATCACCTTCTCAACGGCAACGTCCAGGCCGGGGTACTTGCCCCGCATCTTCGATGCAGCCAGCTTCAATGAGTTGATGTGCAGCTGTCGCCACATACACACGGTGCTGATGAGGTTGCCGTTGTCCTCTTCGGTCTTGTCTGCGAGAGCGGTGTAGATGTTTCGCACCGTGGCCTTGTCCTGTCTGCTGGCACTGGCAAGGGCTGTCGTCACTGCGCCTGTCGCCCTGGGTGCAGGGGCTGGCAGGAAGGTCAGGACTGCAACTACCAAGGCGACGATGACGGGTAGGTGTTTCATGCCTTCACCTGCAGCATGGCTTGGAGCAGGGCGTTGCATGCGGAGATGATCGCTGGATCAGCGTTGGCCTCTCGCACAGCCACAATGGATTCGATCTGCTTCAGCGTGGACGGCTTGGCCTTGCCGGGAAGTCGCAGTGCGTTGAGTGGAATGTAAGTGAATACCACTGCTGCGAGTACGGCGGCGAGGGAAAGAATCTGAACTGTCGTCATAGCACTTTGGCTCCGGGGATGAAGATCGTCACGCCATTGATGTTTGCCTGCATGGTGTAGTTCATCAGCTTGTGCGGATCGACTAGCCCCCAGCCGTAGACATGGTCACGGCCTTGCTCGCCAACGTCTTTGCATGTGGTGGACAGTGCCTTCATCACATCGCTGTGGTTCACCGCGCGGTCCAGCTTGTGCTGCGCGCTGATGTACAAGGCCAGCACACCAGAGACAAAGGGTGCGGCCATACTCGTTCCGCTCACCGTGGCATAGCCGTCGTTCAGCCAGCAGCTTGTGATGTCCTGCCCTGGTGCAGCGACGGCGATCTCTTTGCCGCGGGACGAGAACTCACAAGCAGCGCCGTGGCTATCAACTGCGCCCACGGCAATCGTCTCTTGGTAGGCGGCAGGGTAGTTGACTGAACCCCCGTCATTCCCAGCAGCGCAGACAACAATGATCCCGGCTGCAGCTGCCTCGCGGATGGCACTGTGTACCCCATCGTCGGTACGGCCGGAGCCAAGGGACATGGATATGATCTGCACCTTGGCTTCGATGGCGTGACGCACAGCTTGTGCCACCCATTCATTGCTCCCCATTCCGCTATGTCCCAGGACTTTGAGGGAGAGGATTCGGGAGGCGGGGGCGATGCCCTTGGCCAGCCCGCTGCGGGCGGCGATGATGCCGCTCACATGGGTGCCGTGGCCAAGCGTGTCATGGGCATCGGAGTCGCTTGTGAAGTTGCGGTAGTCAACCACCGCTTCATTCAGCGCAGGGTGCTTGGCAACACCGCTGTCGATCACGGCCACCGTCACGCCCTCACCCTGTGACTTCTGCCACAGCGAGGGGATTCCGTACGAACACACGCCCCAATCAACTCCGTGTTGGAGCGCGCGCGGTGCGTCTAAGTTGACCCGATAGGGTGGAAGGTGGACTACGCCGCTCACTCCGCGTCCTTGCCCGTGGACAATGCTTTGAGAATGGACAGGACAATGGGCAGGATCACATCGACCAAGAGCTTCCAATCAACTCCCAGTGCAGCGAACTCTGCGCCAGCACCAAAGGCCATGGCCTCATAGTTCTGGTCTTCATAGTCCTCGTCATGGAAGCGGTGCTTTGTCAGCGCCTTGGGTGCAACGGCCTGGGCCTCCAGCACAGGGATCAGAATCCGTGCGATGGAATCAACCAGCGCCCATTGCTCCACGTACGGAAGATCCTTGCGCCATGCCTTGGCAATCTCCACAACCTTCAGCAGGACGGCTTGGTTGGCGAGCAAGAACTTCACCACTTTCATATTAACCATGATTTTCTCCCGTATTGTCATTGATTGCGATGGCTACAATGGCGTGTCCAGCTATGTCAGCGAGCGTCTCTCTAATAGCTAATGTCCGGTCGGAGCCGATCATGCCCCGGAGGCGGCGGCACTTCTCCCCGATCCTGGCAAGCTGGTAGACCCACGGTTCGATGCCGTCTTCTGCAACGCCTAGCGCGTTCTCTAACGGGCTTTCTTCGGGGCACCCGTAGTACCCCCGCTTCCGGCTCAGAAGCCGCCATAGCTCAACGCAGACGGGTAGGTAGGGATCGTCTGGCGACAGGGCCAGCGCCTCACCAAGAGCGTTCTCTGCAAGCCTTAACGATTCGTCCGAACTCTGCCCAGAAACTTGGGTGGTGGTAGGGGTCATCGGTATCTAGCTCCTCCTCGTCACAAAGAAATGCTGTGCGGGCATGCGCCCACTCCTCCGCAAAAGTTTCAACCAGCGCGTCCCGATCCAGGCTGTCCCGCAGAGCGATCACCCCGCGGTCGGCGTCGTCGTTCAGCAGGAAATAACCCAGATGTTCCGGCATCTTTGCCGCCGGTCGGACGCACACCCTGACCGGGAACATCACGGGGAATCGATCTTCCGCCCACTGCTTCAGCTTGCGGGCCAGCGCCCGCCTCCAGCAAGAACTTCGGGGCATCGGATAACTCCATGATCAGTAGCCAAGGCTGGTTGTTGCGCCGGTGCAGGACGAGAGGGCACTTCCCCTTGGCATCTCGGCGGGCCTGGGCCAGCCAGTCATAGGGGTTGCCGCGCTCGCATCGCTTCACTTCTAAATGAATGCCCGGGTAGTCGCTGACCACATCCGGTGAGTCGTTTCCACCGGCAAATTGCTGTCCGCGGCGGGCCTTGCCGCCCATCACATGCGCCCAAACCTTGGACGCTTCCAGTTCCCCACGGCAACCTTTGGCACGGGACTGTGTCATTTCTGCCACCTCGCTAGCAGGCCATTGGAATGTCGGGATTCAACGAGCGTGAGCGTAGGGAACTGCTCAGTCATTAGTTTGATGGCATCCATCCCCACCTTCAGCTTGTCGATGGCCTTCTCATTCTGGTTCACCCACCGGCCTAGCCTGCCGCCCATGTTCAGGTCGGTGGTGGCACCGGCTGGCTCCCAGTAAATGAGGAATGTGTAACTGGAAGTACGGATCATTGTGCCTGTCATCATGGTGATCTTGCCGTCCAAGATGTGAGGTTCTGCTGGCGTTCTCGGGTGTAGTAATCCGGCAGAGGTTCCGGGTCGTAGCCCAGGTGCTTCTTGTGCTTTAGAGATGCAAGAAACTCAGGGTCATAGTTATCGGGGTCGCACTCTTGCTTAACGCCAAGCAGTGTAGCTTTGTTCAGGTCGGCGCGTCCACTGAAAATCTTTCCGCTGTGATACACCCCGTGGCAGTGCGAGCAGAGTCGTAGGTAATTCCTGACATCATGCTTGCGACCAGCGCCGCCGATGATGTGATGAACCTCCAGGCTTCTTCTGCCATCAGACTCAGGCCACCAGCACACCGCACAGCAGCGGTGCAGTTCAACCCACGCCAGCAATTCCTTTTGCTCAGCCTTGTTCATTGAACAAAGTATACGGCTGTGCAGCACCTAGCGCAACAGACTCTCGGATCCACAGGTCAATGTCGTATCTCTCAGGGTGGCACAGAGAACACAGCTGCGTCATCGGCTCGCTGGTGACCTTGTACTTCTTGTCACTCTCGGACAAACCCGTTGACCACAAGCGGCAGGCAGTATCACTCCCGGTCCACAGATGGGACTTGCCGTTGACGTTCCCAAACTGCGTACACCTGACCAAGAAGCCCTTGTGATTCGGCAATCTACGCTGATCCATAAAACCCCCAGTCTGTTTCGGTACGGTGAACTGGACCGACTCCCTGGAAAATCCCGAAATGGAAAATTCCAAGGAGTCAGCAAAAGCCTGTTTCGGTTGGAGCCACAGACCTCTACCCCAAGTGTGATCTTTGGTGACGCAGTTCTCTTGGTTCAACCCTGACACTGCGCTGCGATTGGCTTACGCCTCGGTGGACGCGGAGTCGGAAGACATCGCACCTTTACCGCAGAGAAACCCATTCAGCCGCGGGATTGCCTGTCGGCGCGTCTCCGCGGGGTTGCCCCCTCTTCGCCATTCCATGGCAGCGGCTAGCCTTGCACAGCTAGCCTTCGGCGGGGGGCCGATCTTCATACCGTTTGCCCATCCTGGGGCTATGTGTTGGCTAGTTATTTACTAGCCGCCATCCAGAGTCCAATGTTCGCAGCGGAGTACGATGCGTAAGTAATTGCCATTGCTACATTTCCGTGCAGTCCTTGCTCAAAGGACACGTACAAGTAGATGACGCCGGTCATAATTATCAGTGTCCCACTCATCGCTTCTCCAATGCAGCCAGAAGTCGGGCGATTATATTCCTCTGAATCTTGGCTCGCCACAGCGTTCGCTCTAGTTCTCTGGCCGCTTCGCGGAGCAGCGGTCTGGCGGCATCCATCAGTGCGAAGTGTGAGGCTTCTCGCAGCCGGTCAGGTAGGTTCACTGGTTCCCCCGTACATATAGCGCTCGTCTCGGGAAACATCCCAGTCACAACTCTCTGATTGATAAACCTCTGACTGCACCTTGTAGCTCATTGCCCTTGGGTTGGGCGTGCTTCCAATGAAGTAGCCGTCCCTCCAGGCGATCCGGTTGGTGGGCAGGGCGCACAGGTTGCCAGTGTCTAACGCAATCACATGGGCGCATTTGTTCTGGTCGGGCTGCAGGACAAACCCAGGCCGCTCAGCTGAGTCGGGGAGCCAATCCACTGTGAACAGATACACGCCCGCCTGCGGGCCGCTGCGGGTCTGGCACAAGCACTGGTGGTCGCGCAGGTAGTCGAACACCGTCACCACTGGGCGGTTGGAGAAGCAGTCCCACAACTGGCAGTCTTCCAAGCTAGCTTCCTCCGCGTCCGGCGACAGGGAGATGGCGTGGATAGGAACGCCGCGGTAGTGCGCGCCGCTTCGCAGCATGCAATGGAAGGCCAGCGCCCTACCCTTCACGCTCTGCACGGCAAAGGCATACGCCTCCTCCACGCCTGGGAGCGATGAGATGTGCGGCAGTCTCACCCAGCAGCGAAGGGTAGGGATGTCAGCGTTCACTTCAGTCTCTCCAGTGCGTCAGGGCCGATCCCATTTCGGCCACTCAGCCGCGAACGTGTCTGGGCAATCCCCAGCCGCACGCTCCATGTCATGCTCTGCCGGGAAATGCCTGAGACATCTCGCGGCAGTTTGTCTTACAGAGCGGGGAACACGCGGGGTCTTGGCTGAGTCTAGTAGGTCAGCCAAGAACTCCCGCGTAATGCGAACCGCTCGGTATCGTTCGTAGGGCAGGGTCATCAGTTGTCACTAAAGCCAGGGAAGACACGCCCTTCCGCGTTGAGCATGCAAGTGTTGAGATAGCCGATGATCCTTTGGCACTGCGCGGCGTCGTCTATATGTGCGATACCGTCCTCGCTGTCGTCATCGTAATGCGAAGCCAAGTCTGAAGCTAAGTCCACCTGCTGCTCAAGCAATCCGACTACCAATTCCAAGTCACTGCAGTGCATTTCAAATTTAATAATCATGTCCACCTCGGGTAGATGAGAACACCGTTCGTCTTCGATCCGTTCATTACTTCCACAGCACGGATGCGAGGGAAAGCCTTGGTCAACATCTCTGCCGTGTCGATCATCGCCTGCAGGTCAATCGTCTGCCGGTTCAGTTGGATGTAGGCGTTGATCTCTTTGTAATCATCCTGGTCGTACGGGCCTTTCTGATCACGCTCCACCCAGGTGCGGATGACTGTGTTCAGCGTGCGGAACGCCAGGATGTTTTCGTACAAGCGCTGCGGCTTGGAGAACAGGGGTAGAAAGCTCATGCGTCACCCCACATTCCGATCAGTTGTTCCTGAAGCCTTGCGACCTCTGCCTCTAGCTGCCGGATCCGATCTATCAATTGATTCACTTTCTCCTCCTCCGTGGGTGAATAGTCCCGTGTCACCTGCCACCATCTCCAGTAGTGTATGTGGGTACAGTAGTTGTATTAATTCGTCAGCCGAACGCAAGTGACTTTTCGGAGCAACCAGTGTCTGCACATGGTGGTTGCGCCCGCGGTCAAACACGTTCGCCTTAGTCCAGCTTTCATCCCGATCCAATGCGGAGATCCACACCCACTTACCTGTCGGCTTACTCTTAAACACATAAGCGAAGTGCTTCAGTCGTTCCTTTGCCATGCCGTGCATGTCATCAACGAACACCGTGTCGTAGGGGTAATCCTCTGGGCAGGTGAATGAGATGCTCCGTTCTTTAATCTCCAGGCTTAGCATCACCACTGCGTCTGGTGTCTCGCAGTGGTCTGTGTTTTTGTTGTGCCCTTTAATCACCAGCTTCCGACCATGTGCCGCCGACCGGCCAGCGGAGCGCAGGTCATCAACCCACGCCCGCTCGGCTCGGTGGCCATTAGTCAATGCCGATTGGAAGGAACGATGCGCCACGGGGCCTCCATGTGTAAGCGCGAATCCCGGGTTGGGCATCGCGGCGGTCCATTCCTTTGACCAAGCGAACCTCCAAGGCACGCTTCCGAATCTCGTCTGGCGTTGGGTCGAACGGCTTCAGCCCGTCGTCGTACCACTCCAGGCTCGCCTCCATCGGCTCAGCCTCGCGGATGAGAGCGGTGTGTCGGCGCACGCTGGCAGACCACTCCGCACTCTCCCCGAACACCTCGCCCACATCGCTGTCGTCGTAGCCGGGGTCAAGCTGACAAATGACCGCGAGGCGCTCACGGCTTGGCACTCTGCCTACGGCCTTCATCATTCGCACCAGCCCGCGGCACACCTCGGGACACAGCCCCAGTTGCTTTGCCACCCGGGCCAGTTGTTCCTGGTTGATGACCACGCGGTGCCACAGCTGACCGGCGAAAGCCAAGGGGTGTGTTGAGCCAAGACCACAGTCGTTTCCAGAAACCAACTTTGCGTTGTTCATCCGAACCTCCTTGTGAAAAAGCATGCTCCGGGGGGAAGGCATGCGGGACATCAAACCTCCAAAGGATCTCCGTTACCGTCTCATCAACTAACAAATCTTTGTTCTCTTCCATGGCGTCTACCAAGTTCCTTTCTGAACATTGACCGGATCCAGCCGTTGAGCTTGTCGTTACCCGCGGCCCAGTGAACGTAGTGATCGGGCAACTCGCTCAGCTTGTAACCGGCGTACTTGCCCTTCAGTGGGTTGTTGTATGTGCCGACCGACCGGACGCCCTTCCACGTAATGTCAACGTCCTTGCCGTGAATGCGGCCCTCACCGCGGCCATGTGTGTTGCGCCGCATCTCTTCAATGAGCTTGGCACTGGCTATCCGCTCGGCCTTCTTCGCCGCCTCTGCCGCAGCCAGTTCGTCTATCTCTTTCTGCGAGAGTGGAGACTGCGCCGCTGCTTTACGGACCTGCTCTTTGACTTCCTCGTCTTGCGAGGCGCAGAACATGTCCACGCTTGTGATGACTGTGTGATCCAGAGTTCCTGCTGTGCAGTCAACAATTTTGAAATGAGGTTTATCCGAACGCGCGATTGCAGCAATTCTGTCGGCAGCGGTGAGAAGACTCGCGTCGTCAACGACACCGGGGAGAGGACGAGTGGCTCGCCCAACGCACTGCAACCAGAAGGATCGGGAGCGGGTTGGTCTGGCAAGAATGAGGGTTGCGGTCGGTGGGTAATCGAATCCCACGGCGACGACTTGGCAGTTGACAAGGACTCTGGCTTGCCGGGATTTGAAGGCTGCGAGTGCATCGGCTCTCTCCTCGTCGGGCATGGTGCCCCAGACACAGACGGCTGGGATTCCGTAGTTGCGTGTCAGGTACTCAGTAGCACCCTTGGCTGCGAACACGCTGCCGGTGAAGAGGACGGTCTGCCCCTCCATCTCTTCAGCGGTGATCATGCAGGCGCGATGCAAATTACTTTCCTTGTTCAGTTCCGCGGCGAGCTTGGTCTGGTTGAAATCACCGCCGACAATGTTGACCTTGCTGAGATCCAGCGACTCCACCCTGCTCAGCTTGCAGATAGGCGGAACTGACCATCCGTTGGCGATGGCCCATTGGAGGTCGTAGTTGCAGATGGACTGTTCGTAGAACTGCATGCGTTACTCCGTAGCATGGGTTTGCCATCCATACGGAATGGAGTGGCGGTGAAACCAGCGACCATTGCTCCTTGGTCCTGGTAGAACTTCAGCATCTCAATCACAGGCTCGCTGCACTGCATGTGCGCCTCGTCAACGATGACCAGCGAGAATCCGTTGAACCGCTTGTATCTCTTTTCGCCACCGCGGCTGGACAAGAGAGTCTGCTTCGATGCGACCACAACCTTGGCGGGCCAGTAGTCCCGCTCGGCAACGAAGTCAGCCATCTCAATATCGGGGTCTGAGTCGGTGACCTGACGCACCTTGTCAGCCGCTTGCCAGACAAGCTCACGCATCGGAGCGATGATCAGCGTGCGCCCTTGGATGCGATCCGCGAGCGCCGTGAATATCACGGTCTTGCCAGCGCCGGTGAACAGGCCAACGAGTGTGGACTTCACACCGCGGCGCATTGCGTCCAGCAGCGATTCGATCACTTCAGTTTGGTAGGCGCGCAGTCTGAGCATGAAACGTCCTTGTGTTAAGAAGCCCGGGGGAGGGCGGGTCGGAGGTTCCCGCCCTCCACCCCAGGCGGCGCGGAGCAGCGCGCCATCAACGGAACTCTGAGACGAACTCTTCTTCTCGGGCCGGTTCCTTCTTGCCACCAACAAGCTGGATGGCATTGACGTTGAGGACGACCTTGCTCCTCTTCTGGCCGTCACGCTCCCACACTTGCTGATCCAACTCACCTTCGACAAGGACAGAGGTGCCCTTGTTCAGGTAGTTGACGACAGCGCCGCCCTTCCAATACTCGCAATCCATGAACAAGACCTTGCCTTCGCGGAAGGGGTTGTTCACAGCCACAGAGAACTTGCACACATCCTTCTCACCGACCCGCCGAATGTCAGGGTCAGCGGTGATGTTGCCCATCAGAATCGTCCGGTTGTAACTAGCCATTCGTCACCTCCTTGGTGTCCCAGCACTTGGTAAATTCCGCCTTGCAGCGGTCGTAGCACGCACGGTCAATCGCCTTCTCGCGAAGACGAAGTTCAACGGTCTTCATCACGTTCACTGCGGTGAAGCGATCCTCCGCATTTGCAATCTCTGTCTTCCACATGGCCTCCAGCTGGAGGTTCTTGGGACTCACGGCAGTGGGCCTCTGCGGTGATCGCTGCGGAGCGGACTCCGCTTTCACCGAATCGCCGTCGTCGTCAGCCTCGCCAGAGAAACCTCCGGTGAGTGCCATCAGCAACGTGCGTTTGGCATAGGTGCAGGCCGATCCGAAGCCCTGCATGTCACCCTTGGGGTTCACCAGCGGGGCGATGCCCGTGATGTATTGCCCCGTCTTATGACGCAAGGTTCCAACCAGCACCCACTGACCGGCGACCAGCCCAGGCCGGAAGTCCGGCAAGGCCAGCCCGTGTTTGGTCAGCGGGCCACGCAACGCATCGCAGCAGGTTGCGTAGGACGAGAACCTGCTTTTGAAATGCGGGTTCGCAGAGTCCAACTCAACGTGCTTGTACTCAGCCTGCGCCTTGGCCAACGCCTCAGTGAGTGCGCTGGTATCGGGCGACGAGCTTGGTCCCAAGATTTCATGCGAGTCATTCATACTGTGATTACCTCCTCCTCCTGACGCTTCGCCCAAGCGGGGAACTGAAGCTCCGTGATCTCGCCGGCATCTGCCGATTCGTACACGCCCGTCTCCCTGCGAAGGCGAACCTCCTCCATCACGCGGGTCATACGCAGGCCCGCCTCCTCAACAATCTCTGTCGGCAGATAGAAAACGTGGCACCCGTACGGAGCCATCGTCTGAACGAAGACGAATGGCATCCTGAAGTGAGGCATGCCGAGAGCCTTAGCACCCTGCACGTACAGCCACTCCTGCTCGGCGTAACCAAAGTCGATGCAGGATCGGTACACCTTGTCCCACGTAGACGAGGTGGTCTTCAAATCCCACCACAGCGTCGGGGTACAGCCGTCCGGTCGCACCTTGCAGCGGTGGCCGTTCAGTTCAAAGAACACCGACACCTGAGTCTCGTTGGTCTGTTCCACCAGCGCCTTGGCGGCAGGGTTCTCCAAGAGGTGATTCAGCATCACCTCCAACTGCCAGCCTTCTTCAGCGTTGCAGTCGATCAAACCCTTCCGCTCGGCCTCGGCCTTCCATTCGTCGTACGCCTTGCCTCTGCGGTGGCCGTTGCTGGCCAGCACAGACGCAGGCGGGATCGCCAGGATCTCCGTCAGCGACCGCCCTTCGCAGATGCCCGTGACGATGGCGTCAAACTTGCTGCCTGTGCGGGTGCCTGCATTACCCCCGAATAGGGAGTAACCCATGTCCATCCAGCGTTGCGCCTCGCCGCCGTACCTAGCGCAGGCGTGGAGATAGCTGCGACCGACAAAGTCGGTGGCTGCGAAGTAGTCGGCATTGGTCATACCGATCTTTTTCAGTGGCAAACTGCTCATCTGTACACCTCCTTAAAAGAAGCCGCCTCCGTGCGGCGAACAGACTCCCTCCGAAAACCACGGCGGAACAAAACCGCCGCTCGTCCCAACTGTCCGAGTGCGAGAAGGGTGAGCAGAGTGCCCACGCCATGCAGAAAAATGAGGAGGACTAGCGAAGCTAGCACCGCCCCCCCTACAATTCGGGCGAGCCACCCACGCGGGGGGCTGCAGCGACCGACTCTATCCAATTGAGCTAGGGGTGCCTTGTGGTCCGACAGTATAGCAGGGGTCTTGATGGTTCCAACGGAGGGGGTAATCTGACCCCCCTCAACCAGATCCACAGATTTTCCGAAACTAACATGACTCTCAGAGAGTTCGCGGAGGCTTACGCCCTCCAATCGGGGGCTTCCCCCGGCTACCGTGAGCAACTCGCTGTTCTGACCAAGCGGCTCCCTTGGGGGGTGGCAGACTTGACCGTCAGCAACATCGACGCTTACCTGACCCAAGCTCTGAATCATCTCGCCGCCTCCACGGTCCACAATCACAGGCGTATGCTCAGTACCCTGCGACGAGCCGCCCTCCGAGACGGCCTTGTAGTGGACGATTGTACACGCGCTATCCGGCGTGTCAAGCACACCCTGCCGATGGTCCGCGCGTGGACCCATGAGGAGATGCGACATTTGCTTGCGGTAGCCTCGGAGATGCCGGGGGGTACTCTGCATTGCCCGCACCGAATCCTGCTTCCCGCATGGATTCTCGTCGGTTACAGCAGCGGTCTGCGGCTGGGTGACCTGCTCGCCATCACCTACGATTCCCTGCGAGGGGATCGTTTGGCTACGGTTCTGCAGAAAACTCGCCAGCCGCATGTTGTCGTCCTTGACACAAACGCTTTGGAATCCATTCGCTCCCTGCCCAGGCGCGGCCCGAAAATCTTCGGGGGCTTGGTCGGAAGGAGCAGAATAATAGTGGCTATGCGCACAGTCGTCAAGCGCGCGGGACTCACGGGTTCAGGCAAGTACCTGCGGAGAGCTAGTGCCACTTACGCCCAATTAGCGGGCATCGACGCCACTGGACACCTGGGACATTTGACCCCGGGCATGAAGCGCCACTACCTAGATCCGGTCATTCTGTCGGATCTGAAGCGCGCGGTTCCCAGCATCCCCTCGGGGGGGGGTGCTTAGAACTGCTGGGTAACCCCTAGCATCTGCATCGGGTCCATGCCCGCCTGGGCCTTTTTCTTTTCCCGTGCCCGTTTGGCGGCTTCGGTCTGGATGACCTTGTACAGAAGGTACATGTCCCGCTGCTCCTTGGGCATGGCCCGCAGGACATCCTCTGGGACTGTGAGGTTTTCGTAGGTGCGGACGCCGGGGGTGGTGGAGAGGAGCTTGTTCAGCATGTCCCGGGCGGCAAGCTGTTTGGTCCGCTCGCTGTCAACGTCGGTGAGTTTGAATCCAGCGAGCAAGTTGATCGCTGCCTTGGCGTAACGGTCGGCTGGGTCTAGCCGCTCGTCCCGCAACTGTCGCATGGTTCCCAGAGCGCGAGATCCAAACGGCACAAGATTGGTGATCGCATTCTCCAACGGTCGCCCAATCGGCCCGATGTCTTGCTCAAGCGTGGAGTAGAGATCCGACAACTGCCTGCCGCTGTACAGCTGCCGGTTGGTTGTGGACTCAATGAGGTACTTGGCCAGCGGGTTCAACTGACCAGCAAAATTCATCCCGGTCTTCTGGATGGAATCCATCACGCGGGAGGTTGGTGTCGCCCCAACCCCGGGGGTGAACATGTTGAACGTGGACTCAAACGGCAAGTCGATGTTCGTCACGTACCGCGTCAGACCGTCCTTGGGCTGGAGCGGGAAGTCTACTGGCAGAGGGATGGCAGCAGACTGACGAAGGTGTTCTGGGATGAAGTTGTCCTGCCCAGGCTCCGACCCCCGGGTCACGGTACGGATCAGCTGACCCTGCAAGCCACCAGGCTGGTACAGCAGGTTGTTGGCGATGGACGGCAGGATGCCTTTCTGAAAACTATAGAAGGGCACAGCCCGCTTCATCACGTTTCGTTCAAAGGATGTGAAGGCAGACGGGCTATAGTCCACTTGGCTCATGCGAGTCAGGTCGGCCGCTTGGCCGGGATCGACACCCTTGCGGACTTGGTTGAGGAACGTGCCGGTGCGGAGTGCGTCTTCGACTGAGTTACCCACAGCGTCGTTGAGAACAAGCAGTGGGTTGGTCTGCCGGTTCAGTGGATTGCGTGTAAGGCCGACCCCACGCATGGAGAAGAAGTCACTCGCCCGCTGGGCTAGCGTGCGGTTCGCAGGGAGCATGCGGTCCAGCAATCCCTCGCCTGTGTTTGCCCCCGTGTACATGCCCTTAATCGACTGCTCGGGGAGGTCGGACACATCGTCCACAAGGTTGCCGCTGCCGATGCGGTTCCCGCCGGTCATATCCAAGAACGTGTTAATGCGTTCCTGTGGCGTGTAGGGAACCCACTGGCCGTTGACCAGCCGCCCGTCAAACCCGGGGGCGTTTTCCAGTCGGCTGGCGATTCCTGAGTAATCTCCGTAGCTGGCCCGCAGCCCAGCGAGCCAGTCCATTGGGTTGAAAGCGCCATGCGTGGCTGCATTGATCTGCCCGCTATAGGTATTGCGGACATGGAATGCAGGGCTGGCAAGGGCACCGCCCTTAAAAGCAGCAGTGAACTGGTCGATAGCGCCAAGCAATCCCCTCTCTGGAACGCTGGCGCGAGACGGGGTGGCGAGCGTCTGCAGCGAATCCATCAGTCGCTCTGGCACGGAGAAGTTGGCAACGTCACGGCCGGTGCGGGCCTGCCACATCTGCCGGAAGTTTTCCGGGTCAAAATTTAACCTGCGGGCGGCTTCTTCCAATGGCACCACTGCGCCACCGACTACGTTCCGCGCCGAGACGTTTTGGACACCGTTCAACAGCTGATTGATGACCTGTTCCGTGTTGGCCCGAACGCGGTTCTGGCCAAGCTCATAGGTCATCGCATTCTGCCACGCGGGGGTATCGAAAGCTCCGGTGTTGTTGGTGGCGAACTGCGTATCCATGCTTCGCAGGAACTCAGCGAGGTCGCCTTTGTTCTCTCGGATCGTCCGTACCGCAGGGCGAAGCATGGCCATGCGCTCGGCTGGCGATGCGGCTTGGTACTCCGCGGTAGCCATAATCCGGTCAGCCTGTCCGCGATACGGTGTATCTAAGCCAAGCTGCGTAAACGCATCATCGATCAGATTGCGAGACTGACGAGCGTCTGCGTTGAGGAGGTTTTGCTGAAGGCCAGCGGAGTCGAACGTCCCGCCGCCCGGAAGCGGTCCATTGCCAGTGAGTGCGCGGAACGTCCTGCGGCCACCTTCGATGTCGGTGTAAGGCTGTCTGCTGCGGCCAAAGTTATCCTGCGTGCCCAAGACAAGCTCGCCCTGCGACCACGGCCTCTCGGTATATGGCGAGGCGTTGGGCCGAACCGGAGCAGCGTCCTGCTCCCACCACTTCAGCTGGCGTGGAAACCAGTTGGTGCCGTGATCACGGCTGCGCCAGTTGGGGCCAGCTAGGCCGAGAGCTTCAGCCTGCTGACGGGCGCGGTCACCCATGTTTGTGAAGTTATCGCGGATGTCGCGGAACTCAGGCACGTTCTCCAGAACCCAGTCAGCTATTGGGTCGCCGCTGGTCTTCTGCATCGGCCCGAACTGCCCGGGTCCAAGAAGATCACCTGGAGATTCAACAAAGTCGGCAAGCGCGTTCTGTAGGCGGGTGCTTTGAAAGTTTCGCAGGTCATCTGGGATTGCACCTATCGGTGAAACATCGGGAACATTGGCCTGCAGTGCCCGTCTCTGCAAGCGTGTTCGATCCAGAAGCAGAGCTTCATCTAGCCGCTGGTTGTCTGCCCTGGCTATCCGGCTAGCCCACTGCAGATCGGGATCCAGCACCTCGCCGGATGGCTTGTGGAACAACGCTGCCGCTCCGCTGACGACAGGTCCGGTGATAGGGTTGCGCTTCGCTCCTTCGCCCAGGGCATCCAAGCCCTCTGCGAGCGTGTCGCCCAACTGACCACCGCGGATATTGAATCCGAGATTAGTGCCAGGGACGCGGAAGTCCATAAGTCCAGCAATCGGCGCATCCAGATTGTCAGGGTCTGCCCCAAACCGTGTCGCCTGCTGCCGGAACCTCTGCAACGCATCCGCGGGATCAGCGGCCTCTGCGATCAACTGGCGCGGAGTCTGGGTCCGATAGTATGAGCGGACTCCCTGCCCAGCCTCACGCGCCTGCCCGCCAAGCAGTGCCTGCGCAGCGTCTGGAGTGAATCCACGGTAGGCATCGGTGGCGGCGTGGCGAAGCAGGCCAGTGTCTCGCACCGCCCGCCCCACTGGGTTGAGCGCGCCCTTCCCAAGGATGGCCAAGGGATTGAGGTAAGTGAGAGGGTCGGTGACTATCTCTGTCGCCAAGCCGCCAAAGAAGTTGAGCCAGTTATCCCGCGGGCCAGCAAGGCCGTACCGGCGATTGAGGTCACGCCCACTGATGCGCTCATCGCTGAATGGATCGCCGGCCAGCAGACCGCGGACCCACGCCCCCGGCGTGTCCAGAACGCCGCCCACCATGGCAAGGCCGGATGTTCCAGCCTCCGCAAGCGAGCGGAGCATGCTGGTCTTATCTTCTTGCGGCATAAGGTCCGCAAGAGTCGGATCATCGTTGGGGATCCCATCCTGCCCATTCAGCAGGCCGTAGGGATCGTATAGATCAAAGAGTGGAGAGCGAGACATTACTCAGCCGTGGGGACGGGAGCGTAGCCCGGGTGCGAGACGAACATGGACGTCAGCCGACTTCCGCGCCCAGGCTGTCCCGGGAAGTTTGATGCGTTGATGCCGTAGTTCTGGACAATGTCACGCCGAGTGGCGGGGTCAGTGATGCCAATCTTCACAAGCATGGCGTCCAGTCTCGCAGCGTCCGCTTGGTGAAAGCCCGTCCAGGTTTTGTCGGCCTGAGACGCAAGCTCCTTCAGGGCGTCTTGGGCGGCAGGCGTGCCGAGACGGCCATGCACAAGATCAGCGCCACCTGGGCCAGCCATTGCGATAGCTTCTGCCTCGCGCTTCTGCATCGCCTGCAATTCCATCTGCTTGTCTTGTCGATCCGTGATAGTCTGCAGTTTGTCGGCGGTTGCGCCAGCAGTAATCTCTGCTTCTTTAACGCGCCCATCGGCTTGTACCTTGGCGGCCTCCAAAGCCGTAGTGGTATCAGACTTGTTTTTGGCGATAAGCGCTTCAATGTTCTTCAGTGCAATCTCATGCGCTCTGGCAGCGTCAGCTTGTCCGGCGGCGGTTTTTTCCATCATGGCAGCAAACTGTTGCCTGCCTTGCTCCATCAGCGCCTCATGTCGCTGTCGCCCCTCCTCTTGCGTGGCAGTGTATTTAAGATTGTTCTCTTCACGTACAGCCTCGCGCTCTTCGCGGCCCGCTGTCCTGTTGGCTTCAGCAATTTTTTCAGCAGATGCTCTGGCATCTTGCCCTTCAGCGCGGCGAGTCTCTGCCTCCAGCTGGGCGATGGCCATGCGGGGATCGCCGTTGTTGTTGTAGCGATTGCCTATCAGCCGAGATTCGATGACGCGCTGCTGTTGTTCTGGGCTGAGCATGCCGAATGCGTTGGACATGTTGGCCCGTGAGTTGGAGCTAGCCAGCAGCATCTGCGACTTCCACCTCTCCATCCGCGCGTTCTCGTCGTCCATGCGCTTCTGGGCCATGGCGAAACGGGCCTGCATCGGCATCACGTTGTCGTCGGATCGGGCTTCTCCCACGCCACTCCACTCAGGCTGTTGCGCCAGTTCATCGACCGGAGTGCCAGTGGCCTTGGCCGCACGGTACAGCATCCGCTCCCGCCGGTAGTCGTCGGTCTTAATCCGCGCCGCCTGACGAGCGAACTCTTCCTCCTGCGCTGCGTCGGCGGCGGGGTCTACCTCCATTGGCGCAGCGGCACCCTCCAGCCCATCAGCGAGCATTTCAGGACTCATTCCGAGTCGCCTGTTACGCTCAAACTGAGCAAGCAAATCAGACGGGGCGCGCTGCATTGGCGGCATCTCTGTATCTCCTACCGTGTCTGTGCGTAGTTGCGCTGCCGATCACCCATGGCCTGCAGCCTGCGGACTTCCGCCATCATCTGCTGGGCCTGCGGAACTTCGCCGCCAGCCTTCTGCCGCATCTGGTTCAGTTGGGCGATGAGAGCCTGCGCCTGGATGTGCGGATCCTTGGAACCTTGCGCCTGCTGCGGAGTCATTGCGTTACGGCTCTGGTTGCTCATCGCCATGAGTCGATTGATCTCCTGCATCATCTGCTGTGCCTCGGGCACTTCGCCGCCCGCTGCCCGTCGCATCTGGTTTAGCTGAGCAATAAGAGCTTGGGCTTGGTCGCGCGGGCTGACCGGAGTCGCTTCCACCTTGGGGGCAGGGCGACTCTCTTCAGCGAGATCAGCGGTTCCATCGGTGCTGTCTAGCTCGCCAACGGCTTCTGATTCTTGGGATCGCATTCCCTTGGGCATCATGTTGTAAGCAGTCGCCCCGGCACCGATCAGGCCAGCACCCGCAGCGGCCTTGGCCCACGCGGGCATGCCACCCTTGCCGGGAGTAGGAGCGAGCGTGGGGGCGGCAGTACGGGCACGCCCACCCATGACGTTGTCGAACTGGCTGGCAATATCATCGACTGCCTGCTGATCACGCATTGCAGTGGAGGCAGGGGCAGGGAGCGCACGCTGCGCCGGTGCAGGAAGACCTTGGCGCGGTGCCATGGTGATCCTCCCGGCTGGCTGGCCGCGACCATACTGACGAGCGATATCGTCAAACGGCTCGTCCAGGCTGCTCTCCGACATGCCGAACATATTCACATCGTCGCCGGGATTGCTTTCAACCCGAACGCCCGCAGTGGTGCCTATGCGAGCCTGCCGCGGGGCAGGGAGTCCGCGCATGGGGGCGGGAACGAGAGAGCCGCCTTCGGATGGCATTGCCACTCCGGGGCCGCGCAGGCGACTGTTAATCAGCGACTGCCGTGCGGCCACTAGGTCGGGCGACATCTCCAAGCGGCTCGTCGCATTCGGAGAGGCCAAGCCTGCAGAAGCGGCCTGCGAAGGATAGTCAAAGCCCAGCCAGTCGTTTGACTGCAATGCCTGCAGATACTGCCTTTGCGCAGGCGAGAACTCCGACATGGCATCCAGCACCTCCGACTCGTCAGCGTCGTACGCCACAGGCCAAGAGTCCCGCAGTTCATTGTGCGCGGCAACGCGGTCGCCGGACATGCCGGTGCCGCGGGGCTGACCAACGGGAACCCCCGGCCCGCGGCTCCCATAGGGAATCAGCGAACGAATCTCGTCTTCAGAAGCTCGGAGAGGCAGTTGCATCTGACGGGCTGGGGCGGGCGCGGCCATGCCAGCGACGGCGCGGTGAATCTCGTCTGCGGACATTCCCGGCTTAATTAGGCCAGCGTCAGCGGCACGCTTCAGCCAGACAGAGTTCACGCCGCTTGCGCCGCTGGAAATCAGATCGTCCAACCATCGCACAGGATTAGCCACGCTTCTTCCCCTTCTTTGGCAGTTCAGGCATCTCTTCGCCATCTTCTGGACCGTCGTCGTCATCGACCATCGGCGTGTTGGGCTTGCCGTGCATCTCTTCGTCTAGGTCGGCCAAGTCGTTCTTCGGCTTGTCGGACTTGCCTAGCTTGGCGATGATCTTCTTTTCCTCTTCGTCGCTCGCGGAGAGCAGCTGCTTCACCAGGCGCTTCAGTCCGGCCTGCGTCAGATCGTCTAGGTCAAAATCAATGCGTGCCATTAGTCCAGCAAGCCTCCAAGGATCGAAGTCGCAAAGTTGAGTGCCGAGTTCTGCCGCTGCTGTGCGGCCATCTGGTTGTTGTATTGCTGCTGCAAGAGCAGGGCTTGGATCGACTGCTGCTGGCTGTCGTCGGCCTGCTGGTTCTGCATGGCGTAGGAGTTGTTGTAGTCCCGCGCCTGCTGCTTGGTGCTGTACGCCTGCGCGATGCCATCGGCAATCTTCTTCGCACCCTGCATGCCAGCGTTGCTCATCTGGCCAGCGCCGCGCGACATGCCGCCGCGATCCATTTGCTTCATCTGAAGACGCGGATCGCCCATGGCAATGGCGTTCGCGTAGTCGTTATTGAAGTTGGAGTTGATCTTGTTTTGTGGGATCAATTAAACAGCCCTCGCAAGATGTTTCCTGCTGGCCCGAAGACACCATCTAGTCTGGCCTGCATCAGATTGTTGCGCTGACCCTGAGCCGAAATGTCGTTCTGCAATCCCTGCAGGGCGTACCGCTGGGAGAAATCCCGGGCCTGCTTGCCAAGCTCCGACTGACTCCGCGCCACTTCCATGCCATCAGCGGCCTGCGCCCCCTGCAGAAGGGAAGCGAAAACGTCTTGGTGCGCCGATGGGTATTGCGTGTATGGTGATCGCATCAACGCCCCCGTGTGGTTGGCGAAAGACGCCAAGAGTAGTCAACCTTGGGGATCGGACGCCGCTCGTTAGGATTGCCCGCCAGGAACTGAGACAGACCTGAGTAAGGCGAGTTGACGACATCCGCCCGCGAGCGCTCCTGCTCCTGCTTCCTGCGCCTAAGCGCAGCATCCTGAAGCGCAAACTCATCCTGCTGGATCTGCGATTGGTTGCGGAACGTACCCATGTTTCCAATGGAGCGATCAAACAGGTTGTTCACGCCAGCCGTGGAAGAGTTGTAGATGTCCTGGTTGTCTGCCCAGCCAGAGGTCATGTCCCTCTGCACGCCACCGATTCGATTAGCCGAACTGGTGTATCCACCAGCCAACGCTTCCAGCAGCGAGCCTGTCGGGATCTCCTGCCCAGGTCGGATGGTGTTGGCAGGGGACGAACGCGCGAAGTCGTAGAACTGATCCATGCCTTGGCGGGACGCACCCAGGTTCAGCCTGTTGAAGTCCATCAGAGCGCCATAGGCGTCACCCACCATCGTCCGCGGCATATTGCGGGCAATGGCTTGGTCGGCATTGAGAGAGTCCATGCCAGACGAGTAGTTTTTGTTGAGCGCAGAAAGCTCAGCGCCGCTGTTAATGTCGCCGCGCAGGCCATCAAGCATCCCGTACCCCTCGCTGCCCCACTGCCCGCTGCTGGGAGCCGGGGAGCCACCCGTTGCGCTTCCAGCCAGCCCCGGCAGCGCAGCGGAGACATCGCGTCCGACCTGCATGGCCGCGCTGGCCTTGCCAAGTCCCGCCAGAGCGTTGTAGCGCCCAACTCCAAGCTGACTCATGGCGTTCTGGTTACCGACATTCATATCGGACAACGCGCGCTGGTAGCCGCTCTGGTTCTGCGCCCACGCCTGCAATCCCTGCCCAGCCACATTGCCGTAGTTAGCCATGGCCGCGGTGCCGAGATTGGACACTGCAGCCTGCCGTGCAGCTTCCGCCGCAGATGCGGCTTGGTTGTTGGCTTGGGCGTTGTTCCAGGTGTTGCCAAGCGCGTTGGCCAACTGGCCCACCCCACCGGCCATTGCCGCGTAGTTCTGAGCGTAGCTGTTGCCAAGGCCAGCAAGCCCTTGGTTGTAGCTGCCGTAGCCTTGGTTATAGGCTCCGTACATATTGCCCAGCGTCTGCCCAAACTGGGAGGGGGCAGCGGCCAAAGGCGCGGCAACAGCCTGTGCGTATTCCTTGGCGGTGTTCGCGCCCCACGGGGCCAAGAAGGTTCCATCAAATGCAGCCATGCGTTTCTCCTATTTGCTATTGCCCCGGAAAGGCCGTTTCAGTGCCGCCAAGGAAATGGCCGCTAAAATGAGGGCCGCCCCGGCAGGCGCAAAAAACCACAAATCCCGCTTCTCAGCCTCTTCTTTGAGCCAGCCGCAGATTTCTGGGAGGCGGGTTAGGCATTCCCGTTCGCCCCAGACATCCATCTGGGCGGCTCGCGCGTTGCAGCTGCAGGTTGGGGAGGCGACGATTCCACCAAGTTTCAGGAGACGCTTCAGTTCAGTGCCCGGGCCGCTTGGTGTCGCGCCAGCCTCATGCACAACTGGCTCGCCCACAGAGGCGGGCGTAAAGCCTGGGCACGGATCGTTGGTGACATATGTAACGTGGGCCTCATAAGACCCCGTAAAGCGCTCTGTGCACGTGCTGTTTGCTCGCAACTGCAACGCGCCGGACCCAGGCTTGTCTGAATAGTTAGCGCCCACGCCAAACTGTTGCCCGCCCACGCGGCCAATCAGACGCAGAAGGCACTCAGAACCCATCACCTTGCATTCTTGCACTTCGTCACACTGCGCTCCCAATGCACCGTTTGGACCGACACCTATAGGCCCACTGGCACCAGCCCCGCTGGCGCCGCCGGTCGCGGTAATGATCACGGTGGTGTCGCTGGGAACGGTCACCCCAGTGTCAACCCACGCATCTTGTCCTACATCGATTGTCACAGTGACGGTCGCGGATGTCGTAGACCTGGGCTTACACCCTTCGCTTCCGCAGCACTTCTGCGACTCAGTGCAGCACGTAAACGCGGAGCCGTTCCCTTGGCAGAAGGTCTTCCCTGTCTCGCATTTATTCACGCACGCCCTAGAAGTGCATCGCTGGTGAACGGGGCAACACACAGAGGTAGCGGTCAGTTCGTTTGGGCAGCACTCTCGGGGGGAAGGGCAGGTGGATCGGCATGTGCCAGAGGCCGAATTGCAGACCTCGCAATAAAACCAGCGGCACCCCCCTCGTTGAACTAGACCGAACAGTTCGTTGCAGTCGCACGTAGTGCGACCTCCCAAAAGGGTTTTGCCTTTGTCTTCACAAGAGCAGACGTTTTCTTGGGTGCAAGACTGCTTGCCCGCGGAATCAACGCAGGTAAACGAGTCACAGGATCCCACCCGCCTACCCCCATCAGACGCACACTGCGACTTAGTCTTCGTCTCGCAGTTGGGGCCAACGCAGCACTTAGTAGGAGAACAGCAGTCGCAGGGCATTAGTCAGGCTTCAAAAAAGAGACGCTTTCGGATTTAGAATTCACCGTCACCTGAACCCTCTTCTCCTCATAAATCTCCTCCCAATCCACCTCGTCACTGGTCAACTCGCCAGTGCCATCGGGAGTCGTCACGGAGGCGGTTCCCTTAGTTTCAACAGACACAGGTTCGGTGCCATGAGTTAGATCCACACCAATCGCGGGCAAGGTGATAGTCACATCTCTATCAGCAGTCCCGGGCGTCAGGTCAATCTTGCCCCCGGATACAGACAGATCCGCGGTGGCTGAACCGTTTGATTGGTTAAGCGTGATCGTTGGCGCGGTAATGTTCACGGTGGCGTCGGTGGACCCAGAAAGAGTCACTGAGCCTGACACCTCGCCCTGCGACGTTACCTTGCAGGTTGGCGCACCCTTCAGGGTAATTTGTATGTCTCTGTTTTCAGTAGTCAGCTGTAGCTTGCAATCGGCATCCAGCGACCCGCCTGTCACAACAGGGACCGACACGGTTGCGGTGAGGGTTCCGATACTGCCCTCTACCTCAATTCCGCTGGGCGTGCCTTTGAATGTCCCGCCAGAAGGGACGGGGACAGTCCCTGTGAGGTTGCCAATTGTGGCCGTCTTATAAACGTCATACTTTATTGTGCCGCTAGCCTTTGCGTCAGACAGGCTCGCGCTGGTGATAGTTGGCACCGACACTTTACCTGTGGCTGTACCGGCCTTGGTTGTGGCACTTTTGACCGTAGGAGCTTTGATCTCGCCTTTTGTAGTAATCGGCACATCGGTGGATTCGGTGTTTACAGTGATGGCCTTGTTCTTCAATTGCAGTTCAGAAACATGGGGGACAGACACGGTTCCGGCGGCGGTGCTTTCAACTTCAATGACGAATTTCTTAATGGCCATCTTGCCGCCACGGCCTCCACCGCCGCC